>Ga0335082_10007933_pt1 | contig 11529 bp, 11 predicted proteins | sample Lox_Sample_41_FD_206718 | JGI IMG/M metagenome (GOLD analysis project Ga0335082, IMG submission 206718) | Soil microbial communities from Loxahatchee National Wildlife Refuge, Florida, United States - Lox_Sample_4.1 | ecosystem: Environmental > Terrestrial > Soil > Wetlands | place: USA... | reverse complement strand
CACTCGTGAATCAGAACGTTACTGTTTTAGTCGCGCCTTGATCCCGAGGAAGCCGGTGAGAGTCCGGCACGGTCGCGCCACTGTGAGCAGCCCTCGGCTTGTGAGTCAGATCTTCGGGCAACGCGTCGCTCCACTGGACGGAGGGGACGCACGATCCCCGGAGGAGGAATTTCCGAGATGGCCGTTCTTTCCACCCCGCGCACTGCCGCCAAACCCGTCGCCCTGCCGATTTCCAAGGGGCTGTTCTGGCTGCTCGGCGCCGCGCTCCTCGCGGTCGCGGTGTTCTACTTCATCGGCGTGGACCAGGGCGCGACGTCGCTGTTCGGCAAGTCCATGGTCATCCACGAGTTCGTGCACGACGCGCGGCACTTCCTCGGCTTCCCTTGCCACTGACCGGGCCGGGTCTGTCGCAGGTATGGAGAAGAAACTCATTCTCCGCGGCGTCCTCGCGGGCGCGATCGCGGGCCTGCTCGCGTTCGCCTTCGCCAGGATCTTCGCCGAGTCGGTCATTAACCAGGCGATCAATTACGAGTCGGGCCGGGACGCGGTGATAACCGCCCTCGACAAGGCGGCCGGGCTGCCCGCCCCCGACGCGGGACCGGACATCTTCAGCCGGACGATCCAGGCCAACGTCGGCATCGGCGTCGGGATGATCGCGTTCGGCGCGGCCATGGGCGCGCTGTTCGCGGTGGCCTACGCGCTGTACCTGGGCCGGGTGGGCAGCGTGCGGGCCCGGACGCTGGCCCTGCTGGTCGCCGGCGGCGGGTTCGTGGCCATGTACCTGGTGCCGTTCATCAAGTACCCGGCCAACCCGCCGTCCATCGGCCATCCCGAGACCATCCGCCAGCGTGGCGAGCTCTACCTGGTCATGGTGGTGGCCTCGGTCGCGCTGCTGGTCCTGGCGGTCTGGGCCGGGCAGCGGCTCAAGACGCGCTTCGGCACCTGGAACGCCGCCCTGATCGCCGCGGCCGGGTTCGCCGTGCTGATCGGCGCGATCATGGCACTCCTGCCGGAACTCGGCCAGCTGGCGGTGAACCAGCACCTGTACGGCAACCACGCTACCGAGACACCGCTGCCGCTGAAGAACGCCAAGGGCGTCATCGTCTATCCCGGCTTCCCGGCCGACGTGCTGTTCAACTTCCGGCTGTACTCCATCGCCGCGCAGCTCGTCCTGTGGGGTGCCATCGGGCTGATCTTCGCGCCGCTGGCGGACCGGCTGCTCGCCCCCGGGCCGGCCCGGGCCGAGCTGCGCCAGGTCAGGGAGACCGCCCGAGTGTGACCCGGGCCGTCCCGCCGACCGCCGGGGCCCGGCTGCTGGCGGACCTGGCCGCGCTCGGCCCCTACTTCGCGGTGGACGTTCACCGCCCCGGCTCGCCGGTGCGCCCGCCGTGGCAGCCGCTCGGCGAGCTGACCAGTTCACCGGGCGCGCTGGCCTGCCGGATCGGCGAGGTACGCGAGCGGCTCGCGGCAGCGGCCGGGTGCCCGGCCGCCGCCGTCGAGTTCCGGGTGGCGGCCTCGATCGCGCAGCTCGGGCTGTGCGCCCGGCTGCTGTCCCCGGCCCTTGGCGCCGCGGCGGCCGGGTGGGCGCTGCCCGTGGACGCCGCGCAGGCCCGCTGGGTACCCGTGCTCGGCGGCCCGTTCCGGCTATCCCTGGCTGAGGAGGCGATAGCCGCCGAGCCGGGTACGGCCGCGACCGCCGCCCTGCTCGCCGGTCCCGTCACCCAGATCGTCCGGGCCGTCGAGGCGATGGCGGTCTCGCCGCGCGTGCTCTGGGGCAACGTCGCCTCGGCCGTCAACGGCGCCGCCACCATGATCGCGGCGGCCCGGCCGGACCTAGCCGGCCAGGCGGCCGAAGCCGCGGCAGCGCTGCTGGGGCAACCGGACCTGGCCGGCACCTACCAGGGCCGTCCGCTCCAGGGCTTCCGCCGCCGGAACTGCTGCCTCATCTACCGCCTGTCGTCCGAACGGCCCGCCTACTGCGGCGACTGCGTCCTGGGCCGGTAGGTCAGCTCAAGGCTCCCTTTCTGCAGCGGTGCTCTTGGTGCCTGTGCGCTCCCAATACGCTCTCGTGGCAGCTGTTACTTCGCCCGCCGCCCCGGCCCGCTCGTTGATACTGCATGGATGCCGCTGACCATGTCGCTGGAACTGCATGATCGCGGCAGCCATGCAGTAACACTCCAGCTGGAGTGATAAGCCCGCGGTACGGGTGGTGGCGCAGGGGCGGAAGGGGTTACCGCGGCCCCCGCGACGCTAACGGCGCCAGCAAAGCCATTGAAATGTGCGGTCAGGACGCGAGGACGTCGAGGATGGCCTGGCCGTACTTGTCCAGCTTGGTGTCGCCGACGCCATTGACCTGTCTCAGCTCATCCAGCGTCGACGGCGGCGAGGCCGCGATCAGGCGGAGTGTCGAATCGTGGAAGATCACGTACGGCGGCATGCCGAGTTCCTTGGCGACCGACGTCCGCCACGCGCGCAGCCGCTCGAATACCGGCTCTGCCTCGGGTGGCAGCTCCGCGGGAGCCGGCCGCGCCGCACCAGAACCGGCACCCGCACCGGAACCCGCACCCGCACCGGAACCGGCACTGGCCGCCGCCCGCCTACTCCGCGGCGGGGCCGGGACCTTCGGCGGATCCCGGCGGAACACGACCGGCCGTTCGCCGCGCATCACCTCGCCGCTCAGGTCGGTCAGCGCCAGCGTGCCGTGATCACCGGAGACCGCGAGCAGCCCGGAGGCCAGCAACTGCCGGACCACGCCCCGCCACTCGCCCTCGGTCAGTTCACCGCCGATGCCGAACGTGGACAGCGAATCGTGCCCGTAGGAGAGCACCCGCGGCGTCTTCTTGCCGAGCAGGATGTCGATCGGCTGCCCGGCCCCGAACGCGGGACCGCCCAGCCGCCCCAGCCGCACCACGGTGGAGAGCAGCTTCTGCGCCGCCACCGTGCCGTCCCAGACCGAGGGCGGCGACAGGCAGGTGTCGCAGTTTCCGCACGCCTGCGCCGCGTCCGTCTCGCCGAAGTACGCCAGCATCTGCCGCCGCCGGCAGCCCGCCGTCTCGCACAGCGCGAGCATCGCGTCCAGGTGCGCCACCAGCCGCCGCCGGTGCGCGAGGTCACTGTCCGAGTCGTCGATGAGACGCCGCTGCTGCACCACGTCGGCCAGCCCGTACGCGAGCCAGGCGGTGGCCGGCAGCCCGTCCCGGCCGGCCCGTCCGGTCTCCTGGTAGTAGCCCTCGACCGAACGGGGCAGGTCCAGGTGTGCCACGAAGCGGACGTCCGGCTTGTCGATGCCCATCCCGAACGCGATCGTGGCCACCATGATCAGCCCGTCCTCGCGCAGGAACCGCGACTGGTTCGCCGAACGGGTCTGCGCGTCTAGCCCGGCGTGGTACGGCAACGCCACCAGCCCTTCACCACACAGGAACTCCGCGGTCTTCTCTACCGAGGCCCGGGACAGGCAGTAGACGATGCCCGCCTCGCCCGCATGCTCGGTCCGCAGCAGGCGGAGCAGCTGGCGGCGCGGCTCGTTCTTCGGCTCGATCCGGTACTGGATGTTGGGCCGGTCGAAGCTCGCCACGAACTGACGCGCACCGTTCAGTGACAACCGCGCGACGATCTCCGCGCGGGTCTGCTCGGTCGCGGTCGCCGTCACCGCGATCCGCGGCACTGCGGGCCACCGCTCGTGCAGCACGGATAGGCCCAGGTAGTCGGGCCGGAAGTCGTGTCCCCACTGCGCCACGCAGTGCGCCTCGTCGATGGCGAACAGCGAGATCGTGCCGCGGTCGAGCAGCCGCAGCGCCGATTCGGTGCGCAGCCGCTCCGGCGCCAGGTAGAGCAGGTCCAGCTTGCCGTCCATGAACGCGTACTCGACGCCCCGCCGCGAATCTGGATCCTGGGTCGAGTTGAGGAAGCCCGCCTTCACGCCGAGCACGTTCAGCGCGTCCACCTGGTCCTGCATGAGGGCGATCAGCGGCGAGATGACCACGCCGGTGCCCTCGCGCACCTGCGCGGGGATCTGATAGCACAGCGACTTGCCGCTGCCGGTCGGCATGAGCGCGACCGCGTCGCCGCCGGCGCAGACATGCTCGATGATCGCCTGCTGCTGGCCGCGGAACGATTCGTAGCCGTAGACGCGGCGCAGCACCTCGGCTGCCGCGTCACCAAGGGGCGAGCCCACCCGGCGATTCTACGGGCAGACCCCGTCAGTCACGCCTCGAACAGGTGCCGGAAGAACCGGTGAGGGTCGCGGTCAGCCCAGCGGGAAGCTCGAGGCCGTCCCGCAGCACCTGCGCCAGGGCCGGAACGCTCGCGGGCCACACCGAAACCCTGATCTCGTCGACCCGCAGGTCCGGTCCGGGGAGGAAGGCCCGGACCGGGCTCGCGTCGACCTCCCCGCTGGCCGTCATGCTCCCATCATGGCCGGAGGGAAGGACATTTATGCCGAACGGGCGTGGTGCCGGCCCCCGCCATGCAATAGCGTGCGCAGGGTGGACGCCACGCTTGCCGATCGCCTCGCCATCCGCGACGTCGTCGAGACCTGGGCCAACGCCAGGGACTCCGGCGACTGGGACGCCTTCCGGGCCTGCTGGCACGACGACGGCTACATGATGGCCACCTGGTTCCAGGGGCCGAAGGACGACTTCATCAGGGTCAGTCAGGAGGGCGTCGCCCGCGGCGTGAACATCCTGCACTTCACCGGCGGCTGCCGGATCACGCTGAACGGGACCCGGGCCATCGCTCAGACCCGGATGACGATCATGCAGCGGGCCGAGGTCGAGGGCGTGCTGTGCGACGTGAACTGCCTGGGCCGGTTCTACGACTTCTTCGAGAAACGGGACGGGCGCTGGGGGATCGTGCTGCGCCAGCCCATCTACGAGAAGGACAGGATCGACACCGTCGACCCGGCCGCCACCCTCGTCCTGGACCCCGAACTCCTGGCCCGGTTCCCCGAGGGCTACCGGCACCTGGCCTACCTGCAGGTCCAGGTCGGCTACCCGGTCAAGCCCGACATGCCGGGCCTGCGCGGCCCCGAGGCCGAAGGGCTGGCGCGGCTGTACCAGCGCGGCGCCGCGTGGCTGGCCGGCGAGCCAACTGCCCCCTAGTTAGGCGAGCGGTTCCTGATTCAAGTGAATGGGTCGCCCGGCCAGGGAAGTACGCCGGTCCCGTCAGCCTCTGCCGTATCCTCATTCACTCACCGTCACGGCTTGCGGGGAGGATTCGGGCTTGCGGGAGGATTTGGGGGACTATGGTGCACCAAAGTCTCCCCGGAGCCCCATTCCTCCCGGAACTTTCGGCAGCTGGCTCCGGCTGCGATACACATGCGCACCATCCGCACGTTGAATCCCTCGCATTCACCGGCTGAGGCGGCATGAATGCGGCATGAATGCGGCATCGTCCAGCGGCGATCAAGTGCCCGTCGTGTTCTGGCAGGCGGCTCCGGCGGACGGGGTAGCGAGCGAGTACGGGTTCACCGGCTTGCCCGAGGCCCGCACGGTGTCCGGCGGGCCGCTCGGGTAGTCGGGGTGGATGTACCCGTCACGAGTGGCGCACTGCACGCCCGCGGTCGTGCCGCTGACGCTGTACCACGGCTCGAAGGAGCCGCCCCCCTCGTCGAACCGCGCGAAATCCACGGTCCCGGTCTGCTGCTGTACCACCCGCATCCAGCCGGCCGGGTCACCGGGCGGCTCGACCACGTAGACGAAGATGTAGTCGACCGTGATCCGCAAGACCGGGGTTCCGGACTCGTGGACAACGCTGGCTTTCATCGTGCCGTGCACCTTGACCACCGTGGTGACGAATTTCGCGCTGCCCGGGGCGAACGTGGTGATCCACCCGCGCGTATTCTCTTCCTCCCCGTTCTTGTCCACCTTGGTGCTGTGCAGCCCGGCCAGGAATTCCTTGAGTTCCGATTTGATCAGCAGCTTCTCGAAGGCTTTCGGGGCCCCGCCGCGCAAAGTCGGCCAGTCCAGGTTTCCGGCGATCAGCATCTCGCGGGTCGTCTCGTAGGCCGACCGGACCCGCGCCGCGCTGTACGGGCCGTGCGCCCGGGCCGCGGGGATCGTGATCCCGGCCGCGCCATCGGCCCAGTGCTCGGCGGGCGTGCCGGAGAACGGGTCGGCCGGCGGCCCATTCTCGTCAACCGGGCTGGTCAGCCCGGGCAGGGATACGGTCGGAGCCGGCCGGGCCGTGGTCGTGGCGGCCGGTTCCGTGGCCGCCAGAGTCCGGGTGCGGTGCCGGGACGGCGGGGACCCCGGGACGAGGCGCAGCCAGGCGAACACGCCGCCGCCGACCAGGACCACGGCGGCAAGGGCCAGCGTCACGAGCACCCGCGTGTCCTTCTTGCGCTGGGCTTTCTTGTCCGCCTCCCGGGCCGCCACGAGGCGTTCCAGCGGCGACGGCTCGTTGCTGCCCCAGGCCCCGTCCGGCATGGCTGAGATTTAACACCGGAAGAATTGCCGTCAAGACACCCGGACGTCACGGTTGGATGTCAGGGCGTAGTTAACGGGTCAGATCCTGGCGGCGGCCTCCGCCCAGGCCCGGGCGCTGTCCCGGGCCGGCGTGAAGGAGCGCAGCGGCTGGGTGGACCGGATCAGCGCGCGCATCCCGGCCAGGTCGCCGGGCGCCGCGCCCAGGGCTCGGGCCTGCACGAGCACGTTGCCGAAGCAGGTGGCCTCGGCGGGCCCGGCGATCACCGGCAGACCGGTGGCGTCGGCCGTGAGCTGGCACAGCAGCGCGTTGCGGGCCCCGCCGCCGACGATGTGCACCACGTCCGCGTGCCGCCCGGACAGGGACTGGACCTCGGCGATCGCGCGCCGGTAGGCCAGCGCCAGGCTGTCCAGGATGCAGCGCACGGTCTCGGCCGGCCCCGCCGGGACGGCCTCGCCCCGGCCGGCCAGCCACGCGGCGATCCGGCCCGGCATGTCACCCGGCGGCACGAACACGGGATCGTCGGGGTCGATGACGAACCGCAGCCGGGGGACCCGCGCCGCCTCGGCCAGCAGATCGTCCAGGGATGCCCCCGGCCAGCAGCGCACGCTCTGCTGCAGCAGCCACAGGCCAGTCAGGTTGCGCAGGTACCGGATCGTCCGGTCGACGCCGGCCTCGTTGGTGAAGTTGGCGGCGCGGCTCGCCGCGGTCAGCACCGGCGCGTCGAGCTCCATCCCGGCCAGCGACCAGGTCCCCGAGGAGATGTAGGCGAAGTCCTGGCTGGCGGCGGGCACGGCCGCCACGGCCGACGCCGTGTCATGCGAGGCGACGGCGATGACCGGGAGCGGAGAACCCGGCCCGTTCGGCTCGGTCACCGGGCCGATGATCTCGCCCGGGCGGCGCAGCGGGGGGAAGATGCGCAGCGGGAGCCCCGCCTTCTCGATCACCCCCGTCGCCCAGGCCTGGGCCCGGACTTCGAGCAGCGACGTGGTCGAGGCATTGGTGATCTCCGCGCCGGGCACCCCGGTGAGCCAGTACGCCAGCAGGTCCGGGATGAGCAGCATGGTCGCCGCGTGCGGGAGCGCGGGCGTCGCGGCGAGCTGATAGATCGTGTTGAACGGGAGTTGCTGGATGCCGGTGGCCGCGTAGAGCTCGGCCGCGGGCACCGCCGCGTGCACCCGGGCCGGCACCCCCGCGGTGCGTGCGTCCCGGTAGTGCACCGGGTTGCCGAGCAGCGCGCCCGACGCGCCGAGCAGCCCGAAGTCCACGCCCCAGGAGTCGATGCCCGCGCTGGCCAGCGGGAACTGGCGCGCGGCCAGTTCCAGGCCGTGTCGGACGTCGGCGTACAGGCGGAGGATGTCCCAGTACAGCGTGCCGCCCGCGGCTACCGGCTCGTTGGGGAACCTGTGCACCTCGTGCAGGGTGATGCCCGAGTCGCTCACCTGCCCGGCCATCACCCGCCCGCCGGAGGCGCCCAGGTCGACCGCCGCGACGGTGATACCGGTCATCGCAGGAACGCGGCCGCGACCCCCGCGTCGACCGGGATGAGCAGGCCGGTGGTCAGCGGCAGGTCACCGGCGCACAGCGCGAGCACGGCCGCGGCCACGTGCTCGGGCAGGACCTCCCGCTTGAGCAGCGTGCGCCGGGCGTAGAACGCGCCGAGTTCGTCCTCGGGCACGCCGTAGACCGCCGCCCGCTGCGCCCCCCAGCCGGAGGCGAAGATCCCCGAGCCGCGCACCACCCCGTCCGGGTTGATGCCGTTCACCCGGACGCCGATGTCGCCGAGTTCGGCGGCCAGCAGCCGGACCTGGTGCGCCTGGTCGGCCTTTGCCGCGCCGTAGGCCACGTTGGACGGCCCGGCGAAGACCGCGTTCTTGCTGCAGATGTAGACGATATCGCCGCCCATCGCCTGCTCGGTCATGACCTTCGCGGCCTGGCGCGAGACCAGGAACGAGCCGCGGGCCATCACGTCGTGCTGCAGGTCCCAGTCGGCCAGGGTCGTCTCGAGCAGCGGCTTGGAGATGGATAGGCCCGCGTTGTTGACCACGAGGTCCACGCCGCCGAAGGCCAGCGCGGCCGCGCCGAACGCGGCCGCCACCGCGTCCTCGTCGGTCACGTCCGCGGTCACCGCCGCGGCGACGTCCCGCGACCCCAGGCCGCCGGCACCGAGCTCGTCGGCAACCGCCCGGGCCGAGTCGGCGTCGCGGTCGGCCACGACCACGCAGGCGCCCTCGGCGGCGAGCCGCCGTGCGGTGGCCCGGCCGATGCCGGAACCGCCCCCGGTGACCAGCGCGACGCGCCCGGCCAGCGGCTTCGGCTGCGGGCGGCGCCGCAGCTTGGCCTCCTCGAGTTGCCAGTACTCGATGCGGAACTTCTCGCTCTCCGGTATCGGCTGGTAGGCGGACACCGCCTCGGCGCCGCGCATCACGTTGATCGCGTTCAGGTAGAACTCGCCCGCCACCCGCGCGGTCAGGGCGTCCGCCCCGAAGCTGAACATGCCGACGCCGGGCACTAGCACGATGGCCGGGTCCGCGCCGCGCATCGGCGGCGAGGCAGCGTCCGCATACCGCTGGTAGTAGGCACGGTAGTCCTCCCGGTACGCCTCGTGCAGCTCGCGCAGCCGGCCCGCGGCCGCCTGGCCGGAGGCGTCCGGCGGCAGGTCGAGCAGCATCGGCCGGACCTTGGTGCGCAGGAAGTGATCCGGGCACGAGGTGCCGAGCGCGGCCAGCGCCGGGTGCCTGGCCCGGGCCAGGAAGTTCAGTACCGCGGGGGAGCCGGTGTAGTGCCCGACCTGTCGGCGGTCGGTCGAAGCCAGGCCCCGGATCAGCGGCGCCAGCTCGGCCGCGCGGGCGCGCCGGCCGGCCTCGGGCAGCGGCTCGTAGCCCGCGATGACCGGGCCGAACGGGTCCGGCTTCCCGTTGGTCTCGATGAACTCCGCCGCGGTGCGGATGATCTCCAGCGAGCGGGCCTCGCACTCGGCGCTGGTCGCGCCCCACGCGGTGATGCCGTGCCCGCCCAGGATGACCCCGATGGCCTGCGGGCTGGACGCGGCGATGGCGGCGACGTCCAGGCCGAGCTGGAAGCCGGGGCGCCGCCACGGCACCCACGCCACCCGGTCGCCGAAGCACTGCCGGGTCAGCTTCTCCCCGTCCGCCGCGGCCGCCAGCGCGATGCCGGAGTCCGGGTGCAGGTGATCCACGTGCGGCGCCTGCAGCAGGCCGTGCATGGCGGTGTCGATCGACGGCGCGGCGCCGCCTTTACCGTGCAGGCAGAAGTCGAACGCCGCCACCATCTCGTCCTCCCGGTCGACCCCGGGGTAGACGCCTCTCAGCGCGCGGAGCCGGTCAAGCCGGAGCACGGCCAGCCCCGCCGCCCTCAGCGTGCCGAGGTCACCGCCGGAGCCCTTCACCCACATCAGCTCGACGTCCTCGCCGGTGACCGGGTCGGTGGCGGTGCCCTTGGCCGAGGTGTTGCCGCCGGCATAGTTGGTGTTCCGCGGGTCCGCGCCCAGCCGGTTGGACCGCCCGATCAGTTCGTCGATCCGCGTCTCGCTCACGGTCTCAGCTTCCCCAGCCGGCCGGCGTCCCGCCCACCCGTTCGGCCATTATCTTCTCCCCGTAGCCCGACCGGGCGTAGGCCGCGACCGGGTCCGGGTCCAGGCCCGTCTCCGCCCGCAGCTCGCCGAGCAGCGGGCGGACGTCGGTGCTGAACGCGTCCGTCATGGCGGCGTTGGCCCCGAGGACGTCCCCGGCCTGCTGGGCCGCTGCCAATGCGTCGGTGTCGATGAGCAGCGCCTTGGCCGTGGCCTCCTGGACATTCATGACCGAGCGGATCTGGGCCGGGATCTTGGGCTCGATGTTGTGGCACTGGTCGAGCATGAACGCGACCCCCGCGGCGGGCTTGAGCGCGTCCGCGCCGGCCACCTCGTGCATGATCCGGAACAGCTGGAACGGGTCGGCCGCGCCCACCATGAGGTCGTCGTCGGCGTAGAAGCGGCTGTTGAAGTCGAAGCCGCCCAATCGCCCGGCTCGCAGCAGCATGGCCACGATGAACTCGATGTTGGTGCCGGGGGCGTGGTGGCCGGTGTCCACCACCACCTGCGCCTTCGGGCCGAGGGCCTGGCAGTGCAGCAGGCTGGTGCCCCAGTCGGGGACGTCGGTGGTGTAGAACGACGGCTCGAACAGCTTGTACTCGAGCAGCATCCGCTGGTCGCCGCCGAGCCGGGCGTAGACGATGGCCAGCGCCTCGGCCAGCCGGTCCTGCCTGGCCCTGATGTCGTCCTGGCCGGGGTAGTTGGTGCCGTCGGCGAACCACAGCTTCAGGTCGCGTGACCCGGTGGCGTCCATCACGTCGACGCATTCGAGCAGGTGGCCGACTGCCTTCTTGCGCACCCGCGGGTCCGGGTTGCAGACGCTGCCCAGCTTGTAGTCCTCGTCCTGGAACACGTTGGCGTTGACGGCGCCGATCCGGATGCCGAGGTCGCCGGCGTGCCGGGCCAGCGCCGCGTAGTCGTCCACCTTGTCCCACGGGATGTGCACGGCCATCCTGGGGGCGACCCCGGTGAAGCGATGCACCTGCGCCGCGTCCTCGGCCTTCTCCCACGGGGTGCGGGGCACTCCCGGCTGGCCGAATACCTTGAACCGCGTCCCCGAATTCCCGAAAGCCCAGGAGGGCAGCTCGATCTCGTGCTCCTTCAGCGCTGCCTTGACTGCGGTCAGGTCACGCATTTGGTGTTCATCTCCACTTTCAGTCCACGTGAAATATCTCGCCGACCCGCTTGAACCCCTGGTCGGGCGGCAGGCCGTCGAGTTCGGCGAAGTAGGGCGCCATGTCCCGCTGCCACCTGGCGTTGACCTCGGTCGCGGCCATGCGGTCGAGCGCGGCCTGGTAATCCTGCGTTTCCAGGTACCCCACCAGCAGCCCGTCCTCGGTCAGGAACAGGCTGTAATTCCCCCATCCCGCCTCGCGTAGCGCGGCCAGCATGTCCGGCCAGACCCGCTCGTGCCGCGCCCGGTATTCCGCCAGCCGCTCGGCCTTGACCCGCCCCAGAAAGCAAACCCGCTCCACGCGCGCTCCTACCTCCGGGATCGTGGACATTTACCCCCC
>Ga0335082_10007932_pt1 | contig 11529 bp, 11 predicted proteins | sample Lox_Sample_41_FD_206718 | JGI IMG/M metagenome (GOLD analysis project Ga0335082, IMG submission 206718) | Soil microbial communities from Loxahatchee National Wildlife Refuge, Florida, United States - Lox_Sample_4.1 | ecosystem: Environmental > Terrestrial > Soil > Wetlands | place: USA... | reverse complement strand
CTACAACGCCCGAAACGGCAGGGACGCGTCCGCCGCGAAAGGGGCCGACCAGCCTGTATTGAAGGCCCTTCCACGGGCCTTTGTACTCGCCCTCGTCCTGCTGAGCTTCAGCGCCCTTGGCAGCGGCGACGTCCGGGGCGGGCTGCGCAGGTCTCTCCTTCTGCAAGCGCGCTTGCCCGGTTTCTGGCTTCTGTTGTTGATCGGGTGTCTGCGCTGGAAGGGGCGCAATGGAAAGTGCAAGAAAAAGGGCGACAGTCGTCGCGCGCAAGGCGGTTACCTCCAAAACTAGGGTGCAGAGATAATTGCCGCTCATGGTTAAACGTTCGATGAGCGAAGATGCACCATATCAGGAACTGACTGCCTCGTCGAGTTCGGCGGGCGAATTACGTTGGGAATTTGGAAAAGACGGCAAATGGCGTGTAGGTCACACTGGCGTAGTCAGCCTGCTGTCGCCCGGCGGGGCAATTGGTGCTCAGGTGGAGCAACGGGTAGCCTCGCTCAGGTTTTACATGCCGGCTTTCGACAGGAGGCGGGGCCCGTGCCAAGTCCACCCTGATGGCGGTTGTGGCGCTTTGACACTGCCCGAGCCCACTGCTACTATCGGGCTTTGAGCAAGTCCCGCCTGCACACGTCCCCGTCGTCTAGCCCGGCCTAGGACATCGCCCTTTCACGGCGGTAACACGGGTTCAAATCCCGTCGGGGACGCCAAGATTCTAGAGCAGTTACCGGATTTGTTCCGTCCGCTTCTTTGCTTCCGGTGACGAACGGGTGACTAAGGACAGGATTTCCGCTTGCGGTAAGCCTCGGGAACCACGCCCAGCAGTGGCACTTGGCAGTGGCAAGATGGCAGTGGGCAGGGCAACGGTACGTTGACATGGCTTGTGGCACAGTGCAGTAGCACCTGGCAACGGCAAAAAGAATGCTTGTTGCCGACCCCATGCCCCCCGTTGACCCCATCCCCGCCCGCGCTGTATCTGCCTACTTGCATCGTTCCGCATGATTGCGCAAGAACCCTGTGTTGTCAGGGGTTTGAGCAATACTGACTCCGCACTGTTCCGCACGACTCTGCACCCGAACGAAAAGCCAACTGACACCAGAACTGACACCAGAACCAAGGCTTTTCGGGTAAGCAAGGGAGAACCGCATGGACGGCCTGCCAAATGCCCGTCCAGCTCGCTGTAGGGGCGATTCACGAGCCGATGTGCTGGCGGGATACATCTACCCTGCCCAACGGTACTCAAAAGCATTCTTTTCCAGCCACCCCATGCCCCCCATGCGGGCCGGGGGTGCCGCGTGTGTACCATCTGGCTCCGGCAATTTTTCGCTAAAAGCACTTGCATTCGGCGGCTGTTATATTGGGTAGGTTCCGATTGATTGGCGGGAGAATCAAGTCTCGCGGACTCAAGTCGCGGCAGCCTACAAAAGCGTCGAATCTTGTGGAGTCTGTGCTCTATCGCCGCCAAGAGCTTCGCTTGAGCACTTCAAGTGCGAATAATAAGAAGATTAGTCCTATACCGACAAATACGCTGACTAAACCAGAGAAAGGCAACGGGGGTGGCGGACTCCCAAGACTGGTCAGCATGGGTCGTAGGGCATTCCTGTAGTACGGAACAAGTTTGTGCGTTACCGTACGCCTGAACCAGGGTACCAAGTCTAAAGTAATGGGATGAAGCGTTGGCATCCAGCCGTCGTCGAAGTGGACGAATGCACGAATGGAGCCAAATCGGTATAGCCTCTTCCTCCCGTAGGATGTTGGTAGCGGCTGGGGTAGCATTGGGTCAACCTTGGCAGTAAATTGGGCTAAGTCGTCGTCTTGGTGCCGGCCCGCCCTGCCCCCAACGACCATGAGGAGGCGCTGAGGTGGTAGCAGACGCAATGCTTGTTGAATTTCCCAACGTACACCGGTGCTAAATGATCCTGGGCGAATCACAACAAGACTGCCCTCACGCAGCAGTTTGCTGACTCCTTGCTGCCACTCATCCTGACTGAAATGCAGGCGAGTTGCTCCAAGCAGAGGCAATTGCTCGTCAGGCTCACCTACCGCGATCACGGGGCCGGCCGAAGAAAGCGCTTGGACAAGCTGCTCTTCCTCGGTGATCACACCGCCGAGCCCGGCAGCGCTTACTCCTTGCTCAGTCATCGAATCTTCGCCAAATGACCGGAGGTAGACTACAGCCCCCTCGGTTGTGAGAATGGCATTCTGTCTCACCAGAGTTAAGCGCCTCGCGTGGTTGTACATCATTGTGCCAGCGGCAAATAAGACACTACCTCCGAACGCTACGATGGGCACTCCGAGCACACCAAGGTACGACAAAAATACAAGTGCTGAAAAAATAAGGATGATTCCGACAGCGAGTAAAAGTGCTCCACCCGCTCGAAGAACGATGACTTTTATAGGGTTCTGCAATATGCACCGACCTCCGCGAAGCGAGATTGTGTTCGGGGGAATTATCCCACTTTTGCTGCGGCTAGTGAGAGAGAACCCGGGAGACTTACTGGTTATTCCCAGTTTGGGATAATGACGTTTTCGGACGCTCAAAATGCAATTAGTTTGGTGTAATACGTGAAAACGGGGCACAATTTGGGGCACAGTCCACTGAGGTGAACCCCTTCGCTGAGACAATCACGCTTGGCACACGCCCGGTATCCCAGCGCGGAATGCAGCCCCACGCGATTGCCCGTTACGTCCAGATGATTTAGACGTTCCCACCAGCGCGGCCCGAAAGGAATTCTTTTTGGGGCAGGGGCATCCCCCGTCAGACACGCCCCGGCTGTTGCGTCATACATGCGGCTCAGGCAATTTTTCGCTAAAAAGCGCCACTCCCGGGGGGTACACCTCCGGCGCGAAAAAAGGACCGGGCCGCTAGGATCGCGCCTCGCCCGTTTGAACCTGTATCCAGTGGCTCGCAGGTTTGTGCAAATTCTTAACACCGGATAAGACGTCTGCCTTCGTCTTGCCTGCCTTGAACATCTCATGCATGTAGTTAAGGTATCGGCAATACGTTGCGAGGTGTTCGCAGTACTTGTCGGCGGCTGGTAGGTTCTCCGGGTTCCGAGCCAGCCCGATGCAGGTTAGAAAGGCCCGAAATGAAGCATGTGCTCCATCATTGAGCGTGTCTATTGGCCTGAATGTCCCGTAACTCAAACCCGGTTGGTCAACTTGCAGCAGACCCCGCCCCTCGAAGACAACTTTGTTGACCTTCTCGTACAGACTTGAAAGGCTGTTGTTTGGTCTGTCACCAGACAGGATGTGTGGCAGTTCTTCCTCCGTAGCAACGAACAGCGCTACTGACCTTATCGAGATCGGGTACGAAGACACCAGCCAGCAGATCGGCGAGATCGAAGCCTTTCTCTCCCGACGAACGGGAACGAAGAAAAGATTTCGATCAGCCCACTGGGAACCGATGAGTCAGGCTCGGGCCGCCATAAGAACGAGACGGAACTGGAGCGGGGCAGATCGAGCCTTGGCAATCGCAAATTCCTTTTGTTTTACAGGACCTTCAAGTCCAATTTCGGCCAACTTCCTACTTCCAGCCGTTATTGCTCTCCTTAGCCACCGCTCCTTAACCGAGTCATGGGTACCATTTGCGGAGGGGTACATCCGTCACTGACTCCGTGGTGGTAGGGGCTGTACTCTTGCCTTGGAGTTGTCAGGGAAGCCGTCGGGCTGAAGTCGTCTTCCGAGCGTCTTTTCGCCGCAGGACGGCGTGGTTGGTTCCATGCTACCGAGAATGGCACAACATTGCGAACAGACTCACCAGGGCGGCATAGGCTTGCGCGCGATCCTGCTGCTGATGGGGTTCACGTCGACCGTCTCTCAGGTTCTGCTAATGCGGGAGTTGCTGGTTGCCTTCTACGGCAACGAAATTTCTCTCGGTCTCTTCCTTGCAAGCTGGCTATTGTGGACTGCTCTTGGCAGTATGCTCTTCGGCCTCATGTCGGTATGGCCCACACGACCTCGGGATCTTGTAGCTGTTTTGCAGGTTCTGATTACCGTTACCCTTCCACTAACGATAGTCGCAGTGCGTAGTTCCAAGGGTCTGTTCATCACGGTACCTGGTGAAATGCTGGGGCCGTTGCCGATGTTGCTCACCGCGATGGTTCTCCTTGCACCGTTCTGTCTCGTGTCAGGGGGAATGTTTTCCGCGGGAAGCCGAATCGTTTTGCATGAGACGGATCGTGCTGCGACGAGCGCGACGGGGGTGGTCTATCTTCTAGAGGCGGCGGGGGCTGGAATTGGGGGCCTGATCGCCAGCCTGATGCTGGTCTCCCACCTGACGTCATTGCAGATCGCATTCCTGCTTGGGATGCTCAACTTGTTTGCAGCGGCGAGCCTGACAATTTACAACTACACGAGGCGTTGGACTGCGCTCATCGTGATCGCCGGCATGTTTCTATTTATTGTGCTGCCATTGGTTGAGCCTGCGCTGCATTCGTTTTCGATTCGCCGATTGTGGCGAGGCTTCGACCTGCTGACGAGCCTGAACTCGGCATACGGGAATCTGGCTGTCGTGCAGACGGAGACGAACCGCACGTTGCTGGAGAATGCCATTCCCCTGTTTACCGATCCCGATCCCGAAGCCGCGGAAGAGACGGTGCATTTTGTACTGCTGCAGAATCCCGCTCCCAAGAACGTGCTGCTCATCGGCGGTGGACTCAATGGCAGCGCCCTGGAGGCCCTGAAGCATCCATCGATTGAGCGGTTGGATTTCGTCGAGCTTGATCCGGCGATTTTCCTGATTGGGAAGCGCTACTTTCCCGAGGAGATGGCCCGTCTTCATGGGCAGCCGCGGGTCCGCTTCCACGCGACCGATGGGCGCCTGTTCCTGAAGGGAGCCCTGCAGCGGTACGACGTCATCATTGTGAACCTTCCCGAACCTCAGACGGCGCAATTGAACCGCTTCTACACGGTAGAATTCTTTCGCGAAGCCGCGGCCAAGCTGAATACTGACGGCATTCTGTCGTTTCAACTGCGTGGCGCGGAGAACTATGTCACTCCCACCACGGCGGCATTTCTGAGTTGCATCAATCGCAGCCTACGGGAGGTATTTCCCGATGTGACAACGATTCCTGGTGACACCGTGCACTTCTTTGCCGCGAAACGAGTCGGAGTTTTGACGCGCAGCTCCGAACAGCTACTGCGGCGGTTACACTCGCGCGGATTGCAAACTAGCTACGTTCGCGAATACTACTTGCCATTTCGAATGGCTCCCGATCGTGCGAACGAGCTAGAAGAACAGATACGTCCAACTGCAACAACTCCGTTGAACCGCGACTTCACGCCGACGGCTTACTATTTCGATGTTGCATTGTGGAGCACGGAATTCAACCAGGGATATCGCGGGGTCTTCTCAGCATTGGCGCGCATTCGTTTTGTCTGGATTCTGGGTGGGTTGATCGCCCTACTGACACTGGGTGTTCTTACCGCCGCGTTGCATCGCGGAAAAACGCTGCGCCTCGCCGGCCTGACTGCGTGCGTGGGAAGCATGGGCTTTACATTAATGACCTTGGAGGTGCTGTTGCTGCTCGGCTTTCAAGCGATTTACGGGTACGTATATCAGCAACTGGCTCTGCTGGTCGCGGCAGTGATGGTAGGTATGGCGCTGGGCAGTTGGTGGGGATTGCGACATGTAATAACGGATCGAGCAACGAACAGTCGCTGGATACGCTTGTCCGGTATTCAGATGTTCGCGGCAGCTTCGCCACTGTCGCTCTTTTTCTTCCTTCAAGCCTGCTCGAAGATTGGCAATCCGGCAACCTTATCGGTTGTGAGCTATGTTGTGTTTCCGATTGCCGCCCTGCTGTGCGGTTTTCTCGGCGGAAATCAGTTTCCGCTGGCCAGCTCACTTTTCTATGGTCATGAGGAAGACGGAATACTGAACATGGGTTTGGTTTATGCGATTGACCTCGCGGGCGCCTGCCTGGGTGCGATTCTGATTAGCACCTACTGCGTTCCGGTTCTGGGCTTCCTGAAGACTAGCCTATTGATTTCTATCCTTAACATCGGCGTGGCGGCACTGGTACTCATTGCCGGGTCGGCTGAGAAGGTGCTTCAGGCATCACAGCATCAAGCCGCATCTCACTGAACACAACCGCCGTAAATTCAAAAATATCGGTGTTTACATTTTTCCACGCATTTGCCGGTAGACCTGCTTTGCGTGCTGTTTCTTCCAGGAATGTCTTGCGGTCCCATCCTTGCTCAACTGGCACTTGCGGCAGAAGCACGCCTTCGTTTTGACCGTTCTTCAGCATCAGCCCGTGCTGCCCAACTCGAATCTCCTTGACGTCATGCACTCGCCGCAGAGACGACAAGACAGAAATCTCGTACTGGAGATTCGCCACTTCCTCTGGAGTCACCGGAGGGAACCGAGGATCGCGCAGCGCTGCCAGGGCCGCGACGTCGCGAACCGTATCAATCAGCGACTGCATGGGAGCCATATAGCCAATGCAGCCGCGCAACTCGCCGTTAGCCTTCAGCGTCACAAACGCGCCGCGGTCCTGTAGTAAGGCCGGCGAGCTTGACGAAGGCTGAAACATCTTATGCTGGCGCACTGCGGTCTCCACTGATTTGCGCGCGACTTGCAATAGCTCCTGCTTTTCTTTCGTGGTGAGCGACAGCAAAGGCGCTGCGGCTTTGGCAGGGCTGCTTTTATAGAGCGCGAGGGCCCCGTAGCCAACTACGCGAGACTTATCTCCTGTTACATCGCCTGAGTTAGCGTACTTCAGCAAATCGATGCGGTTCGCGCCAAGGCGCTCGGCAGCAATCATTGTGGCAACGATTGGTGCGCCTCCGCACGCCTCCCACACCCGCCCCTGCAAATTACGCGACAGGTTGAAGTAGTCGTATTCCTGAATTGCGCGCAGGGTGTTGTGGTCAATTCTGGTCGCTTCCGTGTAGGGGTGATAGTGCGAGAGATCAGAGCTCGCCACGATGAGCGTGTTGGAATCGGCGATGAGCTTTGCCAGGGCCACGCCGAGGGCACGGCTAGCGTCATAGCCCTGATCGCCCATCACGATGGGAACAAGCTGAAAGCTTCCCAATGTGCGCTGCAGAAACGGCAATTGCACTTCGATGGCGTGCTCTCCCTGCGGACCACCGCGATCGTGGCCACGGGATGACAGGCGAATCGAGCCTCCTTCAGCAACCAGCTTGCGCACAAAAGCCTTGTCCACTGGAACGGTGCCCAACGGAGTGGCGTACGCATCGCCGTCGTAGACAGAAGTGAAATTAAAGGCCTCCTGGTGCGACGGCGCGATCACAACCACGCGCTGGTAATGGCGGTTCATCAGAAGAGCGTAGCTATAAGCCGCGACGCCGCCCGAATACTGATATCCCGCGTGGGGGGAAATCAACGCGATGAGTGGTTCGCTGATGTTCGGCGACTGCGCTTTCGCTATAAGACCGTCAACCGTCCTTGTGAGCTCGTCGGGACTCGCTGAGTAGAACCCCCCTGCAACTTGGGGCTGGCGAACCTTGTCGGCTGCTGGTGACGTGATACTGCAGGCGCTCAGCAGCGCGCAAATGGGGATCACGAGGACGAGCAATGGTGATGCCCGCATCCGAATATGACCTCCTCTGACTAGCTTTGCCACACTCCCGGGATTGGATTGTGGCAGTTGGTGCACTTCCCGTTTTTCAGGTTGATCTGAGTCACGGTGAATCCCGCGCGCTCGATGACGATTTTGTGGCACTTCGGACAATAGGTGTTTTCGGCTGGGTGTCCGGGCACATTGCCGATGTACACGTAGTGCAGTCCTTCCGCATCGGCTACTGCCTTGAGCCGCTCAAGTGTCGCCACCGGTGTTGGCGGAAGATTCCTCAAAAGGTAGAGCGGATGAAAGCGCGTGAAATGGATGGGTACATCGGGGCCCAGTTCAGCTTTTATCCAGCGCGACATACCCCGAACCTCGGAATCGCGATCGTTGAGCGTCGGTACGGTGAGATAGACAATCTCCATCCACCGGCCCTGCTTGCGAACAGTGACGAGGTTGTCGAGGATCGGCCTGAGCTGCCCGCCAACAACATTGCGGTAGTAATCCTCGGTATAGGCCTTGAGATCAATTTTGATAGCGTCAACGTGATGGCAAGTTCGCTTCAGTGGTTCCTGCTGAATGAAACCATTGCTGACAAGGATGCTCTTGAGTCCTTGCTCACGTGCGGCGTCAGCAGCGTCGTTGACGTATTCGTTGAACACGGTTGGCTCGCTGTAGGTGAAAGCGACGGCAGCACATTTGTTCTGGTTTGCCAGACCGGCAAGATCTTTAGGAGTTAGATATTTGGCTGGCAAGTCTTCAGGCTTGGCCTGCGAGATCTCCCAGTTCTGGCAGAACTTGCAATTGACATTGCAGCCAACTGTCGCAACCGAGAACGCCTCATGTCCAGGCAGAAAGTGGAAAAATGGCTTCTTCTCGATCGGGTCAATGTGCGCGGCGACGACGCGAGAATGTACCACGCTGTAGTACGTGCCTTTCTGATTCTCTCGAACTCGGCAGTATCCGCGGTCCCCGTCCGCAACGGTGCACTCGCGCGGGCATAGCTTGCAGCGAACAACATTGCCCGGGAGCTTTTCGTAGTAACGAGCCTCAACCCGAAAACGCAAGTCGTCTGACTCGGACAACCATGCAGGCGAGGGCAGCCCGGAGCTGTTGCGGACTAGAGCCATCACACAGCAGGCGACGCAGGGGACAGTAAGCGTCTTTAGGAACGCCCTTCGGTCAGGTAGCTCGCTATCCGGATACAATGCCGAGCGAAGCAGGGAATATCTGGGCACTGTGTCAAGGCTGGACACGAGCGGATCGTCGAGGATTAAGATCTTCGGTAGAGGCGGCATGGACCCACCTCCTCAGCTTCCTTGTAACACCGGTGTGAAAAATTTTCAGTGACGTAGAACACTCTTCGGCGGACATCGCCAACTTGTGAGTGTAATGGTCATCTTTCAACAGTAATTCGATTCGCAACGGGAGAGCGCCCATTCTGGGGAGCGACACTCTCGCGATCTACAGGCAGGATCGCCTGTGCATGGGCGTACCGACTGCTACGCATCCAGGATCTGGCAAAGAGCAGTAATCCTGATCTCCAGGTGCTCTAGCCCGGCGTAATTCTTCAGCTTCCGATGCTGGAACGCGATCTGGCTCGTTGCAATGGCGGCGCACCGCATCAGCTAAATGACGCATTTTCTTCAGGAGCGCCTTCGCCTCTTCTGCACGACCATCTTCGAATTGAGCCTCGGCAAGGCTAAGGCATGTATGAGATCGCAGAACAACTATTTCCCTTGCTGGTGCCGCGGCCACAGCCAACCCGTTGTGGATCACGCCGCGGTCAAACTACTCCTCATAGCACGGACCACCACTATGCCCGCCGGATTGGTGGTCATCGATAAGATGACTGATCCGCGCGTACTCGCTCTCCAGACGTTTCTTCCGCTCATCGGAGAGCCTGGTGTCCTCCAGGGCGGTGATGATTTCGTCCAACTGCGCTTCCAATTCTTCAAGCTCCGCGCAGATCATTTCAGACCTCACATTTCTGGCTGGGCGGAACACCCTGTATTCCGCCAGCCACCGCCGATTTGCACAACCCTTCGCGTTGCGCAGCATGCTCGTCGGCTTACGGGGCGCAGCGCGCAATGAGTTCTTTCTTGCCGAGTCCCAGGATGCCGTACTTCTCGCCAACTTTCCTGAAAGCCTCGATGGCAGAGTCCAGGTGTGCCTTCTCGTGAGCCGCGGAAAGCTGGGTACGAATGCGCGCCTGTCCCTTCGGAACTACCGGGAAGAAGAAACCGACGGCGTACACTCCCTCGCTAAACAGATCGCGAGCGAAGTCCTGCGCGAGCTTTGCATCGTATAGCATCACGGGGACAATCGGGCTTTCGCCTTCCTTGATATCGAATCCTGCATTTTTCAGCAGTCCTCGCCAGTACTTTGCATTCCATTCCAACTTGTCGCGGCGCTCGGTCGTGCGCGTGATGAGCTCCAGCACCTTGATCGCCGCAGCGACGATTACCGGGGGCACCGAGTTCGAGAACAGGTACGGACGCGCATGCTGGCGGCACATTTCCACCAGTTCGCGCCTGCCGCTCACGCAGCCTCCGGAAGCACCACCCATCGCCTTGCCGAGAGTGGTGGTAATCACGTCGATCTGGCCTAAGACTCCGCAGTGTTCGTGCGTCCCTCGCCCTGTCTTGCCGATGAAGCCAGTGGCATGCGAGTCATCCAGGAACACCATGGCGTCGTACTTCTCGGCGAGATCGGCAATCCGATCGAGCTTTGCCATATCACCATCCATGGAGAAGACGCCGTCAGTGAGGATGATACGGCGGCGCTTGTCCATGTGCTCCTGCAGCTTTTCTTCGAGGTGTCCCATGTCCGAATGTTTGAAGGTGTCCTGCATTGCCTTGCACAGGCGCATGCCGTCCACTATGGAGGCATGCACCAGCCGATCGGCGATCATTACATCCTGATCGTTGAGGCATGCTTCGAAGAAGCCGCAGTTGGCATCCATGCACGAGGGGAAGAGTAGCGTGTCCTCGGTACCCAGGAATTCTGTGAGCTGGTTTTCCAACTCACGATGGATGTCCTGCGTGCCACAGATGAAACGCACTGAGGACATGCCATAGCCACGACTGTCTAACCCCGCATGCGCTGCGGCGATCACCTCGGGATGGCTGGAAAGCCCAAGGTAATTATTGGAGCAGATGTTGATGCATCTCCGAGGCTTCGAGCCAACCGGGAATTCCACCTCGATCTCTGCGCCCTGAGGCGAATGAATGTAACGCTCTTGCTTGAATAGTCCAGCATCTCGAATTTCTTCGAGTTCGACCTGGTATGAATTGCGAATAGAATTGATGAAGGCCATGACGTGCTCCCGGCGAACGAGAATGTTGGTTTCGGTCTGGTGCCTGTATAGCGGCACCCTCCTGCCTCGTCGTTATGCGTGCGCCGACACCTTTTGAAACTGATGTACCAGCGCAACAATGCTTCGTACCGTGTCGAATGCGTCAGGAGTGGCGGCGGCATCCGGAATTTGTATCTGGTACTTCTTCTCCAGGAAGCGCTTCAGAGAGACCATGGAAAAGGAATCGACAATACCGCCCGAGATGAGGCGAGTGTCTTCGGCGATCTCCCGCTCATCATCCTCTTCTAAATACTCCCGCCGCACGTAGTCGCAAATCACTTGTGATAGTTCATCCATGTCCCGGCACTCCTTTGCGGAATTCCGCTTTTCAGTCATCCATGATTGTTGAGAGGTCGCCTACTGGCTCGTTGAACTCCCTACAACGCAAAATGCGGCGAACGATTTTTCCGCTGCGCGTTTTGGGCAGGGAGTCGACGAATTCAATCTCCTGCGGCATCGCGAGCGGTGACAGCCGCTTGCGAATGTGGTTCATGATCTCCAACTCGAGATCGGCATCCGGCTTGTATCCGGGCTTGAGTGTCACAAACGCCTTGACCACCTCCATGTTCACCGGGTCCGGCTTGGCCACGGCCGCCGACTCCTGCACTGCCTGGTGTTCCAGCAGCGCCGACTCGATC
>Ga0335082_10007930_pt1 | contig 11530 bp, 7 predicted proteins | sample Lox_Sample_41_FD_206718 | JGI IMG/M metagenome (GOLD analysis project Ga0335082, IMG submission 206718) | Soil microbial communities from Loxahatchee National Wildlife Refuge, Florida, United States - Lox_Sample_4.1 | ecosystem: Environmental > Terrestrial > Soil > Wetlands | place: USA: Florida... | reverse complement strand
GCAGTCCCCCCGCGCTCACGCTGAACGTGCACGTGTCGCGCACCGGCGACGTGCTCCAGGCGGTGCCCGCCTCGCGGCCGTCGCCGTGCCGCGCCTTCCAGGAGCAGGTGCTCGCGCAGGCCCTCGACTTCCACTTCACACCCGCCCACAAGGGCGGCGCGGCGGTGGGCGCATGGGTGCAGGTGGTGATCCGCCCCGTACGCCCGTAGTCCACCCCACCGCCTTCATCGCGCCGGGCGCCGACGTGCTCGGCGACGTGCGCCTCGGGGCGGAGGCCAGCGTCTGGTACCAGTGCGTGCTGCGCGGCGACATGGCCGCGATCACCGTCGGGCCCCGCAGCAACATCCAGGACCTCACCATGGTGCACGTGGACGAGGGCGTGCCGTGCACCGTCGGCGCCGGGGTGGGCGTGGGCCACCGCTGCATCCTCCACGGCTGCACCGTCGAGGACGACTGCCTGATCGGCATGGGGAGCATCCTGCTCAACGGGGTCGTGGTCGGCACCGGCTCGGTGATCGGCGCCGGGTCGGTGGTGCCCGAGGGGATGCGCATCCCGCCCGGATCGCTCGTGATGGGCGTACCGGCGAAGGTCCGGCGCCCGGTGGACGACGCGCTCCGCGCGCGCATCCGCCTCACCGTGGAGCACTACGTCGCGCTCGCGCAATTGCACGCGCAACACCGGTTCGCGCGGCCGCGTTGAGGGGCGCGACGCGCCCGGTTCAACCTTTGTGATGTGCATAGTGGAGAAGCGGCCTGTGGCGCGGGTTCTTCCGGGGTGTTGGCGGGCACCGGACTGGGTTCTAGATTGCTCCCCCGCAACTCTTTCCCGCGGTAACGGTTAGCTCAACTACCGCAGCACGACAAACCGCCGGGCCGCGGTCCCGGACATCGGACCGCTTTCGAGGTTTCGAGCATGGCGTCAGGCAAGTCGACGGGAAGCGGCGAGCTGCAGTTGAGCGCCAACGCGCTCACGGTGCTGGAGCGCCGCTACCTGGTGAAGAACGAGACCGGGCAACCGGCCGAGGCGCCGGAAGAGCTGTTCCGGCGGGTGGCGCGGACGATCGCGGCGCCCGACCGCACGTACGGCGCCTCGGACGGGGCGGTGGAGGCGCTGGCCGAGGAGTTCTTCCGCGTCATGGCCGAGCGGAGGTGGATGCCCAACAGCCCGACGCTGATGAACGCGGGCCGGCCCCTGGGCCAGCTCTCGGCGTGCTTCGTGCTCCCGGTGGACGACGCGCTCAGCAACGGCGCCAGCGGCATCTACGACACCCTGCGGGCGATGGCGCTGGTGCACCAGTCGGGCGGCGGGACCGGGTTCGCCTTCTCGCGGCTGCGGCCGAAGAACGACGTGGTGCGCTCGACGATGGGCGTGGCGTCGGGCCCGGTGTCGTTCATGAAGCTGTACGACGCCTCGACCGACGTGGTGAAGCAGGGCGGGACCCGGCGCGGCGCGAACATGGGGATCCTGCGGGTGGACCACCCGGACATCCTCGACTTCGTCACCTGCAAGGAAGACACCAGCCAGGTCACCAACTTCAACATCTCGGTGGCGGTCACCGACGAGTTCATGGCGGCGGTGGCGGCGGGCACGACCTACGACCTGCGCCACCCGCGCAGCGGCCGGGTGACCGGCAGGCTCGACGCGCGCGAGGTGTTCGACAAGATCGTCACGGGCGCGTGGAAGACGGGCGAGCCCGGCGTGTTCTTCATCGACCGCGCCAACCGCTACAACCCGGTGCCGCAGCTCGGCGCCTACGAAGCCACCAACCCCTGCGGCGAGCAGCCGCTGCTGCCGTACGACGTCTGCAACCTGGGGTCGATCAACCTCGGCCTGTTCGTGCGGGACGAGGAGATCCTGTGGGACGAGCTGCGGCAGACGGTGCACCTGTGCACCCACTTCCTCGACAACGTCATCGACGCGAACCGGTATCCGCTGCCGGAGATCGACGACCTGGCCAAGCGGATCCGCCGCGTCGGGCTCGGGGTCATGGGGTGGGCGGACATGCTGGTGCGGTTGGGCGTCGGGTACAACTCGGACGCGGCGGTGGAGTTCGCCCGCCAGGTGATGGCCTTCGTCGACGAAGAGGCGAAGTGCGAGTCCGAGCGCCTGGCCGAGCAACGGGGCACGTTCCCCGAGTGGGAGCGGAGCATCTGGGGACCGGACGCCAGCTGCGCGCGGGACGCGCAGGGCGGGCGCGTCCGGCCGATGCGGCGGCTCCGCAACTGCAACCTCACCACGGTGGCGCCCACCGGGACGATCTCGATCATCACGGACTGCTCGAGCGGCATCGAGCCGCTGTTCGCCGTCGCGTTCCTCCGCAACCAGGCCGGCACGCTGATGCCGGACGTCAACAGCGACTTCGTGGCCGCCGCGCGCGCGGGCGGGTGGTACAGCGACGGGCTGATGCAGCGCATCGCCGAGGAGGGTCACATCCACTTCCCGGAGGTGCCGGAGCAGGTGCAGCGGGTGTTCGTCACCGCGCACGACGTGACGCCGGAGTGGCACGTGCGGATGCAGGCCGCGTTCCAGGACTTCACGGACTCGGCGATCAGCAAGACCTGCAACTTCCCCGAGGCGGCGACCCAGGACGACGTCCGCCGGATCTACGAGCTGGCCTACTCTCTCGGGTGCAAGGGTGTGACCGTGTACCGCGACAACAGCCGGCCCATGCAGGTGCTCTCGACGGGGAAGACGGCGAAGGAGCTGGCCGGGAGCGAGGTGCCGTCACCGGCCGCGACCGGTCATCCCGCCCTCCCGGCGCCCGGCGCGACCCCGGTGCCCGCGGCCGAGCGCGAGCTGGCGGAGGCGCGCGGCCAGCTGGCCGAGCTGGAGGCGGAGCTGGGGCGGGTGCGCCGCCAGCTGCACGAGGCGGAGGCGGAAAACGCGCAGCGGCGGCTCAAGCGCTCGCGCCCCGACCTGCTGCGCGGGATGACGCGGCGGATCGAGACGCCGCTCGGCACCGCCTACGTGACGATCACCGAGGACGAGCGGGGCCAGCCGTTCGAGGTGTTCATCTCGCTGGGGAAGGCCGGCGCCCCGCTGATGGCGGACGTCGAGGCCATCGGCCGGCTGATCTCGCTGTCGCTGCGCTCGGGGATCCCGATGGCCGAGATCCACCGCCAGCTGCGGGGGATCAGCAGCGACCGGCCGATCGGGCTGGGGCCCAACAAGGTGATGAGCGTGCCGGACGCCATCGGCATCGCGATCGAGAAGTGGATGCAGGAAAAGCACGAGGGGGTGCAGCAGGACCTGCTCGTATCGCCGGCCGCGCCGGCGGTCGCCCGTTCCGCGCCGGCCGGCGCGGAGGCGGACGGCGCGCAGGGCGCGCGCGGCTACCAGCACGTGCCCAACCTGCTCGGCGCGTGCCCCGACTGCGGCTCGCAGCTCGAGTTCGCGGAGGGGTGCGTGAAGTGCCACGTGTGCGGGTACAGCGAGTGCGGGTAGCGCCCGCGTCGGCTCGGACGCCGCGCTGACGACCGACCGGCCCCGGGTGACGGGGCCGGCCGCGTTTCGCGGCCTCAGCGCAGCCGCATCTCGTTGGTGGGCGCGAATCCCAGGCGGTCGTACAGCGGGCGGCCCTCGTCCGACGCGTGCAGGGTGACCACCCGGATGCGGCGCTCGCGCACGTAGCCCAGCACGTACTCCATCAGCAGCGAGGCGACGCCGCGGCGGCGCCACGCGCGCTCGACGAACACGTTCATCACGTAGGCTTCGGCGCCGGAGAGGAGGCCGGGGCCCTCGCGCCCGGGCCGCGGCAGCATGGGCCGCAGCTGCAGGCCGGCGCCGCCCACCACCAGGCCCGGCCGGGTCACCGGCTCCGCGAGCCAGCCGAGGTAGCTGCCGGCGGCGATCCACTCGCCGATCAGCGGCTCCGTCGCGGACCGCAGCGCGGCGGCCGTGTCCTCGTCGGCGAGCTGCCCCATGTCCCGGAACATCTCGACGCGGTGCTTGGCGAGCACCGGCGCGTCGTGCGGCGTGGCCGGCCGGACCCGGAAGGCGATGCCCTCGTTCATGCCGGAAGTTAGCCCGCGTCCCTTGCGTCCGCGAGGCGGCGGTCCGACATTCCCGCCGCTCCATGGCCAAGCTGATCGTGCTGTTCATCACCGCCTTCGTGGACATGGTGGGGTTCGCCCTCGTGCTGCCCCTCCTGCCGTACTACGCGAAGGAGTACGGCGCCACGGCGCTGCTGGTGGGCGTGCTGGTGTCGGCGTTCTCGCTGGCGCAGCTGGCGGTGGCGCCCGTGTGGGGCCGCGCCTCCGACCGCTACGGTCGCCGGCCGATGATCATCGCCGGCCTCGTGCTCTCGGCGGCGGCCTACGCGGTGTTCGCCTACGCCGGCTCGGTGTGGCTGCTGCTGCTGTCGCGGGTGGTGCAGGGGATGGGCGGCGGCACCATCGGCGTGGTGCAGGCCTACGTCGCCGACGCGACGCCGCCGGACCAGCGCACCAAGAGCCTGGGATGGCTGTCGGCGGTGACGAGCTTCGGCGCGGTGGTCGGGCCCGCGTTCGGCTCGATGCTGGACCAGGCGGGGGGCCAGCGCGCGCCGGGTCTCGCGGCGGCCGCGCTGGCGGCGCTGATCGCACTGTTCGCGTGGCGGTTCCTGCGGGAGTCGAAGGAGCCGCGCGCCTCGGGCGCGTTCCGCGGGCCCGCCCGCACGCCCGGCACGGTGGCGCTGCGCCGGGTGGTGTCCCATCCCCGCGAGCCGGCGTCGCGCCTCATCTGGATCTACGCGATCGCGATCGGCGCGTTCTACGGCACCGGCCCCACGATGCCGCTGCTGCTCTCGGCGCGGCTCGGGGTCACCGAGCACACCATCGGCTACTTCTTCATGTACTTCGGCATGATGGGCGTCATCGCGCGGGCCGGCCTGCTGGGCTGGGTGCTCGTCCGCCTGGGCGAGGCGCGGCTGTCACGGCTCGGGATCGTGCTGCTCGCGGCCGGCCTGGGGCTGCTGTCGGTCGCGCACAGCTATCCCGTGCTCATCGCTTCGATGACCCTCATGCCGCTGGGGACGGCGTTCCTGTTCCCGTGCGTGACCGGCCGCCTGTCGCAAGTCGTGCCGGGGGCGGACCGGGGCCTGTACATGGGCGTGCAACAGACCTTCGGCGGCGTGTCGCGGGTCGCGTTCCCGGTCGCGGCGGGGTACGCGATGGACCGGTTCGGCTACGGGACGCCGTTCCTGGGGGCGGCGATCATGGTGCTGGTGACGATGCCGTTGACAGGGGTGATGCAACCGAAAAGTGAGACGTGAGAGGTGATGAAGGTGAGACGTTCACGTGAGCGGTGAGAAGCAAGGACGTGAGAGGTGGTGAGGTGAGCCGATCTCAACTCTCACGCCCTACCCTCTCACGTCTTCGCCTCTCGCTTCTCACGTGAACGTCTCACCCCTCACGTCTCACTGCTCACTTCTGTGCCAACGGCACAATCTCCAGCACCCGCCCCCTCCGTCCCACCACCGCGCGCGCCGCCCGGAGCGTCAGGCCCGGCCCCTCGATCCTGAGGTCGGCCAGCACCTCGGGCGCGCCCTCGCCGAGCACGGTTGGGCCACCCCCCGCCGTCACCCGCACCGAGTCCTCCGCACCGATCACGGCCGTGACCGTCCCCGCCCGGCGGTCCTGCACGGCTGCGGTCGAGAACTCCGCCGTCAGCCCGGGAGCGCAGGCACGCACCCAGCGGGTGTGGAGCAGCACGTCCGGGCTCACCTGGAGCAGGTTCTGCGGATCGATCCCGCACAGCCCGAACCGGGCGCCGGGAAGGGAATCGGCCCGCAGCACGACCGTCACGCCGGGCCGCCCCAGGACGCTGTCGACCTGGGCACGCCGGATGGCGCGAAGCTGCGCCACGGCGTTCCGCGCCGTCCGCCCCAGGGCCGCCGTGTCCACCGCCCGCGCCGCGCGGGCGAGCAGCGCCCGCTCCGGGTCGCGATAGCCCGACGCCTCCGCCAGCAGGTCCTGCAGCATCAGGTCGCGCCGCACCAGCTCGGCGCGCCACGGCGGACCCGCGAGGCGGTCCAGCAGCACGCCCATCGCGGGACCGGTCGCGTAGAAGCGCAGCCGGAGCGACTGGCGCACGTCCGTCGTCAGACTGTCGAGCCGCGCGCGGTGCCGCGCCACCTCGCGCTCGGCGTCCGCGCGCCATGGGAAGGCCGGATCGGCCGCGGCGAGGGCCAGGGAGCGCACCAGCGTGTACTCCGCCAGGCCTTCGTTCAGCTCCGCCAGGGTCTCGAACTCGGCGTACTCGCTGCCGAGCGCGCGCTGCCGGGCTTCGCGCGCGGCGACGAACTCACGGGTCCGCTCGCGCCGCGCGGCGGCGGTGGTCGCGGCGAGCGCGCGGCCGAGCAGCCGGCCCTCGAGCGCCCAGCCGGCCTCGTCGACCGCGTCGAACACGGGGTAGCTGCTCACCAGGAAGGAGTTCTCCCCCGAGCCGAACCTGCGGTCGTCACGCGCCACCGAGCGCTCGAACACGTGGAAGGCCTCGTGGGCGGTCGTGCCGAAGAGCAGTGCCTCGTTCGCATCCGGGAACACGAACACCTGCGCCACCTGCCGGTCGCCGAGCGACGTGCCGGTGCTGGCCGCCGTGCGGAGCGCCTGCGCCTGCCACGCGGCACCGGGCACACCCGCGACGGGCGCGAAGGCTTCGGGCGGCGCCCCGGGGCCCCAACCCAGCAGCAGGATGCCCTGCTGCGGCACCACGTAGAGGACCGGGATGGTGTCGGGCCGGAAGCCGGGCCACAGCCCGTCGGGGTGCGCGGCGGCCACGCGCACCAGCTCGGCGCGCACGGCCACCAGCCGGTCGACGACCGGACGCGGCGCGTCCTGGGCGGCCAGGGGGGCGGCGAGGAGGAGGAGGGCGACGGCGATGGGACGCATGGGGAGCCTCGGTCGGGACTAGTGAATTGATGCGGGCCGACCCGCGGAGGGTCGCGCGGGGCCGACAGTGAGAAGTGACGCGTGAGGGGTGAGACGTTCAAGTGAGGGGTGAGAAGCAATTACGTGAGAGGCAAGGCCGGAGACGTGAGCCTCACCGCTCACGCCTGACCCTCTCACGCCGTCCGCCTCTCACTTCTCACGTAAACGTCTCACCTCTCACCTCTCACCTCTCACAGCGGTATCTTCGCCCCTATGCCTTCCTCGCCGCTTGGCGACCTTCCCGCTCCCGAGTTCCGGGCCGCGATGCATCGCGTCGCCGACCTGGTCGCCGACTACCTCGAGCACGTCGGCGACTACCCGGTGCTCCCCGGGACCCGGCCCGGCGACGTGCGGGCCCGGCTCGCCGCCGTGCCGCCGAAGGACCCCGAGCCCCTCGACCTGGTGCTGGACGACTACCGCCGCATCATCGAGCCCAACGTCACCCACTGGAACCATCCCGGCTTCATGGCCTACTTCGGCATCACGGGCTCCGGACCCGGGATCCTGGGCGAGGCGCTGGCCGCGGGCCTCAACGTCAACGCGATGCTGTGGCGCACCAGCCCCGCCGCCACCGAGCTCGAGGAGACGGTCACCGACTGGCTGCGCCAGATGCTCGGCCTGCCGGAGGGCTACCGCGGCCACATCAACGACACCGCGTCGGTCACCACCTTCCTCGCGCTCGCCGCCGCGCGCGACCGCGCGCCGGGGCTCGAGATCCGCGAGAAGGGGATGGCCGGGCGGGCCGACGTGCCGCCGCTCGTCGTCTACGCCAGCGAGCAGGCGCACTCCTCGGTGGACAAGGGCGTGATCGCCCTGGGCATCGGGCTCGGCAACCTCCGCAAGGTGCCGGTCGACGACCAATTCCGCATGGATCCGGTCGCCCTCGAGGCGATGATCGCGGAGGACCGCATCCACGGCCGGCTCCCCATCGCGGTCGTCGCCACGGCGGGCACCACGTCCACCACCAGCGTCGATCCGGTCGCCGCGGTCGCCGCCATCTGCCGGCGCGAGGCCATCTGGCTCCACGTGGACGCCGCCTACGGGGGCGCCGCAGCGGTCTGCCCCGAGTTCCGCCCGCTGTTCGACGGCATGGAGCAGGCGGACTCGATCGTGGTGAACCCGCACAAATGGCTGTTCACGCCGGTGGACTGCTCCGTGATGCTGGTGCGCGAGGCCGCGGCGCTCCGCAACGCCTTCTCGCTGGTGCCGGACTACCTGCGCACGGACGAGGAAGGCGTCACCAACCTGATGGACTACGGTATCCAGCTCGGTCGCCGGTTCCGCGCCCTCAAGCTGTGGATGGTGATCCGGGCGTTCGGCGTCGCGGGAATCCGCGACCGCATCCGCTACCACTGCGCCCTGGCGCAGGAGCTGGCCGGGTGGGTCCGTGCCGAGCCGGGCTTCGAGCTGGCGGCGCCCGTGCCGTTCAGCGTCGTGTGCCTGCGCGCGACCCGCGGCGCGACGGGCGAGGAGCAGGACCGGCTCAACGAGCGGGTGATCAACCGGGTCAACGCCGCCGGATCGGTGTTCCTCGCGTCGACGCGACTGCGGGGCCGCGTCGTGATCCGCGTCGCGATCGGGAACCTGCGGACCGAGAGGAAGCACGTCGCCAGGGCGTGGGAGCTCATCCGGGAGGCCGCCCAAGGTAGCTAGTCCCAATCCCAACCCCCAATTCCCAATCCCCGGGGGTTGGGGTTTGGGGGTTGGGGTTCAGGGCTTGGGGTTTGGGGAAGGCAGGTCGCGCCACACCACCGCCCGCACGTCTCCGCTCCGCTCCCGCGCCCAGTCCTGCGCGACCTGGAGCTTCGACAGGTAGCTCTCCTTCCACTCGTCCGGGATGTTGGCCCGCATCCAGCCCGGCGACATCAGCTCCTTCCCGGGCCCGCGGCCGAGGTCCGCGACCTCGCCGAGGAAGCAGGTCGAGCTGCCGGTGTCCATCGCGTTGATCACGCGGCACTCGAACCAGGCCCAGCAGTCGTCGAGGATCGGGCAGCCGAGCGCGCCGAGCCGGTGCGGGAGGTCGGCGAGCTTGTCGCCGTCGCGCCCGCTGTGAAAGCCGAGCCGCTCCACGACGTCGAGCTGGCCGCGGTGCAGGGCATGCACCGCGAACCGGCCGGTGTCGAACACCATGTCGTGCGTGTAGTTGAACTTGTGGACCAGGATCATCAGTCTCGGCACGTCGGGGACGATCGACGCGCGCGTCGCGGCGTCGGAGATCATCCCGTTGCGCCGGCCGGCGCGCTCGGCCGTGATCGCGACCACCGGGGTCGTGAAGCTGCGCAGCAGCTCGTAGCTCAGGGTGGGGTCCATCGGCGAATTCTGCGTCGGACCGCGGCGAGCCGGCAATGGCACCCCCAACGCGGCGGGACCGCCGCCCGTAGCAGGGAGGCTGGCCGCGCGCCGCTCGCCACCCCATTTTCCGGCTTCCACAACCCCGAACCAAGGTCGGCCGCATGCGAAGCGCCCTGCTGCTGTCCACGCTCGTCCTCGTCCTGTGCCCGGTGGCGGCCGCGCGCGCCCAGGTCACGCACCCGGACACCACGGCGCTAACCGCCTTCCCGTGGCGGAGCGTCGGGCCCGCGAACATGAGCGGCCGGGTGAGCGCCGTCATCGGCAATCCGCGCAACGCGAAGGAGATGCTCGTGGGCTTCGCGTCCGGCGGGTTGTGGCGGACGGTGAACGCGGGCGTGACGTGGACGCCGGTATTCGACCACGAGAAGGTGTCGACCGTGAGCGCGCTGGCGATGGCCCCGGGCGACACCAGCATCGTGTGGGCCGGCACCGGAGAGGCCGACTCCCGCAACTCCATCTCGCCCGGCGGGGGCGTCTGGAAGTCCACCGACGCGGGGAAGGCCTGGACCTTCATGGGCCTCGAGGACACCCGGCAGATCGGCCGCATCGCGATCGATCCCGGCGATGCCAACGTGGTGTACGTCGCCGCGCTCGGCCACGCCTGGGGCCCCAACCGGGAGCGGGGCCTCTTCAAGACCAGCGACGGCGGCCGGACCTGGAAGAACGTGAACTTCGTGAGCGAGCGCGCCGGCTTCGTGGACGTGGCGGTCGACCCGTCCGACCACGCCGTGGTGTGGGCCGCGTCGTGGGAGCGGCAGCGGACGCCGTACTCGCTCGCGAGCGGCGGCCCCGGCTCCGGCCTGTGGAAGAGCGCCGACGCCGGCGCCACCTGGAGGCGCGTCGCCGGCGGCGGCTGGCCCGCCACCACGCTGGGGCGCATCGGGATCGCCGTCGCGCCGAGCGACCCCGGGGTGGTGTACGCGATGGTGGAGGCCGACTCGAATCCCAACCCCGAGTCGCTGCGCCGGGGCTTCGTCGCCGACACGTCCAAGCGGCAGCGCCTCCAGTCCGGCCTGTACCGCACCACCGACGGCGGCGCCACGTGGACCAGGATGAACGCCGACGACGACCGGCCGTTCTACTTCTCGCAGGTGCGGGTGGACCCGCGGAACCCGGACCGCGTCTACTGGATGGGTACGCAGCTGTTCTTCTCCAACGACGGCGGCCGGACGCCGCGCCGCGTCGGCCAGAGCGTGCACGTGGACTACCACGCCTTCTGGGGCGACCCGGAGGACCCGGACCGCTACATCGTGGGCGAGGACGGCGGGCTGGCGGTCACGAACGACCGCGGCCGCAGCTACGACGCGATCATGCAGATGGCGGTGGGCCAGTTCTACGCCATCGCGCTCGACATGCAGCAGCCGTTCTGGATCTGCGGCGGCTTGCAGGACAACGGCTCCTGGTGCGGGCCGAGCCGTGCCAACCGGCGCGCGGGCATCGTCAACCAGGACTGGTTCAACGTGGGCGGCGGCGACGGCTTCTACGCCGCCGTGGACCCGACCGATCCCAACACGGTGTACTCGGAGTCGCAGGGCGGCAGCATCTCGCGGCTCGACGTGAAGACCTGGACCCGCGCGCAGGTCCGGCCGGTCAAGGGGCCGCTGTCGCGGCTGCTCGAGGACTCGGTGCTCCTCGCCCGCGGCGACACCACCAGGCCCGCCACTCCGGAGGAGGACCGCACCGTCGCCGCCTACAAGGCGCGCATCGCGGCCGACTCGCTGAACCGCCCGCGGTTCAACTGGTCCACGCCGTTCTTCATCTCGCCGCACAGCCCGCGCACCCTGTACCTGGGCGGGAACCGCCTCTACAAGTCGGTGGACCGGGGCGACCACTGGGCGCCGGTGAGCGAGGATCTCTCGACCCGCGACTCCGTGCGCATCAAGCTCAGCACCCGCACCACCGGCGGCGTCACGCGCGACGTGACCGGCGCCGAGACGCACGGCACCATCACCACCGCGGCCGAATCGCCGGTGCGGCCGGGGATCCTGTGGGTGGGCACCGACGACGGCAACGTGTGGGTCACCACCAGCGACGGCGCCGCGTGGACCAGCCTCGCCGGCCGGTTCCCGGGTGTGCCGCCGAAGACCTGGGTGAGCCGCGTCGAGCCCTCGCACTTCGACAGCGCCACCTGCTACGTGACCCTCGACGGCCACCGCGACGACCTCGACCGGCCGTTCGTCTACGTCACCACCGACTTCGGCCGCAGCTTCCGCAGCCTCGCGGCGACCCTCCCGCCCACGACGTTCGTGCACGTCATCCGAGAGGACCC
>Ga0335082_10007929_pt1 | contig 11531 bp, 14 predicted proteins | sample Lox_Sample_41_FD_206718 | JGI IMG/M metagenome (GOLD analysis project Ga0335082, IMG submission 206718) | Soil microbial communities from Loxahatchee National Wildlife Refuge, Florida, United States - Lox_Sample_4.1 | ecosystem: Environmental > Terrestrial > Soil > Wetlands | place: USA... | reverse complement strand
TGACGCGCCGAGCTCGTTGCCGCGCACCGCGATCAGCCCGTCGGTCCAGTGCGTCGCGAGCACACCGATGCCCACGACGCGCTCGTTCCACGCCGGCTCGCTGAGGCGCAGCTCGCCGCCGACGCCGACGCCGAATGCGTGCGCGATCTTCGGCGAGATGAGCGCCTCGCCCGCGGCCGCCGGGAACCGGCCCGCGCGGAGCAGCACCGCGCCTTTCGTCACCGGATTGTTGAGATCGAGGTCGGTCACGGTCGCGAGACGCGCGACGCCGTTGGGGGCGATCACGCCCGTGTCGGAGACCTCTCGCCCTTGCGCGATCTGGGTGCCTGCCGGCCATCCGCCTTGCGGTGCGGCGGCGTCGCCGATCGCGACGAGATTCGCGCTCCCGAACTGTGCGGCGAACTGGCGCGCCGGTGTGTCGTGCGCGGTGCGGACGAGGGTCGTGATCACCGTCATGCCGAACACGGGGACCGCAACGAGCACCATGACGAGGAGCGTGCGGCCCCACCGACGGCGTACCTCGCGACGCGCGAGCCGGGTCGCGAGGCGCCACCCCGCCGCGGTGCGCGCGGCCGTCGTGAGCGGAATGCTCGGGGGCGACGGCGTTTCCAGCGTGGTTGCCGTCATCGCGACGCCGCCGCAATCGCCGGGGTCTCGTCGACGATGCGGCCGTCGCGCAGGAAGATGACGCGATCGGCCCACGACGCGAAGCGAGGTTCGTGCGTCACGAGCACCACGGCGGTGCCGTGCCGTTCGGGCAGGGCCGCGATGAGCTCGATCACCTCGTCGCCGCTCGCGGTGTCGAGCGAACCCGTCGGTTCGTCGGCGAGCAAGAGTCGCCGCTCGCCGACCACCGCGCGCGCAATCGCGATCCGTTGCTGCTGCCCGCCCGAGAAGTCGTCGGGATAACGGTCGAGCTGTTCGTTCAGACCCATCGCCTCGAGGGCTTCGATGGCCCGGGGCCGGGCCGTGCGCCCGGGTTCACCCGTCAGCTCGAGGGGCAGCATCACGTTCTCGATTGCCGTCAGTGCCGGAATGAGATTGAGGCGCTGGAACACGAAGCCGACGTCGCGCCGGCGCAGTTCGCTGCGCCCGGCCGCGTCGAGCCGCGCCAGCGCCTTTCCACCGACCGAGATCGCGCCCGCGCTCGGTGTCTCCAGCGCGCCGGCCAGGTGCAAGAGCGTGCTCTTCCCGCACCCGCTCGGGCCCATCACCGCGACGAACTCTCCGGGCGCGACCGACAAGGTGACTCCTCGCAGCGCGCGTACCTCGGTCGCGCCGGAGCCGAAGCTCTTCACGACGTCGTCGAACTCGAGCATCGCAGTCATCGAGACCTTCCTTTCGGCGGCGCGTGAAACCGCGCTTCGCACAAATCGAGCCATCGCAGATCCGCCTCGGCCCGCACGACCAGCGCATCGCGAACCATCGCGGACGTCACGTCGTCCGCGGGGGCACGGGACGCGCGCCGATGTCCCTGCAACAGCGCCAGCAAAGCTGTGCGCTGCTCGGTGATGACGTTCAGCGCGTGGGTCGGGCCGAGCGTCGTTGCGAACAACACCTTGAGCATCAACTCGTCGCGCGGCGGCGGATCCTCGGCGGGGACGAGCTGCCACCATCCCGCGAGCTCCTCCCGCCCGGCCGCGGTGAGCTGGTACAGCTTTCCGGTCCCGTCGTCGTCGCCGTCGGGGCGAGCGCGCGTGACGAGGCCGTCGCGCGCGAGGCGGTCGAGGGTGGTGTACACCTGGCCGACATTGAGCGGCCAGACGCCGCCCGTCACCGCTTCGAACTCGACCTTGAGCTGGTGTCCGTTGCGCGGCCCGTCGGCGAGCAGCGCCAACAGTCCCTCGCGCACCGACATATACGCAGTATAACTATACTGGGTAAGGTGTCAAGTCGCGCCGCGGCATCCCGCGAGCGGTGTGAACCGTTGTCGACGACAGCGACACGATCGCAGAGGTGTTCGGCCTCGTCCATGAAGTGCGTCACCAGTACAACCGTCGTCCCGCCCTGTCGGATCTCCCGAACGCGCGAGCGCGCTGGTCATCCAAACGCCAGCGGGCGAGGAGATCATCGCAATCGTCGGCCTCGGCTAGCGTCGAGGATCCTGCGGCCGGATCGGAGTACAGCATGGCCGTCGCGCTGGCGCTCGCGTGTGCAGCCCTTGCTGCGCTGAGCTACGGCATTGGCTCGGTCATGCAGGCCGCTGCCGTCCGTCACGCGGAGAACCGTCCGAATCTTGATCCCCTGTTGCTGGTCCGACTTGTCGGCCGGTTGCCGTACGTAGCGGGTCTTGCGCTCGATCTCGTCGGCTTCTGCGCGTCGGTCATCGCGCTCCGCACGTTGCCGCTGTTCCTGGTGCAATCGGCGATCGCCGGCAGCGTGGGCGTGACCGCGATCGCGGCGTCCGTCGCCTTCGGCATCCGTCTCCTCGGTTACGAACGCGTCGCGTTGATTGCGCTCATGTTCGGATTCGCGCTCCTCGCCGTCTCCGCGCGGCCGGAGCGTGCCGCATCCCTTGGTCCCGTCGGACAGTGGATCCTCGCGGGCGGCGTCGTTGTCGTGCTCGCCGCGGGCGCACTCAGCGCACGACTCGACAACCGAAAAGCCGGTATCGGCCTTGCACTGTGCGCGGGGCTCAGCTGGGCGGGGACCGGAATCGCCGCACGCGTGCTGCAGATCCCCTCACCGCCATGGCACTTGGTGATCGATCCGGTCGCGCTCTGCCTCGCAGCCTACGGACTGCTCGGCGCGCTGCTGTTCGCCACGGCGCTCCAGCGCGGCTCGGTGACGGCGGCCGCGGCGATCGTGTTCACGGTCGAGACCGTGGTTCCCTCACTCATCGGAATCGCGTTCCTCGGCGACCGCGCCCGTTCGGGCTTCCTCCTCGTCGCCCTCCTCGGATTCGCCGCGTCGGTGGGAGGATCGATTGCCCTCGCCCGCCGTTCCGAACCACTCCCGCGCGAGACAGTGCCTGCGCCCTGATCCGAGCCTCGCGCGAAGATCACCGCGTCACGCATGCACGTCAGCCGGTGCCGGGATTTGAACCCGGGACCTCAGGGTCCCGAACGCCAGCGAATCGCACGCCGGCGGACGACGACGGACGATCACGGCCGGTCACAGCGTTCGATCGTACGTCGGCGAACAAGCACGACCGCGGGGTTGTCGCGGGGTTGGCGTGCGGACAGTCGTACGCAGCGCGTGAGCATCACTGCGACTTCCCGGTGCCACGCAGGCCCAGGTGCGTCTCACACTGCTCGTCCGGACAGGCTCAGTGCTCGTCCCAGTGACCGTCGTGTGCAGCGTGTCGGTGACCGTCGTGGAGATAGTCGACGTGGTCGTCATGCTCGACGCTCTCGTGCCCACAGTCCGCACCGTGAACATGCGGATGAGGGTCGTGGGTCGCGTGCGCAGGCGAGGCGCACTCGTCCCAGTGGTCGTCGTGCGCGACGTGTACGTGCCCGTCGTGGAAGTAGTCCGTGTGGTCGTCGTGCTCGATCGACGCGTGGCCGCAGTCGCGGTCGTGCACGTGGGGGTGGTCGTCGTGGGTGAGATGTTCGGTCTGGGTCATCGTCGCGTTCCTTTCGGTACGTCAGAGATCTCTTGGCTGTGGCGGATGGCGTCGCCGACGATGTGCGCGACGTGCTCGTCGGCGAGCGAGTAAGCGATCTCGCGGCCTCGTCGGTCACCGGCGACGAGCCGCGCGGCGCGCAGCACGCGCAGGTGCTGGGAGACCAATGGCTGCGAGACGTTGAGGGCCTCGACCAGTTCATGGACGCAGCGCGGTCCGGCGCCGAGCTCGCGGACGATTGAGATCCTCAACGGGTGCGCCAATGCCCCCAGCAGCTCGGCCGCACCCTCGATCGCCTTGTCGTCGCGCACCTGCAGACTCATGCGATTATTACTATATCTGCATGGGTCAAGGCCTGGGTGCCGGCGACGCGGCCTGCGCACAGGTTCAGTCGCTGCGGGCCGCCTCCGGCCGGAGGTGGGCGAGTTCGCCGTGGCGGTCGAAAATGGTGAGGATCTCCACCGGGCCGCCATGGCCGACGATCCAGCCGGCGCAAGCTGGTTCATGGAGATGCGCAACGGATTGCCCGGCGCGGCCCCGTCGCAGGAACTCGCGGCGATGATCGAAGCGGCGGGGCTCGAAGTCGTCGATTCCCGCGTGGTCCGCCTGCGCTTCGACCCGCCGTTGCCAGACCGCGCTCGTCGGCTGGCGCTCGCATCTCTTCACCGCGCGCGAACACATTCGCGCAGTTCCTTGACGAGGACGATCGAGAGGCGCTTCGCGTGGCTGGTCGACGAGACGGACCCCAACGGCGCGGTGCAACGGCGCAGCCTCTGCGTCGCCGCGTCGCGTCAGATCGTCATCGCCCGGCCTCGGTGACCTCGACCTACGCGCAGCGATTGCAGAGACCGACGAGATCGATGAGGTGCCGTTCGGTGCGAAAGCCGATGCGGCGTGCCAGCTCGTTCGCCGTTTCGACGACACTCTGTTCGAGCTTCGGCGAGACCTCGACGTCGTCGATGGTGCCGCAGTTGGAGCAGACGACGTGGTGGTGGTGGCGGCCGGTGAGATCGTCGGCGAGCTCGTAGTAGGCGAACTCGCCATCGGTGAGGAGACGACGCACGACGCCAGCTGCCTCGAGGGCGGTGAGGTTGCGATAGACGGAGCTGACCGCGAGGGTGTGGTCACGATCGACGAGCTCGGGGATCGTGAGTGGCCGCCGGGCGGCCGCAAGCACGCGTACCAACGAGGTCCGGCCCGGGGTGAGTCGTTGGCCGTGCTCGGCGAGTCGGCCTTCGATCCGCTTGCGCAGCTCGACGGTCAACGCTTCACGCTTCATCGACCGGCAGTGTACGGCACGCGGTCAAGCACCGAATTGCAACAAGAATCATTCTCACGTAGGGTTCGCCGACGATTGTAGGAACAAGGTCTTGAGGGAATCACGTGAGAATGAATTCGCGACCGCGGGTGATCGGACGAGCTGGCCGTGGCGTCGCCGTGGTGGTCGCCGCCGGCATGCTCGTGTTGGCGGCATGCGGCTCGTCGTCCACTTCGTCGACGGGTTCGACAGGGTCGTCGGGCGGCTCGGGGAAGGTCGTACAGGTTGTCGCGGCCGAGAACTTCTGGGGCAGCATCGCCGAACAGATCGGCGGTTCTCACGTGCACGTCGTGAGCATCATCACGAACCCGGACACCGACCCGCACGATTACGAGCCGACCGCGGCTGACGCGCGGACGCTGGCGGGCGCGCAGATGGTGATCGAGAACGGCATCGGCTACGACCCGTGGGTCGACAAGTCGCTCGCTGCGAACTCCAACAAGCCGACGGTCCTCAACGTCGGCGAACTCGTCGGCGTCGCGGAGGGCGGGAACCCGCACCGGTGGTACAACCCCACCGACGTGCAGACGGTCATGGGCAAGATGGTGCAGGACTTCCAGCAACTCGACCCGGCCGACGGTGCAGCCTTTACCGCGCAGCAGACGCAGTTCAACACGACAGGCCTGGCCGATTACCACGCCGCGATCGATGCGATCAAGACCAAGTACGCAGGCACGAAGGTCGGCGCGTCCGAGTCGATCTTCGCGATGTTGTCACCGGCCCTCGGGCTCGACCTCATCACGCCGCCGTCGTTCCTCAAGGCCGTCAGCGAGGGAACCGACGTGTCGGCCGCCGACAAGCAGACCATCGACGACCAGATCAAGAACCACGAGATCAAGATCTACGTCTATAACAGCCAGAACGTCACCCCCGACGTGCAGACCCAGCTCGCTCAGGTCAAGGCGGAGAAGATCCCGTACGCCACGATCACCGAGACGCTGTCGCCGGCGAGCGCGAGCTATCAGCAGTGGCAGACCACCCAGCTCCGGGGGATCCAAGCCGCGCTGGCCCAGGCCGCTGGAAGCTGATGCGCCGACGATGTGAAGGCCAACGAGCGCGAGGAACTTGTAATGGCGCGATCCTCGATTGAGATGAACATCGACGATCAACCAGCCGCGGCGACGGCTCCGTTCGAGCCGTCGCCGACGAGTTCGTCGGCGGTCGTGCGTTTCGAGGACGCGGCCGTGCATCTGGGTGGTCGGACGATCTGGTCCGGCGTGAACCTGGAGGTACTGCCCGGCGAGTTCGTCGCGGTGCTGGGACCCAACGGCGTCGGCAAGTCAACGCTCGTGAAGGCGGCGCTCGGGGTATTGCCGCTGTCGTCGGGTTCGGCACGGGTGCTTGGTCGCCCGCCGGGAGGCGCGGGGCGCGACATCGGCTATCTCCCCCAACGACGCAGTTTCGATCGTGGTTTGCGCGTGCGTGGAATCGACATCGTGCGCCTCGGTGCCGACGGAGACCGATGGGGAACTCCGATACCCGCCCGCTTCTCGCGCGCGCGCCGCAAGCAAGAGGCGCGCATCCACGAGCTGATCGAGCTCGTGGGTGCTTCCGCATACGCGCGTCGGCCGATCGGTGAGGTGTCGGGCGGCGAGCAACAACGGCTGCTGATCGCGCAGGCCCTCGTCCGACGGCCGCAGCTGCTGTTGTTGGACGAGCCGCTCGACAGCCTCGACCTGCCCAACCAGGCCGCGGTCGCCGCGCTGATCGAGCAGGTCTGTCGCGAAGAGGGCGTCGCGGTGATGATCGTCGCGCACGATGTGAACCCGATCCTGCCGTACCTCGATCGTGTCGTGTACATCGCCCGCGGTGGCGCGGTATCGGGGCCCGTCTCGGCCGTGATCACCTCCGAGACGCTCACTGCGCTCTACGACACGCCCATCGAGGTGCTGCACACCTCCGACGGACGGCTCGTCGTCGTCGGCCAACCGGAGGCGCCCGCGTACCACTCGGACCGCCACCGCGACGTCCTGCACCATTGACCGTCGCCATGCTCGGAACCGGTCTCACCTGGAACCTGCGCAGCGATGTCCATCAGCTGTTCGAGTTCCACTTCATGGTCAACGCGTTCAGGGCTGGGACCATCGTGGCGGTGCTCGCGGGCGCCATCGGCTGGTACATGGTGCTTCGCCGTCAAGCCTTCGCCGGGCACACCCTTGCGGTCGTCGCCTTCCCGGGCGCGGCCGCCGCGATCTGGCTCGGCATCAGCGTGAACTTCGGTTATTTCGGCGCGTGCATCGCGGCCGCGGTCGTGATCGCCGCCGTGCCCCGCGCGAACGCGGGTCAGACCTACAGCGAGGAATCGGCCGTGATCGGCACGGTCCAGGCGTTCGCCTTGGCGTGCGGGGTCCTGTTCGTCAGCCTCTACGGCGGCTTCTTGAACAGCCTCACCGGTCTGTTGTTCGGCACATTCCTCGGCATCTCCAATCGTCAAGTCGTCACCTTGCTCGTCGTCGCGGCCGCCGTGCTGGTCGTGCTCGCCGCGGTTGCCCGGCCGCTGTTCTTCGCGACCGTCGACAGCGACGTCGCGCAAGCCCGCGGCGTCCCGGTTCGCTTGCTGTCGGTCCTCTTTTTGGTCCTGCTCGGCTGCGCGGCCGCCGAAGTCAGCCAGATCACCGGCGTGCTTCTCGTGTTCGCGCTGCTCGTCATGCCGGCCGCGAGCGCCCAACAACTCACCGCCCGCCCCGCGGTCGGCTTCGCCATCACCATCGCGCTCGCAGTCGGCATCACCTGGACCGGTCTCGCCGTCGCCTATTTCTCGGTTTATCCGGTGGGGTTCTTCGTCACGACGATCGGCATGGCCTGCTACCTGCTCTCCGTCGCCATCCGTTATTCGGCGGCGTACGTCACGCGCCGCGCACCTCGGCGAGCCGTCGCATGAGCACGCTGGCCGCGAACCCCTTCGCCGGTATCGCTCACATGCTCAGTCACCCGTTTCTCCGCTACGCGTTTCTCGCCGGCACCGGCATCGCGATCGCGTCCGGTCTCGTCGGCTACTTCATCGTGCTCCGCCAACAGGTCTTCACCGGCGACGCCTTATCCCACGTTGCGTTCACCGGCGCACTCGCCGCCCTCGCGGCGGGCATCAACTTGCGCATCGGCCTCTACGGGGCCTGCATCCTCTTCGCGCTCCTGATCGCCGCGCTCGGCAATCGGGGCAGTGGCGACGACACCACGATCGGCATCGTCTTCGCCTGGATCCTCGGCCTCGGTGCCTTCTTCCTCACCATCTACACCACGTCGCGCAGCGGCACCGCGGGCGGCACCACCGGCATCAATGTCCTGTTCGGGTCGATCTTCGGCCTCTCACGCTCCGCCGCGCAGACGAACGCAGTGCTTTCCTTATTGGTTGCGGTCGCGGTCATCGGCCTCGCCCGGCCGCTCCTTTTCGCAAGTATCGACGACAACGTCGCCGGCGCCCGCGGCGTGCCCGTGCGCGCGCTCGGATTCGCGCTCCTGTTCCTCGTCGGCGTCACCGCTGCCCAAGCAACCCAAGCCGTCGGTGCGCTCCTCCTCCTCGGCTTGCTCGCCGCACCCGCCGGCGCCGCGCAACGCCTCACCGCTCGGCCGTTCACCGCGATGTGGTTGTCCGCCGCGATCGCGTTGCTCTCCGTCTGGACCGGACTGTCGCTTGCGTACGCCGCGCCCAAGATCCCGCCGAGCTTCGCAATCGTCGCGACCGCGACGGCTATCTACCTCGGCGCGATCCTCGTGACGAAATGCGCGCGCGTCTTTCGCGTGTCGATCGCTGAACCTTGCCCGGTGCCCTCGTGAGCGCGCGCCCGCGCGCGAATTCCACGCGGCGGGCCGATCAGGCCGCTGCCGCCGCGAGTGTTCACGCGCGCACGAGGCACGAGATACACACCTCGGTATCCGAGCGACTCGGCGGCGACGGCATCCGCTACACGCGGAGTCGTCGGGCCCTCGTCAACGTGCTCGCCGAGACCTGCCGCCCCCTGACCGTCGACGAGATTCGCAGCGAGATGGCTGCACCGCAAAGCACCGTCTATCGCACGCTCGCTGTCCTCGAAGAGACCGGCCTCGTGCACCGCTTGACGAACAACACGAGCGACTTCGCTCGATTCGAACTGGCCGAAGATCTTCTCGGCCATCATCATCACTTCGCGTGCGCGCTCTGCGGAACCATGATCGACGTCACCCTCGCCGACAAGCTCGAAGCTGATCTACTGCGAGCGCTTGTCCGGCTCGCCACAAGACAGCACTTTGTCATCGACACCTACCAACTCGACATCGTCGGCGCCTGCTCGACGTGTAGCGCGACCGACCGACCGCTGCGAGGCAAGCGTCAACGCACCGCCGCCGTCACTCCTGCGACGAATTCCTCACGAAACGGATCCGGCAGCCATGTTTGACCCGACCCATCACGGCATTGTCGCCCCGTCAGACACGCACCGCGACATCACCAACGCCGGAGCGCTACGACGCGGCGACGAACTCCACGTCGACGGCACCAGTTGGCTCGTCGCATCCGTACGAGACGAGAACACCGAGATCGTCGTTACCGTTGCTCGTCGATCGTGCGGTGCGACCGGGACCTACCACCTCCGGATCCCACGAGAACAGCCCATCGTCCGCGTTCAGCGACACGGTCGCTGGCACGTCTACGAATACGCCGCGGCCGACCTCCGCGCGCGCTGAACCGCGCCCGAGCAGCTGGTCGTTTCTTGCCGTGCACGACGGCGGCTTCCTGACCGACTCGGCCCGATCGATCGAGCTCGCCGGTTGACGCCTGCGCTGGCGCGACTACGTCGCGATCGTGGTCGAGACCCGGGTCGGCTCCCGGTGCCAACTGCAGTCAGCGCGCTGCGCGCACCCACCGACACGGCGGTGCTCGTGGTCGTCTCGGCAGACAGTGATGGTGACCGTCGTGCAGCCGAGATCGCAGCGCTGGACGCCGGCGTCGACGATGCGCTGGCGTCAACCCGCGTTGAAGTCGCTGGCGTCGGGCGCACATCGCGGGCATTACTTGTGCTCGTGCGGACCGCGGAAGCCGAGCAAGCGTTCAGGTCGTTCTGACTTCGCGCGCCCCGCTTGCCATTTGGCGGACCTGACCACCGACGCGAGGCTCGCGATGTAGGTCGGGCGCGTGCGTTCGTTTCACTTGAGAGCTTGAGCGATCTTGACCGTCTGGTCGACCGTCGCGTTCGGCGAGCCGGCGGCGAACTCCATGCCGAAGTCGCCGTAGTCGACGTACAGCACGACGTTCTTCTCATTCGGGAGCTGGATCGCACCTCGCGAGTACGCCGCGTTGCCGACCCCGCTCACCGCCGGGAAAACCAGCTTCCAGCGAGCCTTGTTCAGGGCGAGCTGCGAGCCCGTGAAGGCGGTGGTTTGCAAACTGCCACCCGTGAGCTTTCCGTAGATGCACCCACCGGCCCTGTCCGCGTCCGCGGACAAGCTCTGTGTCGGTTGCGCGGAGATGCCCATCACGCTGCTGATCGTGCTCGGGTCCAGCATCGAGCAGACGTCGGCGAGCAACTTCGGCGCGCCGTTCGCGGGTTGTTGCGATGTGGAGCTGCTCGGCGCGGCCGTCGTTCCCGTCGTGCCCGACGACGAGTTGACGGGCGTCGAGGTGGACGAAGACGATTTCGCGGCGCTATGCGAGCTCTTCTTGCAGGCGCTCAAACTGACGACGCTCGCAGCCGCGACCACGAGCACAATCGCTTTCTGCATCGAACACCCCCGAGCGGCTCAACGACGACCGTAAGTGAAACGGAATGCGGTCGAGTCTGTCAATGTCCCCGTGGGGGCGCATTTCGGCCAAGAGAGGGGTCGACATCCGCTACGGCTGATAGCGCGGGACGAAGCGCACAGACGCGCTTGTTCACGAGCAAGCTAGGCGGCCCGTTGCACTGCGAGCGCTGGCGACGCCGCGTCTGGCTGCCCGGGTGCGCGGGGCCGGCCTCGAGGGGCTCACGTTCCACGATCTGCGGCGTGCCAACGCGACGGCCCTCGTGCTCGACGGCGATGATCTGAAGACCGCGCAGACCCGCCCGCGCCGCGGCGTGTCGCGTGCAGTACCGGCACTGACCTGCGAACACACCAGTCGGGGTGCCGGGATTTGAACCCGGGACCTCAGCGTCCCGAACGCTGCGCGCTAACCAAGCTGCGCTACACCCCGTATTGAAGGAGTGAATCCTAGCGGTCGGGTGCGCTGCGCACAGAAGCCAAAACCGCGCCGGCGAGCTCGGGTCGACAGATCAGCAGATCGGGCAGGTAGGGATCGCGGCTGTTGTAGACGAGCGCCGATCCGTCGAGGCGCGAGCAGTGGCAGCCGACCGCGCTCGCCACGCCGACCGGCGCGGCCGAGTCCCATTCGTACTGGCCGCCCGCGTGCGCGTAGATGTCGGCGACCCCTTGCACGACGGCCATCGCCTTCGCCCCGGCCGAGCCGAGCGGCACGAGCTCGGCGTCGAGCGTTGCGGCGAGATGCTCGGCGAGCTTCGGCGGACGCGTGCGCGAGACGAGCAGGCGCAGTTTGCCGTCGTGCGGTGGCGCGAGCGCGGGCGGCGCGGCCGTGGTGAAGACGAGATTCTGCTGCGCGGGCAATGCCACCGCGCACGCGTAGGGCGAACGTCCGATGACGAGCGCGACGTGCACGGCCCAGTCGGTGCGGCCGGCTTC
>Ga0335082_10007928_pt1 | contig 11531 bp, 11 predicted proteins | sample Lox_Sample_41_FD_206718 | JGI IMG/M metagenome (GOLD analysis project Ga0335082, IMG submission 206718) | Soil microbial communities from Loxahatchee National Wildlife Refuge, Florida, United States - Lox_Sample_4.1 | ecosystem: Environmental > Terrestrial > Soil > Wetlands | place: USA... | reverse complement strand
AAAGCAATGATTACTGCCTTGCGGTCTGCGCCCATACGGGCCAACTTTTCCGCCATCGCCTCTACGTTGGCCAGGCGCTTCGACGGTTCGCCATCGGGCATGGTGATGACCTCCGGCTTGAAACCGGCGGCCTTCAGAGATGCCAGAAACTTCGATCCCCAACGCTTGCGCACCGGCGAAACGGTGACGACAAAGATCCGGCTGGCCTGCGGCAGCAGGTCCGCAAGGATGGATCCTGCGCGTCTGAGGAGTCCGTTTTCGATCCACGCCTGGTAGGGCCGTGGAGGCACATGGATGGTCGCCTGCGGCATTGCGCTCCCATGATAGCGTATGCGTTCTTATCCCTGCCCTGTACTTGTCAGTGGTACTATTTCCCGACTATGAAGGGTCTCCCAGCCGAGACCGATTTCGTGGTGATCGGCGCAGGCATAGCCGGACTGCGCGCGGCGATCGAATTGGCCGACGCAGGACGCGTCCTTCTGCTTGCCAAGCAAGAAGTCCCCTCCTTCAAAACTGCGGATCCGAAATGCGACGCTGCGTGGCTTAGCGACGAAGACGATGTCATCCTGCATCTGCAGGACACGCTCAACGTCGGCGACGGCCTTTGCAATCAAGCTGCGGTCAAGGTTCTTCTCGAGGAGGGCTCGGAACTTATCGACGAACTTCTGGTGTGGGGAAAGCAAGACACGGCGAAGCTCACCTTCGAAATCGAGAATCCTCACACCCGCAGCCGAGTGCTTCACGCTGATGGCAATTCGGCTGGAAAAGAAATGCTGCGGATCCTGACGCATAAGGCTCACGCGTTAAAGCACATTTCGATGGCGGAATTCGCATTCACAACCGCCCTCATGAAGGAGGACGGAAAAGTTACGGGCGTTTCGGTCCTCGATGACAAGGGGGTTCCACACGAAATCGCATGTTCGGCGGTGTTACTGGCCACTGGAGGCTCCGGGCAGATTTACCGCAACACGACGAATCCGGAGCCGGCTACTGCCGACGGGATTGCGCTCGCTGTCCGGGCCGGAGCGGAAGTCAGCGATCTCGAGTTCATCCAGTTTCATCCCACCGCCCTCTACATGAAGAAAGTGCCCCGATTTCTGCTGCCGGAAGGATTGCGTGCCGAAGGCGCCTATCTGCGCAACATCGAACTCAATCGCTTTATGGGAAAGTACCATCCGCTGGGCGAACGGGCGCCTCGCGATGTAGTTGCGCGCGCCATCGTTCATGAAATGGAAGTGAGTCGCGCGAAGGATCCTTTCATTTACCTCGATCTCACTCATCTGAATGCAGCAAAAGTCCAGAAACGATTTCGTCGCATCCACGACATCTGTATGGCATATAACGTCGATATCACAGAGGACGTAATTCCCATTCGTCCTGCTGCGCACAGCGTCATTGGAGGAGTGCGAACGGACCTTGATGGCAAGACCTCGGTGGCAGGCCTATATGCGGCGGGAGAAGTGGCTTCAACAGGCGTACACGGGGCAAACCGCTTGCCGAGCAATTCCCTTCTTGAAGCACTTGTCTTTGGTGCTCGCGCAGGCAAAGCCATGCGCAATGCCGAAAGGATCGCGCCGAAGCCAGGAGCCGAACCGCGAGCTGCCTATTCGAACGGGCCTGTCGACGCAGGCATCGAGGAGCTAATCGGGCAGGTGCAGGATCTCATGTGGAACGAAGTGGGCATTGTGCGCATGCGCCCGGGTATGCAGAAGGCCGTCACGGCTTTGGAAGAGATGACACCAAAACTGGCGCATCCGAAAACACGCCGCGGACATGAAGCCGCTAATCTTCATCTGACAGCGTTGCTCGTCGCGCGCTCTGCGCTTGCCCGCGAAGAGAGCCGCGGCACTCATTACCGAATCGATTATCCCGATTACGATGACCGCAAATTTCATAAGCATTCTTTGGTGCGTGGCGATAAAGTTGTTTTTGTCTAGGTTTTGAGGGCCACCACATGGGAACTGAAGCGCTCGAAGCCCCGGTTCGAAGCAAAGTCTCTGCCTCTCCCACCGCGTCAGATCTCAACTCCGTCGAGATGCTTTCTGAGCGCGCGCGCACTGGCACACTCGGTTGGACTGGCCCGTGGGTCGTTTTGGTTGGGCGCAGCGTTCTGATCATCGCAGCGCAAGCCATTACAGCATGCATTCTTTGGATGCGCTCCCACTCGTGGTCCTGGAACGCAGCGGCCAAGTGGTGGACGGTCTACGGAACACTGGTGGATATTGGCTGCCTCGCGGTGATGGCCATCTACACCGGAAGAGAAGGCATCCGACTGCGCGATCTTATCGGACGCGTGCGGCTTCGGTGGGGACGTGATGTCTTCATTGGAGCGGCGTTGTTCGTGCTCGTCTTTCCATTCTTCATTCTCGGAGCGGCTTCGGCCACACGCATCGTTTACGGTAGCGGACATCCGCCGTCATTCGCCGGATTGGCAGACGCGCGTGTGTTGCCTGTATGGGGAATCATTTACAGCTTCAGTTTGTGGTGGCTAGTCTGGTCGCCGACCGAGGAGATGACGTATCGAGGTTACGCTCTGCCGCGACTTGAAGTGCTATGCCGCAAGCCGTGGCTCGCTTACGGACTGGTGAGCTTCTGGTGGACGATCCAGCATTCGTTTCTGCCCTTCATCGTGGATTGGCGACTCGTGATATGGCGATTTCTGGCGTTCTTGCCGGGCGTCGTCCTGCTGCTGCTTCCTTCTCTGAAAATCCGCCGACTGGCTCCATTCGTGTTTGCGCACTGGCCTATGGATATCCTGGCCGTCTTCATGACTTTGAAACTCTGAACTTATCTTCAGTCAGGCGGGTTTCTCGTCGTTCTTGCCTGGAAATAGGAGAGAGACGACGATCGATACCATCAATACTGCAAACACAACTCCCAGCGTCATATGAATCGGAATGTCTACGTGATCCCGGATTAACATCTTGACGCCGACAAGAATCAGAATCACCGCAAGCCCGTAGTGCAAGAACCGAAAAATCTTCATCAGGCCCGCCACTGCAAAATACATGGATCGCAGTCCCAGAATCGCGAAGACGTTCGATGTGTAGACGATGAACGCGTTCAGGGTGATCGCGAGAATGGCCGGGATGGAATCGACAGCAAATAGTACATCCGTCGTTTCAATCACGAGAAGGACGACGAGCAAGGGCGTGGCATAGAGGCGATTGTTGTCGTCGGGATTGCGAATAAAGAATCGTTTGCCCTGATAGTCCGTTGTGACGGGGATCCATTTACGGATCGCTTTGTTCACGGGATTCGATGCCGGATCGACGCTGTGTTCTCCGGATACGCAAACACGGATGCCGCTATAGATCAGCAGCGCGCCAAAGATGAAGAGCAGCCAGTGGAAGTGTTCGATCAGGCTGACGCCGGCGCCGATGAAGATGCCACGCAGCACGAGCGCGCCCACGATACCCCAGAAAAGAACGCGGTGCTGCTGTTCTTCTGGAACGGCAAAGTAGTTGAAGATCAGCAGAAAGATAAAGAGATTATCGACGCTGAGAGAGAGTTCAAGAACGTAGCCGGTGATGAACTCCAGGCTGGCTTGCCGTCCTTGCCAATGGTAGAGAATTGCCGCGAAGGCAAGCGCCTGCGCTACATAGATGGCACTCCAGCCAAGGGACTCGCGAAATCGGACGACGTGTCCACGACGATGCAGCACCCGCAAATCCAGGAGCAGCATGCCCAGCGTGAACACATTGAAAAGAACCCAAAAATAGAGCAAGACGATCCCTGAAATCCAATTGTCAAATGTTGATTTGATTCGTTGAATGAAAGCCGCTGAAGCAACTGCCCTTCGATCTTATTCAACAATCAATAATCATTATTCAACAATCATTTCTGTCTTCCCCGCTTGCCGCTTTGCCAATCTTCCCACAGGCCGAATGCCTTGAACATGTCCACGCTGTTGGTGTCGCGCATAGCCTGTTCGATCTGGTCGTGAGTCAGCCGGGGCCCAATTTTCTCGTACAAGTTCGCCAATCCCACCGTCAGAACGGCAGCCTCAGCGACATGCTTCTTCAGTTGGGGAAAATCTACCTTGTCGTACGTATCCGACACGGCGTGGTAATTCTCGAGATAATTGGCTTCCTGCTGGTCAGCGACAAATGTGGGAACGCCTTCCAGCATGAAATCGAAGTGATCGGTGCCCCACTCCATATCAGTCTTCAGATCTTTGACGTCGAATTGCGCCAAAGGAGCGATCAATTCCTTGGCCGTATAGAGCACATCTTTGCGGCCGCCGACGGAGAACCCGGTCGTCTTCCCGGTGCCAGAATCGAAGATGACAACTCCAGCGGCCTTATCCAGCTCCGACCGATGATTGAAGACATAGACACGAGAACCGAGTAGTCCTTCCTCCTCGCCAGAGAAAAGGATGAAGCGGATGCTGCGTCGCGGCGTGACGCCCGACGCTTTGATCGCCCTCAATGCATCGACAACCAGCGCGGCGTTGCAGCCGTTATCCAGAGCGCCCGTGCCCAACTCCCATGAATCCAGATGCGCTCCCAGAATCACGAATTCATCCGGTTTCACACTGCCGCGTAACTCCGCGATCACGTTCGAAGTCTTGACTGGACCGCCGAGTTGATTGGGAATGGACAGATCGGCCCATACCAGGCTTCCAGATGCGAGCAATCGTGCGATGCGTTCGCCGTCCTCCCGCGCGACGATGACCATCGGCAGGCGATCAATTTCCCCGGCGGACGCATTCGTGTGTCGATAGAGAATGTCGTGCTCGCGTGTCGCCATGAACGCGATGGCCTTCACTTTCGCTTTCACGGCGCGGTCAATGATCGGCGGCGCATTGGTATACTCCGCGAACAGGTCGTCCCAAGTCTTGAGTACCGTCGTGTGTACCAGAATGATTTTGCCGGAGACGTCTCCCGCTTTCTGAAAATCGGCATCAGTTCCTTCGCCGACATCGACCATCGCCACGTGCTTCACCGGAGCTAGTGCCGGCGCCCAGGCCACTGAGACGGCACGTACGCGGAACGAGGATAGGACGGTTCCCCCTCCCATCGTTGTGGAATTGACCTGATGCCCGGTGGTCGCTGTCATTTCCGTGGCGCCCTCGGACCAGGAGTTGGGGATCTCGAATCCCTCGGTGTGGACACTATCCGCGCCCGCGGCCGTGAAGGCCTGCCTCGCCCACTGCACTGCGTGCTGCATAGCCAGCGTGCCGGAAACACGGCCTCCGATCTCGTCGGTCAAACTCCGCAGGTTTTCCTCGATCGGCGATGGCTGCAGCGCCGCCTGGATCAACTGGTTCGCTTCATTGTTCGCGGGAGGATTTGCCGAATAGCAGGAGAGAGTCAGAATGCAAACAAAGAACACGGTCTTGGCAGTTCGCATATTCGCAGTGAATTAGAAATGAAATTCGGGAAAAGCGCAAAATCTTGACCACGAAGGACACTAAGTTCCACGAAGGAAAACTGTGATTTCCCCTCGCGACCTTTGTGATTATTTCGATTTCACTTTGGAGGCAGCGGTTCCATCTTGTCCAGGATGCGCACTGTCTCGAGCAGCACGCTGCCAACGATCTGCAGGCTTCTGGGGCTGAGTTTGTCGACAGTGTCGTCGGGAGTATGCCAGTACGCCTCGTTGTAACCGTACGTGAAGTCGATCAAGTCAGCCGAGGGCACGCCCCGCTTCACGAACGGAAGATGATCATCGGATACAGTGTTGTTCCGCTCGAAGAAATGAGACTGATATCCCAGGCGCTTCGCCGCTTCTCCCACGACATCGAGCAGCCAAGGAGTCGAATTCGTGTCGCGATCCACATTGAGATCTTTGTCGCCAATCATGTCGGCCAGCAGGAATGCCTTCATTTTCTTTAACGTCCCATCGGATTCCCACTTCTGTGCGAGGTGCGTGATCCCGTACAGGCTGTCTTCCAGGAAAGGTTTTTCTGTCTCCGGCAGCATAGCCTCTTCGGCATCATCCCATACCAGCCAGACGCTGTGGCCCTCGCGCGGCTTGCCCCGCAATTGATTTGCCAACTCGAGCAAGAGTCCACTCGAAGACCCGCCATCGTTCGCCCCCACGTATGAAGTGTTACGCAAGGGATAGTTCGTATCGTAATGACTAGCAATGACGATGATGCCGTCTTTATTGCCAGGATACTTGGCCACGATATTGTGGACGGAAAACTTCCCCGCGGGAGTGTCGGCAGTAAAGATGTCGTCTTCGACCTGATCGCCTTTCAAGTGGGCGGAGATGTAGTCCTCGACCTTCTTGTGAGCCGTGCTGCCCAAAGGACGGGGACCGAATTTCACGATGTCTTTGACGTACTGCATCGCACGGTCGCCATCGAATGTTGGAAGCGGGCCGTCGTCAGTTGGAAAGTTCAATGGCTGAACAGAAGGCGCAGCCGACACCGCGGCATTGGTAGCTGGAGTCGCCTCTTTATTGCGATCGCAGGACGCCAGGGTAAGCGCACACACCAGCAGTATGGAGGAGGCAACCATCAATCGGCTCATCAAGCCCGCTTTTCTCTTCGTTTGGCGCGTTGCTTGGGATGCACTACCCACGCCACGCCGATGCTCACGGCGTACAGGACGATCATGGGAGCGGCGAAGATGCACATGTTAAGCATGTCGGTGGTCGGGGTCACGATCGCTGCGATGATGAAGATCACCAGGATCGCATAGCGGAAATTCTTCCACATGAATCCGGCGCTCACGATGCCCATCAACGCGAGGAAGAAAATCAGAATCGGCATCTCGAAGATCAGTCCCATCCCCAGGATCACAGTGAGGAACAACGAAGTGTATTCGTTGATGGTGATCATCGGCTGAAACTGTTTGCTGAAACTAACCAGGAAATTCAGGGCGTAGGGATAGACGAACTTGTATCCAAAATAACCGCCCGCCGTAAACAGAAGAATGGTCGACACCATGAACGGAACGACGTACTTCTTTTCCTTGCGATAGAGGCCCGGCGCAATGAACAGCCATACCTGATACAGAACTAACGGAGACGTGAGAAACAAACCAGCCAGCGCCGCAACTTTCAAGTAAAGATTGAAGGGTTCCGTCGGATTCGTATAAACCAGTTTCTCCGACATTCCGTTGGCACGTAGCGCGTCCATCATCGGACGCTGCATGATGTCGTAGATCTTTTCGACCTTCCACCAGCACACACAGAATCCGGCGGCCACGTAGATCACGGAGCGGATGATCCGCTTGCGGAGTTCCTCAAGATGATCGAGGAAACCCATCGTAGGCATGGAGTCTTTTTCGTCTTCCTGCGGGGGAACCTCGGTCTCCAGTTCAGGCATGCGATTCCTGCGAGGTCGTGGATGTCACTTCTTCCGAAGGGTGAACACCCTCGGTTGCCACCGGAGGCGAGGCTCCGTTGTCCGAAGGGTATGGCACCCCGGGGGATGCTGCCAGGGAAGCCGGGGATTCCGAGGATGGCGACTCAGTCGTGGAAGGCGATGCAGACTCCGTCAGTGCCGGAGGCTCGGCGTAACTCACATCAGTCGAGAGTGAACTCGATCGGCTGGTCGTACCTTCCACCTGGGGGTTCGGAGGCAGGATCGTCTGCTTGTTGTTCTCGACTTCAAGGTGGGCGATCTCCTGCTCGATCTGAGCCTTGAACTCATTCGAGGCGCGCCGGAACTCGTTCAGGTACTTCCCCACCTGGCGGGCAATCTCCGGCAACTTCTTGGGCCCAAAGATAATGAGGGCCAAAAAGAACAGGAAAACCGTCTCGGAGAAACTCATCCCGTTCATCATACTGTGGTCGGGGAAAGGCGGCAATGCTTCGGGAGATGAAGCGATGACAAACACGGCGTGCTGTCAAAATCGGAAGTTTATTTCCACGACCATTAACCCAACCTTCATCACGGCTGCGGATCTGAATCACGATGGCAAGATGGACCTGATCATTGGCGGCTTGGGGCTAAACAACGAGGAGGAAGTGGGTGTGCGGACATCTCCCGTCGCCAGCGAAATCAGCGAGAACGCGGTAACATTCGTGTCATACGACTGCATGGTTCGGAAAGAGCCGTCGCCTGTGACGCAGATCGTGAACTGACACCTTCGGTTTCACGGCCAGAAAATTGGGCAAAGCTGCACTTGCGGATGGAACCAGGCGGGAGGTCACCGCATCTCAGTACTTGCAGCGCTTTCGGGGGCGGTTACGATGGTGACTCTGCCTGCTCGGCTGCGTCTAAGCTTTTGATATACTTTGTGTATTCAGCGCGGTAGCTGGGGTGGACGTCAGCCCTCAACGAAGGATCTCAAGATGGCACGTAGTTCTCGCCGGTCACTCTTCCTGGTCGTGTTTTTCCTTCTTGCCTGCGGATTTCTGGGCATCCTGTTTGCCCAGCGCTCCGGCCAGCAGTCGTCGATTGCCGGCGACTCTGACGTCAAGGACAGCCTTAAGCAATTCACCGACGTTTACGCACTGATCGAGGAGAACTATGCCGAGCCGGTGAATGCGGACAAGGCCATCTATAACGGCGCCATCCCGGGAATGCTGCACGCGCTCGATCCGCACTCGAATTTCTTCGATCCCAAGTCTTACGCGCTGATGCGCGAGGACCAGCGCGGCAAGTATTACGGCGTTGGGATGACGGTCGGCCCGCGCAATAACAAAGTCATCGTCATCTACCCCTTTACCGGCACGCCCGCCTACAAGGCCGGCATTCATCCGGGCGACGTGATCATCGCCGTGGATGGCAAGTCGACTGAGAATATGACCACCGGCGATGTCGCCGACATGCTCAAAGGACCCAAGGGCACAACGGTTCACATCAGCATTGCGCGCGAAGGCGTTGAGAAGCCGATGGAGTTCACGCTTGTCCGCGACGAAATTCCACGATATAGCGTCGACGTGCACTTCCTGATCAAGCCGGGCGTGGGCTACATGCACGTCAATGGATTCAACGAGACTACCGAGCACGAAGTCGCCGAAGCACTCGATTCATATGGGGATCTGAAAGGCCTGATCCTCGACCTTCGCGGCAACCCTGGCGGCCTCCTGAGCGAGGGCGTCGGTGTCGCCGACAAGTTCTTGAAGAAGGGACAGTTGATTGTTTCGCACCACGGCCGCGCCTCTGCCGAAAAACGCTACATCGCGCAGCACGGCAACGGCGGCAAGGATTATCCAATTGTGGTGTTGGTCAACCGTCTGACGGCATCAGCAGCTGAGATTGTCTCAGGAGCGATTCAGGATCATGATCGCGGCCTGATCGTGGGTGAAGTCACGTTTGGCAAGGGCTTGGTGCAGACGGTATATCCGCTTTCTGAGAACACAGGTTTGGCGTTGACCACCGCCCACTACTACACGCCGAGCGGACGCCTTATCCAGCGCGATTACGCGAACATTTCGCTCTACGACTACTACTACAGCCGCGAGAGCAACGAAAACAACGCGGCAAATCGCGAAGTGAAACTTACTGATAGCGGACGGACGGTGTACGGCGGAGGCGGCATCACGCCTGACGTCAACATCCCGCAGATCAAAACCAATCACTTCCAGGACACCCTGCTGCAGCACTACGCGTTCTTTAACTTCGCCAAGCGCTACGTCGTGAATCATCATCCGACGAAGACGTTCGAAGTCGACGACGCTACCGTGCAGGACTTCCGCAAATCGCTCGACGAGGCCAGCATTCCCTATACACAGGCCGAATTGCTGGACAACAGTGACTGGATCAAGTCGAACATCAAGTCGGAAATCTTCGTCGATGCCTTTGGGCAGGATGAAGGTTTGAAAGTTCGGGCAGAATCTGACCCGCAGGTGGTCAAGGCACTCGAACTGCTGCCGCAAGCGAAGGCTCTCGCCGAGAACGCAAAGAAGATCGTGGCCGAGCACAACGCGGCACCGGCGTTCAACCGGTAAAGACAGGCGTCAGGCGTCAGGTTGGTAATAGGTCTGAGGTCGGCGGCTCGAAACCTAGAGTCAGTTATCCTGCGCTGCCGGAACGAATCGACGCACAGTCTCGGGGGAGTCCAAGAGGATCTCTACCTCTTCCTGGGCTTACCTATACGTCCTTGCACGCAGCCCGCAAGTACTCCGTGGCTCGGTGCCTCCGTGGTTAATCGTATTCCTCTTGAACCCGCGCCGAATGGGTCATTATCATGACAGCAGCGCCGGAGGGGGGCTTCGTCCGACTGCGCGGAACGGGGCGTTCTTGAGACTGCCAATTCTGGCGGGAGCGGTGATCTTATCGCTCATCGCGGGGTGGACCGACTTGCGTAGCCGTCGCATTCCGAACTGGCTGACGGTGCCGGGAGCGGTCGTTGGAGTAGCCTTGAACGGGTTCTTTGATCGGTGGAGCGGGGTGAAGGCTTCCCTGCTGGGAATTGTGGTCGGACTTGGCTTGCTGCTGTTGTTCGTGCTGCTGCGCAGCTTGGGCGCTGGCGATTGGAAGCTGGCCGGTGCGCTGGGCGCCTTCACTGGGCCGGGTCTGCTGATGGATTTATTGATTGGTTCCGTTTTCGTGGCGGGATTGATGGCGGTAGCGCTGGTGATCTACAAGCGGCGGGTGATGCAGACCTTGAGAAACATCGGACACATTCTCGTTTCGCTAGTGACGTTCCGTCTGCCGGGATCGCGCGTCTCGCTCGACAATCCCGACGCTCTGAAAGTCCCCTATGGCGTAGCTCTGGCCCTTACAGTCGTGCTTTACAGTGTGGCGCATGTGTGGGGGCTGGCGTAGATGAGAACTCCAGGCTATCTATATCGTCTCGCGAATGAAACCCGCGGAGCAGAAATCGCGGAGGCGGCGGCTGTGCTGCCCCTGATGTTCATGATGCTGCTGGGAATCTTTTGGTTCGGACAAGCCTTCAGCATCTACGGAGCAATCACGCGGGCCGCGCAGGAGGGGGCGCGAGCTGGTTCGGTGCCGTATTGCGCGACTTGTGGTGGCGACAATAGGCTCCTGACATATAAGGCGAACGCAGCCACTGCAGTACAAAATGCAATGTTGGCTTCCAAATTGGATCCAAACTTGGCACAGTTTCCATCACCTCAGCCTGCTCTCATTGCCTGCGACGCTGGTGGAGCGTCCAGCATCTGTGACGCCGGCGCAAGCGCCCATGTCTGCGTTCAAGCCCCTATTCAGCTGCGGTCGGACGGGGGTCTGGGTGCAACTGGTCTATGTGGGGTTTCTGTTTCGCTGCGATATCCATACAGGTTCTGGTTGCCGTTTACATCCGTAAATCGCCAAACAATCTGGATTTCGACCGCATCGCGGGTACGAATGGAGACGCGGTGAATCACCAGTCCTATTTGGATGCCTGGCGGAGGTGGGCCGTACGTTGGGCGCCTCGCGAGCATGGTGCTCAACTGGTAGAGTTCGCCGTAGCCCTTCCCCTGCTCGTCGTTTTCGTGGTGGGTATCTTTGATTTCAGTAACGCATTTACTCTCAAGCAGCGGCTCACGAACATAGCACGGGACGCGGCACGGGCTTCTGCTGTCGACCCCAGCAACGACCTGGAAGGGCCTGCTAGTGCTTACCCCATTTCGGTTCTCGACGCGTTCTATATTGTGGACAACTATTTGCAAGCTTCCAA
>Ga0335082_10007927_pt1 | contig 11531 bp, 6 predicted proteins | sample Lox_Sample_41_FD_206718 | JGI IMG/M metagenome (GOLD analysis project Ga0335082, IMG submission 206718) | Soil microbial communities from Loxahatchee National Wildlife Refuge, Florida, United States - Lox_Sample_4.1 | ecosystem: Environmental > Terrestrial > Soil > Wetlands | place: USA: Florida... | reverse complement strand
GTCCGGGGTCGGTCGCGCGCCCCACGCAGCGGCATCGGACACGGGTGGCGGCAGCGCCGGCGATCGCATCGTGCTCGCCTGCTTCTTCCTCTCGGGTACGGCCAGTCTCACCTTGGAAGTCGTGTGGACACGGTTGTTGCGTCTGGCCTTCGGCTCCACGACGCTGGCGGTGAGCACGGTCCTGGTCGCGTACATGCTCGGCCTCGGTGTCGGCGGCTTGGTCGGGGGACGGCTGGCGGCGAGCCTGCGCCGCGGCCGCCGCGCCTACGCCTGGATGGAAGTGGCGATCGGTCTCTATGCGGTGCTGGTACCGTCGCTGCTCGGGCTCATGCCGACCCTCAACCGCGCCGTCCTCTCGGGGATGACCGTCTGGTCGGCCACCCTCGGCCGTTTTGCCGCTGCCTTGATCGTTCTGATCATTCCAACCCTGCTCATGGGTGCGACGCTGCCGGTCTTGGTGACGGCCGTGGGGCGCGGCCGCGCGGCACTCGCGGGTCGCGTCGGCTTGCTGTACGGCGTCAACACACTGGGTGCGGTCAGCGGAGTGTTCGTCTCCAGCTTCGTGCTCTTCCCCCTCAGTGGAGTCGCGCGCACCAATCTCATCGCGGCGGGGTTGGACGTGGCCATCGGCCTGCTGGTGCTGCTGACTGGCGGCCGTCGCGCCAGCGGCGAACCTTTGGCCACGCCGGTCGTTCCACCAACGCGGAGCCGCGCCGGGCGCTGGAATCCGGCCGTGCTCAGCTACGGCGTGGTTGGGTTTACCGCACTGACCTATGAGGTCTGCTGGACGCGCGCCCTGTCGATGATCCTCGGTTCGTCCATCTACGCCTTTGCGACGATGCTCGCGGCCTTCCTCATCGGCATTGCGGCAGGCAGCCTCCTGGTCCGCCGCTGGGCGGACCAGGTGCGGCGTCCGCTGACGACCTACGCGGGGGGGATCGCGGCGGTAGGACTCTTGGGGCTCGGCACACAAGCGCTGCTGGGCGTGCTGCCCGACCTCTTCGTGCACGTGGTCGTCACCCTCGGTGTGTCGCGTGGCGCGGTACTGGCTACAAACAGTGCGCTGTCCACCCTCGCCATGCTCGGCCCGACGTTGGCGCTCGGAACGCTCTTTCCGCTGCTCACGCGTGCCAGTGCGCTGCCGTCACGACCCGCCGCCGCTACGGTCGGCGATCTGTATTTCGTCAACACCCTGGGCTCGGCGGCGGGCGCCTTCTGCGCCGGCTTCGTGCTCATTCCCACCTACGGTCTCGCCGCCACCTTGGCGGGGGCGACGGCAGCCAACCTACTTACAGCCTGCGGGTTGTTGCTCTGGCAGCGTGAGTGGACGGATGGCGGGCGGGTTGGTGTCGCGCTCGGCGGCATCGCCGTCGCCGCACTGGTCCTGCTGTTCCCTCCGACCTGGAATCAGACCGGCTTGACGCGCGGTGTCTACCGCAATCCCGAGGGCGCCGCCGGCTTTGGCCTCGAGCTGCTGCCGTTGATCGGGTTGCCGCACAACGACATCCTGTACTACCGCGACGGCATCAACAGCACGGTGTCCATCCATCGCCTTGAGAACGACACCGTGCTGCGGGTGAACGGCAAGGCCGACGCCAGCGCCGTGGGCGATTTGGCCACACAGGTGCTCCTCGGGCAAATCCCCCAACTGTTCGGGCCGGCGGCCGAGCGCGTGCTGGTCATCGGCCTCGGCTCCGGCGTCACCGTCGGTTCCGCCGCGCTGCGTGCCACCTCGCGCATCGATGTCGTCGAGCTCGAGCCCAATGTCGTGGAGGCCTCCCACTTCTTCGACGAGGTCAACAATCGGCCGCTGGACCGACCGAACGTGCGGGTCATAACGGACGATGCCCGGAGCTATCTGGGTTACACCGGCGAGCGCTATGACGTCATCATCTCGGAGCCATCGAACCCGTGGATGACCGGCGCCGCGAGCCTCTTCACCCGCGAGTTCTTCCTGGCCGCGCGGCAGGCTTTGAAGCCGGGCGGGCGGTTCTGCCAGTGGCTGCAGCTCTACGAGATCGACCCGCCCAGCCTGCGCGCCATCCTCGCCGCCTTCCACTCCGTGTTTCCGTACCTGTACGGCTTCTCGCACGTGAAGGGGGACACCGACCTGCTGCTGCTCGGCTCGGATCATCCGCTGGGTGCGGAGGAGCTGCCGGCGTGGGAGAGGCTCGACGAGCCGATTCGCAACGACTTGCGCCGCATCAACAATTTTTCCACGGCGGACCTGTGGAGCCTGGTGCAGCTCGCACCGGACGACGTCGCGGCGCTCGCCGGCCCAGCCGAGCCGGTCAACACGGACGACAACATGCTCGTCGAGCTCCATTTGCCCTGGGCGCTGTCGCGGCCGTCGTCGGCCGACGAGACGTGGGCGCTCCTGGACCGGGTGCGACACGGCGTGCTGCCCATCATCGACACGCCGCGCGCCGTGCTCGACCCGGAGTGGCTCGGGGAACTGGCGCTGTCGTACGTGTACACGCGGAAGGACCCCGAAAGCGCGCGTGCCCTGCTCGATGCCGCGCAACGCGCCGGGGCGGGTGAGCCGGCGGTGTATGCCCTGGTTGCCGAGGCCGTGCTGACCGTGCAGCAGGACCCGTCCGCCACGCCGGCGGCGTTCAAGGTGCTCGATCAGGCCGTCGCCAGGCAGGTGCGCGCCTTCGCGCCGTGGTACCATCGCGCCCTGGTGCACGAGAGTGCCAACGAACCGGGATGGGCGCTCGATGACGTGCAAGCGGCGCTGCGTCTGCAACCCGATGACCTGCGGGCGCGCTACCTACGGCTGCGCGCGCTGACCGCGATCATGCGTCCCGCTGACGGGCTGCCTGACGCCCAAGCGTTGCTGGCCTCGCCCTATCCGCAGCTCGACCCCACGCTGTGGGCGTACGCGGCGCGGGCCGCGGCCGCGACGGGCGATGTGGACGGCGCGATTGCACGCACCTGGCGTTACCTGGCGGCCAACCCGACCTTTGCGCCGGAGTGGTTGGTGCTGGCGCAGCTCTATGACGCAACGAATCAACCCGAGCGCGCCAAGGATGCCCGAACCAACGCCGAGCGCGCCCAGCGCAATCAGGTTGTCGCGTTGCACCGCGCGGCGCTGCGGGCGGAGCGACTGAACACCCCGGCGGAGGCGGTCAAGCTGTTGCGCTCGGCCCTCGAGCTTGATCCGCTCTATCAGCCGGCCCGCGAAGAGTTGCGCCGGCTCAATCCGGCCTCCGTGGTGCCGGCGGCGGCGCCTGCTGCGACGCCCGCGACCGGTCCGGTCGCCGTGCCGCTCCCGCGTTAGCCAGGGGCCGGTCGAGCTATGCTATACACGGCCGGTGGCCAAACCTCGCACCGTCTACTCTTGCCAGCAGTGCGGCTTCCAGTCGCCGCGATGGCTCGGGCGCTGCCCCGACTGCCAGGCGTGGAACACACTGGTCGAGGAGCGTGAGGAGACCGAGGCGCCCGCAGCGCGATATGCCGTCAAGACAGCCGTCAGCGACGCGCAGCCGATCACCAGCTTGCACAGCACCTCGGAAACACGCCGGCTGTCGGGGATCGGCGAGCTCGACCGCGTGCTGGGCGGCGGCGTGGTGCCGGGCTCGGTCGTCCTGATCGGCGGCGACCCCGGCATCGGCAAATCGACCCTGGTGTTGCAGGCGCTCGCCGCGCTGTCGCAGGGCGCCACGACCCTGTACGTGTCCGGCGAGGAGTCGCCGCAGCAGATCAAGATGCGAGCCGATCGGCTGGGCATCCGCGCCGACCAGCTCCTGGTGCTCGCGGAGACGTCGCTGGAGCGCATCGTGGCCCAAACCAAGCGCGTCGCACCGGCGGTCATCGCCATCGATTCGATTCAGACGGTATTCACCGAGCATCTCACCTCGGCCCCGGGAAGCATCGGGCAAGTGCGCGAATGCGCCGGCCAGCTGGTCCTGCTCGCCAAGGGCAGCAACAGCAGCACATTCCTGGTCGGACACGTGACCAAGGAAGGCTCCTTCGCCGGCCCCCGCGTCCTCGAGCACATGGTCGACACGGTGCTCTACTTCGAGGGGGACCGCGGGCACGCCTTCCGGATCCTGCGGGCGGTTAAGAACCGCTTCGGATCGACCAACGAGATCGGCGTCTTTGCCATGAAGGAGGACGGCCTGCAGCCGGTGGCCAACCCCTCCGAGCTGTTCCTGGCCGAGCGCCCGGTCGAGGTCCCAGGCTCCGTGGTGGTGGCGAGCCTGGAAGGTACCCGGCCGATTCTAGTCGAAGTGCAGGCGCTGGTGTCCCCGACCTCTTTTGGCACCCCGCGGCGCACGACCTTGGGTATCGATCCCAATCGCGTCGCCCTGCTCATCGCAGTCCTCGAGAAGAAGATGGGGCTGCATCTCATAGGGCAGGACGTGTTCGTGAACGTAGCGGGCGGGGTTCGCCTCGACGATCCTGCCGTCGATCTCGGCGTCATTGCCGCGGTGGCGTCCAGCTTCCTCGACAAGCCGGTGCACCCGCGCACGCTGCTCATCGGCGAAGTTGGGCTGGCGGGCGAGGTGCGCGCCGTCGGCCAGATCGAGACGCGCGTCGGCGAGGCCACCAAGCTGGGGTTCACCCGCTGCATCCTCCCGGAGTCCTCCCGCCGGCAGCTCCCGGCCTTCGAGGGCGTCGAGATCCTGGGCGTCAGCACGTTGAACCAAGCATGGGACCAACTATTTTGAGCCGGTAGCCGTCCCGACACAAAACGGAAAAGTTTCACCGGCCTCTTGCACAGGAACTTCCGAATGTGGTACCTGCGAAGCGCTTCGGTGCTGGGCGCCGTCGCAGGAGTCCGGCGGAAGGGTTAGACAGAAGCGGCTGCGGTGACCGGAGATCGTTGCCCGGTTTCGGGCGGAAGCAAATCCGGTTGGCGATGAGTGGCAAGGCAAACGTCGAACGTCTGTCCTAGCGGAGCCGCCGGGCGCTACACCGAAGCAAGCAAGGAACACGGCCAAGAGTGCATCATTGTCGCGCATGAAGACGATGCGAGCGAGGAGAACGGGCGTGTAAATCAAATTCACGTTGCTCGAGGGCGCCTCAAGGCTCTTCCCCACCCGAGCGACCAGGAAATGAAAGGAGGGAGGAACCTATGCGATTCCGAACACAGGCGGTGTTTGGTGTAGCGTGTGTAGTATTCGTAAGTATGGCCGGCTGTGCGATTCCAAGGCACGGCGGTGTTGATTCGGAACTCTCATCGGTGGGGCAAGACGCCGCCACCAGTCAAACCACCAGCGGGCAATACGGTCTGTCCGTCAGCCCCTACAAAACCGAGCGATCCGGCCCGGGGTCCGGCAAAGGCGATGAGTTTGCCTTCTCGCACCCACGGGTCGACACGTTTGTAGCTCGATTCCAAACCGACCTGCGGAACTTCTTCAGCGGCGCACTCTCGCGCAGCGGTCGCTACGTGCCGCGCATGTCGTCGATTCTGGAGAAGGAAGGCGTGCCCCAAGAGCTCGTCTACCTGCCGCTGATCGAGAGCGGTTTCCGTACCCATGCGGTGTCGCGCGCCGGCGCCGTCGGCCCTTGGCAGCTGATCCCCGGCACCGGTCGACGATACGGCCTGCGCATCGACCAGTACGTCGACGAACGCCGCGATCCCGTGAAGTCAACCCAGGCCGCCGCCCGTTACCTCAAGGATCTCCACGACATGTTCGGCGATTGGCATCTGTCGCTGGCCGCCTACAACACCGGCGAGGGGAACATCGTTCGCATCCTAAACCGCGGTCGCGCCGATGACTTCTGGGAAATGAGTGATCGAGGTTACCTCTATCAGGAAACCGAGAACTTCGTTCCCGAGTTCCTGGCGGCGCTGCAGATCGCTGAAAAGCCGGAGGCTTACGGTTTCGATTCACCCAGCGAGGAGCCCATGCACTATGATCTGGTGCGCGTCAACCGGCCGCTGGCGCTCACCACGGTGGCTCGATTGAGCGGCGCATCGGCTGATACCATCCGAGAGCTCAACCCAGCCTTGCACCGGGGCGTCATCCCACCCACGGGCTATGCGGTTCGGCTGCCGAAGGGCGCCAAGGACGATTTCCAGGTCGCGCTGGCGAACCTCCCGCGCAACGCCGACGTCCGCAGAACGCCAACCGGACGGAAGGGCAAGCACGCGCGCGTCAAGGCCCGCCGCGGCGGCAGCCACCGAGCTCAGCACGGAAAGCAGCACCGTATCGGGACGGCCGGCAAATCGCCTCACAAGGGTACGGCAAGGGTCGTTGCCGCCGGGAACCGTCCGACGAAAACATCTCCCACTCGTCGCGGTACCCAGGTCGCCTACAAGCACCGCGACCATAGCGACGCCGTCGACTAAATCGCTGGTGCGTTGACGGTGTGGCCTGCAAGCAGCGGGCGGCGTCGCCGGCGCATCAACTCGCGCCGTCAGCCGTCTGCGTCGGGGCAGGCGTTCCAACAGCTTGCGGCTTCGAGATCAGAAAGACCAACCCGCCGGCGACGCCGTTGGCCAGCACCACGGCACTGGAGAGTAACCCCAGCGCCACGGCGAGGTCGGGATCGACGCCCACCTGGGTCAGAAATTGCCGGTAGAAGATCTCGCGCACGCCGATGCCGCTGAAGGTGATCGGCAGCATGCCCAGAATGTTCACCACGGGCACGAAGATGAAGAAGAACGGCCACGGCACCTGCATGCCCAGCGCCCACGCCAGGAAGACCTGGGAAAAGACCTGCATGGCGTGGAAGCCCGCCGCCACCACGCTGGTCCGACTGAGGAGGCGCCCGTCGTTCCAATACGGCGCCAGATCCTGTTCGACCAGCATGCGCCAATGGTTGCCCGGCGCAAACACCCGCACCACCAGCTTGGGCACGTACAACCAGCCCAGCAACGTGGCCGGCGGGATCACCCAGGCGCCGTAGTACAGCGGCGCCATCAAGTGGTACCCCGGCTGCGTCAGGATGGCCAGCGCTGCGATCCATACAAGCACCACGAAGCCCAGACCGCGGTCGGCGATCACCGTGGTGAAGGCCAGCGCCTTGCGCTTCTGCGCCCCGGCCAGGTAGAGCGCCCGGCCGATGTCGCCGGCAACCGTGCTCGGCGCGAACAGGTTCATGTACATGCCCATGAAGTACGATGAGAAGAAATGTCCCATCGGCTCATCGAATCCCAACGGCCGCGCCAGCATCGCCCACCGCGTCGCGCTGACCACCTGACTGGCCAGGTAGGTGAGCAGCGCTGCGATGACCCAGCCGGCCTGCGCGCTGGCTACCGCATGCGTCAGCTCGCTCAAGTCGGTCTTGATGAGCAGGATCGCCAGCATCACGGCGCTGAGCCCGAGCTTGAACCAGGTGGACGACCACCACCGCTGCGGCGGTGCCGTGCCGTTCGACTGTGCCATGGCTACCAGCCCACCGCCGCGCCGCCCTTGCGCGGGTCGGACGCCCCTTCAAACAGGCCGCCAGCCCGGCGCACCGCCTGCACTGCTCCCATGGCCGGCACCTCTTTCACACTGTACCCGTAGCGTGCAAGTGCCATCCGGGTAAGCTCCGCAACCCCCGGCTCGACCATCAGCACCGCCGGGGTCCATTGATCGTGGATGCGCGGTGCCGCCACTGCGGTCGTGGCGTCCAGATCGAAGTCCAGCACATTGAGCAGCACCTGCAAGGTGGCGCTGATGATCAGCGGCCCACCTGACCCACCCAGCGCCAGCATGGGCCGGCGGCGACGCGTCACGATCGTCGGCGTCATGCTGCTCAGCGGGCGCTTGCCCGGCGCCACCGCGTTGGCCTCGTTCCCAACCAGACCGTACACGTTCGGCACGCCCGGCTGCGCCGAGAAGTCGTCCATCTCGTTGTTCAAGATGATGCCCGTGTCACCGGCAACCAGCTGTGCTCCAAAGGCCGTGTTGACCGTGGTCGTACAGGCGACGGCGTTGCCATCCCCGTCCATCACCGAAAAATGCGTGGTGCCGGCGTCGTGCGCCGCCGCGTCCGGCGCACGATTGCTACCGTAGGCGGCGGGAGCAAACGTGCGCGTCGCGCTGATCCGCCGCCGCAGCGCCGCCGTGTTGTGCGGCGCCAGGAGTCGCAACAGCGGCACGTCGACGAAGTCAGGGTCACCATAGAACTCGGCACGGTCGGCGAACGCGTGCTGCATCGCCTCCGCCAGCAGATGGATGTACGTCGGCGAGTTGTGGCCCAGCTCGGCCAAGTGATCGTCGCGCCCGATGCCGAGTATCTCGAGCAGCACGCCGCCCCCGGAGCTGGGCGGCGGCATCGACCACAGCGTGTAGCCGTTGTGACTGCCCCGCAGCGAGCGGCGCCAGGTGGGACGGAATCCATCCAGATCGTGCGTGGTCAGCACGCCGCCGGCCCCCTGAACACTGGCGGCGATGCTGGCGGCGATATCACCGCGATAGAACGTCACCGGACCGTCCGCCGCGATACGCTCCAGGGTACGCGCCAGCTCCGGTTGGCGGGCGGTTTCGCCGACGTCGAGCGGCGAGCCGTCGGCATGCAGGAAGTTGCGCGCCAGCACCGGATCGGCGCGCAGCGTGGTGACGTTCTGCGCGATCTCCTTGGCCAGGTGCGCCTCGACGGCGAAGCCGTCGCGGGCGTAGCGGATCGCCGGCTGCAGCACCGTGGCGATTGGCAGGCTCCCATACCGGCGCAGGGCCTCGGCCACTCCCGCAACTTCGCCGGGCACCGCCACGGCCAGACCCCCGAGTCGGCTGAGCGCGGGCATCGCCTGACCGTCACGGACGAACATGTCGCGGGTCGCCGCCGCGGGAGCCACCTCGCGGTAGTCCAGCGCCACGGCGCGTCGTTGCCGTGCCAGGTAGATCAGCATGAAGCCACCGCCGCCGATGCCGCACGACGAGGGGTTGACGACACCGGAGGCGAACGATGTGGCGACGGCGGCATCGACGGCGTTGCCGCCGCGCTGCAGCATCTCGACGCCGGCCTGCGAGGCAAGCTGATGCTCGGCGGCCACCATGCCGTGCGCCCCCCACACGCCGGCGGCGAGCGACGCTCGCAGCGGCAGCGTCGAGACCACCAGCACCGCGAGCAGACGCATCGCGGAGAGCCGGCCCGGCGGCGTGAGCCATTCATGCAAAGGAGTCATTGGCGCGATGCACGGGTAACGGGAGTTTGTAAACGTGCGCAGCGCTATTGGCAAGCTGGGGTTGCCGTAGGGTCTCCCTACAAAATGAGAAACCGAAGACCGGAAACGGGGACCGGTTACTGTGCTCATTTCCACCTTTGGGCTTCCGGTTTCTCGTTTTCGTGTATCGATACCGCGGCGCTCTCACCTTGGACGCACGGAGTCGTTGTTGTATGGTGCCGCGCGTGCGTCAGCAAATCCGGCGGATCTTCGCGTCCAGCATCGCGGTGAAGCGCGCCTTCCTGCGCGACAACCTCGAGACGCTCGTGGAGGCGGTGGACGTCATCGTCACGGCCTTGCGCGGCGGTCACAAGCTGCTCATCTTCGGCAACGGCGGCAGCGCCGCCGACGCCCAGCACATTGCCGCGGAGTTCGTGAACCGTTTCAGGATCGAGCGCCCGCCGCTCCCGGCGATTGCGTTGACCACCGACAGCTCGGCGTTGACCAGCATCGCCAATGACTACTCGTATGCCGAGGTATTCGCCAAGCAGGTGCAGGCACTCGGCCGGCGCGGCGACGTCGCCCTGGCCATCTCCACCAGCGGCAACGCCACCAACGTGTTGCGCGCCGTCGCCACCTGCAAGCGCATCGGCGTGCGCACCGTCGCACTCACCGGCGGCAGCGGCGGCAAGCTGGCGCGAACCGCCGATCTGGTATTACGCGCCGGCGGCAGCACCGAGACGGCACGCATTCAGGAAACGCACATCCTCGTGGGTCACGTCATCTGCGATCAGGTGGACGCGCAGCTGTTCCCTGCCGGGAAGGCACGGTGAGCATGGCGAAGCGGCGCGCACCGCGGGCGGCGCTCGATCTGTCGAAGGTGCGCACCTACCCGCTGCGCAGTCGTGGCAGCGTCGTCAAGACGCCGCTCATCGCCACGCCGCCGCGCCGTGGCATGCGGGTGCGCGAGTTCCTGAAGGGCCTGCCCGACATCCTGGCGGCGCGTGACTTCCGCACCGTCGCCGTACAGATCGCGAAGCGCCACGCCGCCGGGCGGCGCATCGCGCTGGGCATGGGCGCGCATCCCATCAAGGTCGGCTTGAGCCCGTTGATCATCGACTTCATGAAGCGCGGCATCTTGGCAAGCGTGGCAATGAACGGTGCCGCGATCATTCACGACTTCGAGTTGGCATATGCCGGCGAGACCTCCGAGGACGTCGCCGCCAACCTCGCCGACGGGCGCTTCGGTATGGCCGAGGAGACCGGCCGCTTTCTCAATCAGGCCATCGCGGCGGCGGGGCCCGGTGAGGGTCTCGGTGCGGCCGTGGGTCGTGCCATTGCGAAGGCCGGATTCACGCATACGCGCCTCAGCATTCTCGCCACCGGCGCCAAGCTCAACATTCCGGTCACCGTGCATGTCGCCGTCGGCACCGACATCATTCACATGCATCCGTCCGCCGACGGCGCCGCCATCGGCGCCGCCAGCTTGCGCGACTTCCGCCGTCTCGCCGCCGAGGTGGCGGGCTTACGCGGCGGGGTGTTCATCAACCTCGGCTCGGCGGTGTTGATCCCCGAGGTGTTCGTCAAGGCCCTCAATCTGGCGCGCAACGTCGGCCATCGCGTCGACGGCCTGCTCACCGTCGACATGGATTTCATCCGCCACTACCGCCCGCAGATGAACGTCGTGCAGCGGCCGACGGCCGGCTCGGGTCGCGGCTATCACTTCACCGGGCACCACGAGATCATGTTCCCGCTGCTGTGCGCCGCGGTGTTGGAGTCGCTGCGGGGGCGGTGAGCCGCGACGCCGTGCAGTTGCCTCTCTCTCCTTGACACCGTCATTGCAGGCTCGCATAAACGCGCGCCATGGGCGGCAGAGGGGGATGGCTCCGTTGGCTTTGTGTGGTGTCGGTCCTCGGCAGCGTAGCGTGTCGCGCGCAGGCGCAGGGACCGGTGCCGGTCGGTGGCGAGTTCCAGGTGAATACCTACACGACCGGCAACCAGTACAAGGTGGCCGTGACACGCCGAGATGATGGCAGTTTCGTGGTGGTGTGGACGAGTGGGTATTCCGAAGATGGGGATTCGGAGGGAGTATTCGCGCAACGATACTCAAGCGATGGAACGCGACTCGGATCCGAGTTCCAAGTCAACACTAACACCGCTCTCTCGCAGTACGACCCAGCTATCACGAGCGACAGTGTCGGCAACTTCGTCGTGGTTTGGACGAGCTACAGTTTCAACGGCGACGGCCAAGGAGTGTTTGGCCAGCGCTACGACGGAAGTGGACGATCACTTGGAACAGAGTTCGAGGTGAACACGTATACCGATGGCCCTCAAGATCATCCGGCAGTGGCGAGCGATCAAAGCGGCAACGTTCTCGTCGTGTGGGAAACCTTTGCCAAAGATGGAACCGGTACATTCGACGTGTTCGGGCAGCGGTACGCTAGCAACGGGGCACAACTTGGAACTGAGTTCATGGTGAACA
>Ga0335082_10007924_pt1 | contig 11533 bp, 6 predicted proteins | sample Lox_Sample_41_FD_206718 | JGI IMG/M metagenome (GOLD analysis project Ga0335082, IMG submission 206718) | Soil microbial communities from Loxahatchee National Wildlife Refuge, Florida, United States - Lox_Sample_4.1 | ecosystem: Environmental > Terrestrial > Soil > Wetlands | place: USA: Florida... | reverse complement strand
GGGAAGGGCGGTGGTGGCGGCGGGCTCCTCGGCGGGCGCCTCCGTCTTCTCGCCTTCCAGCACGCAGTCTTTCGCGGCGACGTCCAGGCGCAGGCCCTGGAAGACGGGAGCGCGCAGGCGGCCGTCGGGCGTCCAGGAGTTGTAGCGCACGGCGCAGACCAGCTCCGGCTTGAGCCAGCGCACCTTCTTCACGTCGGCGGGGACCGCGGCCAACGGCGAGCGCGCGGTGGCCAGCGGCTTGAGTTTCTTCCAGACGGTCTCGAGCATCTCCTCGGTGAAGCCCGAGCCGACGTTGCCGACGTAGTGCAGCTTGCCGCCCTCGTAGCAGGCGAGGGCGAGGGAGCCGAAGGGCTCGCGCTCGCCTTCCAGCCAGCCGCAGATGACGAACTCCTGCTGGTTGACGACTTTGATCTTGACCCAGTCGCGGCTGCGGCGAGGCTCGTAGCGGCTGAGAGCGCGCTTGGCCACGATGCCTTCCAGGCCGTTCGCGCGCGCCGCTTCCATCAATTCGCGGCCGTTGCTGAACTGGTCGGAGAGGCGCACCAGCGGGCTGGGCTTGAGAATCGCCGCGAGCGCGCGCCGCCGCTCCGCCAGCGGCGCCTCGCGCAGGTCGTAGCCGTCGAGGTAGAGCAGATCGAAGACGAAGAGGATGACCGGCTGCGTGCGCGCCAGGTGCGGGACACTTTTCGGGCTGGCCATGATGCGCGGCTGCAGGCGGGCGAAGCTGGGCCGTCCCTGCTCGTCGAAGGCGACGATCTCACCGTCGAGCAGGGCACCCTGGGCGGCGAGCACGTCGCCCAGGCCGCGGAACTCGGGGTACTGCGCCTCCATGGCGTTGCCGGTGCGCGAGTGCAGGCGCACCTTGCCGTGGTCGAGAAAGCAGAGCGCGCGCACGCCGTCCCACTTCACCTCGTAGAGCCACTCCGCGCCCTCGGGCAGGGAATCGGCGAGGGTGGCCAGCATGGGCTGGACCGCGCGCGGCATGGCCGCCTTCTTCGCCCCGGGGATGGCCGCCGGGTCCACCGCCTCCTGGCGCACGCTGCGCAGGTCGCTCTCCGGGTCCCAGCCGGGCTTGGCGGCGAAGTCCTTCTTCTTGAGCAGCAGCCACTCGTTGCCCTTGCCGCGGTTCTTCATGCGGACCAGGGCGAACTCGCCCACCAGCTTCTGCCCGTGCAGGCGGAACTTCAGGTCGCCGCGCTCCCACTGCTGGGCGGGCGGGGTGCCGGTGAGCCACTCGTAGGTGCCCTTGTCCCAGAGGATGACCTTGCCGGCGCCGTAATTGCCCTCCGGGATGGTGCCTTCGAACTCGCCGTACTCGAGCGGATGGTCCTCGACCAGCACCGCCAACCGCTTCTCCGCTGGGTCCAAAGTGGGACCCTTGGGCACCGCCCAGGAGCGCAGCGCGCCCTCCATCTCCAGGCGCAGATCGTAGTGCAGGCGCGTGGCGCTATGTCGTTGGATATAAAAGCGGTTGCCGGGCGCCGGCGGCGGTCCGGGCGGGGGCTCGGGAGTGCTCTGGAAGCGGCGTTTGCGGGAGTACTCTTTGAGTGACATCGCTCTTCCGGATTCTTGAACAACCCCCGCGCCCTATGCTATACGACAGACTTTCGCTCTGGTGGGGGATTCCCGATGGCTAGCACAGTCTGGAAAGGTCACCTGACCTTCGGTCTGGTGTCGCTTCCGGTGAAATTGTATAGCGCCGCGCGCGCCGAGACGGTCAGCTTCAACCAGTTGCACAAGAGCGACCACTCGCGCATCAAGAACGTGGTGTACTGCCAGCTCGAGGACAAGCCGGTGCCGCGCGCCGAGCTGGTGAAGGGCTACGAGTACGAGAAAGACAAGTACGTGGTCATCGACGACGAGGACATCAAGAAGGTGGCGCCGCAGACCGCCAAGACCATGGAGATCCTGGAGTTCGTGAGGTCCGCCGAGGTGGACCCCATCTTCTTCGAGTCCTCCTACTACCTGGCGCCCGACGACGCCGGCGAGAAGCCCTACGCGCTGCTCTTCGAGGCGCTGCGGCGCTCGGGCTACGTGGCGGTGGCGCGCATCGCCATGCACAACCGCGAGCACGTGGTGATCCTGCGCCCCGGGCCCAAGGGCATCCTGATGCACACCATGTACTACCGCGACGAGATCCGCCAGGTGGAGGAGTTCCGCACCGACACCAGCCTGGTGAAGGACAAGGAACTGGCGCTGGCCACCAACCTGATCGAATCGCTGGAGGCGAGCTTCGAGCCGGAGAAGTACACGGACGGCTACCGCGAGAGCCTGATGAAGATGATCCAGGCCAAGGTGGAGGGCCGCGAGGTGGTGGAAGCAGCCGCACCCTCGCATCTGGCGCCGGTGGTGGACATCCTGGAAGCGCTGAAGATGTCGATCGCGCAGGCCAAGAAGCCGGTGCGCTCGGCAGGCTCGTCCGCCGCCGCGGCGCCGGCCGCAGAAGAAGCTCCCAAAGCCAAGCGCGGGCGCAAGACCGGCAGCTAGCCGCAGGTGCGGTTCCGCAACCACCTTCCTTTCTTGTACAATCGCCTGCCCGTTCGCGGCTGGGTCCCGCGAGCGGTCCAGGAGGATGCATGCCACGTCGCGGCCTCGCGGTCCTGCTCTTGGTCCTGCTCTTTCTTCCCCTCGCTCGCAGCAATGACAGCGCGCCCCTGGACGGCTTCTCCGCCGAGGCCGGCGCCGCCGAGCGCAACTGGGAGGAGCAGTTCCGCGCCATCCCCAGCCCCGACAACATGCGCGAGTACATGAAGCGGCTCTCCGCCCACCCCCACCACGTGGGCACCGCTTCCGACAAGGAGAACGCCGAGTGGATCCTGGCCAAGTTCCAGGAGTTCGGCCTGGAGGCGCGCATCGAGAGCTTCGACGTGCTCTATCCCACCCCCAAAGAGCGGGTGGTGGAGCTGGTGGCGCCCACGCGCTTCGTGGCCAAGCTGCAGGAGCCGGCGCTGGCGGTGGACCCGACCTCCGGCCAGCTGGCGGAGCAGTTGCCCACTTACCACGTCTACTCCACCGACGGCGACGTGACCGCGCCCCTGGTGTACGTCAACTACGGCCTGACCGCCGACTACGAGCAATTGGAGCGGCTGGGGGTTTCGGTGAAGGGCGCTATCGTGATCGCGCGTTACGGCCCGTCCTGGCGGGGCATGCGGCCCAAGATCGCGGCTGAGCACGGCGCCATCGGATGCCTGGTCTACTCCGATCCCCGCGACGACGGCTACTTCGCCGGCGACGTCTTTCCCGAGGGCCCCATGCGTCCGCGCGAAGGGGTGCAGCGCGGCAGCGTGATGGATTTCCCCTCCTCCTATCCCGGCAACCCGGCGGGCGGGCCGGAGGGCAACGAGCATCTGTCGGTCAAGGACTCGCCCAGCATCACCAAGATCCCGGTGCTGCCGCTCTCTTACGGCGACGCGCAACCGCTGCTGGCCGCGCTGCAGGGCCCGCTGGCGCCGCGGGAGTGGCGCGGCGCCCTGCCCATCACCTACCACGTCGGTCCCGGCCCCGCCAAGGTCCACCTCCGGGTGATGTCCAACTGGGAGATGAAGAAGGTGTACGACGTGATCGCCCGCATCCCGGGGGCGATCGAGCCCGAGCAGTGGGTGGTGCGCGGCAATCACCACGACGCCTGGGTGAACGGCGCCGAAGATCCGGTCTCCGGGCAGGTGGCGCTGCTGGAGGAGGCGCGCGCGCTCGGCCAACTGCTCAAGCAGGGCTGGAAGCCGCGGCGCACCATCCTCTACTGCGCCTGGGACGGGGAAGAGCCCATGCTGCTGGGCTCCACCGCGTGGGGCGAGGCCCACGCCGACGAGCTGCGCCACAAGGCCGTCGCCTACCTCAACTCCGACACCAACGGCCGCGGCTATTTGTTCTTCTCCGGCTCTCACATCCTGGAGCACTTCCTCAACGCAGTGGCGCGCGACATCCCCGACCCGGAGAGCGGGCTCTCGGTGTGGAAGCGCCACCAGTTGCACGATATCGCCGAGGCCCGGAGCGCCGAGGAGCGCCAGGAACTGCGCCAGCGTTCCGACCTGCGCCTGGCCGCGCTGGGCTCGGGTACCGACTACACCGTCTTCCTCGACCACCTGGGCGTGCCCGCGCTCAACCTGGGTTACGGCGGCGAGGACCCGGGCGGCATCTACCACTCCATCTACGACGACTTCTACTGGTACACGCACTTTTCGGACAAGGATTTCGTGTACGGGCGGGCGCTGGCGCAGACCGCCGGCACGGCCGTGCTCCGCCTGGCCGACGCCGAGGTCCTGCCCTACGAATTCACCGACCTGGCCGACACCGTGCATCTCTACCTGAAGCAGCTCCAGGGGCTGCTCCAGCAGCAGCAGGAGGAGGTGCGGGAGCGCGACCGGGAGTTGGACGAAGGTGTCTTCCGTGCCGCCATGGACCCGCGCCGGCCCACGGTGGCGCCGGGGCGCGAGGAGGTGCCGCCGCACCTCGACTTCGCTCCCCTGGAGAACGCGGCCGACGCGCTCACGCGCAGCGCCGCGCGCTACCAGAAGGCGCTGGCGCAGGCGCGCGAGCGCGCGGGTGCGGCCCTGCCCCCCGCCTCGCTGGAGGCGCTCAACGCCACCCTGCTGGAGAGCGAGCGCAAGCTCACCGATCCCGCGGGCCTGCCCCGGCGTCCCTGGTACCAGCACTTGCTGTACGCGCCCGGCGTCTATACCGGCTACGACGTGAAGACGGTGCCGGGGGTGCGCGAGGCCATCGAGCAGAAACGCTGGGCCGAGGCCGACAGCGAGATCCTGCGCGTGGCGAAGGTGCTGGAGAACGAGGCCGCGCTCCTCGATTCCGCCACCGCCGAGCTGGAGAAGCTGGGGAAGTGAGCTGCTGCGATACAATGCCGCGCGTGCCGAGAGCCCACAGCCTGCTGCTCGCCGCCGCGATCTTCCTGGCGCTGGGCGCCGCCCGCGCCCAGACCTGGGAGCAGGCGGTGAATCCCGCCGCCGTCTATTCTGCCGACGGCAAGCCGCTCTCCCAGCGCGTGGTGCACTACACCATCGAGGCCAAGTACAACGAGAAGGCCCACACCCTCGACGCCACCGAGACCCTGGTGTATCGCAATCTCACCGGCCGGCCTCTCGACACCTTCCCCTTTCACATGTACCTGAACGGCTTCCAGCCGCAGTCCACCTGGGTGCGGGAGCTGCACCGCGACGCTCCCGATTACGCGTGGGAGGAGAAGTACCGCGGCGCCATCAACATCCAGCAAATGACGGTGGAGGGCATGGGCGACCTCACCGGGCAGTTGCAGTTCATCCATCCCGACGACGACAACGCCGACGACCGCAGCGTGGTCGAGGTGAAGCTGCCCAAGCCGGTGCCGCCCGGGGCGTCGGTCACCTTTCACATCAAGTTCTACGACGTCTTTCCCGAGGTGGTGGCGCGCACCGGCTACATGCACGACTTCGTGATGGGGGCACAGTGGTTCCCCAAAGTGGGAGTGTGGTGGCGCGGCGGTTGGAACTGCCACCAGTTCCACCTGAACACCGAGTTCTTCGGCGACTTCGGGGTGTACGACGTGCAGCTCACGCTGCCCCAGAACTACGTGACCGGGGCCAGCGGCATCGAGGTCGGCAGCCGCAACCATCCCGACGGCACCCGCACCCTGACCTGGCACGGGGAGGACATCCACGACTTCGCCTGGACCGCCTCGCCGCGCTTCGTGGTCGCCGAGGCGACCTTCCCCGGCAGCGCCGGCCCGGTGAAGATGCGCGCCCTGGTACTGCGCCCGCACGCCGCGCAGACGCAGCGGTATCTCACCGCCCTGCGCCAGGCCATGTACTACTTCGATCACTGGTTCGGCCCCTATCCCTACAAGCAGATCACGCTGGTCGATCCCGATCCCGACTCCCGCGCCGGCGGCATGGAGTACCCCACGCTGTTCACCGCTGACACTACCTGGTGGATGCCCCGCGGCCTGCTCGAGCCCGAGGTGGTCACGGTGCACGAGTACGGCCACCAGTACTGGTACGGGATGGTGGCCACCAACGAGTTCGAGGAGGCCTGGCTGGACGAGGGCATCAACCAGTACAGCGAGACCAGCATCATGGACGAGCTCTACGGCCCCGACCGCTCGCTGCTCGATCTCTGGGGCGCCACCGCCGGCGACACCGAACTCTTCGCCCACACCTTCTACGCGCGCTCGCCCGACACCGATCCCATCACCCGCAAGGCCTGGCAGTTCATGACCGGTGGCGCTTACGGCAACGTCACTTACGGCAAGACCGCCAGCGTGCTGCACACCCTGGACGGCATGCTGGGCAAGGAGACGATGCGCCGCGCCCTGCACACCTACTTCCTGCGCTACCGCTTCACCCATCCCACCGGGGAGGATTTCCTGAAGACCGTGGAAGAGGTCTCCGGGCGCAAGGACCTGCGCCCCTTCTTCGACCAGGCCGTCTATGGCACCCAGGTGCTGGACTACGAGGTGCTCAGCGTCTCCTCCTCCCCGGTGGATTGGTGGAAGCCGGGAGGTGGGCTGGGCGGCGTGTGGCGCAACCAGGTGCTGGTGCACCGCAAGGGCGACTTCCTCTTCCCGGTCACGGTGGAGGTGCGCTTCGACGACGGGCAGGTGGTGCGCGAGAACTGGGACGGCAAAGACCGCTGGGTGCGCTACACCTACGACCAGAAGGCCAAGGTGGTCTCGGCCGAGGTGGACCCCGACCACCTCATCGATCTCGACCGCGACCTGTTCAACAACAGCCGCACCGCCAAACCCGACGCCACCGCGGCGCGCAAACTGCACAACTACTGGCTCCTCTTCAACCAGTGGATGGCGCAGATCGTGTCGTGGCTGATCTAGGAAGGAAGAGCATGGCCCGGAGCGGAGGATACGTCGGACGAGGGGCAGCGCTGGCCCGGCGCGACTGGCCCGGCTTGGCCTGGCTCTATCTGTCGAACCTGGTGCTGGCGGCGCTGGCCAGCACCGCCCTCTCCGCCGAGTTCGGCAGCGTGCTCAACACCAGCCTGGAGGCGCAGCGACTGGCGCGCGGCTTCGACGCGGCCGTCTTCCTCGACCTGCTGCTGCGGCCGGAGGTGACGCCCCGCCTCCTGGCTCCCGCCTCCCTCTTCTTTGCCATCGCCTTCGCGCTGGTCACGCTGTTCCTCACCCCCGGCATCGTGCAGGGCTTCCTCTCCGGCGAGCACCTGCGCATGGGTGCCTTCTTCCAGGCGTGCGGGCGCTGGTATGGGCGCTTCTTCTGGTTCGCCGTGCTGACCCTGCCGGTCTTCGGCATCGTGCTGGGGGTGCTCAGACTCGCGCGCGACGCCCTGCTGAGCTGGGCGGAGAAGTCGCCGGAGCCGCGCCTCTATTTCTACGTGGGACTGGGCACGCTGCTGGTGATGTGGGTGGCCGCGGTCGTCTTGCGCCTGTGGTTCGACCTGACGCAGTTCGCGCTGGTGCACAGCGGCAGGTTCTGGCGCTCCATCGCGACCGGCATCCGCCTGCTGCGCCAGGGCTGTTTCCGTCTCCTCTGGATCTACTGTTCCATCTCGCTGTTGGGCTGGCTGGGCCTGGCGGCCGGCCTGTGGCTGTGGGTGAAGCTGCCGCCGGAGCGCGTGGGGCTGGCCTTCCTGCTGGGCCAGGCCATCCTCATCGTGTGGCTGGGGACGCGCTACTGGCAGCGCGCCGCCGAGGCGCTGTGGTTCCGCGAGCACGCGCCCGCGCTCCTGCCCGCAGCCGCCGTGCCGGTCCCCATGGAGCCCGCACCGGGGCCGCTGCCTGCGTCTCCCGCCACCCCGCAGTAGCCGGCGCTACGCGCTCAGCCGGATGGGCAGCCGCCGCACCGGCTTGCGGGTGGCGGCGAAGATGGCGTTGCACACCGCCGGCGCGATGGGCGGTGTGCCCGGCTCCCCGATGCCTCCCGGCGCCTGCGTGCTGGGCACGATGTGTACCTCGACCTCCGGCATCTCGTCGGCGGCCAGCACCTGGTAGTCGTTGAAGTTCTCCTGCTGCACGCGCCCGTTCTCCACCGTGATCTCGCCCTTCAGGGCGGCGCCCAGGCCGAGCGCGATCGCCCCTTGCACCTGCGCCTCGATGGAGTCCGGGTTGATGGCGATGCCGCACGCCACCGCGCATACCACGCGGTGCACCTTGACCGCGCCGCTCTCCACCGAGACCTCGGCTACCTCGGCCACGGTCGAGCCGAAGGAGTCGTGCACGGCGATGCCGCGGGTGCGGCCCTGGGCCAGAGGCTTGCCCCAGCCCGCCTTCTCGGCCGCCAATTCCAGCACCGCCTTGTGCGCGGGTGCGTTCTGCAGCAGCTTGAGCCGGAACTCGTAGGGATCGCGGCCCGCCGCCGCCGCCAGCTCGTCCATGAAGCACTCGTTGGCGTAGGCGGTTTGGGTGTTGTAGACCGAGCGCCACCAGCCCACGGGCACGATGTTCTCGGCCACGTGGTAATCCACGTGCAGGTTGGGGATGGCGTAGGCGACGGCCGTGCCCTCGGCCAGGCTCTCATCCTTGCCGTCCTTGAGCGGGCCGAAGTTGTAGGCGCTGATGGAGGGCGCCACCACGCGGTGGGTCCAGGCCACCGGGTTGCCCGCGGCATCCAGCCCGCCACTCAGCCTGTGGTAGCTGAGCGGGCGGTAGAAGTCGTGGTGGATGTCGTCTTCCCGCGTCCAGATCACCTTCACCGGCGCGCCCGCCGCCTGGGAGACGTCGACGGCGTCGTGGGAGAAATCGGGCATGGCTCGCCGCCCGAAGCCCGAGCCCAGCAGCGTGATGTTCACCTTCACCTTGGAGGCCGGCAGCCCGGTCGCCTTCATGGCGTATTCCTGCACCCAGCTCGGCGCCTGGGTGGGCGCCCAGATCTCCGCTCCGTCGGCGCGCACGTCGGCGGTGCAGTTCATGGGCTCCATGCAGGCGTGCGCCAGGAAGGGGACTTCGTACACCGCCTCCACCTTCTTGGCCGCGGCAGCCAGCGCCTGCTCGGCGTCGCCGTTGTTGAGAGCGACGATGCCGGGCTGCTGGGCCAGCTCGGCGAGCTGCCGGCGCATGCCTTCGCTTGAGACCTGGGCGTTGGGGCCTTCGTCCCAGGCGATGTTCAGGGCGTTGCGGCCTTGCAGCGCCTGCCAGTAGGAGTCGGCAACCACCGCCACGCCGCTGGGAACCTGGTAGACGCCCTTCACGCCCGGCATGGCCTTGGTCCTGGCGGCGTCGAAGCTCTTGACCTTGCCGCCGAAGACCGGGCACTTGGCGATGCTGCCGTAGAGCATCCCGGGTACGCGCACGTCGATGCCGAACTCGGCCTTGCCGTCGGTCTTGTCGGGCACGTCGGTGCGCGGCACGCGCGTTCCGATGATGCGGAAGTCCTTGGGGTCCTTGAGGGTCACCTGCCTGGGCAGGGCCTGCTTGCCGGCCAGCACGGCCAGGGCGCCGTAGCGCAGCTTGCGCCCCGTGGGCTTGTGCACCACCGACCCTTCGCGGGCGGAGCAGGACTCCGGGTAGACGCCCCACTTCTCGGCCGCGGCCGCCACCAGCATGGCGCGCGCCGTGGCTCCCGCTTCCCGCAGCGGCTTGAAGCCGCTGCGCACGCTGCGGCTGCCGCCCGTGCCCTGGTTGCCGTACTTGGGATCGAGCACGGCAGGGACGACCTCGACGGTCTTCCAGTCCGCCTCCAGCTCTTCGGCCACGATCATAGGCAGGCCGGTGCGGCATCCCTGGCCCATCTCCGACTTGGCTACCCAGATCCTGACCTTGTCGGCGGGAGTGATGTTGATCCAGACGTTGGGCTGGAACGCGGCGGCCTCTTCGGCGGCCGCCCGCAGCTCTTGCGGCAGGTAGAGGCCCAGGATCAGGCCGGTGGTGGCGGCGCCCGTCACCTTGAGGAAATCGCGGCGGTCGACCTTGACGATGGGGTTCATCGCGCACCTCCCATGGCGGCCGCGCGCTTGATGGCGCGGTGGATGCGCAGGTAGGTGCCGCAGCGGCAGAGGTTGGCGGCCATGGCCTCGCGAATCTCGGCGTCGGTGGGATGGGGCTTGCGCCGCAGCAGCTCGGCCGCGGTCATGATCTGCCCCGACTGGCAGTAGCCGCACTGCGGCACCTCTTCTTCGATCCAGACCTTCTGCAGGACATGCTGAGGGGTGGCGGCGAGCCCTTCGATGGTGGTGACGCGCTTGCCCGCCACGTCGGCGACCCGGGTCACGCAGGAGCGGGTGGCGGCGCCCTCCACATGCACGGTGCAGGCGCCGCACAATCCCATGCCGCAGCCGAACTTAGTGCCGGTCAGCGCCAGGGTGTCGCGCAGCACCCACAGCAGGGGGGTGGCGCCGTCCGCGTCGACCGTCTGAGATTTGCCGTTGAGCTGGAAGGTGATTGCAGCCATAAACAGTGCCTCCGCACGGCGGAATCGGCCAAGGGCCTGACGGAAACTGCTGCTCATCCGCAGATGAGGCTGGTGACGTACGTAGCTTGCCGAACGCAGGGGCGAACGCGCGTAATTATAGACCTGCCACGCTCCTGCCCGCCACTTGCCCGCAGCCTGACGGGCTTGGCGGCTGGTATGGATGCGTTCCTGGGGTTCAGATTCCGGTCACTTCATCATGGTTACTCTAGTTTTTTCCTGATTACCTAAGTGACGTTTACACATTACCGCACCCGGCCCTATCATCGCCTCGTGTTTGGCAGTTCTGGGGGAGGGCTGCCAACCCCGCGTCCCGCGGCTTCACCGCCGCGGGACGCTTGCTTTTGGCGGCACCATGCGCTTCCGCCTCGGATCCCGCGGAACTTTCCGGTAACCCTCAACGTTTCTCCCAGTCTATAACGGGCATGCTGTCACCCCCTCTCCGAGGAGAAGCAAGTGCACCCTGCCCGGCTGCTTCGCATCGTTGTCCTGGTGTTTCTGGTGGCCGCCTGCTGCGGCACCGCTGCCGCGGCTGACCCGCAGGCGCTGAGCCTGGTGCGCCAGGCTGTGGCCGCACAGGGCGGGGAAGCCGCCCTGCGCGCCCTGCACAGCGTGCAGTTCGAGGCGGCCGGCTACCGCGACCTGGTGGAGCAGTCGGAGCGGCCGGAAGGGCCCTACGTGGTCGAGTTCGACCGCATCCAGGAGGTGCACGATCTGGCCGGGCATCGCCTGCGCCGCAGCGTGGCGGCGCAGGTCGCCACGTTTCCCGAGTTCACCGACACGCTGGTGTTGGCCGGTGACGTAGCCATGCACGGGTCCGCGGACCACGGCTTCGCGGCCAGCAGCCTGGACCGCGACGCCGCCGCCGAGTCGCTCGCCCTCAGCCCCGAGCGCCTGCTGCTCACCGCCCTGGACTCTCCCAGCCTGCGCACCGAGCCCGACACCGTACTGCACCACATCGCCCAGCACGTGGTGGCCTTCGACCTGGACGGCAGCCCGGTGCGTATCTACCTGAACCGCTACACCCTGCTGCCCACCGCGATGGACTATTCCGGCCCCGCCGCGCATGCCGGCTACTGGAACTACCTGGGCGACGTGACCCTGCGCACCTGGTACACCTTCTGGTCGCTGCAGAAGGGCGGCATCCACTATCCCTTGCAGTGGAACCTGGA
>Ga0335082_10007923_pt1 | contig 11534 bp, 9 predicted proteins | sample Lox_Sample_41_FD_206718 | JGI IMG/M metagenome (GOLD analysis project Ga0335082, IMG submission 206718) | Soil microbial communities from Loxahatchee National Wildlife Refuge, Florida, United States - Lox_Sample_4.1 | ecosystem: Environmental > Terrestrial > Soil > Wetlands | place: USA: Florida... | reverse complement strand
CGAGATTGTCTACGACGGCCAGACGCATTTCGGCTTCGTAACCGGCTTGCCCATGTCGGCGCGCGACAACGAGGCGTTCGACACTGTGCAAGGGAAATTTTTCTCCGGCCCGGCGGCTGAGGAAGTGATCCTGCTGAACGATTTTGCCAAGGAGCTCAACCCTAAAGATCCCCGGCAACTCATCGGGCAGGAAGTCAGCCTGCGCTACGGCGAGCGTCAGAGGCTGGCAGCCGACGCCGATTCGTCGGGCCGCCCGGAGATCTCGAGCGCGCCGAGCGGCGGCGCGCCAGGAGGCGATGATTTCGGGTTTTCCGTCGTGCGCAAGACCCAGAAGCTGAAGGTGGTCGGTATCATCGAGCAGGAACCCTACGGCGGCATGCGTACCGTCTCTCGCGGGCGCATCTTCCTGCCGGTTGACTTGACGGAGAAACTGAACATGGCGCAGTTCTCCGACATGCGCAGCTCGCTGCGCGGCAGTGGCGGCAAGACCTATATGACGCTGACCGTCCGAGTGAAAGACCCGGGCAAGGTGGCCGAGGTGCAGGAGGCCATTAACAAGATGGACTTCCGCACCTTCTCCGTGCTGGATGCGACCAAGAGCCTGCGGCGCTTCTTTACTGTGCTCGATTTGTTCCTCGGGATCTTCGGCTCGCTCGCCCTGGCGGTCGCCACCCTCGCCATCATCAATACCCTGGTGATGGCGGTGCTGGAACGGCGCCGTGAAATCGGCGTCATGAAGGCCATCGGCGCCAGCGACACCGACGTCAAGCGGCTGTTCTTCGCCGAAGCCGGGGCCATGGGCTTCTTTGGCGGCGTGTTTGGCATCCTGCTCGGCTTCGCGATTGGCGAGGCCATCAACTTCTTCACCGGCATCTATCTGCACCGGCATCAACTGCCTTCCGAGCCGGTGTGGATCATGCCATCCTGGCTGATCGGAGCTGCCATCGTATTTTCGATTCTGGTGAGCCTGATCGCGGGGCTGTATCCCGCCAGCCGCGCCGCCCGGCTGGATCCGGTGCAGACACTCAAGTACGAATGAAAGTCATCCGTCGCATTCTTCCTCTTGCGTTGCTCTGGCTGACGGTCTGGGCCCCCCCGCTTGTCCACGCTCAGGGCCGCGCCGAGTGCTCGGTCATCAAGTCGGCCATCCTGGAGCGTTCCGTGCGGTATTGCGCCTTTCTTCCCGACAGCTTCGATCAGGACAAGACGCGCCATTATCCCGTGCTGTATTACCTTCACGGTCTCGGTGACAACGAACAATCGCTGCTGAACTTCGGCGGATGGGACATCATTTCCGAGCTTCGCCGCCAGGGCAAGGTCGGTGACTTCATTGTGCTGGCGCCCAGCGCGGGTCATAGCTTCTACGTCAACTCGGCCGATGGCAAGGTGCGCTACGAGGATTTTTTCCTTCGCGAATTCGTCCCGCAGATGGAGAAGAAGTACCGCGCCGAAGGCACGCGCGCCACACGCGGCATCACCGGAGTTTCCATGGGCGGCTATGGAGCGTTGCGTCTGGCCTTCAAGTATTCCGACCAGTTCGTCTCCGTCGCCGCACTGATGCCGGCCTTGATGGCTGAGCTCCCGAAAAACATCGCCGCGGGCTCTCCGGGCTCTCCCGGGTCGCTCATGGGTGATGTATTCGGCTCGCCGTTCAATCGCACTTACTTCGAGCGGAACAATGTCTTTTACTTCGCGCGCACGGACACTCCGGCCGCATTAAAACGGGTGAGGATTTACTTCAATGTCGGGGACAATGACGACTACGGCTTCGAGCAGGGAGCGCAACAGCTGCACGAGCTGTTGAATTCGCGTGCCATCCCCAATGAATTTCACATCTACCCCGGCCACCACGACGGCCAGTTTGTGGTGCGCCACTTCGCCGAGGCCGTGCAGTTTCAATGGAAGGCGATTGGCAGCGCTCGATAGCGCGACCGAGGCCGCCGGTAACGGCGACCCCGCGTGCGACGATGTCCACCCCAACTGCCCTGCGGGGAAGATCGCGGAAGTTGCGCTAAGCCTTCTTGATGAGGCGGGTGATCCAAATCAGGATGACCGCTCCGACAAACGCCACAATAATGGAGCCGATCAGTCCGCCGCCCGGCCAGATTCCCAACAGTCCGAAGATCCAGCCACCAACGATGCCGCCGACAATGCCCAGGATGATGTCTACCAGTACCCCGTATCCGCCGCCCTTCATGACCTGCCCGGCCAGCCAACCGGCGATCAGCCCAACCAATATCCATACGAGAAACGCCATAGCTTTTCTCCTTCAGGCCGCAGCCTGCGCGACTACGGGAGTGTATACCAGAATCACGGGCGTACGGAGGTGAATCCTGTGCCGTTACCAAATGAGTGCTTGCGCGCGCTGCGAGGGCCCGGCGGCCGGGCCGCGGAGGTTTGCAACGAGTCGCAACTGAGTTGCGACAGAAAACCGTTGCCAACGATTGACAACGTAATACTCCCTCCTTAGCTTAGGTATTGCGATCTCAATCGCGGTTGCGTTATCGGGAGCGGTTCATGAGTCCGGTCTTCACCACTTTCCTGGCGCTTACGGCGCTGGCTTCTTCTGCCGTAGCCGCCCAGCCTAAGCCGAAGGCCCCAAACGGCCTGAAGCCGGGGCCGGCTGTTTACCTCATCGCCAATGAAGACAGCGGCCCGCCGCTGAACAACGGCATCACCTTCTTCCAGGCCTCGGGCACCCAGCTCACGCTGCTGGACTCGGTGCTGACCGAAGGTGTGGGAATTGGCGGCGGATATTTCGGTGTCTCACGCGTGATCTCCCCGCCCGACGGCAGTGCATGCATTTATGCCTCCGAGGCCGCCTCCGGGGACATCGCCGCGCTCGGCATGCCCTCGCAGGAACTGCTGGGGCAGTTCTACGGCTCGGATGATGACTCCGGCGCCTCGAACGGCATTGGTTTGGCGATGAATGCAAAGTTTCTCTATGCCGGCTTTCCCGATTCCAACACGATTGCGACCTTCGCGGTCGAAGACGGCTGCCAGCTGAGCTTTGAAGGCGACACCTCGGTCGGCGGGCTCAATGGCGGTCAGGTCAGCGGCATGGCGGCGCACGGCAACCTGCTCGTGGTCACCTACGGTGACGGTTCGATCGAGTCGTTCGACGTCTCCGGCGGTTCGCCGATTTCCAATGGCGACCTGCAGAACTCCACCGGATTCGTAAACGACAACAACAACATGCCCTCTTCGGTTGACATCACCCAGGACGGTCACTTCGCAATCTTCGGCGACATCGCTGTGGGAACGATTGTGGAGGTCGCCGATATCTCCTCCGGCAAACTGGCGGCGACGGTGCCCTTCATCGCGGCCAATGGCCCGAACGCCGGGCAGAACAACGTCAGTTCCAGCACCGTCAGGCTCAGCCCGGATGAAAGCCTGCTCTACATCGGTAACAGCCAGGGAGGCAGCGTCACCGGCGCGTTCTTCGACAAGGCTACCGGCAAGATACGCAGTGGTTGCGTGACGCCGGCCATGAACTCCTACTACAACGCCTGGTGGTTCGTAGGTTCAATTGCCACGCGCGACACAACCGGGACGGGCGGAGTCGTTTATGCCGCGGAATTTCCCGGGAATATTGCTATCGTGTCGGTCCAGTCGGATGGCCGGACCTGCACGCTGACGGAGGCCGCCGGGTCGCCGGCCCAGGACCCGTTTGTCAAAGGTCTGCTCTCCATCTGGGTGTATCCGCCACGACCGTTTTAAGTTCAACCCCGACGATCATTCCTGGCCCATTGAAGGATTCGTAGATTATGCGCAGAGTGCTTTCCTTGCTACCGTTGATAGCGTTGTTCAGCCTGGCCGCGATTCCAGTTCAGGCGCAACTGCCGGTCTGTCCTGACCGTCCCAAACCGGGCACCGTGGTCCAGAACCCTGTCGACCTGTACAGCCAGAATGGAGTGCTGAAGGTTGACCTGACGATGCAGAATGCTCTCGGCTCCGACGGACTCATCCATTACTGCTATGCCTATATGTACCAGGGAAAGCTGATTGAGGCTCCGACTCTACGGGTCAATCCCGGGGACCAGCTGATTCTCAACCTTACCAACAATCTTCAGGCGCCCTTCGGCCCCACCCAGTTGTTGAAGAAGAAGCACGTGGAAGTGCCGATGCACATGCACGCCGTGCACAAGGCAGGCGCGCAGGATGACCCCTGCGATGGCACCATGATCCTGCCGTCCTCCACCAATCTGCACTTCCATGGGATGAATGTGCCTCCCACCTGCCATCAGGATGAAGTCGTTTACACCATCATTCAATCGGGAGACCCCACGTTTCAATTCAACGTGCAGATTCCCTCTAACGATTCCCCGGGCATGTATTGGTACCACCCCCACCCGCATGGCTACTCGTTCAGCCAGGTGTTGGGTGGCGCCTCCGGCGCGCTCATCATCGAAGGCAGTAACCCGCTCACCGACGGCCTCACCGAGCACGTGCTGATTATTCGCAAGAACCCGCCGCCTCCCGGCTACTCAGAGGACGCGCAGAATTACCTGACTCTCAACTTCCAGCCGTCGACGCCCCCGCTGGATCCTGTCCCCATCATTAATGTCGAACCGGGAAAGAAGGAATTCTGGCGGGTCTTGAACGCGAGTCCTGAACAGTTCATGCAATTGCAGATCAAGTATGGCGACACCCTGCAGTCGGTGGAGATGATTGCCATTGACGGCGTGCCCCTGCAAACCCCGACCGATTACACCACGGTGATCATCCCGCCTGCCGGCCGCGCCGAGTTCATCACACCTCCACTCCCGCAAGGCGTACACGGCAACTGGCAGACGCTGGGATACGACACCGGGCCGATTGGCGATACCGACGTTCCGCAACTGATCGCCAAGATCGAGCCGATCAGCGGCTTGTCGCCCGCCAAACGGGCCCCGCATCCCGCCGCACATCGTCCTGCTCCGGCGCGCTTCGCCGGTCTGAAGCAACAGACTCCCACCGCTCAACGTGGCCTGTACTTCTCTGAGACCACGTCGGGAACGAATGGTCCTTTCCAGTTGTTCATCACCCTGCAGGGGCAGACGCCCCACGTCTTTCATATGGACGATCCGCCGGCCATCACCACGCATGTCGGCGCGGTGGAGGACTGGACCATCGAGAATCGCAGCGGCGAGGCCCATGCCTTTCACATCCACCAGATCCACTTCCTGGTCATGGCGATCAATGGAGTTCCCGTGCCCGATCCCTACCTGGCCGACACCATCCCCGTCGTCAGTTGGAGCGGGAGCGGCCCCTATCCCAGCGTGACGCTGCGGATGGATTTTCGTGATCCTGAGATCGCGGGTACGTTTGTCTATCACTGCCACATTCTCGACCACGAGGACGGGGGCATGATGGCCAAAATTCTGGTGCTGCCGGCCCAATAGCTGGAGATGCAGGCTGGAGTGACAGGGTAGCGTCGAAGCAAATTTCATCTATGAAAATAGTTACATGTAAGTCTTCATGTAAAAGATTAACTTGACCACAAGCCCCTCCCCGCGCTCGCAGTCTTTCCCTGCCCTCGAATGGTAAGCTTTTTTCTTCATGGTGACGTTTGTCATCCTGCGAGTGGTGTTGGTCGTTCTGCTGGTGGCGGCCAACGCCTTCTTTGTGGCAGCGGAATTTGCCCTGGTCAGTGTCCGTGAGACGCGGCTGCAGCAGATGATCGCGGCCCATCGCATTGGCGCTCGCACCGTCCAGAAACTCCACCATAAGCTCGATGAAGTTCTCAACGCCGTACAGTTCGGCGTAACCATCGCCAGTCTCGCCCTTGGCTGGATTGGCGAGGCCTCGATGGCGCACGTGCTTGAGCCGCTCTTCCGGCCATTGCCCTATTCGCACGTGTACGCCCACGCGGTTGCCGTGGCGCTGGCCTTCGTACTGATTACGTACATGGTTGTGATTCTGGGCGAAGTGGTCCCAAAATCCATTGCCCTGCAACGAACCGATCAGGTAGCCCTTGCCGTTGCCGGACCGATGGACGTCTTCATGACGGTTGCGGCGCCCTTTCTCGCCTTCATGACAGCCTCCAGCCGCGCCGTGCTCAAGGTCTTTGGTGCGCGCCCGATGCGCGAAGTTGGCGTGCATTCCCCGGAGGAGTTGAAGCTGATCGTCTCCGCCAGCCGGCGGCTAGGGATTGTAGGCCAGCCGCAGGAAGAGATGATTCATCGCGCGCTCGACCTGGAGAACATTGCCGTGCGCGAGATCATGGTCCCGCGTCCCGACATTTTCTCCCTGCCGGCAGATATGTCGCTGGAGGATGCGTTACACCGCGTGGTGGACGAGCAGCACTCCCGGGTGCCGGCTTACGACCCGCAACGCGGGCCCGAGCATATCGTAGGCGTGCTTTACGCCAAGGACCTGATGCGCTGGATGCGCTACCGCATGAACTGGACGGCGGCCGGACGTCCGGTCACTCGCTCCAGCGGCCTGCAGGTTCAGCACATCATGCGCGAGGTGCTGGTGGTCCCCGAGACCAAACCACTCACCGACCTGTTGCTCGAGTTCAAGGCACGCAAGCGGCATCTTGCTGTGGTGGTGGATGAGTTCGGTTCGACCGCGGGTGTGGTTACCGTGGAGGATGTATTGGAGCAACTGGTCGGCGAAATCGAAGACGAGTTCGACGTGGCGGAGTCATCCTTCGTCGCCGGCAAGGATTCCATGACCCTCGATGGATCGGTGAATATTCGCGACCTGGATTCGCAATATCACATCAAGCTGCCGCGCGACGAAGGATTCGAGACCCTGGGCGGCTTCATCCTCGCCCATCTGCAGAGGATCCCCAAAGTCGGCGACAGCTTCGAGTTTGAAAACCATCGCTTCACCGTCAGCACCATGGACGGGCTTCGGGTGGAAGCGGTCAAAGTTCAACCGGCGCAGCCCCAGGCGCCGGCTCCCAATGCGGTTCCTCTGGCGGGCTGATGCTGCGATACCTGCTCTCGCGCCTGCTTTACATGTTGCCGGTCGTCTGGCTGGTGGTCTCTGTGGTTTTCCTGCTCATCCACCTGGTTCCCGGCGATCCGATTCAGCAGATGCTCGGTGAAGGCGCGGCTGCTACCGACCTCGAGGCCGCGCGTCACGCTTATGGTTTGGACGTCCCGCTGGCGCGGCAGTATGTCAACTACTGGCGCGGCATCGTGCACGGCGATATGGGAAAGTCGCTGCGTTTCAACCAGAACGTCGGACGCGTGATTGCACAGGCCTATCCGGCGACTCTCGAGCTGACGGTGGCGGCGCTGCTCGTCGCGCTTGGGCTGTCGATTCCGGCAGGCGTTCGCTCGGCACTGCGAAGGAATCGCTGGGACGACCGGGCGCTCAGCTTTGTATCGCTTCTGGGTCTGTCCTTCCCCAACTTCGCGCTCGGTCCCATCCTCATTCTCTTCTTTGCCATTGAACTCGGCTGGCTGCCGGTTTCGGGCTCGGGTTCCCTCGCCCACATTGTGCTGCCCGCCATCACCATGGGCGGCGCGCTGGCGGCGATTCTGACGCGAATGGTGCGGACCTCGATGCTCGAAGAACTCGGCCAGGACTACATCCGTACGGCGCGCGCCAAAGGTTTGCCGGAGCGCACGGTCGTGTATCGCCACGCCCTGCGCAATGCCATGATTCCTATTCTGACGGTCGTCGGCCTGCAGTTCGGAGCCCTGCTGGCCGGCGCCATCGTGACCGAGACGATTTTCTCCTGGCCCGGCATTGGGCGCCTGACGGTGCAGGCCATTTCGAACCGCGACTACTATCTGGTGCAAGGCTGCATTCTGATGATCGGACTGACCTACGTGCTGGTGAATTTCCTTACCGACATGCTGTACTCGGCGGTCAACCCCCGGATACGACAATGACGCGCAGCAGTTTTTGCCTCACCCGCGTTGCAAATGCCGAGATTTCCTCAGAATAAACAGCTGAGGCCGTTGACCTTTGTCCGTCGACAGACGAGAATCACTGTTCCCTATGCTGGTTTATCTGTCGGGTTCCATCGAACATTCTCCTGACCATGGCAAGGGTTGGCGGTCGGCCCTCACTCCCTTTCTGCAGTCGCTGGGTCACGACGTTTACGATCCCGCGAAGGACGAGCGCAAGAACCTGACCGAGGACGAGTGGCGACACTTTCGCGACTGGAAGTACTCCGATCTGCCCCGTTTCCAGCAGGCTATCCGTAAAATCGTCGCCTACGATCTCGACCGGATCGAGCAACAGGCCGACTGCATCGTGGCGTACTGGGATGAATTCGCGGCCCGCGGCGCCGGGACCCAGGCGGAATTGACCTTCGCCCACCGTCGCGGCATTCCGGTGTACCTTGTGTCCGCCATGCCAATTGCGGCCATCAGCGGCTGGATCCTGGGCTGCGCCACCGAGGTGTTCCTGAGTTTTGACGCGCTGCGGGGCTTTCTGCAGACCCGGGCTGCGGAAATGGACGCCGCCTTCGTGGATGGGTCTTTTGCCCCGGCGGCAGGTGTGCCATGAACTGGGCCAAGGGAAACCTGGGCTGGATTGAAGTCGTCTGCGGCCCCATGTTCAGCGGCAAGAGCGAAGAGCTGATTCGCCGCCTGCGGCGCGCGGAAATTGCCCGCCAGCGGGTGCAGATCTTCAAACCGGGCATCGACCAGCGCTATTCCGAGGACCACATCGTTTCCCACAGCGACCTGAGAATCCACTCCATGCCGGTGCGAGATGCAGCCGATGTGGAAGCCCGGCTCGACGTCCGTACCGAGGTCATCGGTATCGACGAGGCGCAGTTTCTAGGCGCCGAGCTGGAGGAGGTCGTGGTGCGCCTGGCCGACATGGGCAAGCGGATAATCATCGCCGGCCTCGATACCGATTATCTTGGCCGCCCCTTTCATCCCATACCCGAGCTGCTGGCGGTCGCCGATGAAATCACCAAGACGCTTGCCATCTGCATGCAGTGTGGCAATCCCGCCAAGCACACGCAGCGGCTGGTGGCCAGTGAAGACCTGATCGTGGTCGGCGCGGCCGGAATGTATGAGGCCCGCTGCCGCCGCTGCTTCGAACCGAATCTCGCCAAGCTCGAGGCACCTGTTCCCGCCGTGCGCGCGACGCTGACCGAGTCGCGGAAGTAGCCATGCGACACGGTAGCCAGCGCGCGTTCTGTGGCCTGCTGACGGCCCTCCTCCTGGCAACCCCCGCCTGGCCCTGGGGCAACGAAGGACACAGCGCAATCAATCGTGTTGCGGCACAGAAGTTGCCTCCCGACGCTCCCGACTTTCTGCGCAATGCTGTTGACCAGCTTGCCTACCTTGGGCCAGAGCCAGACCGCTGGCGCGAGAAGACGGAACTGGCCCTGAAGCTGTCGCAGGAGCCCGACCACTACTTCAACCTCGAGCGCGTGGAGGGCATGACACTGCCCCCGGACCGCTACAGTTTTCTGCGGGAGCTCGAAACCAAACGCCAGCAGACCCCGGGGAAACCTGATTACCTGACGCCGGAGAGGGTCGGCCTGCAGCTGTATATCGTGATGGAGGTTTACGGCCGGCTGGTGGTGGCCCTGCGCGAGTACCGTCACGCGCTGCTGGAACATCGCAACCCGGAGTTCGCCGAGCGCGACGCCATCTTTTATGCTGGCTGGCTGGGACACTATGTCGGCGACGCCTCGAATCCGCTGCACACTACCGTGCAATACAACGGCTGGACCGGTCCCAATCCCAAGGGCTACACCACCGCGAATACCATCCATTGGAAGATGGAAGGCGCCTTTGTCGCGGCCAATCAGAAGCAACTGCCATTCGCTGACCTGGTGAGCGCCACACCGCAGCCGCTGGCCGACCCGTTCCAGGACTATCTGGCTTACCTGCGGACCTCGCATGGGTATGTGGAGACGGTCTATCAACTGGAGAAGGCCGGCGGATTTGAGGGCGAAGGCACGCCGGAATCGCGCCAGTTCATACGCCAGCGCCTGGCCGCGGGAGCGCAAATGCTGCGCGACGTCTGGTATACCGCATGGCTGCAAAGCGCGCACGATCCACCGAAGCCGCCGGCGGCGGGTACGGATAACCCCAAGTCCATGCCGGCTGCCCCCAAGATTGGCGGTGAATCGCCGCCCACGCCGGGGCGGTAGTGTTTTATTGCCTGGCTGGCGCCTTCCAGTCTCGCGATTCAAAGTCCCGGAACTGCTCTTCCAGCTTCCATTGCAGCCGCGCCTTGTCGCTGGCGTCCAGAAACTTCTGGCAAGCCGCCGACGGCTTGCGGTTGCCCGGCTGGTCACTTGAGCATTGCTTGACGGGAGCGAAGGTTCGGCTGTTGCTCCATAAGCTCGCGCCGCTCGTGAAAGCGTGTTCCAGGCTGGTCCGGGTCATCTTCTTGAGTTGCGAATAGGTCAGGTCCTGCTCCTGGACACCGCGCAGATACTCATGGGTCATGTCGGAGCGGGCCACACCTTCGTCGTCGGTCGCCAGCGCGACCGGGACCCCGGCGCTCATGTACGTCCTCAGCGGGTGCTGTTTTCCGGTGACGCCCAGAATGACGTCGTTGCTGGTCAGGCAGATCTCCACCATCACGTTGCGGTCGGCCATCTCTTTCAGCAGCTCGCTGGGGCGCGTTTCGTCCATGACATCAACGCCGTGACCGATTCGCTCAGCATGACCGGTCTCGACCGAATCGCGCACGTGAAAGCGCAAGTCTTCCGGCGGCACCAGACCTTCGGCAAGCTCCCCCGCGTGCAGCGTGATATGCACATGAGGATATTGCTGGTGCAGGTAGTCCAGCATGCGCATGTGCAGAGAAAAATCATGCATGGGCACGTACCAGTCCTCGGCCATCACCAGGTTCAGTCCCACAATGTGGGGCGCGGCAGGCGCCAGTTTCGGGTCGGCCCCGGCCAGGAGGAAGTTGGCCAGTATTTGCGCAAACACAGCTTCTTTGCTCTTGCCTCGTGGCACCTGTGCCAGAAACCGCTGTTCGACCTGGCAGCCGGCATCCGCCTGCGGAGTACCGCAGTTGAGGATCTTGTCGCGCCCGGCCTCTGAGGCGCCGAGCTGCTGGACAGCAGCGGCGAGTATCTGCGGCAGGCCGCCGGCAATCAGCTTCTGTTGCATGCGGCTGAAGTCATCATCCCAGCCAACGGATTTCGCCAGCGCGTCCAGCTCCTTGCCGGTGGGCGTCAACATCAGCTCCTGATACACCTCGTGCTGCGCGGCCGCACGCGATGCCGACTCGGCCAGCATCTTGTCCTCGGTGGCGTAGGTGGCGAAGGCAAACTTGCCGAAGGTATCGAAGAAATGGTCGTGGCCGGACTGTCCAGAGAGCTGCCAATTGCGCATGGAAATAGCGTCAACGATGCGGTTGTACAGGCCCTGATCGGCCAGTGCGTTGGCAACCGGGACGGCGGGCGGGGTGCACGGGCCGGCGCTGAAGTTCGCGTGCTGCGGGTCGACGCAGTCTCCGTGGGCGGCCGACCACCGGATGAACGACTCGGCGTAGATGCTGCCGGTCAGATGGATGTGAAGATCGCCGCCCTTCGGCATCTGGAGCAGAAAAGGCAGCAACTGGTTGGGGTTTCCGCGGATGCTTGCAAAGTAGTTCTCCGT
>Ga0335082_10007922_pt1 | contig 11534 bp, 11 predicted proteins | sample Lox_Sample_41_FD_206718 | JGI IMG/M metagenome (GOLD analysis project Ga0335082, IMG submission 206718) | Soil microbial communities from Loxahatchee National Wildlife Refuge, Florida, United States - Lox_Sample_4.1 | ecosystem: Environmental > Terrestrial > Soil > Wetlands | place: USA... | reverse complement strand
CCCGGTCGTGAAGGACTACATGCTCGCGAGCGCCGACCAGGTGGCAATCGACGCGGTCGCGGCGAAGATGATGGGCTTCGACCCGATGAGCCTCGAGTTCATCCGGGTGGCGCACGAGGACAAGCTCGGCGTCGGCGACCCGCGCGACATCGAGATCGTCGGTGACGATCCCGAGGCAGTGAAGAAGGAGAGCTGGGGGTTCTCGGTCGGCGACAACGGCGCCAGCATGGTGGGGGACCTCATGTGGTTCGGCCCCATGAAGCGCTTCCAGAAGATCTTCTTTCACACTCCCCTGGTGAACGCCTTCATCCTCGGCAGCGAGTTCTATCACGACTACTACCGCTGGCCGCTGAAGGACCGGCGCACCTTCGAGACGTGGAAGACCGAGACGACCTGGGGCCGCCTCTTCGCGCAGTACGAGCGCGGCGAGGGCCCGAGCGCAACGCGCCCCGCCGGCACGAACGGCGCGCGCACACAGGCGCACGCTGAGTGACATTCACGAGGAGGATCAGGAAGGCTTCCTTCTGATCTTCTGATCTTCCTGTTTCACTCTCCGGTAGTCTCGAGAGCAGCGTGAAGACGCTGCACCAGATGCTCGGGGAGCTCGCTCGACCCGAGGTGACCGAGTTCGCGGTCATGAGCGAGCGCCTCCCGTGCATCAAGGTCGGCGGCAAGTTCGAGCCCATCGACGACAAGGCGCGCAGCACCGAGGCAATCCTCGAGATGCTCGTGAGCGCCGGTGGCAGTCGCTACATCGACGACATGGTGACGCGGCCCGCGGTGTGGACGACCCGCATCGAGGGACTCGGGTCCATCGGCGTGCAGGCCATCATGAAGGACGGGCGGGTACAGGCACGCTTCAGCGTCGTGCGCCGCGCGTCGGTCCGCGCGATGCCGGCGCAGCACGCGCCGGCGCAGGGCCACGCGAAGAAGTCGATCCCGCCCCCGAAGCGTCCCTCGCGCAAGTCGATGCGGGCGATGGCCGCCGCGAAGGTGCCGACTCCGCCCTCCGACACCGCGGCGCTCGAGCGAGCGAGCGACCCGCACGTCAAGCCGGCTGTCGTGGTGTCCAGGCCGGCGAGCGTGAGGCCCGCGCCCGCGAAGCCTGCAGGCCCGCCCGAACCTGCGGCGCTGAAGGCTCTCGACTCGCTGCTCTCCACGGCGCGCGAGGTCGGCGCGAGCGACCTGCACGTCGTGGCCGACCGGCCGATGCTCTTGCGCGTCGGCGGGGAGCTGGCGCCGCGGGGCTCGCCCATCGAGGCGGCCAGGGTGGACGCGATGCTCGCGGCCGCCGTGCCCGAGCGCCTGCGCGCGACGCTGGAAGAGCGCGGTTCGTGCGACTTCGCCATCGACCGCGGCAGTCTCGGTCGCTTCCGCGTCAACGTCGGCAAGCAGCGAACGGGGCTCAAGGCGTGCTTCCGCCTCATCGCGCACGAGCTGCCCACGCTGCAGTCGCTCGGGCTGCCGCCCGAGATCGAGCGCGCGACGCACCACCACCAGGGACTGGTGCTCGTCACCGGGCCGACCGGGCACGGCAAGACGTGCACGCTGGCGGCCATCGTGGACATCATCAACCGCGAGACCACCCACCACGTCATCACGGTGGAGGACCCGGTCGAGTACGTCCACCCGCGCAAGAAGGCCATGATCAGCCAGCGCGAGGTCGGCACCAACACGCGCGCCTTCGCCTCCGCGCTCAAGGGGTCACTGCGCGAGGACCCGGACGTCATCGTCGTCGGCGAGCTGCGCGACACCGAGACGGTGCGCATGGCCCTCGCCGCGAGCGAGACCGGGCACCTCGTGCTCGGCACCATGAACACGCCGAGCGCCGCGAAGACCATCGACCGGCTCGTCGACCTCTTCCCCCCCGCCGACCAGCAGCAGGTGCGCATGACGCTCGCCGGCGGCCTGCACCTCATCGTCAGCCAGAAGCTCGTCCCGACGAGCGACGGCAAGGGCGTGGCGGCGGCCGTCGAGCTGCTCCCGGGCAGCGTGGCCCTCTGGAGCTTGATCCGCGACGGCAAGACCTACCAGATCCCCAGCCTGCAGCAGCGCGGCAAGGGCTTCGGGATCATCCGCCTCGACGAGTCGCTGCACGACCTGGTGCGCGCCGGGCGGGTGACGAAGGACGCGGCCCTCGCGGTCGCCGAGAATCCCGAGGACCTCGACGCGATTCTCTCGGGCCGCAAGCCCGCACCCGGCGCGCAGCCCGTGATGCCGCCGGGAGCCAAGCCCGAGGGCGCGCCGGGCTTGCTCGGCAAGGCGGGGCAGCTCTTCGGAAGGAAAGGGTGAGGGCGCGTGGCGAGGATCGACCTCCTGTTCGACGTGCTCATCTCGAAGGGAGGGAGCGATCTGCACCTCGGCGTGGGCTACCCCCCGATGATGCGGCTGCGAGGCGACCTCGTGGAGATGCGCGAAGGGCCCGTGACCACCGACGAGATGGAGACGCTGCTCTTCGAGATCGCGACGCCGGAGCAGCAGAAGACCATCACCGAGGTGCTCGACCTCGACTTCGCCTACGCGTACGCCGACAAGGCCCGCTTCCGCGCCAATTATTTCTACAAGCAGACGGGGCTCGCGGCCGTCTTCCGCACGATTCCCACCAAGGTCCTCACGCTCGACGACCTCAAGTGCCCGCCATCGATCCGCAAGCTCGCCGACCGCCGCGCCGGCCTGGTGCTCGTCACGGGGCCCACCGGGAGCGGCAAGAGCACCACGCTCGCCGCGATGATCGACCACATCAACAAGACGCGCGCGGCGCACGTGCTCACCATCGAGGACCCAGTCGAGTTCGTGCACGTGCCGCAGAAGGCGCAGATCACGCACCGCGAGATCGGGGTGCACGCCGCAACCTACGCCGACGCGATCCGCAGCGCCGGGCGCGAGGACCCCAACGTCATCCTCATCGGCGAGCTCCGCACCAACGAGACGATGAAGCTCGCCCTGCAGCTGGCGAGCTTCGGCATCCTCGTCTTCGCGACGGTGCACACCAACAGCGCGCCGGCCACGATCGACCGCATCATCAACGCCTTCCCGGCCGACGAGCAGCCCCAGGTGCGCGGGATGCTGAGCGAGAGCCTCACGGGAATCGTCGCCCAGCAGCTCCTCCGGACCGCGGACGGCAAGCGACGCGTCGCCGTGCACGAGATACTCGTCGGGTCGCCCGCGCTCGCGGCGATGATCCGCGAGAACAAGACGTTCCAGATACCGAGCCTGATGCAAGGCGGTCAGGCGCAGGGCATGCAGACGATGGACATGGCCCTGGAGCGCTACGTGCGCGACGGTACCGTGTCGCTGGAGGGCGCTCTCGAGAAGGCGATAGACAAAGAGAGCTTCGCGAAGGCCTTCAAGAAGGACGAGATGGCCCCTCTCTAGCGGCGGGGCGGCTTTGGCTCGTCGGGGAACGTCGGTCTAGGGCGCGGGAAGGCTCGTCTCGCGCAGGAGAGTGTCACGCCCGCGCAGGGGATAGCCCACCTCAGGTGCGGGATAGCCCATCTCGGGCACGGGATAGCCTGTCACGCGCAGGGGAGAGCCTATCTCGTGCGGTGGATAGCCTGTCTCGCCCGGGGGAGAGCCCATCTCGCGCACGGGATAGCCTATCTCACGCAGGCGAGGGCCTATCTCGCGCACGGGAGAGCCCGCCTCACGCGCGGCAAGGTCTATCCGACGCACGAGAGAGCCTATCTCGCGCCTGGGAAAGCAAGTCCTGCGCATGGGAAGGCCTCTGTCTCACGTGGGAAGCCCAATCCCGTGCAGCTGCAGGCTGGGTACGCGTTGCGGAACGTCGGGCATGTGCACCTGACCGATGGGTACGTGCGCGGGGACGCCCTTCGCGTGCGAGAAAACGGCGGACTCGCCCGAGGGAAAGCACCTCCTCTTCGATTCCTGACCTACACTTCGCCGCGGATGAAGGCTTTCGTCGTCCTCTTCGGCGTCCTGATGTCCGGGATGGTCGCTGCGTGCTCGACGGCGGCGTCGCCGACGGGCGGCGCCGACGGCGGCTACTGCGGGTCCAACGGGTACATCGCCCCGACCGGCGGCGCGTGCCCCAAGGGCACGTGCATGGCGCAGGGCACGAGCCAGCCGTGTTGCGGGTCGATCTGTCCGAGCTGCGAGAGCAAGGGGCTCGTGTCGTACGACGAGGCCGGCCAGTGCCCGCCGGGGCTCTGCCCCTCGGGCGATCAAACGGTGAGCCTCTCGTGCTGCGACACGTGCGGGCCCATCGGCGCCGAGAGCGCGCCCGAGGCGGGGCCCGACTCGTCGCCGGACGCGCCGTCGACGGCGAGCGACGCGAGCGGTCAGTAGCCCGGACCGATCTCAGGCCGCGCGCCGCGCCAGGCGGTCCCAGTCGGCGGCGATGCCGCTCGCGATCTTGTGCGCCACCGCCATGATCGGGAGCTGCGAGTTCACGCCGATGCTCGTGGGCAGCACGCTGCCGTCGGCGACGAAGAGGTTGTCCACCTGCCACGTCTCGCCGCTCTCGCGCACCACGCCTTCGCGCGGGTCGGTGCTCATCTTCGCGGAGCCCAGCGGGTGGAAGGCCGTGCACTCGATGCGGCGCATCGGCGGCGGTCGCGCGGCGAAGTCGTCGACCTCCTTCACGCTCTTCATCGTCTCGATGCCGAAGACGGGCATGGCCACCTCGCGCGCGCCGGCGGCGAAGGCCATCCTGCCGAGGATCTCGATGAGGCGCACGAGCCTCGGCCGGTCCTCGCGCGCCATGCGGTAGGTGACGAGCGGCTCTCGCCCGATCACGCGGTGCACGCTCCCGCCCCCCTCGTCGTGGATCATCCCGCCGAAGACGGCCATGTTCGGCGTGCGGTGCGCCAGCGCACGGTGCTTGCGACCCACGCCGGGGAAGCCCGCCGCGAGGACGCTGACGGGCGGGTAGACGCCGACGAGCGTGACCCCCTCCGACGCGAAGTGGTCGCTGAACACCGGCTGCATCGCGCCGTCCCACCCCTCGACCACCTCGTCGAAGAGGGCGCTCACGCGCACCGCCGGGTGCAGCGTCAGGTGCCGGCCCACGTGCCGCGAGTCGACGCCGCTCGCGCGCAGGAGCAGCGGCGTGTGCAGCGACCCGCACGCGACGACCACCACGCGCGCGCGCACCTCGAAGGGAACGCGCGCCCCGTCGTCCGTGATGAGCCGGCCGCGTACCCCGCGCGCGACGCCCGAGGTGACGTCCACGCGCTCGACGAGCGCGTCGCTCACCACGAGGGCGCCGCGCGCGGTCGCCTCGGGCAGGAAGGAGACGTCCACGCTCATCTTCGCCCCGTGCGGGCAGCCGAAGTTGCAGCGGGAGGCGCCGCGGCAGCCGCGCGTGTTGCGGCGCAGAGGCTTCATCGGGATGCCCAGCTTCGCGGCGCCGTCGGTGAACAGGTCGATCCCGCGCGAGCGCATCGCGTCCGGCACGGTCTCGACGTGCGCCACGCGCTCGACGACGCGGAAGTGCGGGTCGAGGCCCTCGGGCGTCATCGAGGTCAGCCCCAGCCGGCCGGACCACTCGTGCAGCACCTCGTCGGGGATGCGGAAGCAGACACCTCCCGTGAGGACGCTGGATCCGCCGACGCATCGGCCCATGAGCAGCGAGATGAAGGGCGACCCGCCGAGGCCCACGACCGCCGAGAGGCCCGCCTCGCGCGCGCATCGCCGGAACATCCCCATCGGGGGCAGCTTGCCGTACTCGCCGGGCGCCACGAACGGCCCCTCTTCGACGACGACCACCGAGCGTCCCGCCCGGGCCATCTCGCGCGCCACCACCGCCCCACCCGCGCCCGAGCCCACGATGACCACGTCGGCACGCAGCGACAGCGGCGCACGGATCTCGCGCCCGCGCAGCACTTCCACCGCCGTCGGACCTAGGCCGCTGCTCTCAGCCACCGCTTCCTCTCGAGCCCCGGGTATCCCATGGCGCGCAGCTCCTCCGGCATCTCGAAGAAGATCATCGTGAGCAGCGTCTTGTAGGCGACGAACGCCAGCACGAGAGGGGTGAACCGCGACCGCTCCATGCGCTCGAGCAGCCGCACCCGCTCGTCGACGTGCAGGTCCTCGAACGGGCGCGCCGCCACGAAGAGCAGCACCGGCAGCCAGCGCACGAGGTCGAGCGCCAGGAGCAGCACCGGCCTGAGCTGCATGCTCACCGCGCCGACGTGCGCCTCGTAGGCGGCGACGACGGCATCGAGCTGCGCCTCGGTGGGACCGCTCTCGTGCTCGAAGAGCGCCCCCGCGATGGCCCGGACCGTGGTCCGGTGCCGGGGGGAGAGGGTGAAGCCGGGCATCGCGCCGCGAAGGATAGGACAAATCGCGCGCGGGCGAAGTAGGATGGCGCCGATGCACGCCGAAGATCCGGACTGGGGAGCATTCCTGCAGGCCGCCTTCCTCGCAGTGCTGGAGGCGGCCGACGAGGGGCTCATCGTCTTCGACGGTGACGGTCGATGCCGCATGATCGGGCGCCGCGCCGGGGAGCTCTTCGGGGTGGAGCCCGCCGCGCACGTTGGCAAGCCGCGGGCGGAGGTCCTCGCGGCGTTCGCGAAGGCGTGCGAGGAGCCGGAGTCGTTCCTGCTGGCGGTCGGCGCCGAGGCTCCCCTGGGTGTGCCCAAGGTGGTGGCCGACGTCGACGTGCGCCGGCCGCGTCCGCGCACCGTGCTCTGCAAAGGGGTCCCCATCTCGCGCGACGGGAAGTCCCCCGGGCGCGTGGTCTTCGTGCGCGACGTGACGCGAGAGCGCGCGGCCGAACGGGCGACGAGGCAGCTGCAGGCGCGCATCGCCGAGCTGACGCCGTTCGACACGATCACGGGCCTTCTCAACCAGCGCCGCTTCCGCGAGGAGCTCGACCGGGAACACGGGCGGAGCACGCGCGCCTGGGACAGCTACGCCGTGATGCGTCTCGACATCGACGGGATGGGCGCCATCAACGACGAGTTCGGCGTGCCCATCGGCGATCAGGTCCTCGAGCAGGTCGCCACACGCCTCAAGAAGTGCCTGCGCGAGTACGACATCCTCGCGCGCTTCGAGGACGACGAGTTCGCCGTCCTGCTGCCGGGTGCCGACGCGATCGCGGCGCGCACGGTGGGCGAGCGGATCACGAACGCCATGGCGAAGGAGGCGGTCCTCGCGGCGGAGCGCAAGGTCTCGCTATCCATCGGCGGGGCGCTGTGGGTGCCGCCCTCGGCGGAGTCCTCCGGCGAGATCGTCAAGCGCGCCGGCCTCGCCCTGCGCGAGGCCCGCAAGCTGGGCGGCGGTCGCACGCACGTCGACGGGTGATGCTGATACCCTGACAGTAGTCACGTGCGCGACGCCACCGTCTACGCGAGCACTCTCCTCGAGCTGCACACGCTCGCGGGCGCGGCGGAGCGGCGCGCCGCGTGGCGGCAGTCGATGGCGACGCTCGCGCGCGCCGTCGCGGAGGACGGGGCGCGCCCGCTCGAGGGACTGCACCCCGAGGGGCTCGTGCTCGGCGTGCGCGCCGCGCTGGGAGCAGGGCTCGTCGACGACCTGGACTGGCTCGCGCCCGAGGCGGCGGGGGCGGCGCTCTACGAGCTGGCGTCGGCGCTGCCGCTGGGCCCCGAGCAGAGGGAGCTCGGCCGGCGCGTGCTTGCGCGCCTCATGGCGGCCGACGCGGCGACGTTCGTGGCCATCGCGTGGCGGATGGCACTCGGCGCCGGCAAGGGCCTCGGGAGCGCCCAGGTGCGCGCGCGCGTCGCGCTAGTGACCGAGCTCCCGATCTCCCTCGGCGTCTCCGACGGGCCCCTGGCGTTCGCGATTGCAGCGCGCCGCGAGCTGGCGCGCGAGTGGATAGGCGTGCCTTCCACGGGTTCGCTCGCCTCGCGGCGGCTGGCGGCGCGGCTCATCGAGCGTGCGGCGCGCGAGGCGGCACGGCGTGCGTCGTACGGCGACGAGCACGGCCTGCGCGTCTTCCGGTCGGACGCGGTGTCGCAGGCGTGGCAGCGCCTTCTCGCGGACCGCGAGTCGCTCGTGTGGCGGCACGTTGCGGCCGCGCGCGGGCTGCTCGCGCCGTGGGATCCGCCGATGGCCAAGGCGATGGCCGACGCCCTCTCCCCGGAGCTCACGCCCACGGAGTGGCGGCGCGCTGCGACGTCGGTCGCGGCGCACGTGGCCGTCGCGCCCGAGGCGGCGCTGTCGCTCGCCAGACGCTCGCTCAAGGACGGCCTGCTCGAGCGCGATCCGGGTGCCTGCTCCGCCTTCGTGTGGGGACTGGCGCGCGCGGCGGAGGCCGACCGCGACGCGGCCGCCGAGCTGCTCGACCTCGTGATGGAGGAGGCGCAGCCGGAGGTCGGCGAGGCAGTCGTGGAGCTGCGTGCCGAGCTGGGCGAGTCGCCGGTGGTCGATGCCGCGGCTTCGGCGGCGCTCGGGCTGCTCCGCAAGCGGGCGAGCGGAGGGGACGACGGCGCCGAGGCGCTGCTCCAGGAGGTCGCGCGCGACCTGGAGCGGGGGACCCGCGAGGACCAGCCCCTGCGGGAGCAGATCGCACGTGCCCTCGCGGCGTTCGCGTCGGATGGCGCGAAGGAGGCGTATGGCCTCGCGCGCGACGCGCTCGCGGCGGCGCAGGGTTCGCTCTACGCGCTCGAGGCGGTGAAGGCCGCCGAGGAGGACGCGTCGGGCAAGGCGGGCACCATCGCGCGCCGTACGGCCCTCGCCGTCCTCAGGGATCTGGACACGAGTCTACTCGAGCGCGAGGTGCTCGCGTCGCTGCTGGCTCTGGGAGGCGGCGACGCGGCCCGCACGGTGGCCGACACGCTCGATCCGCTGCGCGACCGGCTGGGCGAGTGGATCCTCGCGCGCGAGGGGGCGCCGCTCCATTCGGCATCGGGCGGGGCGCCCGCCGTGCCGAAGCACGTGACCCTCTCGCTGCGGCGTCTGCGCACGCTGCTCCACCTGGTCGACGGCGACATCGGCGACGAGGAGACCGACGCGCCGCGTGCGGCGCGCCTGCGCAAGCGGTGGACTCGCATCGCCCGCGCCCTGCTCGACCGCTTCGAGAACGGTCCTGCGTCGCCGGTGCGGCGCACCGTCATGGCGGCCCTCGCCAGGGCGCTCGATGCTCTCGTGCGCGTGGGCGCGTGCGACGTGGTCGACGCGCTGCTGCTCGTGTCGCGCACGGTGAGCGATCCGGCCGAGCTGTCGACCCTCGCGGAAGCGTCGATGGACCCCGACCTGGTGCACGTCCTGCGTCGGTTCGCGCGCTTCTCCATGTCGGTCGAGGCCGATCCGGCGTCGTCGATGCCGGCGTTCGACGAGCTCACGCGCGAGATCGCCACGGACGCCGCGGGTCGCATCGACGGGCTTCGCACGGCGCTCGTGCGCCTGGGAACGGCGCTCGAGACGCTGTCTTCGGCGGCGGCCCTGCGCGATCTCGCGCCTGCCGCCGGAGGCGATCCGGAGGCCGTAGCGTCTCTCGAGGCGACGCTCGCCTCGGTCGCGAACCTGGCCATCGGCGCGCGTGCGCGACTCGCCCCCGACGGCAGGGCATCCGTCGCTCCGCCGCCCACGCGGACGCTCACGGTCGCCGTCTCGCGCGTCCTCTCCGGCGCCGAGCCGTCGCTCTCGGAGCAGGCCGTGACCGACGCGCTGGCCCAGCCGCTCGCCAGTGTCCCGCGCGCCCTCGGCGCCCTCGTGTCGGCCGTCGCTCGCCGGCTGGTCGGACTTCCGGTCGACGGGAAGCGCTCCACGAGCCTCACCAACATCCGCGCCGTCGAGGCGCTGCCCGCGTGGATCCCGGCGCGCCGCACCATCGGCGGCTTCTACGTCGTGCGCGGTCTGGGCTCCGGCGCGGTGGGCTCGGTGTTCGTCGTCACGCGCGTCGAGGAGAAGGGCGAAGAGACCGCCGAGAAGCTGGCGCTCAAGGTGCCCGAGTACTCCGCCAGCGCCGCTCGGTCGCTCTCGGAGGCGGAGTTCCTCCGGATGTTCCGCGACGAGGCGAGCGCGCTCATCGCCCTGCCGCAGCACCCGAACCTCGCGCGGTTCGTGACCTTCGACGCGGGCACGAAGCCCAAGCCGATCCTGGTGATGGAGTTCGTCGAGGGCGTGACCCTCGAGCGCGTGCTCGAGACGCGCGGTCTGGACACGCCGCGAGCGCTGCGCGTGCTCGAGGACGTGCTGAGCGGCCTGGAGGCGATGCACGCGGTGGGCGTCGGCCACCTGGACCTCAAGCCGTCGAACGTGGTGATGAGGCGAGGGGAGGAAGCGGTCCTCGTGGACTTCGGGCTCGCCGGGCGGCACCTGCGTCCCGGGTGCGCCACGGGGCCGTACGGCGCGCCCGAGGTGTGGGGAGCCGAGGACGCGTCGGGCGGCTCGGCCGGCAACGCGTCGCCGGCCAAGGCGGACATCTACGCCTTCGGGTGCATCGCCTTCGAGCTGCTCACGGGGCGCGTGCTCTTCGACGCCCCGAACGAGATGGCCCAGGTCGCGATGCACATCGTGCACGACGGGTCGCCGGAGCCCCTGCAGAAGCTCGCGGGCGAGGCGCCGCTCGCGCCCTTCGCGGCGCTCCTCTCCTCGACGCTGCGCCGCAACCCGGCGGACCGCCCGACGGCGACGGCGCTCCGCAAGGAGCTCGCGCGCATCAGCCCGACGATCTCGAAGCGACCCTGGCCGATCGACGGGGACGCTCCCGCGCGCTAGTTCCTCGGGCGTTGCCCCTCACGCCTCTTCCCGGCGAGCCCGATCCCGGCGGAGCCGACTGCGTCGCCTGCGGTCGCTGCTGTCATCACGGGCCGCGCACGGTTCACCTGCTCGACACGGACGAGGCGCGAGTGATGGCGTCGCCTGGCGGTGACGAGCTGCTCCGCCGCCTGACCGTGCTCGACGACACCCCTCCGGGTTGGCGGTTCGTGGTCAACGACGGCGAACACTGCGGTGCCCTCGACGTCACCGTCCCCGGCCGGTACCCGTGCCGCATCTACCCCGTGCGCCCCGACGACTGCAGGATCGTCGAGCCCGGCTCCCCCGCTTGCCTGGAGGCGAGGCGGCTCGGACGGCTTGGATCCAGCGTGGAGTTCACCCGACGCTGAATGTGCGAAGGGGTGGGTAACACAGACGCCGTCACTGGATCATTGTCGCCTCATCGGAACGTCGCCCTCGCCAGTTTCGGCCCGTGTTTCCAGGGCCCTGGCTGTCTGCTCGTGCCTGGCACCGCGGGTGCACTGATGTGGGACACGGAGAACGAACATCCCCATGAACTCCAGCTGGCCGATCCTTCTCGGCGTGTTTGCACTGGTCGTGGCCGCCTTCTGGTACGACGCCTCCAATGCCTCGGCGAGCGCGGCGAACGCGTCCGCGCATGTAGCGGAGGTGCGGTGATGCTCCCGCGCCTGCGTTTGCCACGTGCCCCCTTCGAGTCGAGCATCCAGCTGCGCGACGCCGACGAATCCGGTCCGCGCGCGGTCCACGTCGAGAGCGACGAGCCGCTCTCGCCCGAGGACGAGAAGCACCGCCGCGCGTACGCCGAGTGGCTCGCGCGCTTCGACAAGACCGCCGCCTGAGGCGAGGACCGCGTCTCCGTTGCGCGGCGG
>Ga0335082_10007921_pt1 | contig 11534 bp, 13 predicted proteins | sample Lox_Sample_41_FD_206718 | JGI IMG/M metagenome (GOLD analysis project Ga0335082, IMG submission 206718) | Soil microbial communities from Loxahatchee National Wildlife Refuge, Florida, United States - Lox_Sample_4.1 | ecosystem: Environmental > Terrestrial > Soil > Wetlands | place: USA... | reverse complement strand
TCCCGAGCTTTCGTTAACGTCTACGTGCGCCGAACAAAAGTGCCGTTTGTCCCTCAAATCGAGTTGCTTGGGATGAAAGTGGTCTAGATAATCTTCTGGATTTTCTACGAAGCCAGCCTTTTTGAAGTTTTGCACTGTCAGTTGGAACGGGTCTCGCGACGTGAATGTCCAAGTGGTTGGACCGGTCTGTATGAACTGAATTCCTGAAACTCGGTCCCATCCCCACCCACCGATTGTCAACGAGATGTTTCCGTTAGCGTCACTCACAGAAGTCGGCGCGTGCCAGACGTACACCATTAGTCCGGTCGGTGTTATTACCCCATTCAACCAGCTATAACCATTTGCGACCGGCGATCCAAACGGGCCAATACCGCCCTTCTTGATGCAGAACGGATCAACGCCACAGGCTTCTACGCCCGCGCCATGGCCTACATTGGACCCACCATCCCCCCATGGCCCCTCTGATCCCCAGTCTGTGGAAGAACCAGCATCAATTCCTCCGCCTCCGCACTCGCCCCCAATCGGCATGGGGCACATAATAGGGTTATCCAAAAGCCCAGTTGGATCGATGAAGGTCATCGGGCTGTTGTTCACATACGCATACCGATTCCAGCTCTGCGGGTTCGCCGGGTTTGCCGCACCTACACCAGCCGGATCGGGTACAATCCAGCGTCCTTGTATCGTACTTAAGTCCCGAAACTGAAAATGCGTCAGCCCGTCAGGGTCCAGTTGTTGTCCAGTAAAGTGTATCGGATTAGGCGAGGATCCCGCACAGGATAGGCCGTCTCCGAACGCCACATTGACACAAAGGTCGTTAGGCGTCAGTGGCAGCGTGCTGGTATGCGTCCGCATCGAGCCCAACATGTCACTGTACTCGAAGTAGGTGCGGTTGTTGGCGTAGGTGGCCAGATGTGCTCGGCCAGCGTAAATCTCGCTTCTGATGCCTCCCGAGGATTGCCTGGTGCCCCAGGTTCGCGCCCCCTTACCAACCTACTCGTTCTCCATTGATCTGTCTTTGGGGCGCCAACCTGGGCATAGGAACACTCGCTCCGAACCATCGAAATTCTCGCGTTCGCGATCTCGGGCCGTCCATTCGGATTCAACTTCCACATTCCCAAGCTCGCGGAAGGCATAGTGACGGAAGCTGCTCCACGCCCAATCCTCAGCGGCTCTTACCAGCCCACGCGTGACTGGATTGCGGTGCGTGTATCGCAGCTTGACCGCGAACTCCTTGGCATTACGAACGTTGCGGTCGTAATAGCGCTTCTGCCAAAAGGATTCGATTTCAGGGTCGCGAAGACGTTTGGTAAATGAAAGCTTCAGGTAGTGAATGGCATCTGCCAGCGTCAATTGCTCCGGTTCGCTGACCAACAGGTGGACATGTTCTGGCATGACCACGTAGGCGTACACACGCATGTCGAATCGCCTACGGGCGTCTTCCAGACATCGCAGAAACAAGTCGTACCGTTCAGGACATGAGAAGTACTTTTGTCGGCGGTAACAGCTGAAGGTAACGAAGTGAGATTGCTGGGAGTGTTGAAACCGTTTGAGGCGGCGTGGCATGAGCCGAGCGTAAAGGGGAGACAGCTCTGAAGGATGTGACAGTTGAACATCTCCGCCCAGGTTAGCGCCCCAAAACCTGTGCCTGGCGCTACCTGGCAGCACAACACGGGGCGCGAACCTGGGGCACCGGGCTACGCTCTTGCCACCACCGCCAGAAGGCAGAACAGCACCAGCAGCAGCGGCTTGGGCAGCCGCCGCAGAACTTTCCATACCACGATGCTCATCGACTCGATCCTCCGCGCGGGGGACTCCGCGAAAAATCTGTCGGTGCGCCCGGCTCGAACCAGGCTGGCACCGTAAGCCAATTCCGTGTAGGGTAGCTACCGCCGAATTCTACTCCCAACGTTCCGGCGAAAGGCAAGACTTTCTATGACCTGGATTCGCACCGTCCCGCTCTCGGAAGCCAACGAAGAACTCAAGCAAGCCATTGATAAGCAAAGAGATATGTATCCGTCGGAGTATGCGGTGCCGATCCATCCGGTGGAGGGCGGCCAGGCCTCGGAGATCGTCGCTTCGCACAGCCTGATTCCCGAAGCGCTCTATCACGCCTTCGCGACGTTCGGAGCTTTGATGTCGCCCAAGCTGCCCCTCAGCCGGCGTCAGCACGAGATGATTACGACGGTCGTCTCGGTGACCAACCGGTGCGTCTATTGAATCGAGTCTCACGCAGAGTTTCTGCGTCGCGTGACGTTGGATCAAGATCTGATTGATGCGCTGCAGCGGGATTACACGAGCGCGCCGATCACAGCCTCAGAGCGAGCGATGCTCGACTACGCAGTGAAGCTCACGCGCGACGCCACCAAGGTTTCGAAAGACGACCACGAGCGCCTGCGCGCGGCGGGGTTCGACGAACAAGGTATCCTGCAAATCACGTTGATCGCGGCATGGTTCAACTACATCAATCGCGTGGCGGATGCGCTGGGTGTGGGGCGAGAAACGGGTTGACTTTTGATCCAGCGCTGAAAGTTCGCTCGCTTCGCGATCACTTTGTGTTGCGCATTTTGCCAGGTATGGCCGCTGGTTGGTCTTCCGGGACCTCGGTAATTCGCAGGGTGTGACGCTGAGGCATGTCGACCACTGTGCCATTGGTTAGCATCCGCTTGGCCTCCTTCACGGGCAACGCAGGGTTCGGTTGGGATGCCGGCAAAGGGCCACTCCGTAAAACTTCATAAAGATATGCGTTAACCGCTACCTCAACCGCATTGTCACCGTTGCTCTGCCGCTGGCGTAAGAACCACGCGGCCTGCCTCCATCCTGCATAGGGGCCTGCGATTTCAGCGGCTTCAAATAGCGTGGTGCGCAGCGCGTCTCTTTGCCATCCCTCCGGGTTGAGAGTCCACTGTTGCTGCTGTGCGCGCAGGATGCAGACGACAGCCTCGGCCACCACGCGGGCCAACTCGGCCGCATAATGCGATTCGCGGCGCTCGCGCAGGCGTCGTTTGGCTTGCGGAGCAGAAAACCAGGTTGGGTTGCGGCCTTTCTCCAGCGGCGGATCAAGCCGCAAGACCTCACACAGATGCGCGTTGATCGCCAGCCCTTTTCCGGCGGATTTTGCGTCCGAGCGCCGCGAATTGGATGAGGAGCGCAGGTACTGGGTGAAGGCGGCTTCCTCGATTCGGCCATGCACGCCGGCCTCTTCGAAAGCTTCGAGGGCGGCGGCCTGGGCGTGGGTCAGTCCGCGCTCCGCGCTGCCCTTGGGGAAGGTCCAACGCCCGTTGCGGGTTTGCACCAGCAGGAATTCGATCTCGCGCCCGTTAAGCCGATAACACACGGCTGCGACCTTCTGGCACTTCCTGACTCCGTGCAGATGAGACGACAGCCAGAACTGTGTGGCTCCACGGGCGTGCATCCCGCCGCCTCTTCGCAGATCTCCTGTGTTCATCCCCCCTAGCTTGGGGGATGAGGCCCGAGTCTGGCTAGAGCACAAGTTGGTTCCAGGGGGCTATCGAGCGCGGCTCAACGAGTCCCGAGGACGATCACCTGGTCGTACCATTGGTCGCGATCGGTGTGGTCAATCCGAACCTCACGAAAACCAACCTGCCGCATCAGGCTGGCGATATCGTCGGGTGAAAAGAGGCGGAAGTTATACTTCGTCACCGCATAGTTGGCCATCTTTTCGCCGGAACGGATGGAGACCGCGGCCCGGCCGCCCTGCTTTAAAACTCTGTAGATTTGGGCCATCCCCTGAAGAGCATCAGACCAAAAATAGATGGTGTTGACGGTGAGGATGCGATCGAAAGCGGCGTCGGGAAATGGAATTACCGACACATCGCCAAGTTGCACCTGCATGCGGCCGGCTCCAATCTCGCGCCGGAATCGGCGCTCTGCCTGAAGAACCATCTCCGGGGAGAGATCGATCCCGGCAACTTTGCCAGACGTTACCCTCTTGGCAAGACTGCCCAGCGCCACGCCGCCGCCAAATCCAATCTCCAATACCTGATGTTCCGGGCAGATCTCAAGGAGCACAATCGTGGCATCCGTGATCTTGCGGTTCACACGGTTCATGAAGCGTCCGAACACGAGCGAGCCGAACCAGCCGTGCGGCTTGCGAAACTGCGCCGCCTGGATGCGCGGGAGTCCCATGGAAGCTGCCCAGATTAACACAATCAGTTCGGGTCGAAGGCTGGCGGCCCTCCACGGCTCGGTATCTTTCTACATACTTGTTTGCCCCGATCTACCCAGCCACTATCTTTGATTGAGAAGCTCTGCCGCGAGGAGAACTTTGGATCACCTCTATTGTTTGCGCTGTAACCGGGAACTCGAGCCTGGCCACAAGTCGGTTGCGGTGTACATGTTCGCCCAGACGGTAGGCATCCGCCCCCGGCAGAAGTCGGCGGCCAAGCGAATCTGCTTCTGTCCTCAGTGTTCCGTGTCGCTGGCCATGGGGCCTCCGCCTGAGGGCGCGCTCAACGTGGCGGCGTGGCACATGATCCGAGAACTCGTGGGGGCGGATCCCGCACTCAACGAAGCGGCGTGGGAGACGCTGCGCGGCGTCATCGGTCTGCTGCCGGAAAACGGCAACGGCACCACTCTGCGGCCGACTGGTACCGCAGGCTATTTCGAGTTCTAACAACTTCCCTCCAACCTGCGCGTCATCTGCCCCACCCGAAACGCCGCGCCTGCCGGATGCGCTAACCTTAGTTTTGTGGAACGGCGATCCATCGCTGCGTATCTCGACAATTTCCTGCGGCATGGGAAAGAACCCGCCTATGCGCAGCGTCGCGGGTATCGCATGGTCCGCGGTTCGTACGGGCAGGTGGCCAGCCTGGCATTTCAGTTTGCCCGGGAGCTTGAAGCCTGCCGGATCGGCAAGGGAGATCGAATTCTGATCTGGGGCCCGAACTCTGCAGAATGGGTCGCGGCTTTCCTGGGTTGCGCGCTGGCGGGCGTGGTTGTCGTGCCCATCGACAACGTCGCTACCCCGGAGTTCGCGCTGCGGGTGCATGGGCAAGTTAGCGCAAAACTTCTGCTTTGTGACCGCGAGCATATTCAGAGGTCAATGACAACCCTAGTGCTGGATGATCTCAAGGAAACTCTGCAGCATCACTCAGCTGATCCATACCCTGCTGTCCCGTTGGATCGTGCGGATACACTCGAGATCGTCTTCACCTCTGGGACTACGGCTGAACCTAAGGGAGTCACGATTTCCCACGGCAACGTATTGGCGAACATCGCGCCTCTCGAATCGGAGATCCGCAAGTACCTCAAATACGAACGCTTCGTGCATCCCATACGTTTCCTGAACCTGCTGCCACTGAGCCATGTGTTCGGGCAATTCCTGGGGATCTTTCTGCCGCAACTGTTAGGGGGTACGGTCATCTTTCAGGACAGCCTGAAGCCCGCAGAGATCATGAGCACAGTCCGGCGTGAACGGGTTTCGGTCCTGGTCACGGTGCCCCGGGTCTTGCAGTCTCTGAAGGAGAAAATCAATCGTGATCTTGCCGATGACGGGCAGGCCGAGGCCTTCGAGGTGAAATTCAGCGCTGCCGAAGGGAAACATTTCCTCCGGCGGTGGTGGACGTTCCGTGCGATACGCCGCCAATTTGGCTGGAAATTCTGGGCCTGCATCTCGGGAGGCGCCGCGCTCGATCGTCAGACCGAGGAATTCTGGGACCGGCTCGGTTATGCCGTGATCCAGGGTTACGGCCTTACAGAAACCACCTCGCTCATCAGCCTCAATCATCCTTTTCGTTTGGGAAAAGGATCTATCGGGAAGGTGCTCGCGGGGCGGGAGGTCAAGCTTGCGGAGGATGGCGAAATTCTGGTGCGGGGCGGCGGCGTCGCGGCTGGCTATTGGGACGGCCAAGGGCCGCGAACGCTTAGCGGCGACCAAGGCTGGTATCAGACCGGCGACATTGGCGTCTTCGATGCGAACGGCAATCTTTATTTCAAAGGCCGCAAGAAGGACGTCATTGTCACCTCAGCCGGAATGAACATCTATCCAGAGGACCTTGAAGCCGCGTTGCGGGAACAGCCAGGCGTGCAAGATGTGGTCGTAGTCGCACGGACGCGGCAAGGAAACGCCGAGCCGTGCGCGGTGCTGGTCTTGCACGGCGGGGCCGATGCTGAATCCGTGGTCAGGCAGGCGAACCATTCCCTGGCGGAATATCAGCGCATCAACGAGTGGTTGGTGTGGCCGGAAGAAGACTTTCCGCGAACGTCCACTCAGAAACCTCGACGGGACCTGATTCAGAAGGCCGTGCAAGATGGGACAAACCAGGAACCCTCAGGCTCGCGTCCGCTGGCACAATTGATCGAGCGCATCACCGGCCGATCCGCCGGCCGACTTTCTCCGACTGCCAATCTGGAAACCGAGTTGAATCTGAGTTCGCTGGATCGGGTCGAATTGCTGAGCGCGCTCGAAGAGCGCTACCAGGTCGAGCTGACCGAGACCCGCTTCGCTGCGGCGAATACCGTGGGCGACCTGGAGCGGCTGCTGCGTGGCGGGCCGCTGCCGCGATCTCGCTATCACTATCCTCGATTCGCACTGCGCTGGCCCGTCACCTGGGTGCGGCTGGCTGTGCATTATCTACTGCTGCGCCCGGCGGTGCTGCTTCTGGGATGGCCTCGGGTAGAAGGCAGGGAAAATCTCCGGGGAGTGCGTGGGCCGCTGCTCGTGGTTTGCAACCACATCGGGGACGTTGACCCGGGCTTTGTGCTGACTGCCCTGCCCGCTCGCTTTCGACACCGCTTGGCGGTGGCCACGGGTGGAGAGGCGTTGGAGCTCGTGCGCACGCCGCCAGCGTCCCGCACTTTCGTACTTCGCATTTACGACCGTGTGCGCTGGTTTCTGGGCGTGTGCCTGCTCAACCTGTTTCCCCTTCCACGGGAAGCGGGTTTTCGCGACAGCTTTGCATACGCCGGGGAATGTGTGGACCGCGGTTACAGCGTGCTGGTCTTTCCCGAGGGCCATCACACTTTGGATGGCAAGCTGCGTCCGTTTCGCGCGGGAATCGGCATCCTGGCGGACAAACTCGCGGTTCCCTTCGTGCCCATGCGGATTGATGGCCTGTTTGAACGAAAGCAGGCCGGCAAGAAATTTGCCTGGCCAGGGCAGATTCGAGTGGTCATTGGCGCACCCATTCAGTTTCTTCCAGGAAGCGCTCCCGACCAGATTGCCCGCGACTTGCAGCGCAGGGTTGAGGGACTGTGAGGGAGGCGGAAGAGTGTATTCGGCCTCAGGACGGGCGGACAGCTCTTGGGCTCTTCGCAACCCGCTTGAGTTGAACAACTTACGCGATCCCTCATCAGTCAATGGTTGCCCAGTTCCACCCGTGCAAATGTAACTTTTCACATTGCCCTACATCCCATTTATGCCCAAGGCCGCAGTTCGGCCGGGGCTTCGACTCAATCGCAAACAGGAGAACGGAATGAAGAAGACGATCGGCAAATTGATGGCCATGTGTTTCCTGACCATCTCACTCGCTGCTTTCGCCCAGTCTGGCTCTGAGATGAAGCAGGACTCGACCAAGCAAGACAATATGAGTCACGACCAGATGAAGCATGACAACATGAAGAAAGATGAGATGAAGAAAGACGGCATGAAGAAGGACAAGAAGACCAAGAAATCCCGCATGGACAAAAAGAAAGACGACATGAAGAACGACAATATGAAGCACGATGACAGCATGAAGCAGAACTGACCCCGTCCTTCAAACTCAATTTCGGGGTAGTTGCAGAGCAAGCCGGCATGACTTGGCTGGGCTGCCCCGACTCTTAGTTTCGATCGTGGTCATCCCCTTCGTTCACTTCAGTACCCGTCCCTTCGAATTCCGCGGATTCCGCTTCCTTCTGAGTAACCGCCAATTGGGCGATCGCGCTGGCTGTCAGATACTTTCTCATGCAGCGAACACACGGGGCATAGCCTTCGCGGATGGCTTCGGCCGCCGCTACCGTACGCAAGTTCACCGTGTCGTGGATAAAGCGGCAACCCGCCGCATGAAAGGTCTTTCCCCGAGTGGAGACCACAACCATAAGGTCGGGAGGAACGTGGACCCCGGGTTGGGCGTGCTGCGATCGCAGTCCGGGGGGAGTAAGGGTTGGTGAATGTCCGACCTCGAAACTGATGAGCAAGAGGGCAGCCAGCGCTAAGGCTGTCGCCCAGCCCCACAACCATCCCTTCGGGCCCGGCATGTTCTCTTCCAACCGGCGATGAAGCCGCTGGGCATACCCCAGCGGAACTTCGACCATGCGCGTATCGCCGTACAAATGAATTACATTGCGCGTCCCTTCCAATACCGCAGTGCAGCGCTTACATTCGCGGAAGTGCGTTTCCATTGCGGAACGCAACTGGGGTTCGACTTCGCCGTCGAGATAGTTCGAAATCTCGCGCCACACTTGTTCACAGCCGACTACCATGGCTTGGTCCCCTTTTCGAATGACAACCTGCTGCTCCAGTTTCCTCCCAGCCCGGGCGCGAGCAAGTCGCGCAGCATCAGGCGGGCGCGCAACAGCCGGGTTTTCACCGAAGCGGTGGATATGCCCAGGGCTTTCGCGGTCTCTTCGATGCTCAGGTGTTGCATGTCGCGCAGGATGAAGACTTCACGATATTTCTCCCCCAGCGAAGCCAGTGCCTCCCCGAGCTTCTGCCGGATTTCGCTGCGCTCCAGCGTTTCGGAGGGAATTTCGCGCCAGTCGGCGAAGTCACGCGGCGTGTAGTTCCCTTCTTCGTCCGGTTGGTGCCCGAGCGGCTCCATCAGGCTGGCGTGCTGTCTTCTTCTGCGCATCCGCGCCTCATTGATCGTGATCTGGATCAACCATGTGCTGAAGCGGGCCTCGCCGCGAAACTGGCGGATGTTCTTGAACGCCTTTAACACGGCTTCCTGGGCAACGTCCTCCGCGTCCGCCTCATTGCGGAGAATGGCGAGGGCCGCCGAATACACCCGCCCCTCGTAGGGCTGGATAAGTTCATAGAACAGGTCGTGCTCGCCGCCCCGGACACGCCGGATCAGCTCGGCTTCGCGCTCGAACTTTTCTGCTGGGCTGTCCAGCGATGCCGTCCCTTCAGGCATTCACTCCCGCCACTTGGAATTCACCACACCCCTGCGAAAACTCTTTAGCTTCGGGGATGTCCGGGGCCCTGCCTCCACCCCGTCAACATGGAAAAAAAATTGTCCCAGCCATGCAGGACGACCATCACCAGATGTCCGAAGACGAACGCCAGGATCGCCCACATGATCAGGAAATGCCACAGGCGGGCGAAGTGGAAGCCGCCCATCATCCACGCCAGCCACGAAAACTGGACCGGTTTCCAAATCGCAATTCCGGTCAACACGGAGAGCACACCCAGACCGATCACGGAGGTGTAAGCGTGCTTCTGGAGTGGGTTGTAGGTCTCACGGAGCACCGGTTTTGGCCCAAAGAAAAAGTAATGGCGCACTACTGGCCAAACTCCGGGGACATCACTGTGGCTAAACAGCACCTGCCGGTAGTTTCCACTGAAGACCTGGTATGCGAGATAGACGAGTCCGGTGGCCAGATATATCCAGGCGAAGGTCAGATGCCATTGCAATCCCCCGCCAAGCCAGCCGCCCAAGGCGAGCGACCGCGGCCAATGGATCAAGTCTTTCTGAGGGATCTTGGCTCCGAAGCTTGGAAACGCCCGGAAGATCTGCAGGCCACTCCCCACCATCACGAACAGAGCGAGCGTGTTTATCCAATGGCAAAGTCGCACAACGAGCGGGTGCTCGTAAACCACCTCAATGACCTTACCGGTCTTGGCATCTTCCACCGATATGACCTGGGTTCCCATATCCGCTCTCTATAGGCCGTAAAAACTGGAGTAGCCCTGGTCTTCCCAGTAGCCCGCTCTTTCCAGCACGTGCGTCACTTTGAGGTCGGTCAGATATTTCGCCTGCTTATAGCCGATCTTGGTCGGAATGCTCAGACGCAGGGGCGCGCCATGCTCCCGCGTCAAGGGCTGGTCGTACATCTCGTAGCACAGCAAGGACTGGGGATGCAGGGCAGTGGCCATATCCAGGGATTCGTAATAGTCATCCGCGCACTCGACGTACACGAAGCGGGCGCTCAGATCAGCGCCAACCATCTTCAGGAAGTCCGATAACCGCGCGCCCCCGAAGCGGCCGACGACGTCCCAACCCTCGACACAAACATGCCGGGTATTCTGCCTGAACTTAGGGAGGGACTGAATCTGGGCCAGGGTATAGTCCCCGGATTTTTGGACGGCACCACTCACGGTGAGGGTCCAACGGTCAAAGTCCACACCCGGATCGTCCACGTCATAATCGTTAATTGGAAACTTGTTGAAGGGAGTAAGATCAGAATCCGCGAATGTTGGCGTCAGGTGACCCTGCCGGAATAATCTCGCCGATGCCCAATCGCTGAAGCCGAGCCCGACTTTCAGCAAGGGCTCTTGGAATCCGGGGATAGCGAATGCTCCCAGGGCCAGCACCGGGGTGAGCTTCAACAGCTCTCGCCGGTTTATTTTCTTGAATTTGCGGCTGTCCAACGACGTACTCATCGGGAACAACTCCTTCGCCGGCGAAAGAGAATCCGGCTCGGCTTTGATGTGATGGCCGGGGCAGGAGAAGGTTACAACATCCACAACACGGGCACCATCGGCTGTCTACCCCACTTTCGAGCTATAGACGGACGCAGGCCAAATCGCGCAACATGTGACTCGCGGTTACCCAGGTCAACCGCCGATTCCAGAATCCTCTCCCAAAGCTGTCTCGATCCAACAAAACTAAGCGCCGAGTGCAGCGGCACGCTGCCGGCGGACACCAATGATGTCGAGCTTTATCCACAGGATGCTGCGCGGAGCATCGAAACAAGAGCATGGGCAAGCGGTGACTGAATATGCCTTCATGCTGGCAATGTTACTGATGCTGGTGGGGCTCATGACCCTCGTCGGGCTGCACATCTACCACGGACTCGACTGGGTCTCCTCCACAATCCATTAGCCGGCAGTTCGACTCGTTCCTCTCCGAGGTTCCCAACTTTAGGTAGTCCAGGCGCCCTTTAGCTCGGAGGGGTCGTTTTCTGTTGTCTGCGGGAGCGTCCGGATTACGCGACCGGTTGACGAACCGAACGGAAGGACCAGGACATGCCCCAGGAGTACAGGGCGATAATCAGCATGACATCCAGCGGCATGCCGAACACGATGTACAACAAGGGCATGAAGAGCTCGGTTTTTTGCAGGACCAGCCCCTGGATGAGGACCTGGAACGGCAGGAAGAATGTCAGGTGGATCATGGTGAGCGCGGTCAGCACCGCCTTCCGCAGCAGACCAAAGTCGAAGATGTAGTATGTGAAACCCAACAGAAGCGGCACCACCGAGATGAGTCCGATGCCGGACGACACCAAGGCTTCCATATAGCCGTTTGGCGTGTGTGGAAACCGGGCAGGAAACAGCGCGAAGAAAATCAGTGCCGATGCCTGGACCGCCACGACTCCGCGGAGCAGGTACACGACCGGAGCCAACTTCGGCGGCAAGAAGAAACTCAGTCCCA
>Ga0335082_10007919_pt1 | contig 11534 bp, 10 predicted proteins | sample Lox_Sample_41_FD_206718 | JGI IMG/M metagenome (GOLD analysis project Ga0335082, IMG submission 206718) | Soil microbial communities from Loxahatchee National Wildlife Refuge, Florida, United States - Lox_Sample_4.1 | ecosystem: Environmental > Terrestrial > Soil > Wetlands | place: USA... | reverse complement strand
GTAGTTGTCCTCGTCGTAATCCTGCGCGAAGGCGGGAACGACCGCCAGCGCGAGCGTGGCGCACGCCAGAATCGCCGTGCCCCGAAACCATGTGTGCCGTTTTGCGAGGTTCATTTTCCTGTACCTCCTCTTCCTCGCAGCCGGTATGTGCAAGCGCGGTGCCAGTCGGCAAATCGTTCAGTTTATTGGTGAATCGACGGGTGGCGGACCTCGGCTGCCTGGCTGAAAAGCAGCAGTACCACCAACACGTTAAGGAGCGCTAATGTTTGGGCCATCCCCGGCGGCCGGAGGCGAAATCGTCCCACTGGTCGAAGACGCGCATCTGCTCTTCGAGCTTTGTGTCGCGGATCAGCTTCTCAACCTCTTCACGCGACTGCCGCGGTGCAGGACGATCCGGCGCGTCCGCGAATCCACAGACAAGCACCTCGGCCAGCGCGTTGTTGCGCTGCGCCTCCTTCACGTTGACGCGCTCGAAGGTGTCCGATTCGGCATGATAGTCGGGCAGGTAAGGCGCGGCGTCCTGGTTGGCGACGAGATTGGGAACGCCCGAGAGCAGGAAGTCGAAGTTATCGGTGCCATCGATGGCGTCGGCAACGTGTTCGCTCGCGCCAGTCACGCCTGCGGCCCGGAGGATCGCGTCGAGCGGGTTGCGCAGTTCCTCGCGGCCGTTCAGGAAGAAGCCGGTGGTGTGGCCGGAACCGGTGTCGAACGTCAGCATCATCGCGTGGTTGCCCATCTCGGCCTGGTGCTGCGCGACATATGCCGCCGAACCGAGCATGCCCTGCTCCTCGCCAGTGAAGAGCACGAACCGCACTGTGCGCCGCGGGTGTACGCCAAGCTGCACGAAGGCGCGCGCCGCGTCGATGACCGCGGCCGCATTCACGCCGTTGTCCTCCGCGCCGGTGCCAAGTTCCCACGAATCCAGATGCGCGCCCAGCACGACGATTTCGTTCGCTTTGTCGGTGCCGGGAATCTCCGCCACCACGTTGGCGGCTCGGTACGGCCCTCCGATCCGGTTCGACATGGCGAAGCGTACGCGCACGGGACCACGTTCGGCCAGCCGCGCCAGCCGCCCGGCATGTTCGCGCGAGATGACCGCGTTGGGGACGGGCGCGAGGCCGGTGCCGAGCAATATCGGATGCCGGTAGAGCAGCCCGCGCGGGCGTGACGATTCCAGCAACACCGCCGCGGCCCCGTACTTCTTCGCCGCCGCGCTGATGCCGGGACTGCGCATGTACTCGGCGAAGAGGTCGTCCAGGGTCTTCATCTCGCCGGAGTGAACCAGCACGATGGCGCCCTTCAGCCGTGCGGCTGCTTTCGCAAAAGCCTCGGCCGACCCGTCTCCGACATCGATCAGCGGCGCTTCGATGGGTGCTGCCGTGGAGGGGCTGGTGGGCGCCGCGGCGGCCCGGATGGTGAAGCGGGCCGGTGCGGTTGCCTCCACTGAGATGGTCCCCGGCAGCCAGGTGCGCGGGATCGTGTAAGGCTCCAGCCGGACGTTCGTCACTCCGGCCGCGCGGAATTTCGCCGCACCCCAGCCTGTCGCGCGCTCGCAGGCTGGCGAACCGGTCGCGCGCCCGCCGATCGTGTCGCACAACTCGCGCAGGTCGTCGATCATCGCGGTGGACGATTCGGCGCGGGCGATCAGCTTTTGGGGGACGTCGGACTGGGCAAGCGCGGCCGAAGCCAGCAGGACGATCGGGAAGAACCGCAGCATGTCGGACGATTATACGAAACGTCGAACAGGGCCATGCGCCATCGAGCGGGTCCCCAAGGCCACGTCGGGGCTGCAGACTCTGCCGCCATTGTGACAGTCCAATATAGTGTCACAAGCATCATTTCTTTGTTGCGCGTATTCCCATACACTGCGGAGGTGAGCCGCTGGCCTTGCGCTCTCGCCCTTGCCACATTTCTGCATCTGTCGGGCTGTCTCCTGAGCACGAACAGAGACTACCGGCTTTTCGCAATAGGGCATAAACAGATCCTTCTCGTCTCCGACAGTGTGCAGGTAAGGCGCCTCATAGCCGACGAGGCCGCTCGGCAAGTGATCGTAGACCGTTTCTGGACGGAGCATCATAGCCGTGACGAAGAAAGCGCCCGCATCCTCGACGAGGCGCGGCATCCCGACTTGTATCCGCCTGGGCGCAACGATTTCCTGACAACCATCGCCACCATGCCGGGCTTGTACGTCCCATCAGGATCGTATTGCAGGGTAGTTGAACAATCGAAGGCCGGCTGTGCGCGCCTTCCATTTGAGACCGGTAGCTACGTTCTTGTCCACGTCACGACAGGGGCCGCACGCGGGGTTGAAGGTTGGGTCTGCTCAGATCATGCGCCTCCGCAGTGGCCCTGAAAACGCCGACCCACCCTCACAACTCCGCCTCGCCATCCAGACTGCGCCACAAATACCAGCTCGCCACCGAGCACCACGGACGCCAGGCGCGCGCGATCTTCTCCATGCGCGCCGGTTTGGGCAGCGTACGCATGCGGTAGGCCTTGCGCATGGCGGTGCGAATGCCGAGGTCGCCTACCGGCAGCACGTCGTGCCGCTGCAGCGCGAAGATCAGGAACATGTGCGCGGTCCACACGCCCACGCCCTTCACCTGCGTCAGCATGGCGATCACATCGTCGTCAGACATGCCCGGCAACAGCGTGAAATCCACCTCGCCCGCGAACGTCCGCTCCGCGAGATCGCGAATGTATTTCGTCTTCTGGTTGGACAGCCCGGCGGCGCGCATCTGCTCCACGGTGAGCGCCAGAATCGCGGCGGGCGTGAGTTGCCGCTCCGGCAGCAGATTCAGCAACCGGTCGAAGATTACCCGCGCCACGCGCCCGCTGAGCTGCTGAAACACGATGGAGCGCACCAGTGTCGCGAAGGCCGGTTCGAGGTATTGTATCCGGTACGGGCCTACGCGTTCGATGATGCCCGCCAGTACCGGGTCGGATTTCTTCAGGTGTACAACGGCGTGTCGCATGGAACGGGGCGGCCAAAAGACGCATCTACCAATGTAACTGTATGCACCGAGCTGCGGCCGTAACCCTCCTGCTGATTCTCTGGTTCCTCCCGGGCACAGCCCAGGAGAAAGCGCCGCCCGACCAGACGCCGCAGGACCAGACGCCCAAGGAAGAGCCCACCATCAAGGTGGAAATCAGCGTCGTGAACGTGTTTTTCACGGTTCGTAATAAGCAGGGCGGGCTTGTGGGCAACCTCAACAAGGACGACTTCACCGTCTACGAGGACGGCAAGGAGCAGACCGTTCGCTACTTCCAGCGCGAGAGCGATCTGCCCTTCACCATGGGCCTGCTGATCGACGTGAGCCCCAGTCAGGGAAACCTGATCGACATCGAAAAGGAAGCGGCGTCGCAGTTCTTCGGCAGCGTGCTGCGGCCGAAGGATCTTGCGTTCCTCATCGCGTTCGGCGGCGACGCGGATCTGCTACAGGACTATACCAGCTCGCCGAAGCTGTTGCGCGCCGGGCTCAACGGCCTGAAGGTCAACGCCAGCGTGGGTGGCCTGCAACCCGGTCCGGTGCCGACCGTCTTCAATCCGAAGGGCACCGTTCTCTACGATGCCGTATATCTGGCCGCGCACGATCAGCTCCATGGCCAGGTGGGCCGCAAGGCGCTGATCCTCATCACTGACGGTGAGGACGAGGGCAGCCACTACAAGATTCAGGACGCCATTGAGCAGGCGCAGAAGGCCGACGCGATCATCTACAGCATTGAATACGTCGACCCCGGCTTCTACTACCGCCAGGGCGGCTCCTACGGCGGAGATTCCGCGCTGAACCGCATGTCCAATGAGACCGGCGGCCGCCTGTTCCGCGTGGAAAAGAAGCATCCGCTGACGGAGGCCTTCAAGGAGATCGAGGACGAGATGCGCAGCCAGTACGCCCTCGCCTATGCGCCCACCAACACGGCGCGCGACGGCAGTTACCGAAAGATTGAGATCAGGCCGTCGAATCGCGAATACAAGGTGCGGGCGCGCAAAGGCTACTACGCGACGAAGAACGAGGACATGGCGGGCGCCGAATAGTGTGTCCCCGCCCCGCCGATAGTCAGATAAATCGGATGCGCCGCATCGCCACCATCACCATGCGCAGCAGCACCAGCCCGTGACGCCAGCGTTGGATGTTGGTCTCGCCGTAGGTGCGCTCGCCGTAGCGGACGGGCATGTCGACAATCTTCAGGTTGAAGCGCGCGGCGCCGAAAATCAGGTCGAAATCGCCGAAAGGATCGAAATCGCCGAACCAGGAGCGGTTGGCGGCGATGGTCTCGTAGTGGCGGCGGCTCAGCACCTTGGTGCCGCACAGCGTGTCCTTGATGCTCTGGCCCAGCAGCCAGCTAAAGGCCACGCTGAAGAACTTGTTGCCCAGCAGGTTGAAGAAGCGCATGGCGCGCTCCTCCATGGGATAAACCAGGCGCACGCCGTTGATAAAATCGCCGCGGCCGCTGCGCCAGGCCTCGTAGAAACGCGGCAGGTCTTCGGGCGCGACGGTCAGGTCGGCGTCAAGGATCATGAGCAGGTCGCCGCGCGCTTCGGCGAATCCGCACCGCACCGCATCGCCTTTGCCTTTGCCGGGCTGCTGGAAAAGCCGCGCCGGATAACCGGGACGGCTGGCCAGCTCGCGCTGCGCCGCCTGCCAGGTGTTGTCGGTCGAGTTGCCCTCGACAAAGATCAGTTCCGTGCCCGCGCCCATCTGCGGCAGGCGGTCGAAAATCTGCGGGACGTTGCCCTCTTCGTTCCGCGCGGCGACGATCACACTGACACTGCCTTCGCGCTGGATGGCCGCCGCCTGCGGGCGCGCAACGAGCATGTGTGTGACGGCCAGATGGCTCATCGGCCACAGCCGTACCAGATAGCGATTGGCGAGCCGGTCGAGCAGCGGCGTCCGCACCGGGCACATGATCTCGCGCGAGTGGCGAACCGTCTCGAGGCCCGAAAGATAGAGCAGATCGCCGACGTCCTCCACGGTCAGCCAGTTCTGCAGCAGCATCCGCTTCACCAGCCCGAACATCTCGGCGATGCGCCGCGGCCCCTGCCAGAGATGGCTGTAGAAGTTCAGCAGAATACGCGTATCGGCGTGGCAGTGCGCGGCGATGCGCTCCAGCACGGCCTGCACGTCCCACAGGTCATTGATCAGATCTGAGCAGATGACGAAATCGAACTTCTCGGCGAGGTCGAAATCGTGCGCATCGGCCTGATGGAAGGTGAGCCCGGGGTGACGTTCCCGCGCCAGCCGGACCATTTCGGCCGAAAAATCGATACCGACACCATAGGATGGCCCCAGCGCCGCCAGCAGATCTCCGGTGGCGCAGCCCACTTCCAGCACCCGCGCGCCGGGCGGCACGGAAAACGCGAAGAGTCTCGCGAGTTGCCCGCGATAATAGCGGCGACCCGGATACCAGCGGGTCATGCGGCGCGCAAACTCATCCCAGAACGCGACGCGTTCCGCGGTGAAGGCGGCGCGCTTCGAGGCGACGTCGTTCGGCGATACGGTGGCTGCTTCCACTTCTTCGACGATCATATCCCGACTTGCGCAGCCCAATGATTACGCGATTTTAATGAGGACGCGCCTTGTATCTGTGCGCTACGGCGATATGATGATCGTGCAGTCAATACCATATCCCTCCCGAGGAGATACGTGACATGAGAAAGCTGATGACGCTTATGTTGGGGCTGGCCATCGTGATCGGCAGCACGGTTGTTTTTGCCGATGACGCAAAGGACACCAAGAAGGTCGCAAAGACCAAGAAGGCCAAGACAAAGAAGACCACCGAAGAGAAGAAGTAGTTTCTGGTAACGGGGGTGGCGCGTCCGGTGTTGCACCCGCGCCATCCTGCTTCCCGCGCTATCATGTTTCTTCGCCCGGAGTGGCCCCGGCCTTCCGGCAGCCCTGATTCCGATGAACGATCCGACGCTCGAAATCGAGCGGCCTCCCGCAGAACAGTTCCCACAACCGCGAGAACGGAAAGGCGTGCTCATCCTGAGCGGCGCCGTGGCCCTGTCGGCGGCTGTCATCGCCGTCTATTCGCAGACCAACGCCTGCGCCTTCGACGAGGGCTTCCACCTGCTGGCCGCGCAGCTCATCAAGGCGGGCCGAAGGCCATATCTCGACTTCTTTTTCGCCCAGGCCCCCCTGAACGCGTGGTGGAACGCCGCATGGATGCGGCTTTTTGGCGAAAGCTGGCGGGTGGCGCACGCGGCGGCGACTGTGGCGACCGTAACCGCTGTGACTCTCGCCGTCGATTTCGTCTACACGCGCGTGCCGTGGCCCCGCTGGCGGCTGCCCGTCGCGCTCGCTTCGGTGGTTCTGATCGGGGGGGACTGGCTACTGGTGGAATTCGGACCGATTTCCCAGGCCTACGGGCTCTGCCTGCTGCTGACCACGCTGTCGTTCCGGTTTGCCGTCGAGGCCGCGGGACGCCGGGGTGTGCCTTTTGCCGCTCTGGCCGGTTGCGCGGCAGCAGGGTCCGCCGCCTCCAGTCTGCTCACTGCGCCCATCGCGCCCGTGGTGCTGCTCTGGATCCTGTTCTACAGCCGCATTGGAAGCCGCATCGCGCGATGCGCTGCCTTTGCCGCCGGCGCCATAGTGCCGTGGCTGCCCGTGCTCTGGCTGGCTTTGCAGGGTCCCTTTCAGGTTCGCTTCGGGATTGTCGATTTTCACCTCTTCTTTCGCCAGGTGGAATGGGACGACTCGCTCAAGCACAACCTCGAGCTCCTGACCGGCTGGATCGATTCCGAGCACGCGCTGGTTCTGAGCCTGCTGGCCGTGGCTGGCCTGCTCTACATCGCGCGATCCAGCGGCTGGCTTCGTGAGCACCGCGCCGAGTTCTATCTCGCCGGCTGGATGGCCGCGGGCCAGATCGCCTATCTCTGCTACGTCCAGCCGACTTTCGCGCAGTATTTCAGCCTGAGCATCCCATTCCTCGGCATCCTCGCCTCGGTGGGATTCTATGCGGTGGCGACGCGCCTGGCGAATCCCGAACGGCCCTGGCTGCCGTTCTCCGTTCTGGCGATTCTGCTCTGTTTCGGCCTCGGGCGCGACATCTACAGCGATCTCGACTCGCACAACATGCCTGAATACGAGCAGGTGGCGCAAAGGGTGGATCAGGTCACGCCGCCGAACGGCTCGCTGCTTTCCGACGAGTTTGTCTACTTCATGACGAAGCGCCGTCCGCCATCGGGCCTCGAGTACGACGATTCGCACAAACTGCAGCTCTCCGATAAGGACAACGCCCGGCTGCACATCTATCCGCGGTCCGAGCTCGCGCGCCGCGTGCAGGCGGGCATGTTCGACACAGTGGAAAGCTGTGACGACGACGATGACGACGATCTCGTCATGCTCAAGCTGCCGGACGTTTACGCCCAGAAGGCCGAAGTGCAGGGCTGCAAGATTTACTGGCAGCTTAAGGCGAAGAAATAGCGCTCAGGCCGCCGCCACTGCCTTGCGGCGCACGAAGTAATCGGTCACCGCTTCTTCCATCGACGGCATTGGCTGAATCCCGAAGGCCTCCATCTTCCCGTTGGAGAGCGCCGAGAACTTCGGACGCCGCGCGTCGGTGCGATATTCGCGCTCGCTGGTGGGCCGCAGTTCGGGAGTCAGGCCGGCGACCTTGAAAATGAGCCGCGCATATTCGAACCAGGAGACGGGCGCGCCGCCGCCGACGTGAAACACCCCCGTGGCATTCCGTTCCACCAGTTGCGCCGTCCGTTCAGCCAGCGCGGGGGCGTAGGTGGGCGACGCCACGTGATCCTCCACAACGCGAATGGGCTGCGTTCCAGCGGCCAGACGAAGCATCAGCTCGATGAAATTGCCGCGCGCGGTATAGCGGCCGCCCGGCCCGAAGACGCCGGAAGTCCGGATGATGAGCGGATGGTCGAGATAGGCCTCGGCATAGAGCTCGCCCGCGTACTTGGAAACCGCGTAGGCGCCGAGCGGATGCGGCTTGTCCTGCTCGGTGTAGGGCCGGCCGGCGTTGCCGTCGAAGACGTAGTCGGTGGAGTAATGCACCAGGTGCGCGTCCACCTGGCGGCAGGCGAGGGCGATATTGCGTACCGCCAGAGCGTTGGCCTGAAACGCGGCGGCCGGTTCCCGCTCCGCCACATCCACCATATTGTAGGCGGCGGCGTTGATTACCAGCGCAGGGTCGATCCTGGCCAGCGTCGCCTCCACCGCGGCGGGATCGGAGACGTCCACCACATCGCGGTCGAAACCCTCCACCCGGTATCCACGCTCGCCAAATACGCGCATCAGCTCCACGCCGAGCTGTCCGGCATTGCCAAAAACCACCGCAGTCTTCGGATCCTTGTGACTCATCTAAGAGAAGAATAGCGAATCGGGCGGGGCACGCGGAGTAAGCCGCCTGCGAACAGATCGGATCGCGCCACCGGCGTTTTGCGAGAATGGGTTTTGACCTTCCAGGCCTCGTTGTACGGCGAAGCTGTCGCGCAGATTCTTGCACTGGACGGGGACGGCTACCGGCCGATGCCGCTGGTGTGTTCCGGCTGCGTTCCGGCGGCAAGGGGAGCGATCACCGCAAAGCGAGCCGCTGATCTGTTTCCCCTGGCGTCCGCGCCCGAAGCGGCTCTGAGCGGGCTCTGGCTTTATTTCGGCTGTTTCGACGAGTGTCATACCGTTTGTCAGGACCTGGCGAGCGCCGAGGGCAGCTATTGGCATGCGATTCTGCACCGTCAGGAGCCCGACGCGGGCAACTCCGGCTACTGGTTCCGCCGCGTCGGCCGCCATCCCGTATATGAGCCCCTGGCAGAAACCGCCCGCCAGATCGCGGCCACCGAACCCGCCGCCGGCTTCACGGTTTCCGAAACCTGGGACCCCTTCCGCTTCGTCGATTTCTATGAGAGCGCCCGGCGCACCCCGCCCGACGCGCCCGCCCACCGCGCCGCGCGCGCCGTTCAGCTCGCGGAATGGCAGTTGCTGTTCGATTATTGTGCGAGGCCACGTTCATAAAGATGCGCAGCCGCACCGTCGTTCTGATTCTTGGCGTGCTTGTTCTTGCCGCGTTTATCGCGTGGGGCGTCTCGCGAAAAACCACACCGCCGGAGGTTCCCTTTGCCAAAGCGAACAGGGAGACGATTGTCAGTACCATTCCCACCAACGGAAAAGTGGAACCGGTGGAATGGGCCACCGCGCGCGCGGGCCGTCCCGGCGTTGTCACGCGCATCTTGGTGCATCGCGGCCAGATGGTGAACGCCGGAGACCCGCTCGTCGAACTCGACACCAGCCAGGTCTCGGCCGGTGTCGCTGCCGCGGGGGCGCGCGTGCAGGAGGCACAAGCGCAGGAGTCGCTGCTCAATGCAGGAGGACGCGCCGCCGACCTCGCGGAAATGGACAGCGGCCTCGCCAAAGCGCGCTACGATCTGGAAACCGCGCAGCGCGATGCCGACGCGCTCCAGCGCCTTGAAGCGAAGCAGGCCGCAACGCATAAGGAGGTCCTGGACGCGCAGGAGCGCGTGAAACGGGCGCAGCTCGAGATCGCTTCTCTGGAGAAGCGCCGCACCGCGCTGGTGAGCCAGTCCGACAAGGCCGCCGCCCAGGCGCGCGTGAACGAGGCGCGCGCTTCGGAAGAGATCGCGAAAAACAACCTGGCTCTTTCCGCGGTGCGCGCGCCGGTCTCCGGCACGGTTTATGAATTCGCTCTCGCCCTGGGCGCGTTCCTGCAAACCGGCGATCTGGTGGCCAACGTCGGCCGGCTTGATCGAGTGCGTGTGAAGGTCTACGTGGATGAGCCAGACCTCGGCCGCATCGGTCTCGGTATGCCCGTCACTATTACCTGGGACGCCAGGCCCGGCCGCAAGTGGAAGGGCGAAGTGGACCGCCTGCCCACCGAAGTGGTGCCGCTCGGAACGCGCCAGGTGGGCGAGGTTGGCTGTGTCATCGGCAACCCCGAGGGTGAGCTGGTGCCGGGCACCAACGTCAACGCCGAGATCCAGTCGAAAGTGGTGAAGGACGCGGTTACCGCGCCGCGCGAGGCACTGCGCCGCCAGAACGGCGATAACGGCATGTTCGTACTGGGCGCTGACAACGTGCTCGAATGGCGTCCCGTGCAGCTTGACGTCACCAGCGCGGGCCGCGTACAGGTGGTGAGCGGGATCAATGCCGGGGACTCTGTCGCGCTGCCCACTGAAAAGTCGCTCAAGACCGGCATGAAGGTGACGCCCGTCTATCCGTAGCCGGGTTCCCCTAACTGCGAAGCGCGCCGTGTGACACGATATCTCTATGACTCCCGTGCAGCCGCCACGAATCCAGCTCAGCAACCGGGCCGATTACCGCGAAGGCTATGCCAACAGCGTGCAGGTGCGCGTGAACCTGTGGGACTTCTTTCTGATGTTCGGCACTATTAATCAGACCGCGGCCGACCAGGTTTCCATCGCGAATTTCCAGGGCGTGTATCTCAGCCCGCAGCAGGCCAAGGCGCTCAGCAATCTGCTGCAGCAGAACCTGAAGCAGTACGAAGCGGCTTTCGGCGAGATTCGTCTGGAAGCGCAAACCACGGACACGCAGATCCAGTAGATGCCGGCCGCGACCGAAACGCGCAGGCGCATCCGTCCCGGCGTCTATCTGTTCTTCTTCGGCGTCTTCGCCGCGGTTCTATTCGCCATTCACACGCCGTACCTTTCGCTGCCATATTTCTGGGACGAGCACGGCCAGTTTGTGCCCGCCGCGCTCGATATCCTGCACGACGGCGCCTGGGTGCCGCATTCCACCGTGCCCAATGTTCACCCGCCCGGCGTGATGGCCTACCTGGCGCTGGTGTGGCGCATCTTCGGCTATTCGATCCCGGCGACGCGCGCGGCCATGCTCGCGCTGGCGAGCCTCGGAGTGCTCTTCACATTCCTGCTGGCGATTGAACTGTGCCGCGACTCGGCCGGCGCACCCGCGTTCATCGCAGTGCTGCTGCTGGCCGCCGATCCGCTGTTCTACACGCAGTCGATGATGGCCCAGCTCGACATGCCCGCCATGGTGTTCACCGTCATGGCCCTGCTGTTCTACCTGCAGGAGCGATACGCGCTTGCGGCAGTCGCATGCGTCGCGCTGGTGCTCTCGAAAGAGACTGAGGTGATTCTGCCCGTGCTGTTTGCGATGGATCTGGCGCGCCAGCGGCGCTGGAAGGCGGCCGCGCTGTTTGTGCCGTCGTTCGTCGCGCTCAGTGTCTGGCTGCTGTATCTGTGGCACTCCACCGGCTACCTCTTCGGCGACCCCGGCTTCACGCACTACAACGTCGGCTACGCGCTCAACCCCATCCGCGCCGCGATGGCCCTGCTGCGCCGCCTGTATTTTCTGTTTATCGCCGATTTCCGCTGGATCGGCGCGGTGGCCATCTGGTTCGCGTGGAAACGGCGCGCGATGTTCCGCTCGCCGGCGTGGCGACTGTGCCTGCTCTTCGCCGCCGCGCACATCCTGCTGGTGAGCCTGCTGGGAGGCGCGGCGCTCGAGCGCTACCTGCTCCCGATCCTCCCGCTCCTCTACTGCGCCGTCGCCGCGGCCCTGAGCGCGGTGGAACGCCGCTGG
>Ga0335082_10007918_pt1 | contig 11534 bp, 11 predicted proteins | sample Lox_Sample_41_FD_206718 | JGI IMG/M metagenome (GOLD analysis project Ga0335082, IMG submission 206718) | Soil microbial communities from Loxahatchee National Wildlife Refuge, Florida, United States - Lox_Sample_4.1 | ecosystem: Environmental > Terrestrial > Soil > Wetlands | place: USA... | reverse complement strand
TGCAGGAGTGCCGCGAGTTCACCATCCGGCGCGAAGTGTTTACGCCACTCGAGCTGTTGCGGCAGGCGACCTCGATCAACGCCGAACTGATGCAGCAGCAGGGCAAGCTCGGCTGCATCGCGCCAGGAGCCTACGCCGACCTGCTGGTCGTCGACGGCGACCCGCTTAAGGATATCTCGCTCATCGCCGCGGACGGCAGGAACCTCCGGATGATCGTGAGGGCCGGCGAGGTCGTGAAGGACGAGCTTCGCTGATCCTGGAGCGCAGCGGGGGCGGCTGCTTAGGAACCCACCCGGACTGGCTGCTGACTACCGCCCATGTGTCCGAGATCGGCCAAGAGCGGCCGTCACCGATTCTCGCGGTCACGTCAGCGGTGATCGCGCCTATCACGCGATGGGGGTCTCAGCTTCCGGCTGGCGCACCACCGGGCAGCACCGTCAGCTCGTCCGCCGAGTAGACCCCCGTTGGATCGTGGCGGTCAGATGCCAGACCCGACACCAGTGACGCTACCGCTGGTGCCATCCGTGGGACTCACCAGTTGAAACGGGCGGTGCCATGAGCAACGGCGCGGGTCCGGCAAGCTATCGCTTTGGGCGCTGCGAACTGCAGCCCGGGCAACAGCGCCTACTCGTCGAGGGCCAGGCCGTGGCTGTGGGGCCGCGAGCGTTCGACCTGCTGGTGGCGCTGGTCGAGCGCGCGGGTGAGCTCGTCAGTAAGGATGAGCTGCTGGCCCGTGTTTGGCCGAAGCTCGTCGTCGAGGAGAACAACCTGCAGGTGCAGGTCTCGGCCTTGCGCAAGATCCTGGGCCAGGACGCGATCGCTACTGTTCCGGGCCGTGGCTACCGGTTCGCCCTGCAGCTCGAAGGGCACGCTTCGGGTACTTCTACGGTGCCCGCAGCACCAAAGCACAACCTGCCGCGCCCCCTGACAAGGTTCATTGGCCGCGAAGACGCCCTCGCTGAGTGCGCACAGATCCTCGAGCGTGTCAGGCTGCTGACGCTGACTGGCATCGGCGGCTGTGGCAAGACTCGCCTTGCGATCCGCCTCGCCGAGCTGTTACTACCGTCCTTCGACGGCGACGTGTGTTTCGTTGACTTGGCGCCAATCGCGGAACCCGGCCGTGTCGCATTGTCCGTAGCAACCGCCTTTGACGTGCGCGAGGAACCGGACAAGACGATCGAAGAGACACTGGTACGATACTTTGCCGATCGCCGTGCGTTGCTCGTGCTGGACAACTGCGAGCACTTGCTCGAAGCATGCGTCGCGCTTGCGGAGCCGCTGCTCCGTGCGGCACCGCGCTTGCACATTCTCGTGACCAGCCGCGAAGGACTTGGCATCGCCGGCGAGCGCATGTTCGCGGTCCAATCGCTGGCGATGCCGGCGGCCGGAGATGAGAGCATCGAAGCTGTGCGGGACGCTGAATCGGTCCAGCTCTTCGTCGAGCGCGCGACCGATGTGGTGTCGCAGTTTCGCCTCGATGACGCAAACGTCGGGGCTGTAGCCGAGATCTGCCGGCGCCTCGACGGCATACCGCTGGCGCTCGAGCTCGCCGCTGCGAAGCTGAAGATCCTTTCCATCGATCAGATTCGTGGCAGGCTTGCAGACCGGTTTACCCTGCTTGCCGGCCGCGCGCGGGCCATGTCACGACATCAGACGCTACTTGCTACGCTGCAGTGGAGTTACGAGCACCTCACGCTGGACGAGCAACGATGGTTGCAATGTCTTTCGGTGTTTGCCGGGGGCTGGACGCTGGAAGCTGCCGCCGCCGTTGTGGGCGAACGTGGCGACGAAGACGAAGCCCTCGAGCGACTCGAGCGACTCGTCGACCTGTCACTCGTGGTCGTCGAGCGCAGCGCACCGGCCGAGCTGCGCTACGGCATGTTGGAAACCGTGCGGCAGTACGCGCAGGATCGCCTGGTCGAATCCGGTTCCACGGATGCTGCCAGGAGTCGGCATCTCGCCTATTTTCTCGCCTTCTCCGAACGTGCTCGTCCCAATCTCTACGCTCGCGAGGCGAAAAGCTGGCTAGCGCGTGTCGACCGTGAGCTGTCGAACCTGCTGGCTGCACACGCATGGTGTGACCATGATCCGGATGGTACTGATCGAGGATTGCAACTCGCATTCAACATTTGCATGTACTGGCATAATCGCGGACTATTCGTGCTGGGCCACCAGGTCTGCACCGAGGCACTTGCTCGACCCGGCGCCGACCGTTCAATAAGCAAAGCTCGCGCGCTGCTTTCGCTTGGGGTGGTTCAGCGCCTGTCCGGCAGAGTCCCCGATGCGATTGAACCACTCAAGGAGGCGCTCACCATCGCCGGCGAACATGACGACGAGGATCTGATCGCCTTGTGCCTGAACCACCTCGCGTGGGCGCGACTATACTGCGGAGATCTTACCGATGCCTTGGAGTACGCCGAGAAACAGCTGACAGTCGCCAAACGCATCGGCCCAGCACACTTGAGCATTGCCCTCCAGACCAAAGCCTTGATCTGCCGGATGCAATGCGATTTCGACGCGGCCGCCGCCTACCTCGACGAGGCGCTAGCGGGACACGATTCTGACAATCGCGAACGGTCGCACGTCCTTCTGGAACAAATTGTCCGCGTATCGATTGCGCGCGGCAGATTAGATCGTGCGACACAACCGCTCGTCGAATCAATTCGCGTTTCCCGCGAGTTAGATTCCCAATTCCGGGCAATACTCAGCATCGATCTTGCCGCGCTTCTCGCTGCGGCAAACAGTGAGTGGGAACGCGCGGTGCGTCTGCAGTCTGTCTTCGACGCAACGCTCGACCGGATGGGTGGGCTCCGAAATATCCTCATCGACGATGCGGTCCTCGAGGAACTGCGAAAGAAGCCGCGCCAGATGCTCGGCAAAGACTGGTACGAAGCTGCCTACGCAGATGGTCGCAATGTCACGACAGAGCAGGCAATGAGCGAGACGATTGCTTGGCTGGAGCGTGACGGCGAGGTGTAGCTCATGACCAAATTCATGATCAACAAGGACGGCGCCACCTTCTACCTGAACGGCAACACGTGGTTCAGGCTGGCGTATGGCGCAAACGTAGTCTTCTACACTGTCGTTCCGATTACCCAAGCGTCTTGTACAGCGCGACCAGCTTGCTCCACGCCCGCTCGGCCTGCGCCTTGTCGTAAACCGGCGCGCCATCCTCGATCGGCATGTCGGGCACGCACCAGCCGTGCCTTGCCGGATAGACTTCGACCTCCACTGGAACGCCCGCCTTCGTGAAACTCTCCCTCAACTTATCCTTCGCGTCGGGCTGTCGCTGATCGTCGCTCGCCGCGATGCCGAAGTACATGCGCGCCTTGATCTTCGGCGCGAGAAGATGCGGGCTGTCGGGCTTGTCGGTTACGAGTCCGCCCCCGTGGAAGGACGCGCCGGCGCCGATGCGCTCCGGAACAGTCGCGGCCGTGCGCACGACGAGCGGGCCACCCATGCAATAGCCCTGAGTGCCGAGCTTCTTCGTCTTGTTGACTTGCGGTTGCGCATCGAGGAACGCCACGTACGCGACCGCATCCGTCTCGGCAGAGCCGGCCGACTGAACCGACGACATCAGCAGACGGACCTTCGCCAGAAGCTCCTGGTCCTTGAAGTCGAGATTTGCAGCGGTCGTGAACTGCGGTGCTTTGCTGACGCGGTAGAACGGATTGGGCACGAGCACGCTGTAGCCCTCGGCAGCGAGGCGCCTCCCCATGTCGCGCATCACTGCACGCAAGCCCAGCGCATCTGCCCAGATGAGCACGCCGGGGTGCGCGCCGGACGCCGGATGAATGAATGCCGCGTCGCAGGTGCCGTCGGGAGTCTTCACCGTCACCTCGGACTCGACGACCTCGAGCATCGCGGCGAACGGCTGCCCGGTCGCGGCGACGAGCCCTGCCGCTACCGAGCGAGCGATGAACTCACGCCGCGAGACGTTCGCCCCGTCGGCCTTTCGAGAATCGTGTTTGCCGGCCGCCATCGTTTTGACTCCGCTCCAGGGATGGCAAATTATGCCCCGTCGCGCGCCTTCTGCAACATTGCTTCGTTTGATTAGGTCTGGGCCCTTCGACGATGTACTCGATGCAGGGGGGCGTCAGTTCGGGCCGACGACCGGAGTCGAGAGACATGCAGTGACAGGCGAGCCGGCCGCCGCCATCGTCGAGCAGGCAGCGAAGCTCGCCGCAGACGAGTTCGTCATCGGCTCGCGCGGGCTGCGGCCGCTTGACGCGGCGCTGCTCGGCTCGGTCGCGTACAAGGTTCTGCACGACGCCAGGATCCCCGTCGTCGTCGTGCATTGACCCGACGGGCTTGCCCCACGGCCCGCGACGGGGCGTGATAACCTGTCGCCGCGTTAACGCTCAGCCTTTGGTTCCATCCGACACAGGTGAACTGATGCCCATGCGCACCCTGCTCGCGCTCTTAGCAGTGTTGTGCTGCAGCGCTGCCGTCGCCGGCCTCAAGGAAGGCTACGCAGCGCTTGCCAGGAAAGACTACACCACCGCCATGAAGGAATACCGCCCGCTGGCCGAGCGCGGGAATGCCGAAGCGCAATATCGAGTCGGGCGCATGTACGAGTTCGGGCAAGGCGTTCCGCAGGATAAGGCGCAGGGCATCGCCTGGATCCGCAAAGCGGCGGCGCAAAACCACGCCGACGCGCAACAGGAGCTGGGCGTCATCTACGCGACCGGCGACGGCGTCAAGCAGGACGACGTGCAAGCCGTTGCCTGGTTCCGGAAGGCGGCTACGCAGGGCGACGCGACGGCGCAATACAACCTGGGACTGTTGTACGCCAAGGGTCAGGGTGTCGCGAAGGACTATGCGCAGGCGATCGCCTGGTGGCGCCAGTCGGCGGCCCAGGGCAATGAGGATGCCCAGTTCAAGCTCGGCGTCGTCTACCACACCGGCCAGGGCGTGTCCAAGGACGAGGTCCTCGCACTCGCCAACGCCACGATCGCCGCGCGCGGCGGCGACAAGGAGAACGTCGAATATCGCGACGAGATCGCGAAGGAGCTCACGCCGGAACAAAGGCGCAGCGCCAAAGCGTTGGCCGATGCATGGAAGGTCGGCCAGCCGATGCCGGGGAGCGCCACTACGGTAGCCGCGGCGGCGGGCACCACGGCGGCTGGCACCGCGCCGGTGAAGACACGATGTTCGGCAACCGGGACGATGGGCGGTGAGAAGTTCGCGGCGACCAACTGTGCCGTGTCGCTGTACGGCGATCAACACAGCGTCGCGATCTGGTTCAATGAAGACGCAATCACGCCGGCTGAAGCCGAGAGCTTCCACACGTCGTCTTACGCCGACGGCACCAAGGGCGGCAAGCAGCGGACGATGGCGATCATCATGTTCTGTCCGGGCGGCGGCAAGGAGACCGCCGCTGCGTCGGCGGTCAAATCGATCGACCTCAACACCAATAACGCCAAGTCGGCGATGGTGGGCATCCAGCGCGTGGTCGAGGCGCCCAAGGACTTCAAAGTCGAGAAGATGACGGGAGACATCAAGCCCGGCGGCACGCTGTCGGGCAAAATCGTCGGCAATCTCGACAAGACGGCGTTCACGTTCGACTTCGAATTGAGCTTGCCGGCCAAGGACGCCGCGGCGGGAATGAGCTGCAAGTAATGGGCGGCCGCTTAACTGTTCGATATCTCGTAGTCAGGTGTCCTAACCGGACGTGATCTGCCATCCAGCGTCAGGTCGTATTTGCGCTGACCGTCTCGGTTCGGCCGGATCGCAGCCATTGTCGGCGGCGGATCGAACTAGCGTTTTCGACCCAAAGCGGAAGTAGCCATTGCCAAAAAGCGGACTCGCAAACGAAATTAGCCGCTGAGGTTACACTGGAGCGGCCTTCAATCGTTTTGAGATCATGCTGCCATGAAAGTCGGCCTAGTCGGTGTCGCAGGCGTCCCGCTCGGGAAGCACAAGATCAAGGATGCACGCCTGGATCAGGCCGACAAGCTCGTCAAGGCTGACAATAAAACCTACGCGTTCGTCGATGTCGTCGGAGAAGAGGACGCCTCGACCGCGGATGCGATAGTCGCCTCACCCGAGGGCCGATTTGACCTGATCGTGAAGGACTTGGAATTCGTGGAAACGCGGCTCGAGCGCAATCCGCCCGCGGCAGAGAAGGCGGTTCTCGAAAGAATCAAAGCACACCTGGAGAGCGAAGGGGTCGTCGCCGAAGCCGGATTGACGCCGGAAGAATTGCACCTCATCGAGTCGCACGCTTTTGTCACCACGAAACCGATAGTGGTGGCCGAGGCGGCGGACTCTGCGACGTTCGACAATTTTTGGGTCCACGTGGTAAGCGCGGGCGGGTATATTAGTTTTCTCACGGTCGGCGGCTCGGAGAACCGCGCATGGTTGATTCGCAAGGGCTCTACGGCGCAGGAAGCGGGTGGTGCGATCCACACTGACATCCAGAAGGGATTCATCCGGGTAGAGATCATTGGCTACGACGACTTCGTCGCCGCGGGCGGCGAAACGCAGGCGAAGCATGCCAACAAGATGCGCGTCGAGACGAAGAGCTACGTGATGCAGGACTACGACCTTGCGAATTTTCGCTTCAAGAAGTAGCGCTCCCTTAGCGGGGTTCTCAATATCGTCCCCGGCATCCGTGAGGCGTCATTGCTGGAAATAGCGCTTGCGGCGGTACGGTGGTGCACCGCGATTCAGTCGCCGCTTTTGCGGAAGTTCTTCTGCACACTTCGACCGACCGTTGACTGTCGAGCGACGCCATGCTGGTGCTCACGGCGCAGCGCCCTTGGATCGCGTGGCCCATCAAGCCGGCGACTCGCTTTTCCCCTCCGCCCTGCGCCAAACCGTCGCCAGCCACGGCTGCTGTTCGCGCGTCAAGCCGGCCGGCCGATAGTAGTGCGCCAGCTCGACAAATCCCGCCTCGGTCACGTAGCGCCGCCAGGTTTCCAGACAGTGGAACGCACCGAAGCGCCCGCGCTGCCACTCTTCCTCGTCGTTGCCGCGCGGATTTGAGCTGAACAGGACGCCCTGCGGTTTCAGCGCGGCACGCAATTCACGCAACACGCGCGGCAGCTCCTGCGTCGGCACATGGAACAGCGCGGCGTTGGCGAAGATGCCGTCGAAATAACGGTCGGGCAGGCCGAGCTTCAGAAAGTCCTGCTGCCAGACCTCGCAACCCGTGGCTTCGCGCGCCATCGCCACGAACGGCGCGGCGCCTTCCAAGCCAATCGCGCGGTGACCGAGTCGCGTGAACGCCACCAGGTCGCGCCCGGGGCCGCAGCCGAAGTCGAGAATCGTGAAAGGCGGTGATCCGACGATGTGCTCCAGCAGCGCGGCGATGTTCTGGCTGACATCGTGCTCGCGCGTGCCCTCCCGGAAATCCTCCGCCCTGGTGCGATAGTGCTCGAGCGTGCGCTCGACGAGCTGGTCCAGCTCCTGCGCCGTGAACGGTTTGGCCGGTTGGGTCATTCGACGATTCTGCCGCGCGTAGCCTTGAGCTGTCCGCGCTTGACCTTGCTGTCGACGCGGCGGCGCTGCGAGCCCTTGGTCGGCCGCGTCGGCTTGCGTGGGCGCGGCACGCTGCTCGCGCTGTCGATGAGCTCCTGCAAGCGCGCGAGCGCGTCCTCGCGATTGCGCTCCTGCGTTCGATATCCCTGCGCCTTGATGATCACGACACCGTCGGCGGTAATGCGCTGATCCCTGCGGGCGCAAAGCCGCTCCTTGATCGGCTCGGGGAGTGACGATGCGCGGATGTCGAAGCGCAGATGCACCGCGCTCGAGACCTTGTTGACATTCTGCCCGCCCGCGCCTTGCGCGCGGATGGCGGTCCATTCGATTTCCGTGGGCTTGATCGCGGTCACAGGCCGTCCACAATCATGTATAATGCACCCTGCGGCCCATTGTTCCAGTCCCCTTGCCGCAGTCGACGCAGTTTCCTTTCGACCTGTAAGTTAATCCCGTTTGGCTGTGACTGGCCGTCCCGCTGGGGCGTATGGCTGGACACCCACACGAAGGCTTTTCATGCCATTTACCAAGCTAGGGCTGTCCGGCGCGCTGCTGCGCGCGGTGGCCGATCAAGGATATACCGTCCCCACTCCGATTCAGGCGCGGGCGATCCCCGCCGTGCTCGCCGGCGGCGATTTGCTGGCCGGCGCGCAGACGGGCACCGGCAAGACCGCCGGATTCGTCCTGCCCATACTCCAGAAGCTGTCGAGCAAACCGTCGCCCCACTCGACCGGGGCACGCAGGCCAGTGCGCGTGCTCATCGTCACGCCCACGCGCGAGCTCGCCGCGCAGGTCGAAACATCGGTCCGAACCTACGGCAAGCATCTCAAGCTCACCTCGACCGCCGTCTTCGGCGGCGTCGGCTTGGGGCCGCAAGCATCGCAACTCCGGCGCGGCGTCGACATTCTCGTCGCCACGCCCGGCCGTCTGCTCGATCACGTGGAGCAGCGCAACGTCGACCTCTCGCGGGTCGAAATTCTCGTGCTCGACGAGGCGGACCGGATGCTCGACATGGGCTTCCTTCCGGACGTCAAGCGCATCCTCGCGCTGCTGCCGCGGGAGCGCCAGAACCTGCTCTTCTCCGCGACGTTCTCCGACGAGATCAGGGCGCTCGCAGACAAGCTGCTCAATCGGCCGCAGACGATCGAAGTCGCTCCGCGCAACGCGACGGTCGACGCGATCGAGCAACGGGTGCATCCGGTGGGTCGCGATCAGAAGAGCCGGTTGCTGGCGTGGCTGATCGGTCATCACGATTGGCGCCAGGTGCTCGTTTTCACCCGGACCAAGCACGGCGCCGACAAGGTCGTACGCTCGCTCCAGGGCGATGGGATCGGCGCGGTGGCCCTGCACGGCAACAAGAGCCAGGGTCAACGCACCAAGGCGCTCGCCGACTTCAAGCGCGGGTCGGTTGAAGTCCTGGTCGCCACCGACATCGCGGCGCGCGGCATCGATATCATCGAGCTGCCGCACGTCGTCAACTACGACCTGCCCAACGTTCCGCACGACTACGTGCATCGCATCGGCCGCACCGGACGCGCGGGCGCGAACGGCGAGGCGATCTCGCTGATGTGCGTCGACGAGCACGCTTTCCTGCGCGATATCGAGCGCCTGATCAAGCGCACGATTCGGCGCGAAGTCGTCCCCGGCTTCGAGCCCGACCCGAACGAAATCCCGCAGAAGATATTCACGCAACGCGGCCGCGGACAAGGTCAGGCGCACGGGCGGGGTCAGCGCCAGGGGCAAGGCCGTTCGAACGGCCGCCACGCCGGCTCACGATCGCGCTGACAAGTAGGCCCCGACGCACAATCCCGCTCCCACGACGTACAGGAGCCAGGTTGCGGAGATGGCATACGGGTACAGCATCAAAGCAACCCCGATCCACTTGGTCGGGGCAAGGGACATCTTCTTGCCGTAGCGATAGACGACAAACCCCACGATCCCGAAGACGACGACGCCGATCAGATAGGCAGTGCTGGGCAGCGTGAAGCCCAAGGCTTCGAGTGCGGCGAGTTCATCTTTCATGACCAGGGATCAAATTATAGGCGAGGCACGAGGGCACGCGCGTATACTTCCCATGCCGGCGCGAGGAAAGCGGCGCAGAATATACTAAGTCCGCTTGCGTTCGCATTCGGCGCTCGTGGAGGGTCGGAGACGGCTCGCGCAATCGCGTGAGCCGGATTTCCTGATCGTCGTGGACGACGTGGCTACAACACCGCGCACCGCCCTTCTCGCCGGCGCCACCGGCCTAGTCGGCGACGCGCTCCTGTCCTTGCTCCTGGCGAGCGAGTATTACCGCAGCGTGCACGTCCTGCTGCGCCGTACGCGGCCAGGCATCGAGGCCAGTGCAAAGTTAAAGATTCGCCAGATCGACTTCGCGCGCCTGCCAGCAACGTTGCCTGCGGCGGACGATGTGTTCATCGCGCTCGGCACCACGATCAAGATCGCGGGATCGGAAGCGGCCTTTCGCCAGGTGGATTTCGACTTCGTGGTGAATGTCGCGCGGGCCGCTTTCGCCGCGGGGGCGAGGCGGTTGGCTGTCGTGTCGGCGATGGGCGCCGACCCGACGTCGCGCATCTTCTACAACCGCGTGAAAGGCGAGATGGAGACCGCGGTCCTGCAGATCGGCTACGAGTCGGTGGTGATCGCGCAGCCATCGCTGCTGCTGGGTGACCGGGCCGCCCTGGGACAGTCGCTGCGCAGCGGCGAAATATGGGCGGCGAGGCTCGCTGGGCCGCTCGGTTGGATCATCCCCAAGAACTTGCGGCCGATCCCGGCCCGCGCCGTGGCGTTGGCGATGCTCGCCGCCATTCTCGACGCGAAGCCGGGCGTTCACGTCCTGAAATCGGGAGCGATGCAAGCACGCAACGAGCCATAGCGCGCATTGCGTTTAAGGCACAGGGCTCAAGCAGCAGTTCCCCCTGCACAATGCGCGCGTCGCGGCCAGGGAAGCGCCGCTCAGGCTTGCATCCGGGCGGTGCAGCCAACTCTCGAACAGTTGAGCCACCGACTCTTGACGCAGGCCCGATGAGCGGGTAGAGATTCCGGTCCAACTTATCTCACCCGGCGGAGGTCCCATGGCGCACTACATCGACGCGATCCTCATTCCCGTTCCCCGTGTCAACCTGGACACCTATAAGCGCATGTCCGAGCAATGGGGTCAGGCCCATCTGCGCCACGGCGCCCTTTATTACTCGGACTCGATCGGCGACGATGTTCAGCCCGGCAAGATCACTTCGTTTCCACAGGCCGTGCAGCTCAAGGACGGCGAAGTGATCGCCTTGGCATGGGTCGTGTATCGGAGCAAGGAGGACCGCGATCGCATCGGCAAGGCCGTCATGGAAGATCCGTCACTCAAGGAGTTCATGGAGCCTTCGAAGATGCCCTTCGACGGCAAGCGCATGTTCTGGGGTGGCTTCCAGACCATCATCGGGCTCGCGGGCGGTCACTGAGCGGGGATGCAACGCGAAGCCTTCGCGGCGCTGGACCGCGCAGATCCTCTGGCGCCGCTGCGCGAGAGGTTCCTGCTCCCGCCCGGAGTGATCAACCTCGACGGCAATTCGCTCGGCTCTTTGCCGCGCTCGACGGCCGCACGCGTGTCCCGGGTGATAGAGAAGGAATGGGGCGAGGGCCTCATCACCAGCTGGAACCGTCACGATTGGATCGGGATGCCGCAGCGCGTCGGGGACAAGATCGCGCGGCTGGTCGGTGCCGACGCGGGAGAAGTCGTGGTGACCGAGTCGACCTCGATCAACCTGTTCAAGGTGCTGGCGGTGGCGCTGCAGATGCGCGCGGGGCGGCGCGCGATCGTATCCGAAGCGGAGAACTTCCCCACCGACCTCTACATGGCCGAGGGCCTGACGAAGCTGCTCGGCCAGGACCACATGCTGCGCCTCGTGCCTGCCCACCGTCTGCCTCACGCGCTCGATGCGGATACCGCCGTGCTCATGCTGACGCAGGTGAACTTCCGCACCGGGGCGCTTCACGACATGGCGGCGCTGACCGCGGCGGCGCACGCGGCGGGAGCGCTGGCGATCTGGGACCTGTCTCATTCG
>Ga0335082_10007917_pt1 | contig 11535 bp, 10 predicted proteins | sample Lox_Sample_41_FD_206718 | JGI IMG/M metagenome (GOLD analysis project Ga0335082, IMG submission 206718) | Soil microbial communities from Loxahatchee National Wildlife Refuge, Florida, United States - Lox_Sample_4.1 | ecosystem: Environmental > Terrestrial > Soil > Wetlands | place: USA... | reverse complement strand
CTCATCCAAAGACAGGAACACTGGTTCCATGATCAAGGCGGAGGCGCTTACTCGGCAAGCTTCCGAAACGCCTTCCCATATCGTTTGTGCGCCCATTCTTGGGCTGCGTCAAACTTCTTGCGCCGGGTCGATGGCTTCACTGGCGCCACGATCAATTGTTTACCATCGGTGGTGACATCCAGGGGCGTCTCGGGATCAATCTTCAGAAGGTCCAGGATGGGTCGATCAATCACCAACGCAAAGCTATTTCCGTGCTTCGTTAGTTTCTTGACCATAAGCCCCTCCGTACTTCCAATGTATCACCATTGGATCACGGGGAGCAGCGACAGGTTTACGCCGTCGCTTCCACCTGCGGCAACGGCCGCTTGTACTTGCACTCCCCGTTCGGACACTGCGCCACCGGGCCCGCCTTCAGCCACTTCTCGATCAGGTAGGCTCCTCCACACTCGGGGCATTTTTCGGCCATGGGTTTGCCCCAGGCGACGAAGTCGCAGTCGGGATAGCGGCTGCATCCATAGAAAGTCTTGCCGCGCTTTGACCGGCGCTCGACTACTTCGCCTTCGGAGCAGTTCGGGCAAGGAACCCCGATCGTTTTCTGCTTGACGAATTTGCAATTCGGGTAATTGCTGCAGGCCGTGAACTCGCCGAAGCGTCCCTGCTTCAACAGCAAGTTGTTTCCGCACTGTGGACATTTTTCATCCAGCGGAACGTCGCTCTTTTTCTGCTCGCCGCCGATGCGCTTTGTAGTCTTGCAATCCGGATAACCCGAACAAGCGTAAAACGTGCCGAAGCGCCCCTTCTTCAGGACCATCGGACGGCCGCAGTTCTCGCAGTATTCCTCGGCATCCTGCTCGGTGAGATCGATTTTGTCGACATCCGGCAGATCCACGGTCAGCTCGCGCGTATTGGTGCAATCGGGATAACCGGTGCACGCGATGAAGCTGCCATGGCGGCCCCACTTGATGACCATAGGCTTGCCGCACTTGTCGCACACCAGGTCGGTGGGCTTTTCCATGCGCTTGATGTCGGTCATGTGCCGTTCGGCGTGCTTCAGGTCCTTCTGGAAGCGGTCGTAGAATTCGGCCATGGCATCGCGCCAGTCCATCTTGCCTTCTTCGATCTCGTCCAGCTCCTGCTCCATGCGAGCGGTGTAACTCACGTCGAACAAATCTTCGAAGCTCTCGAGCAGCAAGTCGGTCACTACCATTCCCAGCTCGGTGGGAATGAACTTGCCGCCCTCCTTCTTGACGTATTCGCGCTCTTGAATCGTCGAAAGGATGGACGCGTAAGTGGAAGGCCTGCCCACGCCGTCGGCTTCCAGTTCCTTCACCAGCGTCGCTTCGTTGAACCTCGGCGGAGGCTCGGTGAAATGTTGCTCCGGCTCGATGGATTTGAACTTCAGCTCCTCGCCCTCGGTTACGGCGGGTAGTCGATGCTTCAGTTCCTCGTCGTCTTCATCCTTCTGATCTTTACCTTCCTCGTAGACTTCCAGGAAGCCCTTGAACTTCGGAACGCTGCCGGTGGCACGGAAGAAGTACGTCGCACCGTCCTTGCCCTTTGCGGCGACATCGATGGTCGTTTGATCGAACACCGCAGGAGGCATCTGCGACGCAACAAAGCGCATCCAGATCAGCCGATATAGTTTCAGTTCGTCTTCTTGGAGATACTGGGCTACGTCCTCGGGCGAGCGTTTGGCCGAACTGGGACGGATTGCCTCGTGCGCGTCCTGCGCATCCTTCTTGCCCTTATAAACGTTGGGCGACTCCGGACAAAACTGCGGACCGTAGCGCTCCTTGATCAGCTCACGAACTTCGTCCAGCGCGTCGCTGGATACTCGCGTCGAATCGGAACGCATGTAAGTGATCAGACCGACAGAGCCTTCCGTGCCTAATTCCACGCCTTCATACAGCCGCTGGGCGAGCATCATGGTGCGCTTCACGCTGAAGCGCAGCTTCCGCGACGATTCCTGCTGCAGCGTCGAGGTGATAAACGGCGGAACTGGGTTGCGCTTCTTCTCGCGCGTGGTGACGGAGTGAACCAGATACTTGGTTCCGTCGAGTTGATCCACCAGCGACTTCGCGTCGGCCTCATTGCCGATCTCGATCGCCTGGTCGTCTTTCTTCGTGAAGCGCGCCGTGAGGACCGGTGGCTTCCTGGCGTTCAGTTGAACGTCGATCGTCCAGTATTCCTTCTTCTGGAATGCGCGGATCTCTCGCTCGCGGTCAACAATCAGCCGCAGCGCAACTGTCTGAACACGTCCCGCCGAGAGACCTCGCCGCACCTTGTCCCACAACAGCGGGGAGATCTTGTAGCCGACGATGCGGTCGAGAATGCGGCGCGCCTGCTGGGCGTCCACCAGGTTCAGATTGACCGCGCCGGGCTTCTCGAATGCCTTGCGAATGGCATTGGCGGTGATCTCGTTGAACATGACCCGGAAAATCTTCGGGCCCTTCTTCGATCCGTTCAACTCCTCTTGCAGGTGAAAGCAGATCGCTTCGCCTTCGCGGTCCGGGTCGGCAGCCAAATAGATGGATTCCACGTCCTTGGCGGCCTGCCGCAACTCTGTGATCAGCTTCTTCTTGCCTTCGATGACCTCGTAGTGCGGTTCGAAGCCGTTCTCGATGTCGACCGCAAGATCCTTCTTCGGAAGATCCTTTACATGCCCCAGCGAAGCTTTAACGACGTACTGCTTGCCGAGGTACTTACCGATCGTTTTCGCCTTCGTCGGCGATTCGACGATGACGAGATTTTTTGCCATGTTGACCTTAGTAAACCCGTACGAATATTAACAGTCTTAGTATGACCGTTGAAACCTACCACACTTTAACAAAGTTTTTCCCGGGGAGTTGCCTGATCAGGCCGAGCATCTCCAGTTCGAAGAGCGCGGCAATTATCTCTGATGATGTAAGGGTATCAAAAGATTCCATCAGCTCGTCAACCTGGGTGGGGATATCGGGCTTCAGATGCGTCATCAGGGCTCTGCTGGCGGGGCCGAGTTCCGGCTGGTTGCCAGCATCTTCGCCTTTTGTTTCCAATGAGATCTGGCCGATACGGGCTTGCACTTGAGCCATCAGGACTCGGCGGGTCTCGGCGGGCAATTCGACCGTAACGTCGTTCCACTCCTGCACCAGCTTGGCGCCCTGCTTGATGAGCAGATTGGGGCCCCAACTCATTTTGGAGGTGATGTTGCCAGGCACGGCGAAGACCTCGCGCTCCTGTTCGAGGGCGATTCTGGCGGTGATCGCCGAGCCGCTGTACTGGGCTCCTTCCACAACCAGCACGCCCACGCTCATGCCGCTGATGACACGATTGCGGATCGGAAAGTTTTGCGGGTAGGCGGGCGCGGACATCGGGAATTCCGAGAGAACCAGGCCTTTTTCAGCGATCTCGGACGCCAGCTTGCGATTCTCCGCCGGATAGACCAAGTCGACGCCGCATCCCAGCACCGCGACGGTGTCACCTCCGACAGCAAGCGTACTTTTATGCGCGGCGGTGTCGATCCCTCGCGCCATGCCGCTGACGATAGTCAGCCCGGCCTGGGCGAGGTCCGGCGAAAGGCGCTCCGTGGCGGCGATTCCGTAGGCGCTCGGCCGGCGAGTCCCGACCACGCCTAGCATCACGGATTGCAGAAGTTCTACTCTGCCGCGAGCAAAGAGCGCGTTAGGCGGATCGTAAATGGCCTTGAGGAGCGGAGGATAGCGGGGATCGATGAGCGGGATCAGCTCCGCACCAGTTTCGAGCATCTTCTGCTGCTGATCGACGGCGTCTTCAAAAGTGCACCCGCTGGCGATGGTCTGGGCAGCGCTGCCGGAAAGCCCGCTGGCTTCGAGTTCTGAGCGCGAAGCACGGAAAACGGCCTGAGGTGAACGGAAGTTTGCAAGAAGCTGACCAGTCCTGCGCGTTCCCAGTCCGGGAATCAGCAGGAGCGCAAGCCAGTGCAGTTCGTCTTCTTTGGTGAGCGCGGGTGCGAGCACAGCCGTCCTAGGGATTTGGTGGGGCGGGAGCCTCGAAGTTCTCTCGGCAAAATCCTACGGAATCATGTCGAGTTCAATCGCGGAAGGCCTCGGCGAGATAACGATCATGGTTGATGCTGATATCCCTTTTGCCAGATGAGAATTTTCCCGCAGCCCGCCGAGCACGTTCGATCAAGTCTTCCCGGCTGGCGCGCTTCCGTGTGTTCAGATACAGATCCACGCCTCCCGCACAAGGTCCGCTATGGATCTGCCGGTTTCAGAAGAAAGTTGACGCAGTGCTTGCAGCTGATTGTTATCGAACTGGATCGGGTGCGGATCATACCCACGTGATTATCATCTCTTACCTCATGGTGGCATGCCCGCTCCCTGCCATCTCAACGGAGGTTTGCACAGAAGCTAGTAATATAAAGACGAAATGCGCCGTGACGCCTCCTTTTTCGAAGATCGCGAAATGGATCTGATCTACATTGCCCGGAAATTGAAAGAGGCGAAGCGCTTAGAGTCGATACTGACCGAATCCGGCGTAGAGTACGCCGTAGAAGCCGACAAATACAGCGGCGGAGTGATTTTCCGCAGCGAACGTATCGGCGCTTTCTTCTACGTATTGCCCGAAGCCGTAGAGCAGGCGCAGGAAGTCATGACCAGGCACGGCTTCCGTGTACAAGAAACGCTGGTCGAGTAACCTGGCTATCTCCTTAGCCCCCGCCCAGGCGCGACGCCATCGACAATCTGCCCATTCTTCACCACGAAAGCGCCACCCACCAGCACATATGAAATGCCTTCTGAATACTGCGCGGGTTTATCAAACGTCGCTCGATCGATCACATGCTCCGGGTCGAATACGGCGATGTCGGCGTCGGCGCCAACCTGCAGCCGGCCTTTGGACTGAACACCCAGCCGCTCGGCCGGCATCAGACTCATCTTGCGGAGCGCGTCCATTAAGCTCAGCGCGTGCTGCTCGCGAACATACCGGCCCAACACTCGCGCATAGGTACCGGCTGCTCGCGGATGACCCTTGCCATTGTCCAGAATCCCGTCGCTCGCGATCATCACCAGCGGATTCGACATGGCCACTCGCACCATCTCCTCGGGAATGCTATGGATGATCACCATGCCACCCTGCTTGCGGTAGCGCGCAAAGCTATCGGCTGTCAGGCGCTCGCCGGTCGCTGCCCATTGCAGCTCGCCATAGCTCATCCCGCCCTGACGTCCCTGCCAGTCTCCATCGAATATCGCTGATGAAAGATCGGTCATTCCGGCGGTGTAGGGATAAGCTTCGGTAGTGACATCCAGCCCGCGCCGGCGCGCGCCTTCGATCATGCGCAGACACACCGGAGTCTCGCGCAATCCCATGCTGGTGATATGCACCACATGAAGTGACGCACCCGTTGAAGCAGCATCCGCCAGCATCTCCTGCAAAGCATCGATTACACCCGGCTCGACAGGACCGCCATTTCGCATGTGCACGTAGATGGGTGTCCGGCGCTGGGCCGCGAGTTGGAACAATTCCAGAATCTCTTCGCGAGTCGCCTTCGGAACATACGCGATGCCCATGCCGATTCCAAGCCCGCCTTCATCCAATCCCTGACGGACCAGTTCATAGATCTGCTTCCGCTGCACTGGCGATGCCACCTCGTTCGCGGCCGCGTCGCGCGGTAACAGGTTGCCGGTGTCGTGCATCACCGCCATGCGCGCTGGAATGTGGCCAGAGGTAGCCCCGAAGTTGATCAGCGCCCTGCCCTCGCGTGCCGCGTACCACGACGCTAGCGGATTCACTCCAACTTCCATCTCGAGCGCTGTTGTGACGCCATCGCGCGCCTTAAAACCGTAGTTCTCCGGAGTCTGGCCGTGCGAATGCAGATCAATAAATCCGGCTGTGACCACCAGGTCCTTTGCGTCCACTACGCTGCGGCCCTGCAACGGCGCTTCGGATACCGCTGCGATCTTCGCACCGCGAATTCCGACGTTGCGCACCGCATCCAGATTCGTTTCCGGATCCATCACGCGGCCGTTCGAGAGCACGATGTCGTAGGGCTGAGCCGCGAGCGCAACACCGAACATAACCAGGCCAATTAGCAGTTTCATAGCAGTTCACATTACCTTACCAAGTCCGGAGCGCTACCGAGCCTCGATGATAGAATTCCGAGTGTCGTATGAACCGCCGTAATTTTCTGGAACTCGCAGCGGTCCCCGCACTCGCTGCGCAGACACGATCCACATCTGCCGCCGTCGGTCGCATGAAAGCCGGGACGCAGCACGGCTCTTCCAACGAGGTTCTACGAGTCCTGGCCGCGCTGGGCGTCAATCACGTCTGCAGTTCGTTGCCTTCTGAGAAGTTCGACGAGAACTGGTCGGTCGACGGACTGATCAAGCTACGAGAGCGCGTAGAGTCTTTCGGCATCCGGCTGGGAGCCGTTCCGCTTCCGCTCAGTTCGCATTACATCACCAAGTCGGAGAATCCGAACATCATGCTGGGCAAGAGTCCGGAGCGCGATCGCGAGATTGACAATATCTGCCAGATGATCCGTAATTGCGCCAAGGCGGGGATCCCGATGGTGAAGTACAACCTCACGATTCTCGGCGTGGTTCGTACCGGCACGAGTCCCGGCCGCGGCGGCGCGCACTACAGCACGTTCGTGTACGACCAAGCGAAGCAGGAACCGCCGCTCACTGAAGCCGGACCGGTCAGCGAGGAGTTGATGTGGGAGCGGATTACGTATTTCCTCCGACGTGTGGTTCCCGTAGCGGGGGAGTACAAAATCAAGCTGGCATGTCACCCGCACGATCCGGCGATGCCGCGCGACCGCGGCTTTCGTGGCGTACATCGAGCGCTCGGAAGTGTCGAGGGCTTGAAGCGCTTCATCGAGATCATGCCCAGCCCGTATCATGGCCTGAACTTTTGCCAGGGCACGGTTTCCGAGATGCTCCGCAATCCGCGCGAGGAGATCCACGACGTGATTCGCTATTTCGGATCGCGGAAGAAGATCTTCAATGTACACTTTCGGAATATCCGGGGCGGCTTCCTGAACTTTCAGGAGACATTCCCGGACGATGGCGACGTGAACATGCTCCAGGCGATTCGAACGTACAAGGAGATTGGATTTGATGGCATGCTCATGCCGGATCATGTTCCGAAGATCGATGAGGATACGAACAGCCATCAGGCTTTCGCCTACGCGTTCGGCTACATTCAGGCACTGATCCAGATGGTGTACGCGTGAGCCCTGATCTTTTGTAGGCTAGGGGAATGCGAAGAACGAGGCCCAACGCCATGGTGCGGAACACATGAATATCAACACGGTACGTGGTCCAGTCGACTCCGCTCAGCTCGGCGTCACTTTGATGCACGAGCACATCTTCGTGCTTTCGGCAGAGATCATGGCGAATTATCCCGAAGCGTGGGGCGATGAAGAGCGCCGCATTGCCGATGCCGTAACTCGTCTCAACGAACTCGGCGCAAGAGGCATTCATTCGGTAGTCGATCTGACAGTGGTTGGTCTCGGCCGGTATATTCCCCGCATCCAGCGCATCGCCGCGCAAACGCCCGTGAATATCATTGTCGCCACAGGGATGTATACGTACAACGACATCCCGTTCTACTTCCATTTTCGCGGCCCCGGCACGCTGCTCGAAGGGCCGGAACTGATGGTCGAAATGTTCGTACGCGACATACGGCAAGGAATCGCGGACACGGGCGTGCGCGCGGGGATTCTGAAGTGCGCGACCGATACGCCCGGAATGACTAAGGGTGTCGAGCGTGTTCTGCGCGCCGTAGCGCAGGCGCACCGCCAGACCGGTGTGCCGATTTCCACGCACACTCACGCGAGGAGCAAGCGCGGGCTCGAACAGCAGCGCGTATTTTGTGAGGAAGGCGTCGATCTGTCGCGCGTCGTTATCGGCCATTCGGGCGACACTACGGATCTCGATTATCTGGAAGAGCTGATTGCAAGCGGGTCGTACCTGGGCATGGACCGATTCGGCATCGACACTATCCTGTCCTTCGAAGAACGAGTTGCGACCGTGGCCCGGCTTTGCGATCGCGGTCACGCTAACAGGATGGTGCTCTCGCAAGATGCCGCGTGTTTCAACGACTGGTTACCGGAACGCGATCTTCCAGCGATGCTCCCCAACTGGCATTACTTGCACATTCACAACGATGTGATTCCAGCCTTGAAAAGCCAGGGCGTAACGGACGAGCAGATTCACACCATGATGGTGGACAATCCACGAGCGATCTTTGAGCGCCAGAATGCATACTAAACTTACGATGATTCGACCCTTTGACGCATCGGGAATCACGCGCGGCTCAGACAATATCGCGCGCTATGATGCGCGGCCCAATTCGCTCGTCGCGATGCTTCGCGCCACCGTGGACCGCTCTCCCAAGAACGAGGCCGTTGTCGAGTTAGGCGGCGAGCGCGTGAACTATCGCGAATTATGGGATCGCGCCGCACGTGTCGCCGGCGGCTTGAAGAGCCTGGGCATCGGGCGTGGCGATCGCGTCGCCATACGGCTGGGAAATGGGCTCGACTGGTGCGTCGCCTTCTGGGGCACAGTGCTGTCGGGCGCGATTGTTGTGCCGGTGAATACCCGCTTCAGCGAGCCGGAGGTTGAGTACGTAATCAACGATTCGGGTTCGCGCTTCGTCTTCCTGCCGGGCCAGGCATTGCCGTCAGGCAATCCCTTCGCAGTAGAGGGCATCACGCGGCCCGACGTCGCCGCGATCTTCTATACCAGCGGCACCACGGGATTTCCTAAGGGCGCAATGACGACGCACGAGGGCTTTCTCTCGAACATTGAAACATGCCGTCGTATCGTTCCACTCCCGATGGATGGCAGTGTGCGCACCCTGGTCTCCGTGCCGCTGTTCCACGTCACCGGATGCAACAGCCAGCTTCTGCCGAGTTGCGAGAGCGGTGGCGCGACTGTGATCATGCCGGCGTTCGACGTGCAATCCTTCTTGAAAGCGATTCCCGCCGAGCGCGTCAACTCGCTCACTTCTGTTCCCGCGATCTTCTGGCTGGCGATCAACCAGCCCAACTTCCGCGAGATCGATACGTCCGGCGTTCGCTGGGGAATGTATGGCGGCGCGCCGATCGCTCCCGATCTTGTTGCCCGCATCGTGGAGGCATTCCCGAATGCGCGCGTCGGCAATGGCTTCGGGTTGACGGAAACCTCCTCCGTGGCCACGTTCCTCCCTCACGAGTTCGCGCACGTGCGTCCGGATTCGGTCGGATTTGCCGCGCCGGTTGTGGACCTCGACCTCTTCGAACCGGACGCGGGTGGCGTGGGCGAACTACTGGTTCGCGGCCCGAATGTCGTCAAAGGCTACTGGAATAAGCCGGAGGCAACCGCGCAAACATTCGTCAACGGTTGGCTGCATACGGGCGATCTTGCGCGCCTGGACACGGACGGCTTTGTGCAAATCGTAGATCGCAAAAAGGACATGGTCAACCGCGGTGGCGAGAACGTCTACTGCGTCGAAGTCGAGAACGCGCTCTGCGCGCACCCGGCGGTTTTTGAGTGCGCTGTCGTAGGCGTCCCGGACCAGATGATGGGCGAAAAGGTGGGCGCCATCGTGGTCCTGAAGCCGGGCGCCACCGCCGAACCAGAGGCAATTTGCGAGTTCCTACATGGCCGGCTGGCCGATTTCAAGATCCCACAGTTCATGGTCATCCGCAGTGAGGCGCTGCCGCGCAATCCCGGCGGCAAGATCCTGAAGCCCCGGCTCAGGAAAGAAGCTAATTGGGGCAAATCACTGCGCTAGGGTTTTGTAACAGTTACAGCGACACCAGACACAAGAACCCTTTCGTTTTCACCACAGCCATCTTTCCTCGTAAAGTGATTCGGGTATTGCGCTGAACCCCGTCTCTGAGGGGTACTAAGTTCGATTGGCTCAGAAAAGAACGGGAATGCCGTCTGGAATATTACACCCTCATCGACTACCTTGGATGAGGTGACCATGCAAGATCGGTCGAAACCAGCGCGTGCCACGTCCGTTCCTATGTATGCGCTTGGCGCAATTTTTCTGGTACCTCTTACCATCGGGGTGTTGATGGTGAGCAGCAGCGCCAGCCGTAACGATCATGCGAATCAGATCAGCCGCGACGTGGCGAGTATGTATGCGCAAGGTGTGGACTTCTCAAATTCAGCCAATCAGAATATCGCGCTGAACGTTGCCGAAGGACTCGGCGTCGATATCAGGGCGGGCAGGGGCGTCCTGATCCTCAGTAAACTACGAGTCGTTCACGAGGGTGACTGCGCCTCAAACAACATAGGCAACTGCGCCAACAAAGGCTATACCGTCGTTACGCAAAGATTCGTAATTGGGAATCCAACGTTGCGGACAAGTTCGTTCGGTTCGCCGGCCAGCATCGATCCCACCACCGGCGCCGTGCGGAATTGGACGGGCGACATCTCTGCTCGAGCACAGGACTTTCCGGCGACGCTCAAAGCCGGCGAATCGACCTACGCGGCTGAATGCTATCTCGCCTCGACCGAGGCTGGAAATGGGATTTATTCCCGCGCCATGTTCTAGTTCCTGGACCGAAACGCAACCATTTGTGCGCTTGAATCGTCCAATAAGGTAGTTGCTTCGGTGTCGTCCGGGATGCGAAAATATATAGTTTAGGTAGCTCAGAGAGTGATGGATCAGATCAACGCTACTGATGCGGTGAGCACTCCCACCTCAGAGGCTCAAAACCCTCCTGCCCCCGTTGCGGTCAAACGCTCCGTCGTCGGCGCCTTGCTGCATTGGGCGCGAGATTTGGTGTTCTCTGTTGTTCTCGCGGTGATCGTCATTCTGTTCCTGTACCAGCCGGTAAAAGTGGAAGGCACCAGCATGATGCCTACCCTCGACGATCAGGAACGCATCTTCATCAACAAATTCGTCTACCGCCTTCACTTCGGTAATGTCGATCGCGGCGATACGGTCGTGTTTTGGTACCCTGGCGACCCGACAAAATCGTACATAAAGCGCGTCATCGGCGTCCCTGGCGATCGCGTGGAAGTGGACCGAGGGGCGGTCATTGTAAACGGCCATGCATTGGTAGAAGACTACGTGCCGCCAGAGTATCGCGATCAGAGCGACATGCCCGCACGGACGATACCGCCTGATGAATACTTCGTCCTCGGGGATCACCGCAGTTCGTCGAACGACAGCCGCTCCTGGGGAATGGTGCCGCGGCGGTACATTTACGGGAAAGCCGTATTTATCTATTGGCCACTGGATAAGATGGGCCTGCTGAAATAACCAGTCACACGCCTTCCAAGAAATATTAATCGCCGTAACCGCAAGACGAATCTGCTTTTTTGATCCTGCGAGCGCGTCGCAAAGCGTAATCGCCGTCTTATGCTTTTGGCGGAGGGCAGGTGTTAGAGCGAATTCTTCGTCCGCGCGGCGCGGTTGCTTCGACAATAACTGGCGTCGACGTTTCGCACTTTCAGCAAACCATCGACTGGAAGGCCGTGGCCAATTCCGGCGTGCGATTCTGCTTCATCAAAGCAACGGAGGGGTCCGGGATCGTAGACGCGCGGTTTGTTTCGAATTGGAAGGGTGCTG
>Ga0335082_10007916_pt1 | contig 11537 bp, 13 predicted proteins | sample Lox_Sample_41_FD_206718 | JGI IMG/M metagenome (GOLD analysis project Ga0335082, IMG submission 206718) | Soil microbial communities from Loxahatchee National Wildlife Refuge, Florida, United States - Lox_Sample_4.1 | ecosystem: Environmental > Terrestrial > Soil > Wetlands | place: USA... | reverse complement strand
ACAAGCAGCTCTGGTACGGCACGTGGATCATCTTCATCGGCGTCGGCGTGCCGGGCGCGCTCATCATCCTGCGGCCGGTGTGGCTGCCGCTCCTCCAGCAGCTCGGCCTGGCATGACCGCCGAAACGCAGGCGGCTCCAACCCCGGGCGCGCCGGCCACGCCTCCGGCGGGAGACATCCAGGCGGGACCGGTCACGATCTCGGGCAAAAGCCGCGGCCGCGCCCGGCCGCGCGGCTCGCGCAAGGAGCTCGTGGTCTGGTACGTGATGCGCGTCACGGCCGTGGCCCTCTTCGTCCTGGCCCTGGCGCACTTCAGCATCCTGCACTTCATCTGGGACCCGGCATCGCAGAACGCGCAGTTCATCGCCGACGAGCGCTGGAACCAGGTGTTCTGGCGCGGCTTCGACTGGCTGCTGCTGACGACCGTGATCGTCCATGCGTTCCTGGGTGTTCGCACGGTCGTGCTCGACTACGTCCACCCGCCGGTCTGGCGCACAGGCACGCTGTGGGTGCTCTACGTCGTCGGCATCGTGCTCTTCGTACTGGGCACGCAGGTCATCCTGACCCTTCCTACCTCGGCACTGACGAGCGGAATGTAGAAGCGTGGCCGCCACACCCAACGTGCCCATCCACGAATACCAGGCGATCATCGTCGGTGCCGGCGGCGCCGGTCTGTGGGCGGCGCTCGAGCTGGCCCGCGACGGCGTCAAAAGCGCGGTGCTGACCAAGCTGTACCCGACACGCTCCCACACCGGCGCCGCCCAGGGTGGCATCTGCGCCGCCCTCGGCAACCAGGAGGAGGACCACTGGGAGTGGCACATGTTCGACACCGTCAAAGGTGGCGACTACCTGGTCGACCAGGACGCGGCCGAGATCCTGGCCAAAGAGGCGATCGAGACGGTCATCGAGCTCGAGCACATGGGGCTGCCGTTCAACCGGACGGCTGACGGCAAGATCGACCAGCGCCGCTTCGGCGGCCACACGCGCAACTACGGCGAGGGGCCGGTGCGACGGTCGTGCTTCGCGGCCGACCGAACCGGACACATGATCCTGCAGACGCTGTACCAGCAGTGCATCAAGCACGGCGTCGAGTTCTACGACGAGTACCACGTGGTCGACGTCGTGATCGAGGACGGCGTCACCCGCGGCGTGGTCGGCTATCGCATCGCCGACGGCGAGCTGCACCTCTTCCGGGCCGCCGCGGTCATGTTCGCGACGGGCGGCTTCGGGCGCATGTACCGGATCACCTCGAACGCCTTCTCCCTGACCGGCGACGGTTGTGCGCTGGTGTACCGGCACGGCGTGCCACTCGAGGACATGGAGTTCTTCCAGTTCCACCCGACTGGCATCCCCGAGCTGGGCATCCTGCTGAGCGAAGCCGCGCGCGGCGAGGGCGGCTACCTGCGCAACGACACAGGCGAGCGATTCATGGAGCGTTATGCGCCGACGCTGATGGAGCTCGCGCCGCGCGACATGGTCAGCCGCGCCATGGAGACGGAGATACGCGCTGGCCGCGGCATCGGCGGCAAGGACTTCGTCCATCTCGATCTGCGTCATCTCGGCAAGAAGGTCATCGACGAGAAGCTGCCCGACATCACCGAGTTCTCGCGCGTGTACCAGGGCATCGAGCCGATCACCCAGCTCGTGCCCGTCCGGCCGACGGCGCACTACGGCATGGGCGGGATCCCGACTGATCTCGAGTCGCGCGTCGTGATCGACGAGCAGAACACGGTCCTGCCGGGCATGTACGCCGCCGGCGAGTGCGCCTGCGTCAGCGTCCATGGCGCCAACCGGCTCGGTACGAACTCGCTGATCGACATCCTCGTCTTTGGGCGCCGCGCCGGCAGGTCCATGGCGACCGACGTCCGTGCCGCGAACGGCGAGCTCCCGGAGATGCCCGCCGGCGCGGCGGAGCCGGTCCGTGACGAGCTCGAGACGATCCGGTCACGCCAGCGCGGCGAAAGCGCGCAGCACATCCGGCTCGAGCTGGCCGCGGCGATGATGGACGACTGCGGCGTTTTCCGGACCGGGGCGACGCTCGAGTCGATGACGCACTGCCTGCGCGAGCTGCGTGCGCGCTATGCGAACGTGGCCATCGACGACAAGGGCCGCGTCTTCAACACGGACCTGCTCGAGACACGCGAGGTCGGCTACCTGCTCGACTGCGCAGAGGCGACGGTGGCCGGCGCGCTGGCACGCCAGGAGAGCCGCGGCGCGCACTTCCGCGAGGATTTCCCGGAGCGCAACGACGCCGACTGGCTGAAGCACACGCTCGCGTATCAGGCTGAAGGTGGCCCCGATATCCGCTTCAAGCCGGTCACGATCACCAGGTTCCAGCCCAAGCCGCGGACGTACTGAGAGAGGACCCACGCTCTTGCAGATCGACCTGCGCGTACTGCGTTTTAACCCCGAGCGCGACGAGTCGCCGCATTGGGAGCGCTACACCGTCGACGGCCAGCCCATGGATCGCGTGCTCGACCTGCTGCACCGCGTGAAGTGGGAGGGCGACGGCTCGCTCACCTTCCGCCGCTCGTGTGCTCATGGCGTGTGCGGATCGGACGCGATGCTGATCAACGGCCGCAACCGCCTGGCGTGCAAGATCCGCGTCGACCAGCTCGGCCGGCGGATTTCGGTAGCGCCGCTGCCCGGCTTTCCGGTGATCAAGGACCTCGTCGTCGACATGGAGGACTTCTTCGCGAAGTACCGGTCGGTGATGCCCTTCCTGATGGCGAGCGACGAGCCGCCGCCGGATGCCGAGCGGCTCCAGACGCAGGCCGACCGCGAGCGCTATGACGACACGACCAAGTGCATCCTGTGCGCCGCATGCACGAGCTCGTGTCCCTCGTTCTGGGCCCAGAAGTCCTATGTGGGTCCGGCGGCGATCGTCAACGCCCATCGCTTCATCTTCGATTCGCGTGATGACGCCGGCCACGAGCGCCTGCAGATCCTGGCCGATCAGGATGGCGTGTGGCGCTGCCGGACGATCTTCAACTGCGTCGATGCCTGCCCGCGCGGCATCAACATCACGAAAGCGATCCTCGAGGTCAGCAGCGCGGCCGTGGAGGACGGCGGCTGACGCAGCAGGCGGCGGCGCCGGTCGGTCGCGTGGTCATCCGCGCCGACGGGGCGGCACGCGGCAATCCCGGACCGGCCGCGGCAGGCGCGGTGATCATCGATGCGTCGCGCGCGGACGCGTTGAGTCCCGACGCTCCGGCGATCGCCGTGATCGCGCGGCCGCTCGGCATCCAGACCAACAACTACGCCGAGTACAACGGCGTCATCCTGGCGCTCGAGAAGGCCGCCGCGCTGGGCGCGCGCCAGGTCGACCTCGTGCTCGACTCGATGCTCATCGTCGAGCAGCTATCGGGCCGCTGGAAGGTGAAACACCCGGCGATCAAGCCGCTCGCCGCGCGCGCCCAGGCGCTGCTGGCCGGATTCGACCGCTGGTCGATCCGGCATGAGCCGCGCGCGCGGAACCACCAGGCCGACGCGATGGCCAACCTGGCGCTAGATGACCCGCCAGCCGCGGCCGCGGCCGAGCGTGGCGGGTGACTTTCGTCAGCATCGAGCCGTGGGGCCGGGACGATGGGCCGCTGCTCGTCGCCCTGCTCGGTGATCCGGAGATGACGAGGTTCCTGGGCGGTCCTGAATCGGACGAGAAGCTCAGCCTGCGAGAACGCCGCGTCGAACGCGCTGTGCCAGAAGCTCGGTTTCAAGCTCGTCGGACCGCTCGACCTCGAGTACCCACCGGGACAGCCGTTGCGCTGCAACGACTGGCGCCTGGACAATGAGCTCAGCGGTGCGCATGGAGCCTCCGGGTAGAATCGGCGTGCCAGCGAGATGGTCGGACGGTCGCGTGTCACGCCGGGGAAACTCGAAACTCGACACGAGGAAAGTCCGAGCTCCGCGACGCAGGGTAGCGGGTAACACCCGTCCGCCGAGAGGCGAGGACCAGCGCCACAGAGACGAGCCGGCAGCCGCGGGCAACCGCGGTGGGCCGGGTGAAACGGGCAAGCTCTACCCGGAGCAAGGCCAAATAGGAGAGCTGCTCGGACGCGAGTCCGGCGGGAGCGCGTCGCTCCGCTCTCGGGTCGGCCGCTGGAGGCGGCGGGCAACCGCCGCCGTAGATGGATGACCGTCCCCGGCTTCGGCCGGGACAGAACTCGGCTTACAGACCATCTCGCTGGCCTGCAACAGGGCGCAGCTTTCCCGGCAATGGCCGGTGAAGCGCCCTAGTCCGAGTCGGCGCGAAAGATTCCCTGGTACGTGCACGCCGCGCAGATGGGTCGCGCGCGCTCAACGTCGCCCAGGGGGACGGCCCGGCGCCGGTCCGGGAACATGCACGCGACCTCGTAGCGGGCCGTATTACCAGCGACGCCGGGCACGGCCGCGACGCGCCGATACGTGCACCGCCGCAGCGGCGAGCCGCTGACGACCGGTAGCTGATTCGGGGACGCGCCAAAAGGACGCGGTACGAGCGCCATGGGCCGGACCGTACCGACCGTCTGAGCAGGGAACAACTCGCCAGCAGTACTAGGCACTGGGACCACCCGTGGTGGCTACCATCGCGCCGTGAAGGACTCGGCTGCGGGCCGCAACTACGGATACCTCGACGTCGCGCTGTTCCTGGTCGGGATCGCAGGGCTCGCCGCGTCGCTCACGATCCTGTGGCTGGGCATGCGCGCCGTGCTCGGAGTCGGTGGCTTCTGTGCCGAGGGTGGGCCATACGTCATCGCTCATCACTGTCCGGGCAGCACCGCCTGGCTGATCCCAGTGGCCGTGTTTGCCGGGCTGGGCAGTGCCGGGCTGATGGGCTGGGAGGGCTCGAAGCTGGGCTCGCCGTGGGCGGCGCTCATCGGCCTTGCGTGGCCGGCATTGTTCATCAGCCTGGGCTGGAACTTCCTCGAGTTTGCATTCTTCCCGCCAGAGGGCATGGCCGGGATCCAGATCGGCTGGCTCATTCCGGGCGTTCTCTTCGTGATCATGGGTGCCGTGCCGCTCATCGGCTTCATGCCGGGCGGCAAGAGCTGGAAGAGCGACGCCGGCGATGCGACCTTCGCGTTTGCCACGCCAGGTGCGGACGACGATGCGGTCAGAAAGCAGCGCGCCCGTTTGGCGACAGATCTGGCCGCGTACGCGCACGAGGAGGCAGCGTCCGCGCAGCACGCGGACGAGGGGTCGCCCGCGGAGCAAACGGGCGAGGGCTCGACCGATGACGACCTCGTCACCAAGCTGCAGCGTCTGGACGCCCTTCACCGCTCGGGATCCCTGACCTACGACGAGTTCCACAAAGCCAAGCAGGCGGTCTTGGACGAGGCGGGCAAGACGAATGGGTAGCGCAGCGCCCGGCCGATGGCTGGCGGTGGCCGTGATCCTGGCCGTCGTCATCGGCATCGGAATCGGCTACTGGCTGTTCAACGCGCTCTAGGCTTCGCCCGGCAGAGTCAGCCACTGAGGCGCCAATGGCGGGCCAGCTGCCCGCGTTCCTGTCAGATGCGCGCCCTGACGGCATGAGCGGAACGTTCGCGCCCACTTCCTGACAGTCGCCCGCCCACAGCTGCACCTGGCACGGATGCGGCTCGTTCGAGAGCGTTCGCTCTCGCCGAGTCTTTCACCACGGCCATTTGGCAGGAACCAGCCGCGGACTCGTCAAAAAGGGGCTTGACGGGGCGTGTTTGTGGCATATGATGCGCCGAAGTGGCCCAAAGTGGGGCCAAGTGGGGAGCGAGAGTGGACGAGGGCCGCATTGGGGAAGCGAGAGCACTCCCGTGTGGTGAACGCGCCCACGAGCGCCGGGCAGATCCAGAGGTAGCGGTGTGTTCACCGGCGAGTACAGGCACTCGATCGACGCCAAGGGACGCGTCGCCGTGCCTGCGCGCTTCAGAGCCGAGCTCGCCATTGGTGCACATGTCTCCCGCTGGCTGGACAACTGCCTGGCGATCTTCCCGAACCAGGCGTGGCAGCAACTGGCCGGCAGGGTCGGCGAGCAGCGCTATGCCGACGCTGGAGCCCGAGCCTTTTCCCGATTCCTCTTCTCCGGCGCGTTCGACGTGGAACTCGACGGCCAGGGCCGCGTGGTCCTGCCGGCCAGTCTGCGCGACTTCGCCGGCCTCAAGGGTGATGCGGTGGTAGTCGGAGCGCTCGACCACATCGAGATCTGGGAGCCCGGCCGGTGGGCCGCCCAGAGCGAGGAGATGAACTCCGATGTGTTCGCCGAGCGCATCTCGAACCTCGGGATCTAGCGCACCAAATGAGCCTCCAGGGTTCGTCGGGACCGCAGTCAACGGCAGTGGAATTGGAGGATGGGCACCTGCCCGTGATGGTGGAAGAGGTATTGGACTCCCTTTCACCCGCTCCGGGCGGCCTTCACATAGATGCGACCGTTGGCGGCGGAGGGCACTCCCGACGCATCCTGGAGGCCACTTCGCCTGATGGCCGCCTGCTCGGATTGGATGCCGATCGGGCGGCCATCGCCAGGACGCGTGAGCGCCTCGCCTCTTTCGGCGGGCGCGTGACGCTGCGCCAGGCGAACTTCGAGGAGATCTCAACCGTCGCCCGGAAGGAGGGCTTCGCGCCCGCCGATGGGATCCTCTTCGACCTCGGCCTCAGCTCGTACCAGCTGGCCGATCCCGGGCGTGCCTTCAGCTTCCGTGCCGAAGGGCCGCTCGACATGCGCTTCGACACCTCGCGCGGCGTTCCGGCGAGCACTCTCATCGCTGAGCTTGACGAAAAGGAGCTGGGTGACCTTTTCCGACGGTACGGCGAAGAACCGCAGGCTCGCCGGATCGCCCGCGCCATCGTTCAACAGCGGCGCAAGGCACCGATAGAGACTGGTGCCCAGCTCGCAGATGTAGTCGCGCGCGCGGCGCCCGTGCCTCCTCGCGGGCGCCGCCGCGTCCACCCCGCAACGCGCGTGTTCCAGGCACTCCGTATCGCCGTGAACCGCGAGCTTGAGACGCTGCCGGTCGCCCTTGAAGGCGCGGTCGAGACGCTGGGGGAGGGCGGGCGGCTGGCCGTCATCTCCTACCACTCGCTCGAGGACCGCATCGTCAAGCGCTTCATCCAGGCCGAGCGGCGCGGCTGCATCTGCCCGCCTGAAGCGCCCGTCTGCGTGTGCGGGCGGTCGCCTCGGCTGGCGCCCGTGGGACCGCAGCCGCGTCGCCCGAGCGCACACGAGATCGCCGGTAACCCACGTGCCCGGAGCGCCCTGCTGCGTTCCGCACGCCGCCTCGCCGCATGAGCCGACGCAACCAGTCGCGCCGCCGCCGAAACTACGGGCGCCGCCAGCACGAGGTGCGCGAGCGACGGCCCGACTCCCGCCCCGTGGGCGACTGGTCCGTGGACCCCGAGCTCGATGGGGACAACGGTTGGCACCCGGCCGAACCGTCTGAAGAGCGCGCCGCGTACGGCGAAGCGTTGGGCGGCTTCATGCCGTGACCGTCTTCAGTGGCGTCCGGCTTCTGCCGGGCTTCGGCACGGGCCGGCCGGCCGCGGGCCGGCGCGCGGCGGCGACGCGTTCGCGGTCGAACGCGGTCGCGCTCCCGCGCGCCGCGGCGCGACCCCGGGTGGCAGCATCGCCGCGCGCCGCGGCACTGCCGCGCATTGGCGCTCGCCCTTCGGTCGCGATTCCGCGCGCGCGACTGTCTCGCGCCGAGCGCGCCCTCGTCCGTTCGACCACGGTTCGGGCCCTGACGGGGGCTGTGCTCGTCGTTTTCCTGATCGGCCTGATCTACCTCGCCCAGACGGTTCACCTCCAGGCGACCAACTACGAGGTCGACCAGCTGACCGCGCAGCGCGACGACCTGTATCGCCAGGCGCAGACGATCGAAACCAATGTGCTCGGTTGGGGCACGGAGCCCACAGCCATCGACCGAGCCCAGCAGCTGGGCCTCGACCAGCTGCCCACCAGGATCCGCATCGCAGCCCGCTGAGCCATGCTCGGCCGAACCGACAGCCGGATGCGCCTCCTCGCGCTATTGGCGGCGTTCGCCGTCCTCGCGGGCGTGCTCGGCGTTCGCCTCGCGTACTGGCAGCTCGGCCAGGGGCCCGACCTGCGGCGCATCGCCGCGGCACAGCAGCAGACGGCGCCCGAGGAGGCCGAGGTGCGCCGCGGCGACATTACCGACCGGACCGGAGCGGTCCTCGCGACGACGGCATATCGGGACCTGCTGGCGGCCTACCCGGACATGATGACCAATGATCAGATGGACTCAGTGGCCGCGCAGCTGGGCCAGATCCTGGGCATGACCGCCCAGCAGGAAGCGAGCCTGCGAGCCTCCTTCAGTCCCAGCGATGTTCCTGTCTCGTACGTCGTCATCAGCCACGAGCTCACCGAAGCGCAGGATGACGCCGTGCGCGCCGGCCTGGCCAACGGCACGCTCGTGGAGCTCGACCTCGAGCCGCACCCTGTGCGCGTTTACCCGACGGCCGGCGGCGCGCCGGACACGACGCTTGCCAGCCAGCTGCTGGGCTTCGTCACGACGGACGGGCAGGGCCGCTATGGCGTCGAGCAGTCCAGCCAATCCACTCTCGCCGGCACCGGTGACACGACCGCCGACGTAACGGGCAACGCGCCGCTGCCGCAAGTGGGCGGCAACGTCCAGCTCACGATCGATTCCAGCCTCCAACTGCGTCTCGAGTCAGAGCTGTACGCCGCATGGGTCGCCGATCGGGCGCCGCGCGTGTCGGGCGTGGTCATGGATGCGAACACGGGCGCCATCCTGGCCTGGGGCTCCGTCCCCGGCTACGACGAGAACGACTATGCCGATGTTGCCCAGAGCGATCCGGATCTGTTCAACGACCCGATCGCGTCAGAGGTCTACGAGCCCGGCTCGGTGATGAAGATGTTCACTGCCGCGGCCGCGCTCAATGAAGGCATCCTGACCCTGACCACGCCGGTCCAGGATCAGAAGGAGCTCGTCTTCGGCGACAACATCGTCCAGAACTTCGACAAGAAGAGCATGGGCACGCTGCCCTTCGAGGACGCCATCGCGAACTCGCGCAATGTCGTCGCCGGCAAGGTCGCGATGGAGCTGGGCAAGACCAACGACGACGCGTCGAACGTCCTGTATGACATGTGGCAGCGCCTGGGCATTGGCCAGCAGACGGGCATCGAGGTCGCCAACGAGTCGGCCGGCCTCGTACCTGATCCTGCGACCAATCCCTGGCAGCCGATCGACCTGGTCAATCACAGCTTTGGCCAGGGTGTCGCGGTCACGCCGCTGCAGCTCGTCCGAGCCTTCGCCGCGATGGCCAACGGCGGCCTGCTCGTCCAGCCCCACGTCTATGCCGCGGACGATGCTGCGGCACAGGCGAACATCCAGCAGGTCATCTCGCCGACGCTGTCCGACACGCTGCGCCAGCTGATGATCCACGTCGTCGATGCCGGGCCAAGCTACGCCGTACAGACGAAGATCCCCGGTTACGTCGTCGGCGGCAAGACCGGCACCGCCCAGATCTGGGATCCCCAGGCTGGCGGCTGGCTGCCGGATACCTACAACCACACCTTCGTCGGCTTCGTCGGCAATCCGGCGCCGGAGGTGGTCATCCTCGTGCGCATCCACGACACGATCCCGCGCGTGCCCGTTCGCTGGGGCATGACGCTCGAGCTGACCTCGAACGAGCTGTGGCGGCGTGTCGCCCTGGACGCGATCTCCGCCCTTGACCTGCCGCCGCTGCCGGGCTACGACAACACGTCGATCGACCCCAGCGAGCCGCCTTACCCGACAACCGACCCCGCGCCGCCCAGCGGACCACCCGCGACCGCGAAGCCACGCGGGCAGACCGCAGCGGCAATGGCTTCCGGCTCCGGTTCGGGCAGGCCGTAAGCGTCTGCATGCGAAAATGGCCGGACGTGACTGACCGCTCGCTCTCGGCCAGTTCCCCCTTCTTCGACGCCGACTCGCTGGCGGCGGCGGTCGGGGGTGCTTTGCTGCGCCCGACAAGGCGGCAGATTCGCGGTGGCGCCGTCGACTCGCGGCTCGTGGAACCCGGCAACGCCTTCTTTGCACTGCCCGGTGAGCGCACGGACGGCCATCGTTTCGTGCTCGATGCGGCGCGGCGCGGTGCCGCCGCGGTCGTCGTTTCGCAGGAGCCGGAAGTCGAGGTGCTTCAGGAACCTGGCCGAATCAGCGACGTCGCCGTCATCCTCGTCGATGACGGCATGGTTGCCCTGCGCAGCGCGGCCAGCGCATGGCGCCGGCAGTTCGCGCCTCTCGTGGTCGGCGTCACGGGCTCGTTGGCCAAGACCTCGACCAAGGAGCAGACGGCCGAAGTGCTCGCGGCGCGCTGGCATGTGCTGCGCAACAGGGCCAACGAGAACAACGAGATCGGCCTGCCTCTGACCGTGCTCCGGCTCTCGCCGGCCGATGAGGTGGCGGTGCTCGAGATGGGCATGTACCAGCCGGGCGATATCGCCATCCTCGCGGCCGTGGCCAGGCCCGCGATCGGCATCGTCACGGCCGTGCGCGGGACGCACCTTGAGCGTGCCGGTTCGATCGACGCGATCGAGCGCGGCAAGCGCGAACTCGTGGAGGCGCTGCCACGGGGCGGCACGGCAATCCTCAACGCGGACGACGTCCGCGTGTCGCGCATGGCCGACCACACGCCGGCCGGCGTGGACGTGGTGCGCTACGGCTTCGACGCGGCGGCCGATGTCCGTGCCGAAGAGATCGAGTCCCTCGGCGAGCGCGGCATGAGATTCCGTCTGGTCACGGACATGGGCTCGGACGAGGTCGTGACGCCCGCGCTCGGACGGCACTCGGTCCACAACGCCCTGGCGGGCGCCGCGGCGGGACTCGTCGCCGGCATGGCGCTCGACGAGGTCGCGGCGGCGCTCGAGCGGCCATTCGCCGCGCCGCACCGCTCAATGCTCATCGAGGCCGGCGAGTGGCGCATCCTCGACGACACGTACAACGCCGCGCCGGACTCGATGATCGCCGCGCTCGACCTGCTCGCGGACCTGCCCGGCCGGCGCGTTGCCGTGCTGGGCGAGATGCTCGAGCTCGGCAGCGCGAGCGACGAAGCCCATCGGCGCGTCGGCGCGTATGCGGCACGAACGGCGGACGTGCTCGTGGCGGCCGGCCGGCGCGCGCAGATCTACGCCGACGCGGCTGACGACGCGGGCATGGATCGGGCGGTCATCCGTGTGGCACGCGACCGCGACGCGGCGCTCGCCGTGCTGAAGGACATCCTCCGGCCGGGCGACGTGGTCCTGCTCAAGGCATCCAACGGCGAGCGCTTCTTCGATCTCGTCGAGGAGCTGCGCACACTGTCCAACGGACAGCCCGTCGCATGACCATCGCCGCGGCCATCGTCCAGGGCATTCTGCTCACGTTTGCCCTGATGGTCATCCTCATGCCGCCGTTCATCGCCTTCCTGCGTCGCGTCGGCCTGGGCAAGCGCATCCGGGCCGAGGGCCCGACCTCCCATTACTCGAAGGAGGGCACGCCGACGATGGGCGGCGTGCTGATGATCGCGGTCGTCGCCACCTCGGCGGTCCTGTTCCACTTCGTGGGCCGCAACGACTTCCTGGGTCCG
>Ga0335082_10007915_pt1 | contig 11537 bp, 13 predicted proteins | sample Lox_Sample_41_FD_206718 | JGI IMG/M metagenome (GOLD analysis project Ga0335082, IMG submission 206718) | Soil microbial communities from Loxahatchee National Wildlife Refuge, Florida, United States - Lox_Sample_4.1 | ecosystem: Environmental > Terrestrial > Soil > Wetlands | place: USA... | reverse complement strand
GGAGTCTTTGCTCCCGAAACGATTCTGCCCGAACAATACTTCTCGACATCGGCGAGTCGGCTGCAGCAACCCGAGAAACGCCTGATGCTCGCGGTGCTCGAAGACGCGGTGGCGACGTTGTTCAAGTATGCGGCGGATCTACGCCCGGTGGCGCGGCGTCTGGTACGCGACACCGAGGTGTGGGTGGCGGCGCGCGATCACGACTGGCCGTTCTCGTTCGAGAGTATCTGCGCGGCGCTGAACCTGGATGCGTCGGCGGTGCGCCATGGGCTCCGTCGCATGCAGGCGAGTGGCCCGTGCCCAGAACCGGTGCGAGTGCTGCCGTTCACCACCCGGCGACACGTGTCCGGCAACCGCCACCGCGTCGCCGCCCCGCGCGCCCATCGGCGCACACGGCCGCTCAGCGACTGAGGCGACGCTCAGCGCAACTCGCGGCGGGCGCAGGCGCTGCAGACGCGCTGCGACCCGTGGACACACCACAAGGCCTGCGTGGGGCGGCTGCAGGCGCTGCAAGGCTCCATCGCACCACCGACGCCCACCGTCCAGTCGCGCCGGTCGAGCCGCACCGACGCGTGTCCGTAGCGCTTGGCGCTCGCCTCCACGTGTTGCCAGAGCAGCTCGCGTTCGTACGGCGTTGCGGACGGCATGACGAAGCAGCCGCCCGGAACCGAGATGCGCGCCACGCCCAGCGCCGCGTCGTCGCCGGCCGCCGGTAGCGGTTGTGGCGATCCCGGCGGGCGTGGCGTCAGGCGGGCGCGCCCGTGCCGTCCCTCCACCGTCGAATCGGGAGACAGCTTGGGGTCGACAACGTTCTGATGCGGCGTCACCCGCTCACCTCGCCACCCGGGCCGTGCCTTGGCGCCGTTGCCCGTTGTTCTTCATCACCCGCTCCTTCGAGCAAATGTCGGTGCATCGTCGACCCTCCCACGCTACCAAGACATGGTAGCAGGGCGACGTTCCAGCTCGTTTACGGTGGTGTGATGAGATGACGACAGGTGACGCGCTTGGCGCGCCAGGCGCAGCGGCTAGGCGGCGGGAAACACTTGCATGAACGGCTTGACCTCCACCTTGTTGAACACACCGTTGGTGACGTACGGGTCGTGGGCCACCAGCTCCCACACTGCCGCGCGCGACGCGGCGTCAATGACGATCAAGCTGCCGCTGCCGTCGGTGAACGGACCCGCAAGAATCACCTTGCCCTGCTGGACCAGTGGCTCGAGATGCGCCAGATGCGCGGGACGGTGTTGCGGCCGCTTCTCCTTGGCATCCGGAGCGTCGTGGCCGATGATCACGAAGAGCGTGGGAGCCTCCCTCTGTCAGGCCGGACTTTGAATCGCCAGCGCATTGCTTGTACCGTACGGCTGCATGACCGACAAGCATGATGCGGATACCGGGTTCCCGCTGGAGAAGCTGATCGACGGGCTGGCGGAGCTCACCGTGGTGCTCGGCAACCAGGCGGCGCCCGTGCTGGCAGGGATCCGCGATTCGATGATCGCCGCCCTGGCGGCGCGCGACCGCGGTGATGTGCCCGGCGCCGTCGAGCGGATTGCGGACGCCATGCAGCGGTTGAGCGCGCTGGCGGATCAACTCGACCCCGCCGAAGCGGCGCTCATGCGCACTCTGGCCGCAGGGGTGCGCAGCGCCTTGCAACGCGGCGACACGGCGGATGCACGCCAGCGTGCCGACGCGATGTTCGCACGATCCGGTGCGGTTGAGCGCAAGAAGCCGTCCTAGTCTGGCAGCCCGCCGGGGTTGCAAGTCAGCGACCCAACGGCGGGCGGCTCGGGAGAACTGACGCCGCACGCAGCCCTTGCACACGTCCGTCCGCTTCGATAAGCGCCTCGGACCATGTGGCGCGCGCTGCAGATCGGTTGCGGCTGGCTCTCCCTTGCGGTCGCGACGGCGACCCTTGCCCAGGGATTCGATGGCAACGGCCCGCTACCGGTCCGCAACTTTCAACCCATCCAGTTGATCTTCTTGAACCTGCCGTTCGAACGCGCCCGCGCGGTGGCTCCGGGGAGCTTCGAGCTGCATCTCGAGAGCGCGGAGAGCAACGAGATCGCCACCAATCACGGCGACATCCAGGCGGTGTTGAAGTTCGAGACCAACCGCACGGTGCTCGGTGGTACGGTCGGCGTGACGCCGGGCTTCGATGTCGGGTTGGATGTCCCGGTCGTTTCCCGCTTCGGCGGTTTCATGGATCCGGTCATCGACAGCCTCGAGGACTTCTTCGGCACCAGCAACGTCGAACGCAAGCAGTTCCCCAACAACTCGTTCGGCGGCTTCAACGTCCGCCGCGGCAACGTCACGCTGTTCGACGGCAAGGATCAGTCGTTCGAGTTGGGTGACATCTGGGGCAGCGCCAAATACGAAGTGTGGCACGCGGACGGGTGGCCGTTGGTCTCGATCCGCGGGGCCATCAAGGCTCCTACCGGCCGCGCCGGTAGTGTGTTCGGCAGCGGCAAGCCCGACTTCGGTCTCGGCGTGGCCGCCGAGCACCGGCTGCTCGAGTGGCTGTGGGCCTACGGTAACTTCAACGTGATCTACCCGGTGGGTCCCATCGCCTCGGGACAGCTGACGCTCAATCCCTTCGTTACCGAGGGGCTCGCTGCCGAAGCCCACGTGATCGGCAACCTCTCGTTGTTGCTGCAGCAGGAGACTTACACGAACCCGATCCACGGTACCGGCACACGCCTGCTCGACGGGACGGTTGCCGAGCTGACGGGCGGCCTGAATCTGACGTGGGAGCGGCTGCTCCTGCAGTTCGCGGCCATCGACAACCTCACCCCGGTGGTGAGCGCGGCCGACGTCACGCTGCTACTGAGACTGACCTATCGGGGTTGATGCAGGGGCGCAGGCGGCAACGAACACGGCGTGACGCGATTCACGCTTCTTCCGGCTTCCACCCGATCAGTGCGAAACCGTGCGGTTGACTGAAGCGTTGATCGATACACGCAAACCCCGTCGCCCGCAGCCACTCGGCGATGGTTTCGGGTGAACGAGTCGCCGGACGCACGGCCATCGAATCACCCTCCCACGGCGCCAGCCAACCGTGTGGGTTTGCCAATGTCGTACACAGGAAGCAGCCGCCCGGGCTGAGGTGGCTGAAGCTCAGTCGCATGACGGCGCGCACCTGATCGTCACGCTGCAGATACGGAAAGAGCCCGATGGCCAGTACGATGTCGGGATCGTGAGGGGTCAGATAGCTGGAGTCGTCTGTGGCGTCACCGACTGAGAAGGTGAGCCGGGACAGTCCCTCGTCGATGATCAGCTGACGCCCGTGCATCACCTGGTGCGGGTCACGGTCGCGACAGGCGATCTCGAGGTCCTCGCCACCCTTCTCGCGCGCCAACTCACGCAAGTAGCGCCCGGTTCCGGAGGCCACGTCCAGCACCGTCGTCGTGCGCCCCGCTGCCCGCCGACGCGCCACGATCTCCGCCACCAGGTCCTTGGTGGTCTGCACCCGTTGCCGAATGCTCTCCCAGGCGCTCAGTTGCAGGAAGGTGCGATCGATCCAGCGGCCCAGCGCGCCACTGCCCTGCGGGGTGTTCTGAAAGGCGTACTCGAACACGACGCCCGAGGTGGGTCCGTGTTCGGCTGCCAGGCGCAGCCCTTCGGAGTAGCGCGCAAGTATTCGGATGACGTTGTCCGTCATGGGCATGGTGGACATCATAAATTAGGACGGCAACGCTTTCGAAGCAAGGATACGGCCACACCGGTATTTGACTGAGCCCCTGACGTGTCGGAATCGCCGCCCAATTGGTTATTCCGACATGCCCGTCACGATCTTGCGACTGTTGTCTTCCGCACGCTACAGTGCGGCGCCGGAATGGAGGAACAGGATGGCATACGTGAACGCCGCAGAGCTGTCATACACGAAGGTTCGAGCCCTCGATATGAACCGGAGCATTTGTTTCCAGCCGGTCAGCGCGCTCGAAGTGCATGGCCCCCACCTGCCCCTGGGCATGGACTTCTACATGGCTCGCTGGATGGCTGAGGAAAGCGGTCGGCGCTTCGCCGAGGCGCACCCCGACTGGACCGTCGTGCAATTGCCGCCGCTCCCGCTAGGCACCGATGAGTTGCCGCTGGCTGGGTCGATGAATGCCTCGCAGCGCACCGTGTACGCCGCGCTACTGGCGCACGGTCGCTCGCTGGTTCGCGCCGGCTACCGCTACATCGTGCTCACGAATGGCCACGGCGGGCCGCGTCACGCGGCGGCGCTCGAGCATGCCTGCCGTAAGGTCAGCAAGCGCTTCGGCGTTCACATGTTCACGCCGTCGATCATGGTCCTGCACCGCATCATCACCGGCCAGCTCAACGGGGCTGTCGAATCACTCCTCGGCCGGGCGCTCACTGACACCGAGCGGCACGGTTTGCTGAACGGTGAGCATGCCGGGAGCTGGGAGACGTCGTTCATGCTGGCCGACCGCCCTGAGCTGGTGGAACCCAATTACCGGGAGCTCGGGCTCGTCGTGCCGCCGACGTTCCGGCCCTTGGCTCGCCTCGGGGAGCTCCTGGTTGCGGCCCGCACCCGCCGTGGGCGCGATGCGAGCAAGCTGCGGGAGATGTTCGACGGCTTCGCGGGCGGCATCGGTTGGCTGCTCAACGCCCACTTCGGGTATGGCGGGCCCGCGGTGACCTACCACGGCGATCCGTCCGTGGCTTCCGCCGACATCGGCGTGGCGTTTCGCGAGATCATGGCGCGCGAGTGCCTGACGATGGTCGAGGCGGTGGTGACGGGTGACGTGCACGCCAGCGCGGTGCGCAGCATCGCGTCCGATCACGCCGCCATCCAACCGCACTTCTGGCCGAAGCTCGGCTTGGCCGCCGCGGCCGTGCTGGCGCTGCTGATTCTGTGAGCCGAGGCCGCACCGACCGCCACCCAGCGAGGCCGTGATGGGTCAGCCGCTCTTTGGCGTGCACACCGGGCCGCAGAACTGCGGCATCGACGATCTACGCCACGTCTGGCATCTCGCCGACCGCAGCGGCTTCGAGTGGATCTCGATCTGGGATCACTTCTACCCGGCGATGCTCGTGCCGAGCGACGCCAACGGCACGTGCTTCGAGGCGGTGTCGACTATGACGGCACTGGCTGCCGAGACCACGCGCGTGCGCGTCGGCAGCCTCGTCTACTGCATGGCGTACCGGCATCCTGCAGTGCTGGCCAACGCCATGGTCACCGTCGATCACGTCAGCGGTGGCCGCATGGAACTCGGCCTCGGCGCCGGCTGGAGCCAGATCGAGTTCGACGCCTACGGCATCCCCTTCCTGCCGATCAAGGACCGCCTCGATCAGCTCGAGGAAGGCATCCAGATCATCCGCGCACTGTTCAGCCAGCCGACCGTCACCTTCCACGGGCGACACTACCGCGTGACCGAGGCGCGCTGCGAACCCAAGCCGCTGCAACAGTCGCCGCGCATCTGGCTCGGCGGGATGGGGGAAAAGCGGCTGCTCCGCATGGCCGCGAAATACGCCGACGGCTGGAATGTCCCGTTCATCGGACCCGAGCTGTTCGCGCAGAAGAATCAGGTGCTCACGCAGTGGTGTGAGAAGGAACGACGCGATCCCTTGGCGGTCCTGCGCACCGTCAATCTGGGACTCGCGGTTGGCCGCAGCGAGGTCGACGCGGCGGCCAAACGCGCCGCGCTCACGCAACAGTTCGGCGCCGCGCTCAGCTTCCTCGAGCCCGGAATGCTGATCGGTACCCCGCAGCAGGTGATCGATCGCATCGGCGCCTACCTCAGCGGCGGCGCGCAGTGGATCATCCTCGCCTTGCGCGCCCCCTTCGACCTCGACGGGCTGCAGGTATTCATCGACGATGTCATGCCAGCGTTCCGCTAGCGCGCGTGCCTCACGGCACAGGTGCTGCCTTGACGGCCGCGCCTGCACCTGCGTTGACAAACTTGGCGCCCTTCCCCAATGTGAGCGGTGAGCCCGTGCGGCGAGGCTAGTCCATGCGCATCACAACCATTCTCGCAATCAGTGTCGTTGCCGTGGTTGCCATCCTGTGGCTGAGAAGCGGCAACCGTCAGCCGACAGCGGCGTCCGACGAAACAAGTCCAAGCAATGTCGAGCGCAGCCAGAAGGTCGCGGAGGAAATGCAGCAACATGTCGCCGGGAGACGCGCGCCCAACGGCGGCGGGTCGACCGATGCGCCGGCGGCAGCCCTCGGGCCGAACGGAGCGGGGCGGCCGCCGCATCCGGATATGCGCGGCGGCGCCCTGCGGCCCGGGGCGCCGCTGCCGCCCAAGGCGCGGCTCGGACGTCAGCCCTCAACCGACAGCGCGGCGGACACGGCCGACGACGAACCGAGCGCAGCCGGCGCCGATGCCGCCGCCGACGAGGATACCGATGCCGCGGAGTTCGAGAAGCTGAAGAATACCGCCCTCAACGACAAGGACGCAGACGAACGGTCGGCGGCCCTGGGTCAGCTGGCCGGCTATGACGACGCCGAGGTGATCCCGATCCTGAGCCGCGCGCTGTCGGATCCCGATGCGGACGTGCGCCGCGTGGCGGTGGAGCAGTTGGGGGAGCTCGACGATCCGCCCGTCGAAATCATCGGGCAGGCCTTGCACGACCAGGATCCGGAGGTCCGCTCCAACGCCATTCAAACCCTGGGCGGCATCGACGGTGACCGGGCGCAGCAATTGATCCATGGCGCCCTCAGCGATCCCGATGAAGACGTGCGCCTGACGGCCGAAGTGTACGCGACGGACGAATCCGAATGAGTCCTGCTGGCGTGTACTGAGTAGGGCAGGGGTGGGGAACAACCTGGAACCGAGGACCAAGACGCGGCGACCGACTCGCGCCAGGCAGGTGCCGGCGCGGTCGACCGAGCTGGGGTGGGTGTGATGCCGCCCGACGCCATCGCACGCGGTCTGGCTACGGCGTTCTTTGCCGTCGTCTTCCTGCAGTCGGCGGTCGACAAGCTCGTCGACCGGCAGGGCAACCTCGCCTTCTTCAGCGACCACTTCAAGAGCAGCCCGTTCCCGCCGTCAGCGGTGCCGCTGTTGTTCTGGGCGCTCACGTTGCTCGAAGCCGCCGCCGGCGCGTTGTGCGCCCTTGGTCTGTTGCTCGGCGACTTCGCGCACAAGGGCTGGAGTGTCGCGGCCTGCGGCATGGCCACGGCCGCCGTCGCGTTGCTGTGCCTGCTCGTGGGTCAGCGATTGGCCAAAGACTACGCCGGCGCCGCCGTCATCGCCGCCTACTTTGCCGTGGCCTTGATCGGCATCGGGCTGTTCTAACCGCGCCGTCTCCCCGCCCACCCATGTTGTCGACGCCGTTGCATACTCGCATGATCGCGTTGCGCCTCCGCTGGGGCGCGCCCGCTACCCTGCTTGCGGAGGGACGGATCGTCGACTTGCGCAAGCGCGGCATCGTGCCGCTGGCGGGCAAGCTGCAAGGGCCGGGCGTCGTCCACGACATGGCGGTGCAGCTACAACTGGACTACCCGGACCTGCGCATCCGGCAGATCGAGCCGGCGATGGCGGCATTCCCGTTCGCCGGAAGCGCCGCGACGCGCGGCGAGAGCTGCCCCGATCGGTTACCGGACGTCCAACGCCTGGTCGGCCAATCGATCCGCAATGACTACGGCCCTACCCTGACGGAGCAGATCGGCGGCCCGCGCGGGTGCTTTCACATTTTCACGATGCTGCGCCTGCTCGGCCCGACGATCGAATGGGCAGTGGACCGCGAGCGGGCCCGCCGGGGCGATGACTCCGCGGTGCCGGCACCGGGCAGCCCGTTGTTCGCCCGCAGCGTCATCATCGATGGACTGAAGGGCGACGGGCTGCGCCTGGTCCTGCGCGGCATGTTGTTCGACCTGCACTACCCGCCCGGCGCCGACGCCCTGCCGCTCGAAGAGGAGTTGGACGAGTCGTTCGAGGCGATGACGGACGTCGAGATCGAAGTGCCGGGCATGGCGATCACCGCCGCGGCGGGGCGCGTGCGGCGCGGCGGACCGGGCGTCAACTCGGTCGGCGAGTGGCAGGTAGCACCGAGCGTCGGCGATCTCGTCGGACGCACCATCTACAAAGGCTACACGGCGCAGGTGCAGGCATTGTTCGCTGGCCGCGCCGGCACCGCGCCGCTGCAACACCTGCTGTTCATGTTGGCGCCGGCGATGATCCAGTGCATGCCGAGCTTGCTCGAAGAGATGGAAATGCGCCCGCGCCGCGCCGAGAGCCCGCACGCCGCCGTCGATTCCTGTCACATGTGGCGCGCCGGCGGACCGCTGGTGGCGATACTCGGATGACCGCAACGGACGTCGGAGTCGAATCCAGACCGCGAGGAATGTATGCCGATCGATAAGCAAGAGTTTCGCAGAGTCCTTGGACACTTTGCCGCCGGCGTTACCGTCGTCACCACCCTCGGCGATGACGGCGCGCCCTACGGCCTGACGGCGACGGCGTTCACCTCGGTGTCGCTGGACCCGCCACTGGTGCTGGTGTGCGTCGATAAGAAGTCGGAAAGTCACCCGCACTTCCACACCTCGAAGGTGTTTGCCGTGAACTTCCTCACTGTCGACCAGGAGCACCTCTCGCGGCGTTTCGCGGTTTCGGGTGGAGACAAATTCGGCGACCTGACGCTGCGGCGCGGGGTCACCGGCGCACCCGTGCTTCCGGACGTCCTCGGTCACCTCGAATGCAAGACGACCGAGATCATCGAAGGCGGCGATCACACCATCTTCGTCGGTCGGGTCGAGTCCGCCGATGCGGCCGAGGGTGAGCCGCTCCTCTACTTCCGCGGCGGCTACCGCAAGATCCAACCGGGAGAATGAATCACTCGAGCTCTTGCATCCAGTGATACGTGGGATGGTTGGTCCAGGCGAGGACCTTGCGCGGGCTGGTGACGACGCGGACATCCGCGAGCACCTTGCTCTGACAGGCCAGTCGGTACGCATCGCCCTCCCAAGCGCACTTGCGCTGATCGCTCGGGGTGCGCGGCGACAGTGCCCGCGGGTTGTCGACCCGCACGCGACAGGTACCGCACAGGCCGTTGCCGAAGCAGTTGACCAGGTTGTTCGGGAAGACGTAGAGGTCGATCGCATTGTCGAGCGCCAGACGGCGCAAGTTCGTCCCTACCGGGCATTCCACCGCGCGCTGCTGCTTGACGAAGTACACCACGGGCATGGTCGGCATCCTCCTGCAAGGGCGCAATCCATAGCAAAGCGCGGCCGCGACGGCAAAGAGGGTGCACCGTTGACCGTGGCACACCCGCGAAGATAAATGAGCCGCGTGAGCACCACACGACCAGTTGGCGCCATCGTGCTGGCAGCGGGCCTGGGGACGCGGATGAGCTCCGCCGTCGCCAAGGTCCTCCACCATCTCGGCGGGCGGCCCTTGATCACCTACCCATTGGCGGCGCTGCGGCGCGCCGACGTGGACCCCATCGTCGTCGTCGTCGGCTACCAAGCCGACGCCGTGCGCGCCGCCTGTGCGCCCTACGGCGTCCGCTTTGCCTTCCAAGCCGAGCCGAAGGGCACGGGCCACGCGACCCAGGTCGGGCAGACGGCGCTGACCGGTTTCGATGGCGACTTGGTCCTGGTGTACGGCGATCTGCCGTTCCTGCGTCCCGAAACCTTTCGCGGCTTGATCGCGGCGCATCGAGCCGCCAGCGCCACGGTCTCGCTGCTCACCGAGACGATCGCGGACCCCGGCGGCTTTGGACGCATCGTGCGCGACGCCAACGGGCACGTCGAGCGCATCGTCGAGGACCGCGATGCCTCGCCGGCGCAGCGCGCCATCCGCGAGATCAACGTCGGCGTCTACTGTGTGGACGGACGCTTTCTGGCGCGCGCGCTCGATCAGCTGCAACCGGCCAATGTGCAGCGCGAGCTCTATCTGACCGACATCATCGCGCTGGCGCGCGCCGAGGGGGCGCGCATCGGCGACGCCCCAGCCACGGTCGGGGAAGGAGCGCAGATCAGCTCGCGAGCCGATCTGGCGGCGCGGGAGACGACCTTGCGACACGAGATCAATCAGAAGTGGATGGCGGCGGGGGTCACGCTCGAAGACCCGGCGACCGCCTACATCGGCCCCGACGTCGTCATCGGCCGCGATACGACCATCGGCCCCAACGTCATCGTGCGCGGCTCGACCCGCATCGGCGCCAATTGTCGACTCGACGGCAGCGCGCTGATCACCGACGCGATCATCGGCGACCGCGTGCACGTGAAGTTCGGCGTGGTCATCACCGAGGCGAAACTCGACGACGAGGTGCAGGTCGGCCCCTTCGCCCAGCTACGTCCGGGCACGCGCCTCGGGCCGCGCGTGCACGTCGGCGACTTCGTCGAGACCAAGAACGCCGTGCTCGGTGCGGGGACCAAGGCGATGCATCACGCCTATCTCGGTGACGCCGAGATCGGCGCCGACGCCAACATCGGCGCCGGCACCATCACGTGCAACTACGACGGCTTCCGCAAACACCGCACCGTGATCGGCGACCGGGTACAGGTGGGGAGCGACTCGCAGTTGGTGGCGCCGGTGACCGTCGGCGACGACGCGTACGTTGCCACCGGCACGACGGTGCGCAAGGACGTGCCGCCGGGCGCGCTGGTGTTCAACTCGAAGACCGATCTGCAGCGTCCCGGCTGGGTGCTGGTGCGCCGCGCCCGCGAGGCGGGGGGCGCGCCGGCCGTCACCTCGACGGCGCCCGCTGCCACCCGAACGAAGGCCAAACCCCGCAAGCGCGCCGGTGCCGCCCGGCCGCGAGCCGCGACGCGCCGCAAGAAGACGACGCGCCGCTGACCAACCTTGAACGACTCACCGCGACGCCGGCTGATCGGACTGACGGTTGCCCTGATCGTCGCGTTGGCGTTGCTGCAGGTGTGGCGCGTGGCGACCCGGCGCCGGCCACCCGCCGCCATTGACGCCGAACGCCGCGGCCGCACCCTGGCAGCGCAGGTGGCGCAACATGCCCCAAGCACGCCACGGCGCGCGACGCCGGCAGCCGCCGCACCGACGGCGCCCGCTGCCGCCCCCTCCAGCGCCGGCCTGGCGCGCGCCACCGCCGACGCGTATCGGCAACAGGCACGTTACCCGCACTCCTCGCACCCCATCAGCGACCCGGACAGCGATCCGATCTTGCGTGACCGCGACGTCTCGCCCAGCACCTGGCGCGGCCCGGGTGACAGCGAACCCTCGCTGACGGTGTTTCCGGAGCAGGTGAGCTTCGAAGATCCCGACGCCGTCATCCTCTACGCCTACCTGAGCGTCGCTGGGACGGCCGTTCCGGCGCAGAGCATGAGCGGCACGGTGATCGACGCGCACGGCGAAACGGTGGCGTCGCTGGCGTTCAACGACGACGGGCGCGGCGCCGACGCGCAGGCGAACGATTTCGTCTACACCGCGCAGCTGGCGACGGCAGATGCGAATGGCCGTCGTCTCAGCGGCGCGTACCTTGCGCGGGTGCACGCCGTGAGCACCACCAACGACGATCGCTTCGGCACCAGCGGCTTCCTGTACAGCCGTCCGGATGCCCAGCTCACTGGGCGTTACACCGACGCGCTGCGCGACGGCAGCCTCGAGATTCGCGTC
>Ga0335082_10007914_pt1 | contig 11539 bp, 15 predicted proteins | sample Lox_Sample_41_FD_206718 | JGI IMG/M metagenome (GOLD analysis project Ga0335082, IMG submission 206718) | Soil microbial communities from Loxahatchee National Wildlife Refuge, Florida, United States - Lox_Sample_4.1 | ecosystem: Environmental > Terrestrial > Soil > Wetlands | place: USA... | reverse complement strand
GGCCAGCCAAAGCATAAGCATAATGAAAGACTCCTAACAGGGTCTTTTCTTTTGATATGATTAGTTCGTGCAACTTTTAGCTTTTATTTTAAACTTGCCGTGGACCGTCATTCTCTTAATTGCTAGCTTATTCTCACTACCATATAAAGTCGAGCTAAATCATAAGCCTTTTGCAATCATCTTACACGTGCGTAGCTTTTGGTATTATCGATGGATTCCTTCGCACAAAGGTGTGCGTGCTATGACGCTTGGGAATCTCATATTGCTCGGCCCTAAGTTGCTTGATAAGGACCTGGAGCACGAGCTAGTCCACATAAAACAACATCAGAGAGAACCGCTTATTCATCCAATATTAAATGAGGTCGAAATACTGCGTCACGGTCATCGCCAAAATAAATATGAAAAAGAAGCCTACTCTACAAGTGGCAGCACCTATGTTGGCCGTCCGTTAGAATAGTTCTAACCTCGTAACAGATGCTCAGCCAGATTTATGAATTATCTTTTGTAGACGTCTTTTCGGTGCTGGACTCTTAGTAATTTAATCGTAGTTCCGGCGACATCAAAAATTATCCTAAAATGGCCTATTCTCCACCGAAAATCACCGTCCTTGGCATTAACCAGTTTTTTTGCGAACTGCAGCGGATCATCGTGTTGAATGAAGAATTTTAACTTCTTGGCAATCCTCTTTTGTGCTATATGATCCAAAGCTTGCAGGTCTTTTGTAGCCCTACTTTCAATTTGAAGCTGATACTTCATTACACCTCAGCCCAGATATCTCCAAAAACTTCTTCGGGTGTGTAGAATTCCTTGCTCTTACGAGCTTCGGCAATACTCTTTACATACTCCGGATCCTGCACGGCCAGCAGATCCTCTAGCGTGTCTATATCGATTAAGGCCGATTCGACTTTGCCGTGTCGTTTCACAAGTATTAAATTTTTGTTATCGCGAACAGCGTCTAAAGCATCTGATAGATTTTTACGCATAACTGATGCGTCAATTGTTTTAGTACTCATTTGTAATATCCTTTAGTACAATTAAATGTTACATATTTATTGTACGTTTATGTCTATAGTCTTGTCAATTCTTCACTGATATAAAATTTAAGTTAGAGGATACAATTCAGTAAGCAGGGGGTCCCGGCGCGGGACGTATCCTCAGCCAGGTGATTTTAATTTTCGATAACCCGTATTCCGGGTTCAAACTGGCTTATGTCGCTGACAACATATGGGCGGTCATACTCAATCCCTTCTGTTGCCAGACCCAACTTTCTGTCCCAATGCAGGAGAGCCATTTCATCCACGCCTGCCTTTCTGGCGAACTCCGCTGCTTCGTGCCCCAAACCCACTAAAACCTTTGGCTGATGCGCAACACCCTCTAGCGGCGTAGAGCCGCTTAAATCCAGAAACTGTACCCACGTTGGATCAAGTTTAACGAGGCCTCTGTTGCTTCTGACACCTGCATAGTAGTGTTCGTAATATTCAACCCCAAAATAGCTAAAGGTCCCATTAATCATATGCGCCGCATAGCCTCTATCCCTCAGCCTCTGCGTGAATATCTGAGAAGCCGTAATGCATACCCCATGCATGTGCGCCTCCGCCCGCCGCAGACGATTTTTATAGCTTTTACTGTGCAATTCATCGTAGGTTTGTTCGGAAGCTGCAACTACATCTGGATGCTCACTATCAAGCGTTCCACACTCGGCCAGGCTTTTTCGCTCAACACTCATGTTACATACTTTACAATTTTTAGGCTATTAAATCAACCACCTTATCTCTAAAATCTTCGGTAGATGGTTCTAGATACCCTGCCAAAGCGCAAGCACGCTTAGTATATACTGAAGGCATGAGCGCCAACCTTCCTGGTGTGCCTATGCTCGACTACGGACAGTTGGCACGCACACTCGCCGCGGCATCTCCAAAGAGCATCTACAAAGTTATCGTCGAGGCGCCCTTTAAAGACAAGGTGAATATGGCCTTTCTCTTTTTAGGTTTTATCTGTCTGTACATTGTCGACGAAGAGGAAAAACAAATACAGCTCAAGGCTGCTTCCGGTACAGAAGAGTACCGGTTGGCCGTTGAGTGGTACAACTTTAAGCCGGCCGACTTCCACCTAGACTTTGATACCGACAAGAACAATACTATCGTGAAAGCTATCGCCAGCGGCAAGCCGCAGGAGACGGATGACTGGGTCACGGTGAGCCGCCAGCATTCATCACCCGAGGTCGTCCGCTTAAATCAAGCAAATAGCGGCATCGCGTACACGGCCATCCAGCCATTCTCGCATGCGGTTCGCGGCGCTTTAATGTACAACTTCTATCAATATCCGGACAAGATCGACGGCGAGCAACGAACTTTTATGCGAAAGTATACCGATCTGGTATCGAGCTTGCTCTCTCAAGCGGCTTCTTGAGGTTAGCCCGCTACCCTAAGACCGCGTCGAAGATTGAGCATAAGCATTACTTGCAGGGCTGAGTATGCTTACCTATAGTAATGCCTATGGACGCCGCATTAGTTATCACCAAGCTTTCAAAAAAATATCCAGGCGCCGATGTATACGCGCTCAGAGACTTAACGCTTCAGGTCCGGCCCGGCGAAGTTTACGGCTTTTTGGGGCCGAACGGCGCCGGCAAGTCGACAACCATCAGAACATTGATGAATTATATCCAGCCGACAAGCGGCAGCGCTACGATTTTTGGCCGCGATATTGTCCAAGATTCAGTAGCAATCAAGCCGGCCATCGGCTACCTGGCCGGTGATGGCGCCGTTTACTCTAAGCTGACCGGTCAGCAATTTTTAGAATACTTGGGCGAGCTGCAGCCGCCGCCCTCGCAGGCTTACAAACGGGAGCTCGCCAAGCGCCTGCAGGCCACCCTTGACAAGCCGCTGGGCACGCTTTCGCGCGGCAACAGACAGAAAATCTCTATCATTCAAGCCTTTATGCATCAACCTAAGCTGCTAATTCTGGACGAGCCGAGCAGCGGCCTGGATCCCTTAATGCAAGAAGTATTCTACGAACTGGTTACCGAATCCAAGGCGCGGGGTGCGGCAATTTTTATGAGCAGCCACATACTGGGCGAGGTCCAAAGAATTTGCGACCGCGTTGGCATTATTCGGGACGGCGCTTTGGTAGCTGAACGTAACATCGCCGAGATGGCCAAAGAAGCCGCCCAAACCTTCGACTTAGTTTTTAAAGACAAGGCGCCTGTGAGCGAATTAAAAAAGCTCCCTGGCGTGCATAACATCGTGCAAACCAGCCCGTCCGGTGTTACGCTACATGTTCGCGGCGAGCTGTCGCCTTTGTTCGCCCTTTTGGCCCGGTACACCGTGACCAAGATTGATACCCGGGAGCTGGATCTCGAAGATGCCTTTATGCACTACTACCAGCCCGGGGGAGGCAAGCATGTTTAGCGTTTTTAAATGGACGCTGTGGCAACGCCGCTGGAGCGTATTTTGGTGGAGTTTAGGGCTCGTTGGCCTGGTGGTGCTGACCCTGGCTTTTTATCCGACAATTCACAACCAGGCCGCCCAACTTAACAAGAGCTTCGGCGGTTTGAGCAGCAGCACGCTCTCGCTCTTTGGCGGTACCGATTTCTTTTCGCCGGTCGGGTACTTGAATAGCCAGTTGATTTATCTCATGCTGCCGCTGCTGCTGATAATTTTGGGAGTCGGTCTGGGCAGCAGCTTGATCGGGCGCGAAGAAACCGATGGAACAATCGAATTGCTGCTGGCCCGACCCCTCTCGCGTTCCCGCCTGCTTTTTGCTAAGGCTCTAGCCGGGGCTTTTATATTATTTGCAGTGGCTTTTATCGGATCCGCTGTTATCATTGGCATGGCTCAAGTCGTGCATATCGGCGTGCCGCTGGCAAACATCATGGCAGCCTGTTTTGCCTGCTTGATGCTGGTGCTCACTTTTAGCGGCCTCGCCTTTTTGCTGGCGGCCACCGGCCGGGGCCGGGCGGCGGCGGTTGGTATTACCGTGGCCTACACCTTGGGTGGCTATATCATCGGTTCTCTCGCCAGTAACGTACACTGGCTCCAAAAGCCCAGCGTTGTTTTTCCGTACCACTATTACTACTCGGCTGATATCCTCCGCGGGACGTTCAGGTGGTCTTCGATCGTATTCTTTGGAATCTTTACAGCGGTTTGTGTAATACTCTCTTGGCTCAGCTTCCGCAGACGCGATCTTGGTTAAGATACGCTTTGCCGGCTTATTCTGCACCTTGGAAACAGCAGATCAGGAGGCTCAGCTTAGGGGCCGTAGTTTTGCATGCCGTAGGGCGGTAATCCGTGGCGATTGGGTTCGTCATCAGAAAAAATACCGAACAGCGACGAAAATCCAAAGACGCTGACAGCGAGCATACCCAGCGTCATTAAGAATTGCTTTCGCGTCATCTCCCGGGCCATGAGCTGATCAATTTTTTTGGAAAACACACTCATTTTGTCGTTTGATTTTCCCTCACGTCTACCAATCAACCATATCTTAGAATACTGCTTACGCTCCTGTCAAGCAGCGGCAATGCGCCTTCAGTTGGCGACGGCGGTGTAGAGCACCTGGGTGGTGTAGGCCCCGCTCTTGGTGCTGGTATTGGCGCAGGCGCCGAACCAGACCGTGGTTGTCACCGCCGGGTCAGCCGCCGTCGCCGTTGAGGCCAGGGTATCGGGTGTCGAGGTGCTGGGTACAATGCCGGCAAATAAGGCGCTGCCGGGGCTGACGTTGGTCTGGCCCACGGTGGGACCACTCCCAAAGCTACCGACCCCGTCCACCCGATAACCCCAGGTATTGGCAGCCAAAGCTGCCGGACTGGCAAAGGTGCCAGTTGTGGGCGGTATGGTAGAAGCGCCGTTGACGAGGGCGGTATTCGTACTATTATCAGCGAGAGTCAGGGTGTAGCCGTTGGCATCATCAGTCAGCACTTGGGGGCTGTCACTTTGGATGGTGCAACTGCCGCTGGCAGTAGGCGTAACGTTGAGGCTGATGTTGCCATTGCTGGTCAGACTGATACTGCAGGCCATGCCATAATCGCAGGAGCCGTAGGTACCGCTGCCGTAGGTTCCGGTGGTGTAGGCCAGGACCAGGCCGGCAAGCAGTATCTGCAAACCGATCAAGGCCGCCGCAATATGAAAGACTTTTTTTACGTAGCGGCTCATGTCATCGCTTCTTATGCAATTTACTACGCCGCCGCTGATAGCCGAACCGCATCAGCCAAAAGCCAACAACTATGATCACAACGGCCAAAATAACCAGTCTCGCCCGGGAGGACATCACCAACACCCACCGGGTAGGCAGCTTTTGATGATGATTGAGAAAACTGACACTGCCGCTCACCTTAAATAGACCGATGCCGGGCGACTTAGGCCACGGAATAGTAATGCGGCGAATGGTCTGCGGCAACAATTCCTTGGTGGTACTGAGGCCGTATTTAGTATGGCCGAGCACGTCCTTGACGTTCAGTTGAAGGGCGGCCGGAAAATGTATGCTGCCATCATCCTGCAACCGAATCACCGAAGTTAGGGGCGGCTTTTGCAAAAAACTGGAGTGCCAGGTGATCAACTCGCCCTTTTTAACAACGGGCCCGGCGACTTGAATATAAAACAGTTCGCCAACGCGTTCATTGAGCGTGATGCTGTTAGCAACTTTTGGATACTGGGTCTCGGCAAAGGCGGCTGCATAATAGCCGCCGGGCTGGACGTTTTCTGGCACAGAGATCGTGTAGTTGATACTGGCCGTTTGGCCGGCGTTGAGATGGCCGCCCGGCGCCGAGAAGTTGAGCCAGCCCGCTATATTGGGAGCGCTCGGCAAAACGGTAAACTCCGGCGTATAGTCCTCACCGCTAACCCGGTAAGGCGTCGGATAGGCTAAAAAATTGTAGCCGGTCGCACCCTGGTTAATAATTTGGAAAGAACCCTTGTAGGTGGCGCCCGGATTAATGACCGGGCTCACTGAGGTAGGCGTGATAGTTATGTCTTGCGAGGCAGCATGGGCCCGGCCGGTGCCGAGACAACAGAGGACGAGGCAGGCAGCCGCCACTGCTACCGGCCACCGGTATTTCCGCATGACAGGCGCAAGGTAGTTCATCAGTTTGCGGTTGCGGTGTAGGTGACGCTATCTGTATATGTGCCGGACGGCTGCGAGGTATTGGCGGCCACCGCATACCACACAGGCGTGGTGTCGTTGGAGGCAACTCCAGAAGTGGTCTTGATGGTATTAGGCGAAGCGCTGGCCGGCATGCCGGCAAATTTTAAGGTGCCGCTCAGAGCCGTGCTGTTGGTTGCTGAGTAGCCGCTGGCATTGAAGCCGCCGACGCCCGCTACGGCATAGCCCCAGGTATTGACAGCTTGGGTAACCGGCGTGGTTTGGCTGCCGCTTGAGGCAGGTATGGTATTCCCGCCTGAGGTCAATGTTACCGTGGAATCAGTGTCGGCTAGCGTTAAGGTATACCCTGATGAGTCATTGGTGCTGACAGTGACGGTGTCGCTGGCAATGGTTTGCGCGCCGCTGCCGGTCGGCGTAACGTTAACGTTGACCGTGCCATCAGAGGTCAATACGCTTAATACCGAGGATATATTCGAACTAATGGTCGTGGAAGCCGTTAGAGCCGACACCGCAGCGGTGCCGGCAACCATAAGAACAGTAACAGGGAGCGCTAACAGGATCTTTGGTAACTTCGGTCGCTTCATCGGTTGGCAGTCCATTATGTGGTGGTATTAAATTGATAGTAGCACAACCATTATAAAAGTGTTGCTACTATTCGCAGTTTTTGTTGTGGAAAATTATCCTTAATAATACATATTCATCGGTAGAAACAAACCGAAAAATTAATTTATTGCTGTCGGCATTAAGGTCATGCTATGCTCAATTTGACTGCAAACAAAGACGCTCACCGACTGAATTACTAGCTGTTTTGGAGGATATGTGCCCAGCCCACCGACCTTACCGACGCCTGGAGGTAACGCTAATAACTGGGGTACTGTGCTAAACGACTACCTGCAGCAGGCCTTGGCGTCCGATGGTACGCTCGTTACGGGCAGCACCAATTCGTACACTGGTTTGGCTAACACGAATCTTGCAAGCGGCACTAAACCCGGCCTGGTGCAGCTCGCAGGAGATTTAAGCAATACGGCGGCATCGCCAAAAGTAGCCGGGTTGCAAGGACGCACGGTTGACTCGTCGGCGCCTGCCGACGGCGATGTTTTGACCTGGAGTGCCAGCGACACGCAATGGACGCATGTTCAGCCCAGCACGGGCGGTGGCGGCGGTGGCGGTTCCGGCGATTTAGACGGCGGCTCGGCCTCCTCAAGCTTTGGCGGCACGACGGCTATCGACGGAGGTACTTCTTAGATGTCTGCCACGATTCAATTCCGGCGGGATACGGCCGCCAACTGGACCTCGAATAACCCCACACTGGCGCAGGGCGAAGTCGGGCTCGAAACAGACACCAACGCCTATAAAATTGGCGACGGCTCCTCTGCCTGGACCAGCCTTCCCTACAACCAGCTGGCGCCCGAAATTACGACGCTGCTATTGGACGGCCAGAGCAATGATGCGTCAGCGCCAGGGGCTGGCAATTTAACCGTCTACAGCAAGTCAATCGGCGGCCGTATGATGCTCAAACAAGTTGGGCCGAGCGGCTTAACAACTTCTTTGCAGCCGTTTCTGGCACGCAATAAGATCGGCTATTGGGCGGCTCCTGGAAACGCCACGACCACGCCGGGGATTTTCGGCTACACAGCACCGACTACCACTGGTACGGCGACGGCGCGCAACGTCGCCACTACCAGCTTGTTCACCCGTATGCGGCGGCTGGCCTATGTGTCATCATCTACGGCCGGGTCGCTTTGCTATCAATACGTGGCTGTTGCCCAAGTGACCGTTGGCGACGGCGCGGGCAACGGCGGCTTTTACAAAATTTGCCGGTTTGGCATTAGCGACGCCGCCGCCGTCAGCGGCGCCCGCCTGTTTTGCGGCGTCAGTTCATCCACTTCCGCACCCACCAATGTGGAACCGTCCACGTTGACCAACTCTATCGGCATGGGGCACGGCGCCTCTGATACAACCATGCATATCTACTACGGCGGGTCAGCGGCGCAAACGCCCATAGATTTGGGTTCAAATTTTCCGTCCAATACCCGCAGCACGGATGTCTACGAGCTGGCACTGTTTGCACCTTCCAATAGCAACAATACGGTCTATTACGAAGTTACCCGGATTAATACCGGCAATGTAGCCACCGGCACGCTGACCGGCACCGCCGGAACTGCCTTGCCGGCTTCGACCACGCTGCTGTCATTCCAACGAATCTGGCGCACCAATAATGCTACAGCGTTAGCAGTCGCCTATGACATTATGTCCGATTACATCGAAACGGATAACTGATGGCGACGCAAATTAAATGGCGCCGGGACACGGCCGCTAACTGGACTTCGCACAATCCGGTCTTGGCGCAAGGTGAGCCGGGTTTTGAAACTGACACCAGCGATTTCAAAATCGGCGACGGCTCAACGGCTTGGAATTCTCTGGCCTACGGCAGTACCATGTCTGGCGCCGAACAAAATGTGGCCGCCCTGTTGCAGGGCCAAAGCAGCGACCCGAGTACTCCGGCCGCAAATAAGCTGACACTCTACTCTCGGGCCATCGGCGGCCGGTATATGCTCAAACAGATTGGTCCGTCGGCCCAAACTACCACTTTTCAGCCTTTTCTGGCCCGTAATAAGGTGGGCTACTGGGCGCCGCCCGGCAACTCGACCACCCTGCCAGCAGTTTTTGGCTATACCGCTCCCACCACCGTAGGCACCACCACGGCGGCAAACGTGGCGACGACCAATTTCTTCACGCGTTTACGGCGACTCAGCTTCGTCTCCTCGTCTACAGCCGGTTCATTATCCACTTTTAGGGTGGCCATTACCCAAATCCAGCTCGGCGACGGCTTTGGCAACGGCGGCTTTTATAAAATCATCCGCTTTGGCTGCAGCGACCCCGCCACGGTTGCGGGTGCCCGGCAGTTTTTTGGTATTAGCAGTTCGACCGCCGCCCCAAGCAATGTTGAACCGAATACACTCACTAACTGCGTAGGCATCGGCCACGGCGCTGCTGATACCAATATGATGCTCTACTACGGGGGATCGACCGCCCAAACCCCCATTAGTCTCGGCGCCAACTTCCCCATTAACACGCTATCGACCGACGCGTACGAGTTAGCGCTATTCTCTCCCAGTAGCCAGTTTTGCACCGTATACTATGAGGTAACGCGCCTGAACACCGGGGACGTGGCAACCGGCACGCTAGTCGGCGATGGCGCCGGCATTGTCCTGCCGTCGCCGTACACCTTGCTCAACTACAGCTGGAACTATCGCACCAATAACGCAACGGCCCTATCGGTTAGCATAGACATTATGAGCGACTACATCGAAACCGATAATTAAATACCATGCATCAGTCAAAATCAAGAGTTACACTCAAAAAATCGCGGCATTCAGCTCAGCGGCGCGTCGTTAAGGCGCGTATTCGCGCTAAGCGGCCGATGCATCGCAAGATACTGCTGCATCCGACCAGTCTTTTTATACTGTTATGCGTCGGCGTCTTTATGGCCGGTGCCACCTACTACGCCTTAGCTGCCACCGAAATTTCGAGCGTTATCGAGGCGCCCCCATTGCAGGCGCCAGCTCTCATAACTAACCCGCCGGCTAATAGCTCCGTCACCGTCTCGCCCATAACCGTATCCGGTACATGCCCTACTAATTCATATGTAACATTGCAGCTGAATGGCAGCTTTGACGGTGTTGCTTGGTGTACCGCCGCGAATACCTTTCAGATTACTACCTCCCTTTATTCAGGCGAAAACGATCTCTTGGCCCAGGACTACAACTCGACCGATTTAGCCGGTCCCGCCTCCCCCGGCATAAAGGTATACTACCGGCCGCCGCATTCGGCCGCCGCCGCTGCATCGCCGGCAGCGCCGGCGAGCTTGCCGCCGTCTACTCCGTCAGCCAACGAGACTACTGCCGGCACTCCAGAAACAATTCAGCCGATGGTGCTTATCAGTGATTTTAAGTTTAAGACCTTTATCGCCGATAAAAGCTTTTCGTGGACGGTAAATCTCCAAGGCGGAACGCCGCCATATGTCGTTAATGTCGACTGGGGCGACCACACGCATTCGCAACTGGTCTACAAAACCGATCCGCCAATTAATTTGCAGCATGTATACAAAACGCCGGGCTATTATGCGGTCACCGTTAACTCAACTGATGCCCATGGCCAGACAAAAGTCATGCAAGTGACGGCGCTCATCAATAATACTGACGGCTCCTCGCCGTTTCTGGCGGTGGCCACCAAAAAACATCCGCCGCACGCCACATTGTTTGGCACGCTCAAGACCACTCACCACTGGCTGTTTGTAGCAGGACCAGCATATCTTATTGTTGCCTTGATGACGTTGAGTTTTTGGCTCGGTGAGCAACGCCAGGTTTTACGGCAATTGCGGCGCTACAAATCGCGCCATGCGTAGATATGGCCAGCTAAAGCATCTGCACTATTTTTTAATCATGTGTTCTTAATCAAAATGCTATTGTTTTTCTTGCTGGATTGAGTCAAGAGGCCTACATTGTATATAGTAACCGGAGGCTTTGGTGGCGAGAACCGTTGATCAAACGACCGATGATATTTTAGCGGCCCGTAGGGACCGCGATAAACAAATAGGGCCCACGTCCGCGCCCGATCAATTGCGCCTAATTGATCAAGCTACCAATCTCATATCTGAAACAGTATCTGATACGACTGGCGAACTTTTTCATAGGTTCTACGAATTTGAAGACGACCAGGACGTAATGGATGGGCTTAGGACTGTGCTGACAAGTTTTATAGGCCCCAAAATGACCGACAGAGAACTCAAAAAAATTAGTGGCAGCAGCCGATGAGTGCCAAAAAATTCGTCGCCAGCCTGTTCGTTGCCTTGTTCGTTATTATTGCCGCCGTGTATGCGCTGTGGTCAGGCCAGTTATTCGGTCATATTTTGTTCCTGCTTCCGCCTCTCCTGGCTGTAACCTGCGGTGTGTATGCTGTTCGCACCTATCGTTTTGCAAATGTCCATGGCAAGTCAATGGCGCTGTTGACAGCAGGCCTCGCCTGCTTCTTTATCGGTGAGTTTCTCTTCTTCTTATTTCAGTTTGTTTTCCATACGAGTCCATTTCCGTCTGTGGCTGATGTCTTCTACTTGGCGGCATATCCTCTGTTGCTGGCCGGGTTATTGAGGGAGATTATTTTACATCACGTTAGTTGGCGCGACCTGAGTAAACTCGTACTGGCGCTGGTACTGCTATTGGTGGCTGCGTTGATCTTTATCGTGGCCTATTTTGGGGTTTTCTTGGCCTATAATCCCGGTGATCCAGCTATCAACAACACCGTTGCAATCGCCTATGGGATCGCTGATCTTATGCTCATCATCCCGAGCCTGTTTATACTGAATATGGCGCTCGATTACCGCGGCGGCAAGTTGTTCAACTCTTGGGTGCTCATCTTATTGGCGCTGATTTTTATGCTGGCAGGC
>Ga0335082_10007913_pt1 | contig 11539 bp, 11 predicted proteins | sample Lox_Sample_41_FD_206718 | JGI IMG/M metagenome (GOLD analysis project Ga0335082, IMG submission 206718) | Soil microbial communities from Loxahatchee National Wildlife Refuge, Florida, United States - Lox_Sample_4.1 | ecosystem: Environmental > Terrestrial > Soil > Wetlands | place: USA... | reverse complement strand
GCGTGGCGCCTTCGGATCGAGCGTCGGGTGCAGCAACTGATCGAGGGAGCCGGGATCGACGCGGCGGATCGCCTCGCGGCGGTCGATCAGGCCCTCGCCCACCATGTCGACCGCGACTTTCAGCGCTGCGGCCGCGGTGCGCTTGCCGCTGCGCGTCTGCAACATCCAGAGACGGCCCTGCTGCACCGTGAACTCGATGTCCTGCATATCGCGGTAGTGGGCCTCGAGCTTGCGGCGCACCCCATCGAGCTCGCGGTAGAGCTGCGGCATCACCTCTTCCATCGCCGGCAGGGTCGACTTGTTGGCCGTCTTGCCGGCGATGCTCAAATGCTGCGGCGTGCGGATGCCGGCCACCACGTCCTCGCCCTGGGCATTGACGAGATACTCGCCGTAGAATTCGTTGGCGCCGGTGGAGGGATTGCGCGTGAAGGCGACGCCGGTGGCGCAGTCCTCGCCCATGTTGCCGAACACCATGGCCTGGACGTTGACGGCGGTGCCCCAGTCCTCCGGGATCTTGTGCAGCTTGCGATAGGTGACGGCGCGCTGCGTATTCCAGCTCCCGAACACCGCAGCGATGGCGCCCCACAGCTGCTCCAGAGGATCTTGCGGGAAGGGCTTGCCAAGCTCCTCCACGACCTTGGCCTTGTAGGCCTGCACCAGCTTCTTCCAATCGCCGGCCATCAGCTCGGTGTCGAGGCTGAGTCCGCGATCCTCCTTGTGCAGCTCGAGCAGCTCCTCGAAATGGTGGTGATCAACGCCGAGCACGACGTTGCCGTACATCTGGATGAAGCGGCGGTAGCTGTCGTAGGCGAAGCGTGGGTCGTTCGAGCGCTTCGCCAGCCCTTCCACCGTGACGTCGTTGAGGCCGAGATTGAGCACCGTATCCATCATGCCCGGCATCGACACGCGCGCGCCCGAGCGCACGGACACCAGCAGCGGGTTGGCGGCATCGCCGAACTTCGCGCCGACGGTCGACTCGATGTGCTTCAGCCCCTGCTCGACCTGCGCCTTGAGGTCGGCCGGGTAGCTCTTGCCGCTGGCATAGAAATGCGTGCAGACCTCGGTCGTGATGGTGAAGCCGGGCGGCACTGGCAGCCCGAGATTGCTCATCTCCGCGAGGCCGGCGCCCTTGCCGCCCAGCAGGTTGCGCAGGTCGGCACGTCCTTCCGCCTGGCCGCCGCCGAAGCGATAGACCCATTTGGGCGTCGAGGCTGCAGTGCGCGCGTTGTTGGCGGCACGGGCGGGCTTTGCCGAGGTCTTTTGCTGTGCAGAGCTCATGACGGGGTCACCTCCTGATCCAGTGCGTGCTGATCAGTCAGCCTCTTGTAGGGGCGCGCTGCGCGCGCCCGCATTGCCACGGCCACTATGTCGGAGGGAGTCCCTGTCGCGGGCGGGCGCAGCCCGCCCCTACGACACGCTGCGGCGCGCGTCATGCCGAACCGGACCAGCCCGGCGATGGCAGCCTGGGGATGCGACGAAAGCAGGACCATCGCGACCCTCATCCCTCGATCTGCGAGAAGTCGGCGACGCGGTTGAGCGTAGCGCGGATTTCCGACAGCAGGCGCAGGCGGTTGGCGCGCAAAGCGGCCTCGTCGCTGTTCACCGTCACCTTGTCGAAGAAGGCATCGACGGGCGCGCGCAACTCGGCGAGCGCGGCCATGGCGCCGGTGAAATCCTCCTGCTCGAGCGCGCGGCCGCCGGCCTCGCCGCCGGCGGCGAGCGCCCGATACAGGGCCTTCTCCTCCTCCTGCCCCAGCAGCGCACCGTCGATGCCGCTGTTGTAGGCCTTGCCGTCCTTCTTCTCTTCGATGCGCACGATGTTGCTCGCCCGACGATAGGCCACCAGCAGGTTGGCGCCGTCCTCGCTGTCCAGGAATCTCTTGAGGGCATCGACGCGGGCCAGCAAGCGCACGAGATCATCCTCGCCGCCGAGCGAGAACACCGCCGAGATCAAATCATGCCGCACGCCCTTCTCGCGCAGCGCCACCTTCAGGCGATCCGCGAAGAAGTCGAGCAGCTCGCTCGGTTTGAGCGCGCCAAGTCCCTCCTTCTGCGCTGCATAGAGTTGATGCGCGGCAAGAAATACCCTGCTCAGAGACAGTCGCAGCTTGTTCTCGACGATCAGCCTGATAACGCCAAGCGCAGCCCGTCTGAGCGCGAACGGATCCTTCGAGCCCGTCGGCTTCTCGTCGATGGCGAAGAAGCCGACGAGCGAATCGATCTTGTCGGCGAGCGCGACGGCGACGCTGATCGGGGCAGTCGGACAGCGATCGGCGGGACCCAGCGGCGCATAGTGCTCGGCGATGGCTTCGGCCACTGCCATCTTCTCCCCCTCGTGCATGGCGTAGTAACGGCCCATCACGCCCTGGAGTTCCGGGAATTCCCCGACCATGCCGGAGGTGAGATCGGCCTTCGCGAGCAGTGCGGCGCTGCGCACCTGGTCGACATCAGCGCCAGGAATATAGGGCACGAGTTCCGCTCCCAGCGTCTGCATGCGCGAGACCTTGTCCGCGACGGTGCCGAGCCTGGCATGGAAGACGATGTCCTTGAGCGCGGGCACGCGCTCTTCCAGCTTCACCTCGCGGTCCTGGTCCCAGAAGAACTTGGCGTCGGAGAGGCGCGCCCGCAACACGCGCTCGTTGCCGGCCACGATCGCCTTGCCCCCGTCCTTCGTCGCGATGTTCGCGACGACGATGAACCGCGGCGCCAGCTTGCCGCCCTTGTCGAGCAGCGAGAAGTACTTCTGGTTGACGCGCATCGAGGTGGTCAGCACCTCCGGCGGAATGTCCATGAACTGCTCGTCGATGCGCCCAATGAGGGCGACCGGCCATTCGACCAGGCCGGTGACCTCGTCGAGCAGCGCATCGTCGGGCTTGACCGTCAGACCTGCCGACGCGGCGAGCTTGTCCGCCTGCTCCTTGATCGCAGCGCGTCGCTCGGCCGGATCGACGATGACGTAACCCTCGCGCAGCTTCGTCTTGTAGTCGCCATAGCCCGCAACTTGGATCTCGCTCGGATCGAGGAAGCGATGGCCCCGGGTCGTGCAGCCGAATTTCACGGACGAGCCGCCGAGATCGACGGCGCCGTCGAGCGGCTTGCCATCGAACGTCGCCAGGATCGAATGCAGTGGCCGTACCCAGCGATACTGATGGCCGGCCCAGCGCATCGACTTCGGCCAGGGCAGCGCCGCGAAGGACCCGGCCAGCAGGGCTGGCAGCAGGGCCGCGGTCTTCACGCCCTTCTTCTTCACGATCGCGAACCAGAATTCGCCCTTGCCGGTGTCGCGCTTCTCGCACTGGTCGAGGCTCGCGAGCCCAGCCGATTTGAGGAAGCCCTGAACTGCTTGCTCCGGCGCCCCCACGCGCGGGCCGCGCTTCTCCTCGGTCACGTCCGGCTGCGCCGTCGGCAGGCCGTCGACGGCGATGGCGAGACGGCGAGGCGTCGCGTAGGCGGCAGCGCTCGTGAAGGTGAGGCCGGCTTCCTTCAGCTTCTCCATGACGAGGCGCTTCAGGTCCTCGCCCGCACGCCCCTGCATGCGCGCGGGGATCTCCTCCGAGAAGAGTTCGATGAAGAGCTCCGCCATGTCAGGCGCGGCCCTGCTGGCTCGCCAGCCAAGCCTCGCAGCAGCCCTTGGCGAGGGCGCGCACGCGACCGATATAGGCCTGCCGCTCGGTCACGGAGATGACGCCGCGCGCATCGAGCAGGTTGAAGATGTGGCTCGCCTTCATGCACTGGTCGTAGGCGGGCAGCGCCAGGGGCGCGCGGTTGGCGCTACCATCGATCGCCAACAGCTTGCGGCACTCCTCCTCCGCGTCGACGAAATGACGCAACAGCTTCTCCGTCGTGGCCTGCTCGAAATTGAAGGCGGAGAATTCGCGCTCGGCCTGGAGGTAGACGTCGCCGTAGCTCATGCCGCCCTGGCCGCGCGGCCGACCGTTCCAGTCGAGGTCGTAGACGTTCTCGACGCCCTGCACATACATGGCAAGCCGCTCGAGCCCGTAGGTAAGCTCGGTCGAGACCGGATCGCACTCGATGCCGCCGACCTGCTGGAAATAGGTGAACTGGCTAACCTCCATGCCGTCGAGCCAGACTTCCCAGCCGAGGCCCCAGGCGCCGAGCGTCGGGCTCTCCCAGTCGTCCTCGACGAAGCGGATGTCGTGGGCCTCGAGATCGATGCCGAGGGCGCGCAGGCTGCCGAGATAGAGATCCTGGCTGTCGGGCGGCGACGGCTTCATGATCACCTGGAATTGGTAGTAGTGCTGCAGCCTGTTGGGATTCTCGCCGTAGCGGCCGTCCTTCGGCCGCCGCGAGGGTTGCACGTAGGCGGCGTTCCAGGGTTGCGGCCCGAGCGCCCGCAGCGTGGTCGCTGGATGAAAGGTGCCGGCGCCCACCTCCATGTCGTAGGGCTGCAGGATGACGCAACCCTGGCGCGCCCAATAGTCCTGCAGCTTCAGGATCAACCGCTGGAAACAAGTGTCGGGATTAGGCGTCGGGGCCATCGCGGGACGGTCCGCATGCTCGGGTGACGGCGTCTTGGGTGCGGCGCAACATATCGGCCACCCCCCAGGGGGTCAAGCAAGGCGCCGTCAGAACGGGCAGCCAGCCTTGCCGCAGGATTTGCTGCCGGGCGCCGTGAAAGCTCCGCAAACCCTGCATTTAACCATGTCTGCGACTTGGTGCGAGGCCTTTGGCTGCACGCGCCCCTGCTCTTTCTCTCGCCGCTCCGCCTCACGACGGCCGCGCTCGATCTGGCTCAGCAGGCGAAGCCCGAACCAGATGGCGCTGATGACCGCGATGAGGACGAGGAGCTTGGTCGGGCTTGGAAAACCGAACATCCCGCGATTTAGCGATTATGGATGAGCCGGGTCAAGGAAAGGCCGCGGCGTCTACAGCCCGAACCGTGCCCACAGGGCGCGCTCCTCGGCGGCGGCCAGCAGGCCGCGGGCCCAGTCATCCGGCGCCGCCAGGCCCAGGCGCCGCCGCAGCCAGCCGGTCGGCGCGCCGACGACGCGCAGGCGCACCTTCTCGCCGAAGCGCGCCCGCATGACCGTGCGCAGGTCGCCGATGCCGTCGATGAGGCCGAGTTCGAGGGCGCGCCGGCCGGTCCAGAACTCGCCGCTGAAGAGCGTGTCGTCGTCGCCCTTGAGGCGGGCACCGCGGCTGGCACGCACCTGCACCTTGAAGCTGTCGTGGATCTCGCGCTGGAGCGCTTCCAGCCGGGCGACGTCCTCGGCATTCTCTGGCCGGAAGGGATCGAGCATGGATTTGCGCGCGCCGGAGGTGTGGATGCGACGCTCGATGCCGGTGCGCTGCAGCAGCTCCTGGAAACCGAAGCCTGCGCTGATGACGCCGATCGACCCGACGACGGAGGACTCGTCGGCGAAGATCTCGTCGCCGGCGGTAGCCAGCCAGTAGCCGCCGGAGGCCGCCACGTCCTCGGCGAAGGCGAACACGGGCAGCTTCTTCTCGGCCGCCAGCGCGCGGATGCGCCTGGCGATCAGCGAGGACTGCACGGGCGAGCCGCCCGGCGAGTTCACCGCCAACGCCACCGCCTTCAGGCCGCGCAGGGAGAAGGCGCGCTCCAGCGTCGGCGCCAGGCCGGCGAGCGACAACCCTCCGCGCAGCGGCCCGAGCGGCCCGATGACGCCGCTGAGCCGGACCACTGCGACGATCGGCTGGCCGCGCAGCCGCGCGATCCAGGACATCACAGCATCAACCCGACGCCGTCGCGCAGGATCGCCTCGGCCGCCGGCGTGTAGCGGCCGTCGGGCTCGTGCAGCACGAGCCCCGCCGCCAGCCGCGTCGGCGCGCCGACCTCCTTGCGCGCCCGCACTACCACCCGGCTGGCCGGCCGGCTGCCGCCCGGCCACAACGGAAACACCACGATCTCCCCGGCGCGCGACCGCAGCTCCGCCAGCAGCGCCTCCAGCCGGTCGGCACGATGGATGAAGGTCACCGTGCCCTTGGGCCGCGCCATCGTCACGCAGAAGCGCACCCAGTCGGCGAGATCCGCCTCGCCCTCGACATGGGCGATGGCGCGCCCGCGCTGCGGGGGCGGCGTGGCGGCGTCGGCCGGCAGAAACGGGGGATTCGCCATGACGTGATGGAAGGAGCTCGGCGCCAGCCGTGGCGGCGGCCGCAGCAGGTCGCCCACCATGATCTCGACCCGGCCGGCGAAGCCGTTCAGATCGATGTTCCGCGCCGCCAGCCTCACGAGCTCGCGCTGCATCTCGATGCCGCGCACCTGGCAGGCCTGCTCGCGCCAAGCGAGGCAGAGAGCGGCTGCCCCAACCCCGGCGCCGACGTCGAGGACGAGGTCGCCGGGGGCGGCCGGCACCGACGCCGCCAGGAACACGGGATCGATGGCGACGCGATAGCCCTCCTGCGGCTGGATCAGTTGCAGGCGCCCGCCGAGCAGGCGGTCGTCGGTGGTGGCCAGCGCCTTCTCGGGCTCACTCATCGGGCAGCGCCTCGCCGAACTCCGCGAGGATGCGGCGCGCCTGCCGGTAGTCGTCGTCGGGCACCATCAGCCGCTGCCCCAGCAGGTCCAGCGCCCCCGCAAAGGCCATGCTGAGATGCGTATCGAACAGGAACGTTGTGATGCCCTGGTCGTCGAGCAGCGCTCGCACATGCGCGATGCGCACGGGATCGTTGGTTCGCAACAGTTCTCGCACGGCCTTTGCTCCGCTTTGCCGCCATCGCGCTACTGTCGGCAGGGACGGCCGGGCTTGACCGACCCCGGCGGCGATCTATGCTCGCTTCGGCATCGCGCAGCGTCAAGAAAACAGGATCGCAGCGACCGTGGCAATCGTCGTCAACCTCGAGGACGGGCGGGGCAAACCGCGCAAGCCCTCGCTGAACGCCTTGTCGGCGCTGGTCGGCGACGATCTTGAGGCCGTCAACAGCCGGATCCTCCAGCATATGCACAGCCCGGTCGCGCTGATACCGCAGCTCGCCGGACACATCATCGCCGCCGGCGGCAAGCGGCTGCGGCCGATGCTGACGCTGGCCGCGGCGCGGCTCTGCGGCTATCGCGGCGACCGCCACGTCTCGCTCGCCGCCTGCGTCGAGTTCATCCACACGGCCACCCTGCTCCACGACGACGTCGTCGACGAGAGCGGGCTGCGGCGCGGACGCGCCACCGCCAACGCCGTCTGGGGCAACAAGGCCAGCGTGCTGGTCGGTGATTTCCTGTTCAGCCGCGCCTTCCAGCTCATGGTCGCCGACGGCTCGCTCAAAGTGCTGGAGATCCTCTCGCAGGCCTCGGCCGTGATCGCCGAGGGCGAGGTGCTGCAGCTCGTCACCAGCAACGACACAGAGACCAGCGAGCAATCCTACCTGGACGTCATCCGTTGCAAGACCGCGGCACTGTTCGCCGCCGCCTGTTGCATCGGCGCCGTGATCGCCAACCGCCCAAAGGTGGAGGAGGAAGCACTGCAGAGTTTCGGCCTCAACCTCGGCATCGCCTTCCAGCTCATCGACGACGTGCTCGACTACTCCGCCAAGCAGGCGGAGCTGGGCAAATCGATCGGCGACGATTTCCGCGACGGCAAGATCACGCTGCCGGTCATCCTCGCCTTCCGGCGCGGCGACGAGACCGAGCGGGCGTTCTGGCGCCGGTGCCTGGAGGACCTGCAGCAGCGCGACGAGGACCTCGAGCGCGCCATCGCCCTGCTCGACCGCCACGGCGCCCTGCGCGACACCATCGCCCGCGCCGGCCACTACGGCGCCATCGCGCGCGACGCGCTCGGCATCTTCCCGGACAGCCCGGAGAAGCGCGCTTTCCTCGAGGCCATCGATTTCTCGATCGACCGCGCCCACTGATCTCGGGCGCGCCGCGGCCCGCGCGCCTCACTCCGGAAGACCGGCCTTCAGCAGGCCTTGGCGGCAATGCTCGCGGTCGACATCCCGCTTGTAGTGCAGGGTGGCCAGGTAAGTCTCGACCCGCAGGTCCGGCTGCAGCTTCTGCGCCTCGCGCACGTGGCGGCGCGCCGTCTCGTCGTTGCCGAGGTAGGCGTGACAGGCCGCCAGCGCGCCATGATGCAGAGAGTCAGGCGTCGTGATGCGCTTGAGAGCCGCGACTGCATCGCCATAACGCCGGGCAGCGAAGTAGGCGCGCCCCAGGTGGCTCCAGAAGCGCTCGGGGTGATACGGGTTGAGGCGCATGGCCTTGGCGATCCAGTCGATCCCCTCCTCCGGCCGGCCGAGCCAGGTCAGGACCTCACCTTGCTGGACCACGATGAGATCATCATTGGGATTGAGGCTGAGCGCGCGCTCCTGGTGGTATATGGCTTTATCCAGGTTGTCGCCCGCCACGTGCACGGCCGCAAGGATGCGGTGCACGTCGCTGTCGTTCTCGTCGAGCGATAGCGCCGTCTGCAGCGATCCCACGACCTCGTTCCAGGTGGCATCGCGATCCGTGCGCCAGCCATAGACCCAGGCTTGGCCGATGATGCACGCCCGCCAGGCATGGGCATGGGCATATCGGGGATCGAGTTCGATCGCCCGTTCGATCAGGCGCAGCGCCTCGGTGTTGTCCGCCTTGTTGCTGCGATGGTGCAGCGTCTTGCCGGCCAGCACGCATTCGTAGGCGGCCATGTTGGCCGTAGGCTTGTGAACGGCGCGATCGCGGGTCGCGGCCTCGACGCGACCCGGCAGCGTCGCCACGATCGCCGAGGTCACCTCATCCTGGATGGCGAAGATGTCGTCGAGCTGGCGGTCGTAGCGCTCGGCCCAGATGTGCCGGTCGGTCTCGGCATCGATGAGCTGCACGGTCACGCGCACCCTATTTCCCGCCTTGCGTACGCTGCCCTCGGCCACGTACTGCACGCCCAGCTCTTTGGCGACCTGCTGCACGTGCACCGCCTTGCCCTTGTACTTGAACGAGGAATTGCGGGAGATGACGAACAGGTCGCGGAAGCGCGACAGCTCGGTCAGGATGTCCTCGGTCAGGCCGTCGGCGAAGAACTCCTGGTCGGCGTCGCCGCTCATGTTCACGAACGGCAGCACGACGATCGAGGGCTTTGCCGGCAAGGATGGAGCGGCCGCCTGTTGAGGCGCCAGGCCCGCGCCGGCAGGGCCGATACGGAACACCTGTATGGGCTCGGCGATGTTCTTGAGGGTGCGCGGGCCGAGGTCCTGGTAGGCAAGGTCGAGCTTGCGCGCGACCTCTGCGTGCACTTTGGCCGAAACGCAGATGCCGCCGGGCTCCGCCAGCTCCTGCAGCCGCATCGCCAGATTGACGCCGTCGCCGTAGAGGTCGCCGTCTTCCACGACCACTTCGCCGAGATTGATGCCGACGCGCAGCTGCAGGGGTGGCCCGCCGCTGTTGCTGTCGGCCATGCCCTTCTGCAGGTCGACGGCGCATTCGACCGCGCTCACGGCGCTGGCGAATTCGACGAAGACGCCATCACCCATCAGCTTGAAGATGCGCCCGCGATATTTGGCGACCAGCGGCTCGAGCACGTTCTTCCGTCGCGCCTTGAGCGCCTCCAGCGTGCCCGCCTCGTTCTCGGTCACCAAGCGGCTGTATCCGACGACGTCGGCTGCGAAGATGGCGGCAAGCTTGCGCTGCATGATGGGCGCGATCCTGGATACTGGGCGAGCCGATGCGCCGATGATAGCCGCTCGGGTTCCGCGCGAACAGCCCTCGGACCCGGGGCTTCTACCGGCCGGATCGCACGCAAGACTATGATCGCCATCACGAATCCATCGCTTCGGCGGGTCCGCGCTTGCGGGACCCCCGCGATGGCTGTATAACCGCCCGTCCTCGAAGCGCCGTTCGGCCCGACAGGGTGCGTTTGGCAGGCGGCAACGCCGTCAAGCGCCCTTCCCGATGTCGGAGCATACCGGCCGGACGCGCTTCACCGGCACGCGCATGCGTGCCGCGACACATCCCTGATCGGGGGGTAGCTCAGCCTGGTAGAGCGCCTGCTTCGGGAGCAGGAGGCCGCTGGTTCGAATCCAGTCCTCCCGACCATTCCCCCGGCCGCCGCCCTCAGGCGCGGCCGAGCAAGAGCACCACGACAACGATGATGAGCAGCAGGCCGAAGCCGCCGCTCGGATAATAGCCCCAGCCGCGGCTGTACGGCCATGCCGGCAGGGCGCCGAGAAGCATCAGGATCAAGATCACGAGCAAGATCGTTCCAAGCATGGGTTGCGCCTCCTTCTGGCAGGTCGGCGACAGCGCGAATCCAGGCGGCGCACCGACGTGCGGTAGTTGCAGCAAGGCAAGAAACCCGGCCTTCGGCGCCGCAGTTCCGTCCTAGCTTCAACGGCTGCAATGCCGCCGCTGGGAACCAATACCTGCGTCGGGTGTTCCTGCCTTGAGGAATTGCGCGAGGCGGCCCTCGGGGCTGCCGCGCATCGCGTGCGCGTCTAGCGCATCAGCGCGTGAGCGTGTCGAGGCACTCGCTGCTGATCGGCTGGCCGGGAAGGCTCTCGGACGAGCGGCACGCCTCGTTGCTCGGCAGGCCGCCGAAGAACAGGCCCGCCTCGCAGCCCGCGAGCAGCAGTGCGAGCGCAATGAACGCCAGGAGCTTTTGCAGCATCGCCGTTCCCTCCCCACGCCGGCCGCCATGATCGCACGATACCGCGCCGCCGGGAAGCGCCCGCCGAAGATCGACGCGCGCGAAAAGCGTCGGGCCGGCGCGAGGGGGCACGCCGGCCCGACCGTCAGTCACGTTTGGTGAGGCGCGCTAGGCGTGACTGACTTTCACGGCAACGAACACCTCGCTGCCTTCGCGGTTCACCAGCAGCAGGACGGCATCCTGCTTGGCCGCGAGGGCGGCCGACAGGATTTCGCCCACTTCAGCCGGGGTATGCACATGCTTCTGCCCGACCTGCTCGATGATGTCGCCGGGGCGCAGGCCCTCCTCGGCGGCGGAGCCATCGTTGTCGACGTCGGTAATGACGACGCCCTCGACGTTGTCGGGAATGTCCATCTCCTGGCGGGTCTCCGGCGTGATGGCGGCGAGCGTCGCCCCCAGCGCCTTGACGTCGGTGCCTGTCGTCGCGTCTGCCGGCGCGGGCGTCTCGGCCGCCGTTTCCTCCTGCTCCGGCTTCTGCTTGGCGATATCGACCCGGAGCGTCGCCTTGCTCTTGTCGCGCCAGACAACGATGTCGGCCCGCCGGCCGGCCGGCGTGTCGGCGACGAGGCGCGTGAGGTCGTGCAGGCTGTCGACCGGCTGACCGTTGTACGAGAGGATCACGTCGCCCTTGCGCAGGTTGCCGCGTGCCGCCGGGCTGTTCGGCTCCACCTGGCTGACGAGGGCGCCGAGCGGCTTGTCGAGTCCGACGGCCGTGGCGATCTCCGGCGTCACCGGCTGGATGCCGACGCCGAGCCAGCCGCGCTCGACCGTGCCGTGCGACTCCAGCTGCGCGATCACGGGCTTCGCCAGATTCGACGGAATGGCGAAGCCGATGCCGACGCTGCCGCCATTGGGCGAGGCGATCGCCGTGTTGATGCCTACGACCTCGCCGGCCAGATTGAAGGTCGGGCCGCCCGAGTTGCCCTGGTTGATCGCGGCGTCGATCTGCA
>Ga0335082_10007912_pt1 | contig 11539 bp, 10 predicted proteins | sample Lox_Sample_41_FD_206718 | JGI IMG/M metagenome (GOLD analysis project Ga0335082, IMG submission 206718) | Soil microbial communities from Loxahatchee National Wildlife Refuge, Florida, United States - Lox_Sample_4.1 | ecosystem: Environmental > Terrestrial > Soil > Wetlands | place: USA... | reverse complement strand
AGCAGCAGCGCACAGGACGGGGATCCCGAGAGCGATGACCGTGATGGGCATGCGAGAGTGCAGCTTCATGGCCGTGCGTCCTTCCTTCGGTCTCCGCGTCTCCGTGACACGGCTGTCCTACTGACCTGAACCGCAGCTGGTCAGCGCGTTGTTCACCGCCTGGATGGTCAGCGCGACGTTGAACTCGGGGCCGCTCGGACGGCCGTGCGGGTACGCTGCATTTTCGACACCCGCACGAACGCGTGCTACGAACGGCGGCTTTCTGGACGCACCGGCACCGCTGGTTTAGCGGAACTGAGAAGCGCCTCCGACTCTCGCGTACGCCGGGGCTTCCTTCCCCAGACGGTCTACCCCGACGCGCGTTCCCCGGGAGCATTGGTGACGCCGCAGTGGTCACACCGCACGGCGAGCCCGTGTGCACGCCGGTCCGGGCGCGTTCTCGCGATGCCACTGCAGACAGGACACGTGGTGTCGTTCTCGCCGTTGAGCCCCCGACCTACCGCCGCGCGAGAATCCGCCCGAGGAAGCACCGGGTCGCCACACGCCGTTCGGTCACCACGGACGACCCAGGACCAGCGAACGCCTACTTCATCTGCCAGGTCCCTTCCCGGGTGTTTTTGGATTTTCCATCAGGCGACCGCTGCGTGATCTTCCACGTGCCGCACACTACTCGCACCAACGCGGTTGTCAGATGATTGGGATCAGCCCTTGACCTGACATCACACACGATTGCATGAATCTTGGCGGTACCTATGCGCTCGACGACTCCTCCCTCACGCCTCGTGACAGCCCGGCAGTTCTGGGTGGGTGCGGTTGGTCGCTGAATCGGTTTGGTGACACGTGCAGACAGCCGCAGACTGGAGCGATAGCCGATGGCAGCCCGATTACGAAGACTCATCGTCCAGATAGACCCAGCGCTCTCGCAGCTTGCATACCGCTGTTACCCCAACGGTTGCCCCCGCGAGCGAACCTGTTGCGTCGGGATGGCGGTAAGTGTGTCCCGGTCCGAGATCCGCGTGATCGACTCGCTTATGGACGAGCTCGCCCGTTTCATTCCTGGGCTGCACGAAGATGGCGGGTACGCCGACGTGTTCATCGAAGAGTCGCGCGGGATGCAAATCGATCCGCGAGACGAACGGGGCACCTGTCCGTTCCTCCTTCCGAAGCGGGGACGCGCGCTGTGCGCCATCCACCACCTCGCTCTTCGGACCGGCCGCGAGGTCGCGGCGGTCAAGCCGCGTGCGTGTCGCCACTGGCCGCTCATCCTAACGCGCCGCGGGCGACACGTACGCATCAGCGTCCACCCGAGTGCGCAGATGATCGGTTGCGTTGCCCCTCTGGCCAACCTGCCGGGGCAGCCGTCCATTCGTGCGGCATTCGCCGCCGAGATCAATGAGCTACGGCACCTCGCGAGCCGACGCAGGTAACCCAAGCGTGGGGCGGAACCCCATCCCGCCAGCGCTCGCGCAAATCGTGGCGCGGGAGGTAGGTGGCGCGGCGCAGAGCCGCAAAGACAGCAGGGCATCGAGGTCGACGTCCCACAGCCGAGGGGTCACGAGTCACTGCTGAGCAACACGGTCGGCGTCGCCCCGCGTGACCGCGGCCGGATCTCAGCCGCCACACCCGCCCGCCGCGGCATTCACCGCGTGAATGATAAACGCGACGTCAACGTCGGCGCCGCTCGGAACGCCGTGCGGGCACGCCGATTGGGCGTTGCCTAAGGCGATGTTCACCAGGCTGAGCAACTCATCGATGGTTACCTGGCCATCGCTGTTGCAGTCGCCGACATCACAGGGAGGGCCAGGGGAGTTGTACTCACAGGCGCCGATGGAACAGTGTGCGGCACCCGAACCACCTCGGACGAAGCCACGTTGGTCGAGGTTGTTCACGGGCGGTGCCGCGCAGATGGACTCATCGCCAGTGTTGGTCGCCGGACTGTCGGGCCGCAACGCAATGGTCTGCGTTGGGCCGCCGTTGTCCTTGAGGCCGGCGGGGTCGAGCAGCGGATCGCGTGACGGGATCGTCTCGCCGCAGCTGGTGCCCGGCCATTGCAGATTGTGGCCGCCGTCGGTGAAGTACCCGGAGTCGGCGCCTGCGGTCGACTCAACGATGCCGCCTGTTGCCCCCGCGCCGGCTTGCATGGCCGTCACTGCGGCGGGCATCGTGTTCCGGTCCCTTACCAAATACACCAACGGCCCCCCAAGGCACTCGGCTTCGCAGGTCACGCCGGCGGACTCGATGATCGTGTTTGTCAGCGTGACCGAGCCATAAGCGCATTCTGAATAGCGGTCGCCGGCGTTCAAGATCGCACGGCCGTTCTCGCTCAAGGTGCAGTTTGTCACCGTCGCGGTGCCGAAGAGGTTGGCGATCCCGCCCGAGTTGCCGCTCAGGGTGCAGTTCGCGAGGGTCAGGGTGTCGAAGTTGGAGATCCCGCCAGGCGAGTTGCCGTTCAGGGTGCAGTTCGTCAGCGTCGCGGTGCCCGCGTTGGTGATGCCGCCGGCCCACGCGCCCGCGGAGTTGCCGCTCAGCGTGCAGTCGGTCAGCGCCAGCGTGCCGCTGTTGCCGATCCCGCCGCCGCTCGAGGCGGAGTTGTCGCTCAGGGTGCAGTTCGTCAGCGTCGCGATGCCCCCGTTGGAGAGACCGCCGCCACCGCTGGTGGCGGAGTTGCCGCTCAGCGTGCAGTCGCGCAGCGTCAGCGTGCCGAAGTTGTAGATGCCGCCGCCGCCCCCGGCATACTCGCGGCTCGCGGTATTGCCGGAGAAGGTGCTGTTGATGACCGTCAGCGTGCCGAAGTTGGCGATGCCGCCGCCCCCGATGAAGGCGGAGTTGCCGCTCAGCGTGCAGTTCGTCAGCGTCAGCGTGCCGCTGTTGACAATGCCACCGCCCCAGTCGCCGTCGGTGCGCCCATCAGCAAGCGTCAGGTTCCGGACATCAAGCGTTGCGCCGTCGTTGACGCGGAAGACGCGGACGGTATCACCGCCACTCAGGGTCACGAGGCCACCGCCGTCGATCGCGATCTCCGCCGTGATCACCATCTCGGCGGTCAGGGCAATCGTCACCGGGTCCGCGCCGCAGTCAAACGTCACCAAGCCGCCAGCCGCCAGCGCCGCGTCGAGGGCGTCCTCCGTACAACTCGCCGGCGTCCCCGCGCCGACGACTCCAGCCGCGCCGACGGTGCTCGGGAGCCCAAGGACAGCGAGACCCGGCGCAACGCCGAGCACGCACAGCCGGAGCAACAGCAACCACATTGCACCGCTGCCCCGAGTCGGTGTCACGGTTCGCGGGTGTAACCACTTGCGTGAACGGGTCATGGCACTCTCCCTGTCTGGCCGTGCGGAGCGCCACCGGGTGGCAGCCTCGGCCGGCTGGCCCGGCTGGTCCGAGATGCGGGCCTCCCCGTGCGGTGTTTGTTGGTGTTTCGGTGGGCGCTGCCTCCCACAACAGTCGGGGAAGCGTCCAATGGCGGCGGGTTTGGCGCATGACCTCACCCTTCGTGCAACCCACTTACTCGTGCATTTTCGACACCCGCACGAACGCCCCCCTACGAACGGCGGCTTTCTGGACGCAGCGGCACGACTGGTTTAACGGAACTGAGAAGCGCTTCCGATTCTCGCGTACGCAAGGCTTCCGTCAGCTCGTAGCGAAGCACGACGAAGCGCACGAGCGCATAAGCCTACTCCAAGGTCTTGAGCATCTCCCGCGCGTACGGCGCGCACTTCGAGGTGGGTTGAATCTCGAGATACTTCTCGAACGCCTTCTTGGCGTCTGCCTTGCGGCCCAACTTGGTGTAGGTGTCACCCAGGTTCAGGTAGGCGACGCCGCGGCGCGGATCCAGGGCGATGGTCCGTTCGAACCATTGGGCGGCGTCAGCGTATTCCTCCAGCCGGTAATAGGTGTAGCCGACGTTGTTGGCCGGCAACGGATGCGCCGGGTCGAGCCTCGTCGCCGCCAGGAATTCCTCCAGGGCCTCGGGGTACTTCTTCTCTTTGAAGAGAGACATCCCGCGGTCGTTGTGTGTCCACATGGTGTCCGCCTTGCCCGCCAGGGCGTGCGGCCAGCCTGTCCCTCCAGGGTCTTCAGCGCCTGGCGCTCCGACGCCAACTGCTTCTGCAACTCTCGGTTGCGCTCGGACTTGCGGGCGTTCTCGACGCGATCGAGGAACTGCTCGACCTTCCTGGGAGAGGTAGATTCGGCAGCACTCGGTCGCGCTTCGAGGTCTGCGATCAACCCGTCCGTCAGCGACGCCAATCGCGTATGATTCCCCTCGAACAGGAATTCGCCCACGGCACAGACCCTGGCGCGATCCGCCGGCACCAGCGACGATTCACCCCTCGACCAGAACGATGATCTTCCGGTACGCGGCGACGACATCTGACAGCGTTGCGGCAACCGGATTGGAAGGGTCGGAAGTGGGCGCCACGTCCTGTTGTTGAGGCGCGGGCGTGCCGGCGGCCAACGTTGCGGTCGGGCGACCGGTAAACACGCCGCACATCGCAAACACGGCCAAACCCACCCTCAGGGTCGTGAGGCAAGCCATCGTCACCAACTCCATTCCCCGCCTATCGTGGCCCGGCCGCATCGCACTCCTCCCGCTCCTCCGCAACGTGCACGCCCTCACCGAACCCCCCTTAGTAATGTCCGACAGACGCTCCTGCCGCCACCGGAAACATTCGTCATCTCCCTGCATGCTATCCGCCCAGATGAACTTTGGGCAATCGGTCTGGCGACCGGCGCCGACCAGTCGATGCATACTCACCGGCGCCCGCCAGTATTCCAGATCATTGCAGGTCTTCAACCGCGTCGAATTCTGCAGGACGTTTGCGCGGAATGGTGATGTGGTATTCGTTCGCCCAGAAGCGAAGCAGCTCCAGCAGCGAGCGTTGCTGCTGCCGAGTCATCGCGGCTGCCCGCCTCCGCCGTGCCAGAATCACGGTGTAGACGTTGAGCGAGCTGCCGGTGAGGAGATCGTAGGCGATCGTGCAAAGGTGACCGCCCATGAGGTCACGCCGGATCCGGGCGACAAGAGATGCGAGTACGGTAGCAGCACGCGAGGCGGCGGCCAGACTGCCACCTGCTGGTGATGACGATTCTCCGCAGCTGGTTGACGACGATCAACCTTTCCGCGGCGATTTACCGTCACCAGGCCAGACAAACCATCCGCAACCCGGAACTCGCGTCCGGCCGCTCGCAGGTGTCGTGCGGCGTGCCGGAGTGCAGCAACCACCCAGTTCCCTTCTTCCCTACCACTGCGCCGCGAGGGTTCGTCAGGACGCTTTCAACTCGCCGGCCCGGCGGCCGCACTACGGCGCTGTAGACCGGCTCGGTCTCCACCGCAATGGTGGCAAGAGCCTTGCCCTCTACCGCACCTGCCACCCGGGCAGCCGCGACTACAGCGCAAACCGACACAACCGTAATCGCGAACCGTGTCAGCCGTCGCATACTGGCCTCCATCCTGGTTGGATAGTAACCATCAATTGGAGCCAATGCCCGCCCGCCGAGGACCCCTTACCAAGCGACCGATGAGGTCCCAGAGCTGGGCGGCGGCGCGAGGTCGTGCGGTGCTGGTGTTGGCTACCGGCCCTGATCAGGCTGTAGTCGCCGCCTGCGCGAAGTGGATAGAGCAGCAATGCTGCGGGGCGTGAACCTCTCGATTCCCGCTATGCTGGCCCTACTGGTGCCGGCGCTTGAGTCGGGTGCGCCCGCAAAGAAGCAGCACCACCATCATGGCGAGCAGCATCGTCGACGACATCACGGGCACCGGGGCCTCGTTGGAGAACACAAAGTCGCTGATCTGCTGGATCGACGTTCCTGCACCGGTTCCGCCCGTAAAGCCCACAAACGCCGCGGCGCCGCCGACGGTAGTCGGGATGTCAACCTGGTAGCTCCTGTTGAACGTGTCCGAGGTCACGGTGTCGGTGAGCTTCTCGATCAATGTCGTGCCGTCGTAGGTCAAGACGACCTTGATCGGACGCCCGCTGCGCAGATCGACCGGCGCGGTGGGCACGTAGCCGCCTACGCCCCCACCGGTGTTGTAGGCGGTCCCGGAGGTCCCATAGATGTTGAACTCTACGGCGACGCTGGGAGTGATGCCGGTATAGCCGAGGAAGCCACCGGAGTCACCGACGGCGGACGCTCCAGCCGGGGAATTTTCGATGACAAACACGGCGCCGTCCGCCAGGCCGAGGCCGCCACCGCCTGTCGCCTGATAGGTGAACGAGGCGGTGAAATGGGACACGGATTGCTGACGGTCGAAAATGCCGCTGTTGCCATTGCCGAAGACTGCTAGTCCGTTGTTCGTCAGCGTCAGCACGTCGGCGGCGATCGTTGGCAGGTCGGGGCCGCTGAAGTGATTGAGCGTCCATCCGGTCCCATTGCCTCCGAAGCCGACGATGCTCGCCTGCGCGACTCCCGCCCCAAGCGCAACCACGCCAGCCGCAACCAACTTCCATCTCAACAACATCCTGATCGATCGACGCATCGGCGTCTCCTATTTTGGGAGCTTGCGCATACCACAAGCCGAGGGTGCTGTGCAAAGGAATGGCGCATCACTGTGTCGTAGGGACGTCGCGTCGATCGCCCACATCTGGGCAGCAACATATTGACGGGACCGAGAGCGGTGCAGCGGACCCGTGTCCGAGAACGGACCTTCTGTTGCTTACTCGCCCTTCTGCTTCGTCTTCGCGTACACCGGCAGTGCCCAGACCGTTGTCGGGACAACGGTAGATTCCGCAATGATCGCTGAGCAGACGAGGCCCTTATTCGTCGAAACAATACGCAACAGTCACGTCTACTTCACACACACCCCGCGCTCCACCAGCGCCCCGGGTAGACGGGCTTTGCACACAAAGTCGACCGCAGGCCACCGGGGCGTTGCCCCGGGCTCACGTGTTGCCGCCCTTTCAGGGCTGTGATCCTGCAACCCGCAACTTGTCTTGCGTTCAGCCCTGAAAGGGCGGCCAGACCATAGCCTGGGGCAACGCCCTAGGCGCTGCGGTCGCTGCATCGCTCTCGACTTTGTATGCAAAGCCCGCAAGCGCCAAGCCTGGGCGGTGATACTGAACCCCTTCGGGGTACCACGAGCACGAGCGTTGGAAGGGTTGGACATTCTTTCTACGCCGAAGGCGTTGTGCACCATAGCCCAGGCTTGCCGCGCAGCGCGCAGCGGCTACCCTGGGCCGGCCGGTGGGCGCGGCAGACCGGGGCCGCCGCCGTGGATGGCCAACCAGTTGAGGCGACAATCAGCAGGTCCCGGCCTTCCGCTGCCTCGAAAAGATTGGCCCGCGCGGATATGATCCGCTGAGCGGAGAGGGCGAAGATGCACACCACACGCGCGAACCGATCACACGCAACGCGCTCGATGGAGGCCATGAGTGGGAGACGTGAATGAGCGATCGTGATCTCGACGCGACGGCAGCCAAGCGGCCGCGTGATCGACCAGGCATCATCTTGCTCACCAGTCACTGGCTGGTCTGGCTCGGCATGGTGCTGGTGATCACGGCGATCAGCACCTGGCTGTTCGTCCTGCCAGCCGAGGTGGGTGGTCAAGCCGAGAATCCGTACAAGGGCGCGGTGCTCTACCTCATCCTGCCTCTCATTCTGCTGGTCGGGCTCGGCCTGACGGGAGTCGGCATGCTGCTGGGCCGGCGCCGCATCCGCCAACGCCTGGCAACCGACATCGTGGACCGCAAGACGGCGTTGCAGCGACTGATCGGCTTTCTGGTGATCACGGTCGGCGCCAACCTTGTGGTCGGGACCCAGCTCACCTACCGGGCGGTGGTATACATGGACACCCCGCAGTTCTGCGGCGCGACCTGCCACGTGATGCGGCCCGAGTATCTGGGACATCGGGATTCGAACCACGCCAGCGTGGCGTGCGCCGAGTGTCATATCGCGCCCGGCGCAGGAGGATGGCTCGAAGCAAAAATGAACGGCACGCGCCAGCTCTGGCAGACGCTGACCAACAGCTACGCACGGCCGGTTCCCGCCGCGCTCGAGTCCGGCCGCCTGGTGCCGTCCAAGGAAACGTGTGAGCGCTGCCACTGGGCGGAGAAGATCGTCGCGACGCGCCTCCTCGTCATCCCCAGCTACGCCGCGGACGAGCGGAACTCCGATTCGTACACTGTCCTCATGATGCTCGTGGGTGGCGAGAAAATGCAGGGCATTCACCACGCACACTTCGCCGGCGGCTTCGAGATCCGCTACGCCGCGTCAGACCCCGGACGACAGACCATCCCCTGGGTGGAGCGACGGAACACACAGACGGGAGACACGCAGACCTACCTCGCCGCCGGCACCCCGCCGGAGCAGGCGGCGGGCCTGCCGAGGTACACGATGCAATGCGTCGACTGCCACGACCGCCCCACGCACGCTTTCTGGTTGCCGGACCGGGCCCTCGACCGGGCGCTGGCGCTCGGCGAACTGTCGCCCACCCTGCCCTTCATCAAAAAGCTGGGCTTGGCGGTGTTGCAGGCCAGTTACGCGAGCAGCGCCGAAGCCGCCGAGAAGATTCCCGTGGCCGTTCGGAACTACTACCAGCAGACCTACCCGGAGGTGTACACGCGGCGCACCGCCGATGTCGCGCAGGCAAGTAAGGCGATCCTCACCATCTACAACCGCAACGTCTTCCCGGACCTGCGGGTCACCTGGGGCACCTATACCAACAGCCTTGGCCACGTCGATTTCCCGGGCTGTTTCCGTTGCCACGACGGTTCGCACACCACGGCGGACGGCCGGAACGACATCACCCAGGACTGCGGCGCCTGCCACCAGCTCCTGGCCGTGCAGGAACCCGCACCGGACATTCTGAAGACGCTCGGTCTGTGGGATCGCATCGAGGCATTGAAAAAATAGCTGGAACGGTGACTCTGTGGACCAATGCGCAGGAGATGCACTCGTGGAGCTCAACGAACTTCCCGTGCAGCGTGAGCAATAGCGACGGAACCGTCGCGCTGCCGCGTCGCCACCACGACGAGCCGGTGCAGGCTCGAGCGGCGGCGATGGCGTCAGCGGCGCGGCAACGCGTATGACTGTCCAGAATCACAAGACGAAGATCGTGGCCACCATCGGCCCGGCATCGGATTCGCCGGAGATGCTCGAGCGCCTGGTGCGTGCCGGGTTGAACATCGCGAGACTGAATTTCTCGCATGGCGAGCTCACCACACACGGCGAGGTCATCGCTCGGGTTCGCGCTGCGGCGCGCGCCAGCGGCCGGCGCGTTGCGATCATGGCCGACCTGCCGGGCCCCAAGATGCGCCTCGGCACAATCGAGCCCGAGCCGATTCAGCTCCGCCCGGGCGACCGCTTTGCCCTGACCACCGAGGACATCGTCGGCAACATGCAGCGCGTGCCGATGAGCTTCGAGCGCCTGCCTCAGGTCGTGAAGCCTGGCGATCGGCTGTTCCTGAATGATGGGCTGGTGCAACTGCAAGTCGAGCGCGTCGCGGGGCGCGACGTCCACTGCACGGTAGCCGTCGGCGGCGAGCTGCGCTCGCGCAAAGGCCTCAACCTTCCCGGCATCGATCTGGGCATCAGCGCGTTTACCGACCACGATCGCGCCTGTCTCGCTTTCGCCCTTGAGCACGGCGTGGATGCGGTGAGCCAGTCGTTCGTGGAAACGGCCGCGGACATTGCCGCGGTGCGCGCGGCGGCGGCCGCTAGCGGCGGGCACCCGTTCATCATCGCCAAGATCGAACGCGCCGGCGCCCTGAGAAACTTCGACGAGATCCTGAAGGCGGCCGACGGAATCATGGTCGCCCGCGGCGATCTCGGGGTCGAGGTGCCCATCGAGGAGATCGCCCTCATCCAAAAGGAACTGATCGCCAAGGCCAACCTCGCGGGGAAGCCGGTCATCACCGCCACGCAAATGCTCGAGTCGATGGTCTCCAGCCGGTTGCCGACTCGGGCCGAGGCCACCGATGTCGCCAACGCCATCCTCGACGGCACCGATTGCGTGATGCTCTCGGGCGAGTCGGCGATGGGGCAATACCCAGAGGAAGCGGTGACCATGCTCGCGAGAATCGCCGCCGCGACCGAATCGCACCGGCCAGGTGCGGGATTGAAGGCCTTGCGGGCGAAGACCCGACAAGCGCCGCCGGCAACGGCAGCCGAGGCGATTGCATCGGTGGTGGAGCACGCCCTCGACACGGTGTCGTGTGCCGCCGTGCTGGTTCCGACGCGCAGTGGCAACACGGCGCGCATGATTTCACGCTTCAAGCCCGCCGTGTGGATTGTTGCGCCGTGCGCCGACTCGGTCGCCTGCCAGGGACTTGCCTTCTCGTACGGCGTGCATCCCGTCGACTGCGCCGAGGAACCAGACAACTGGCGCGATTTCACGGCACAGTGGTTGCGCGAACACCAGCTGTCCGGACACATCGCCATGCTCGTCGCTGGACCGTCCGCGCGCAACCCCGACGCCAGCCACCGGGTCGAGTTCTTGCGGATGAACACGTGGTAGATCCGTTCGAGACGGACACCCTTGTGGCACAAGGGCTCCTGGGCCCCATCCCGGACTGAGAATCCCGTCTCGCCCCAAGGCCGGCCATCTCGCAGCGCACGCATCTTAGTGCGGGCTATCCGCCGTGCAACCAACGTGGTGATCGATGTATTCGCTGCGCCCGATTTCTCATTTCCAGCGCTCGAATCGATTCGTCGTGCTGCGCCGGTCTTCGTGGGTTGCGTGCTTTGTCGTCAACCCGCGACAGGGGTAGTCTTCTGCCATGGCCGATGATCCGGAATCGCAACGACTGCTGGCGTGCCGCGAGCGCGGCGTTCCCTGGCGCAAGTGGAGTCCGTACCTCAGCGAACGGCAGTGGGGGACGGTGCGTGAAGCAGCGACGACAAGGAGTTCTTGTGTCTGGCGCCGACCCTGTGGGCGGCACGAAGACGGCGGCCCGGTACTGTTTGAACGTGCCCGCGGGCGGCTCGCTGGTTCGTGCGCCTGCGGCTTGCGGACCAGCCACTTGCCGCGTCTGCCGTCGCGGCAGTGGCGTTCGATGCCATCGTCGAGGCGCGGCGCGCTGAGGCGGATGCGTTCTTCGCAGCGGTGGCACCGCCCGCCTTGAACCACGACGAGCGCCTGGTGATGCGCCAGGCGCTGGCCGGCATGCTGTGGAGCAAGCAACACTATTTCTTCCAAGCGTCGGGAGTTGCGTAGCGGTGCGGCGACGCGAGCGGCTTGCGCGCTCGCGCCTGTGCCGCGGCCGCGCTGCCGCGAAGGTTTCGACGCCGCCGGTATCGCCCCCGCGTCGTCCTAGCTGAGCGCACGCAGCGCCAGCAGCAGGACAACGGCACCGACGATCGACATGAGGAGGCCCGCGGGGTGAAAGGTCGCTCCCTCGGGCGGCTTTGAAAACAGACCGGCGATGAAGCCGCCGATTCGACTACGGCGGTGGGTAGTGGGGCACTCTGGATGAATCGCCGTTGCCGCCCCGGGTAGCCGCTCCGCGGGCTTTGCACACAAAGTCGGGAGCGATGCAGCGACCGCAGCGCCCAGGGCGTTGCCCTAGGCTATGGTCTGGCCGCCCTTTCAGGGCTGAACGCA
>Ga0335082_10007909_pt1 | contig 11542 bp, 4 predicted proteins | sample Lox_Sample_41_FD_206718 | JGI IMG/M metagenome (GOLD analysis project Ga0335082, IMG submission 206718) | Soil microbial communities from Loxahatchee National Wildlife Refuge, Florida, United States - Lox_Sample_4.1 | ecosystem: Environmental > Terrestrial > Soil > Wetlands | place: USA: Florida... | reverse complement strand
CCGCCCTCGAACATGGCCTTGTCGATGTTGAGCTTCGAGTTCTCGCCGAGCGTCATGGTCGAGCCGTCGAGGAATTGCAGCCGGAGGCGTGCTTCCGGCCCGGTGACGACCGCGTCGCCGGACATGATCTTCGTGCCGGCGGCGAGCATCACGTTCTGGCCGCCGCGGGCGACGCGCGCCTGCCCCTGGATCTTCGCGACCTCGCCGACGGCCGCGTCCTCCGCCATGGCGGCGCGCCGGCCGAACAGGGCGTCGAGGCCGATCGCGGCGGCGAGCGCCGTGGTGATGCGCAAAAACGGGCGGCGGCCGAACCGGTGCTCGGGTCGGCCGGAACGTGAGTCGATCGACATCTTCATCTGCCTCTTGGCGCGCGCTGCGGGGACTCCGGATGCGATGATTCCCGCGCGCAGCCGCCGCTTTGTCAAGGCACTGGCCGGCGATCCGGGACTGCGGTCACAGCACCGACGACGCAGAAGCGGTGTGTCCGTGGCTACGCCGCCGACAGACCGGCATCGTGCGGCCCGTCCGGCTGGCGGTGGTCACAGCGGTCGGCGATCGGCGGCCGATGCCGGGTCCAAGGGCGGCGCGAAGTCCCGGCGGTTCCGGCCAACCAGCCCTCGGCGCTGCGCCGAAATCCAGTTTCGGCAGCGGGTTACCAATTTCCTCCGCGTCCGGCACACCCGCACGGTACCCGTCCGCCCGAAGACGATCCGAATTTGTGAACAATCACTGTGGCGTGATCGACATCACTTGTGCAGAGCCCAACATGCATCCACAATTTTATGACGGAAGTTCCAACAATTTTCGCCGGAGGCGATCGGATCCAGAGCTTTTCCCTCTTCATCCAGGGTTTGGCCCCGATAAGAAACTATTCCTTCCACTGGTTCGGGCCGCCCGCCTGAAGGGTTCGTCGAGAACGTCATCGTCACCGCAGCCGGCCGCTGGTGTCGGCCGCAGACACAGGGAGGCGGCGCGACACCCATGGCCACCATCAACGGCACGACCGGCCCGGACAATCTCTTCGGCACCGCCGGCGACGACACAATCACCGGCGGGCAGGGCAACGACCACGCGCATATGGGTGCCGGCAACGACATCTTCGTCTGGAATCCCGGCGACGGCAGCGACGTTGTCGACGGTCAGACCGGCTTCGACACGCTCCTCTTCAACGGCGCCCTCGTCAACGAGGTCGTCTCGATTTCGGCGGCCAAGGCGGGCCATGCCTCGTTCACCCGCGACGTGGCCGCGATCGCCATGAACCTCGACAACGTCGAGGCCATCACCTTCAACGCCCTCGGCGGCGCGGATTCGATCACGGTCAACGATCTCGTCGGCACCGACGTCAAGCGGGTCACTCTCGACCTCGGCGGCGCCGATGGGGATATCGATGTCGTCAATGTCGTCGGCAGCAACGCCGCCAACACCATCAACCTCACGGCGAATGCCGGCCACGTCGTCGTCTCCGGTCTCGCCGAGCAGGTCATCGTCCAGGACACCGAGACCATCGACGCCCTGGTCGTCCGCGGCTCCGGCGGCAACGACAAGATCAATGCCTCGCTCCTTCCCGCGCAAATGCAGCTGTCCCTGCTCGGCGATGCCGGGAACGACCTCATCATCGGCAGCCAGGGCAACGACGTCCTGTTCGGTGGCACCGGCAACGACGCGGTCGCGGGTGGTCAGGGCAACGACACGGCCTTCCTTGGCGATGGCAACGACGTCTTTGTGTGGAACCCGGGCGACGGCAACGACGTGATCCAGGGCGAGAACGGCGTCGATACGCTGCGTTTCTTCGGCTCGGGCGTTGCCGAGAACATTCAGGTCTCCACCGACGGGCTCGGGGGCGCGCAGGTCACCCGTGATGTCGGCGCCGTCACCGTGGACGTGCAAAGCGTTGAGCACGTCGAGCTGCATCCTCTGGCCGGCGCCGATACGGTGACGATCAACGACCTTACCGGCACCGGCGTCACCAACGTGACGGTCGATCTCGCGGCGGCGAAGAACGGCAAGACGGCAGACGCAAGTGTCGACACCGTCATCGTCAATGCGACGGCCAACGACGACAACATGAAGGTGTTCTCCGTCGGCGACAATGTGGTGACGACCGGACTCGCGGCAAGCGTCGTGGTCGATCACGCCGGCAATACCGATGTGCTGCAGCTGAGCGGCGGGCTCGGCAACGATACGATCAACGCGGCAGGCCTGGCAGCGGGCAAACTGTCGCTTCAGATCCTCGGCGGCGACGGCGACGACAAGATCATCGGCAGCGCCGGCGGCGACCTCGTCGTCGGCGGGCGGGGCAACGACCTTGCTTTCCTGGGTGCGGGCAACGATCGGTTCGTATGGAATCCCGGCGACGGCAACGACACGATCGAAGGCCAGGCCGGATTCGACACGCTGCAGTTCAACGGCGCCAACGTTGCCGAGCGGATCGACATTTCCGCCAATGGCGGTCGTGTCCGGTTCACCCGTGACGTCGCCAACATCGTCACGGACCTCAACGGCGTCGAGCGCGTCGAATTTAATGCGCTGGGGGGAGCCGACAATATCACCGTCAATGACATGACGGGAACGAACCTGAAGCAGGTCTCGGTCGATCTAGGCGCAGTCGGCGGAGGCGGGGACGGGGCCGCCGACGTCCTCACCGCCACCGGCAGCGCCGGCGACAACACAGTCACGGTAACCGAGACCGCCGGCGTCATCGCGATCACCGGATTGACCGCGCAGATCATCATCGCCAACAGCGAAGGGGCGAACGACAGCTTCATCATCAACGCACTCGGCGGCAACGACGTGATCATCGCCTCGGCCTATGCCGGTGTCGATGGCCGCATGACGGTGGACGCCGGCGTCGGCAACGACGTCATCGTCGGCAGCCAGGGCGGCGACTTCCTGATCGGCGGCGACGGCAACGACAAGATCGCTGGCCAGGGCGGCAACGATGTGGCCTTCCTCGGCGACGGCAACGACACGTTCATCTGGAAGTCGGGCGACGGCAGCGACATCGTCGAGGGCCAGACCGGCACCGACACGCTGCAGCTCACGGGCGTGGCCTTCAGCGAGGTCTTCGAGCTCTCCGCCAACGGCGGCCGGATCCGGATCGACCACAGCGTCGACATGGCGATCCTCGACGTCAACGCAATCGAGCAAGTCGTGCTCCATCCCCTCGGCGGCATCGATTTCGTGACGATCAACGACCTCACCGGGACCGGGGTCACGAAAGTGGACGTGGATCTTGCCGGGACCGTGAACGGCGTCACCCCTGACAAGAGCGTCGACACGGTCACGGTCAACGGGACTGCCGTGGACGACAGCATCAAGCTCGCCTCCGCCGGTACCCAAATCGACATCACCGGGTTGAGCGAGACGGTCATCATCGATCATTCGAGCACGATAGACCTGCTCGCGATCAATGGTCTTGGCGGCGACGATGTGATCGATGCGTCTTCAATCGGTCTCGGTCGTCTCGCCTTGACGCTTAACGGCGGCGCCGGCGACGACCTGATCATCGGCGGTTTCGGCAATGACCTGATCGTCGGGGGAACCGGCAGCGACACCGCCTTGATGGGCGGTGGCAACGACACGTTTGTCTGGAACCCCGGCGACGGCAGCGACATCGTCGAGGGACAGAGCGGCTTCGATACGCTGACCTTCAACGGCGCCAACGTCGCCGAGAATATCGACATCTCGGCGAACGGAGGCCGCACCCGCCTCACCCGCGACGTCGCCAGCATCACCATGGATCTCAACGGGGTAGAGCGCATCGAATTCACCGCCCGCGGCGGCGCCGACAATATCACCGTCAACGATCTCACCGGGACCAGCGTGAAGCAGGTCGCGATCGACCTGGCGGTGACGCCGGGCAGCAATGTGGGCGACGGCGCCACCGACACCGTCAAGGTCAACGGCACGGGTGGCGACGATCATGTCAATGTCGGGCTGGTCGCCGGTGCCACCACGGTGACCGGCCTCGCCGCCACCGTCTCGATCACCGGCGGCGAGGCGGCGAACGACATCCTCTATGTTTTCACGCTGGGCGGCAACGACGTGATCGATGCCTCGAAGCTGCCCACGGGCGGCAGTATCCCCTTGCTCTATGTCGATGCCGGTGACGGCAACGACACGATCATCGGCGGTGCCAGCAACGACATTCTGCTGGGCGGCAACGGCAACGATATCGTGACGGGCAATGGCGGCGTCGATCTCGTTTTGCTCGGGGCCGGCAATGACCTCTTCGCCTGGAATCTCGGCGACGGCAGCGACACGGTCGACGGCGAGGGCGACAGCGACACGCTGCGGGTCACCGGCGGCAAGGGCAACGAGTCCTACGTCATCGCGGCGAACGGCGCGGGCGACCAGGTCTTCACCAGCGACGGCGCCGTGCTCTCCACCTTCGATTTCGAACAGATCCAATTGAGGACTCTCGGTGGCGCCGACAGCGTGCTGGTCGGCGACCTCACGGGCACGCCGGTGCTGGACGTTCTCATCGACCTTGCCGGTGCGGTAGGCAGCAAGGTGGCCGACAACAAGCACGACGAGATCACCATCACCGCCGCCCCGGCCGGGGAATCGGCGACGATCGCCTCGCTCGGCGGCAATATCGTGACGACGAACACGGTGACCCACCAGACCGTCACGATCGAGCACGCCGACAAGACCGACGGCCTGATCTTCGACGGCAGCGCAAACGACGACACGATCGACGCCACCAGCCTCACGGCCGGGCATATCGCCCTTTCGCTCAACGGCGGGGCCGGCAATGATTTCATCATCGGCAGCGGCGGAGACGATACGGTCACCGGAGGCGTCGGCAATGACCTCGTGCTGATGAACGCCGGCAACGACCGGTTCGTATGGAGTCCCGGTGACGGCAACGACACGGTCGACGGCGGCGCGGGAAACGACACCGTCGACTTCAGCGGCGGTCTTGCCACCGAGGTGTTCGACGTCTTTGCGAACGGCACTCATGCCGGCCTGTTCCGCGACGTGGGCAATACCTCGCTGGACCTCACCGGCGTCGAGCGCATCAACATCCACACGCTGGGCGGTTTCGACACCGCGATCGTCGGCGACCTCACGGGGACCAGTGTGACGCGGGTGGGCATCGATCTCGGCGCCGGCGGCAATACCGGCGACGGCCTTGCCGACGCGGTCTTCGTCGTCGGCACTGCGGGCAAGGACCACATCAATGTCACCTCCGGCCCCGGCGGAATCGCCATCACCGGGTTGCATGCGGAAGTGACGGTCAGCCACGGCGAGGTCAACGACACCATCACGATCGTCAGCGACGACGGCAATGACACGATCGATGCAAGTGGCGTCAAGGCGGGCGGCGCGGTGCTGGCGCTGGACGGGGGCAACGGCGACGACATCCTGGTCAGCGGCAACGGCCAGGACACCTTGACCGGCAGCGCCGGGAACGACGTCGTCAACGTGTCCAAAGGCAACGACACCGTCAACTACACCAGCACGCTCGACGGCCATGACGTCGTCACCGGCTTCGACGGCAATGCGAGCGGCGGCCAGGACACGCTCAATCTCGACACGCTGTTCGACGGTCTCGGCGTCGCCGCCATCGACCGTGCGGCCCGCGTCTCGATCGTCGATCACGGGGCAACGGTCGATGTCAACGTGGATGCCGACGGCAATGCCGGCAACGGCTTCGAGCTCACCGTCGCAACGTTGAAGACGGTCGACAAGATCACCGTCGGCGAGGACGTGCTGCTTGGGTCGTAACGTCGGGCAGGAAGACTAGATCGCGATTTTCTCGTCCGGCTCCGCGGCGACCGCAAGATCCGGCATGATCCGATCGGCGGGAATCGTGAAGGTGACGGAGGTGCCCTTTCCGGGCTCGCTCGTGACTTCGATCCGTCCGCCGTGGAGTTCCACCAGCCGCCGCGAGATGGCGAGCCCCAGTCCGGTGCCGCCGAACGTCCGGCTGACGGAATTATCGCCCTGCCGGAACGGTTCGAACAGGTGCGGCAGCACGTCCGGGGCGATCCCGATTCCGGTGTCGGTCACGGTGATGGCGATCTGGCCGCCTTCGCCGATGCGCCCGCCGATCCGCACCAGTCCGTTGCGGGGCGTGAACTTGACCGCGTTGGAGAGCAGGTTCAGCAACACCTGCTTCAGGGCGCGCTCCTCCGCGAAGACGTACGGCAATTCGTCGAGTCCCTCGGTGAAGACCTTGACCACCTTCTCGGCGGCGCGTGCCCGGGTCATGGTGATGCAGGCCTCGGCGATTTCGGCGATCGAGACCTCTTCCTCATAGAGTTCGTACTTGTCCGCCTCCAGCTTCGACATGTCGAGGATGTCGTTGATCACGTCGAGCAGGTGATCGCCGCTCTCATGGATGTCGCGGGCGTAGTCGATATAGCGGGTCTGGTCCGGGCCGAACAGCTGATCGCGGATCACCTGGGAGAAGCCGATGATGGCGTTCAGCGGCGTCCGGAGCTCGTGGCTCATGTTGGCGAGGAAGTCCGCCTTCGACCGGTCCGCCAGCTCCGCCTCGTTCTTGGCCTTGATCAGCTCCTGCTCGCGCTGCTTCAGGTCGGTCACGTCCTGGATCGCGCCGAACAGCTGGATGGCGTGGCCCTCGACGTCGCGCATCCGTTCGGCCGCGGAGCGGATGAAGACGATCTGGCCGTCGCCGCGCAACAGGCGGTATTCGAGCGAGTAGCTGTCGATCTCCTCGCGCTCGAAGGCGTTGGTGATCGGCAGCAGCCGCGCCTGGTCGTCGGGATGGACGAAGCGGTGGACGTAGTCGGAAGGGCTGGCGATCGCCTCGACGGGCTCGCGCCGCAACACATCGGCGTAGAATTCGTGGTCGAACACCATGCGGCGCTGGCCCTGCGGATCCTCCTCGCTGTGCCAGCAATAAAGCTTGGCCACGCGCTGGGCGCGGCGGAGCTGGTATTCCGACCGGCGCATGGTGGCTTCCGCCGTCTTCACGTCGGTCAGGTCCTGGATGATGCCGATGCCGTAGAGCGGGCGGCCGTGCTCGTCGCGCACGCGCTCCGAGACCGAGCGCACATGGCGAATCTCGCCGCTCGGATGCAGCAGGCGGTAGGAGATGGTGTAGTTGTCCACGACGCCGGCATCGAAATCCTCGAATGCCTTGGCGACCATCTCGCGGTCGTCCACATGGACGAAGCGCCCGCAAAAGGCCGGGACGTCGTCCCAATGGAGCTCCTTGCGCTGGGCGCCGAAGATCTCGCAGACCTCGTCGGAGATCTGGCTGGCCTTCTCGCCCTCGCCCGTGCGGTCGCCGGTCTCCCAGAACCAGTAGCCGAGCTTGGCGAGGCGATAGGCGCGGCGCAGCTGCCGCTCGACCCGCCGCATCGCCAGGGCGGAACGCCTGAGGCCGGTCACGTCCTGCACGATGCCGTTGACCTGCAGCAGCCGCCCGGAGGAATCGAGGCGCTTCTCCGCGCTTTCCAGGATGTGCCGGATGCTGCCGTCGGGCCGCATGATCCGGTATTCCTGGGTATAGCCGGGGAGATCGCTGGCCAGGAACCGGCGGTCGAGCTTCTTCAGCTCGTCCCGGTCGTCCGGATGCACGAACTGGTCGTAGAAGGCGCCCGCCGACTGGTCGAGCACCGCGGTTGTGGTGCCGAAGATCTCCGCGGCCTCGTCGGACCAGCTGTACTGGATCGGCGTGCTGTCGCTTATCTCGCGGTTGGCTTCGAACGCCCAGTGGCCCATCTTGGCGATGCGGAAGCCCTGCTTCAGCTTGGCCTCGCTCTCGCGCAGCGCGATGTCGGCGAGGCGCTGGTCGGTCACGTCCTGGATCGTGCCGACGATCTGGACCACCCGGCCGGAGTCGTCGCGGATCTTCTCCGCGCTCTCCCGGATATAGGCGATTCGGCCTTCCGGGCGCAGGAGACGGTATTCCTGGGTATAGCTGGTGCGGCCGTCCACCAGGAAGCCCTGGTTCACGGTCTTCAGCGCTGCCCGGTCGTCGGGATGGATGAAGCGGACATAGAAGTCGTCGCCGGCCTCATCGAGCGCGGTCCCCGGAACGCCGTAGATCTCTTCCACCTCGTCGGAATAGGTGTAGACGCCGAACCCGCCTTCGGGCCGCGGCCGGCCGGGCTCGAAGCTCCAATGGCCGAGCTTCGCCATGCGGAAGCCCCGGCGCAGCTTGGCCTCGCTCTCGCGCAGCGCCTGCTGGGCGAAGCGCGCATCCGTCACATCCTGCAGCGTGCCGGCGAGGTCGATCAGCCGGCCGTCGGGAGTGAGCGATTTCTCGGCGCATTCCCGGATATGGCGTTCGCCGAGCCTGGGATGGAGGATGCGGTATTCCTGCACATGCACCGTCGACTGGTCGCGCATGAACTGCACGAACCGCGCCTCGGCGAGGGCGCGGTCGTCGGGATGGACGAGCATGCCCCAGTAGCCGCCGCCGGCTTCCGCCAGCGCTTCGGCGCTGTGGCCGAGCAATTCCTCGGTGTCGTCGGTGTAGACGTAGACGCCGTCGGATTCCTCGTGGTGCCGGTTGCCGCGCGGCCGCCACTGCCAATAGCAGAGCTTGGCGATCCGGTGCGCCTGGCGCAGCATGGTCGCCTGCCGCAGCAACTCGCCATCGGGCCGCCGCGGTCCGTTCGCGTCCGGAGTGTTTCGCTCGACGGCAGCGGTCCGACGCGCACCGGCGCCCTGCGCGCGGAGGCGGGGCAGGAGCACGACTCCGCCGGCGAAGGCCGCGACTGCCGCGAGCGCCAGCGACCTGCCGCCGAACCAGACTGCGAGGCCGGCGAGAATCGCAAGCACGACGGCTGCCGCCACGCACCACGTCGGCACGGCCGGGGACGTCCCGGCCGCAGGTGCGGGTCCAGGTCTCTGGTCAGTGACGTGCAGGTCGCGAGGTTCGGACAGGTAATCGCCCCTCTGGACGGTCTCCCCGGCCGAGCCGCGCGCGCGCAGTTCGGCTTGGGCCACTTCGGCCTCAAGAGCTGTTGCAACCGGGTGTTACGTTGCCGCCAAATCCTTGAAGATTTGGTTTATTTCGGCCTGCGGCACCCCGTCCCGCCGGGGAATTCCCCATCATTTTCAGAGGGTTCGGCAGGACCGCCCCACACCCCTATGGAAATCAGCCGGGATTCTGTCCCTTGCAGGGATCTCCGGTCGGGTCGGGGATGTCCATCATCCGGGCCATGATGGTGGCGGTGCGGGACTGCACATAGGGCCCGGGCCGCGCCACCGACCATTTCAGCGGGGAGGGCAGGACCGATACCAGCAAGGCCGCCTCGCGGCGGCTGAGGGCGCTGGCCGGTTTCTTGAAATAGGTCTGCGAGGCGGCCTCGGCGCCGTAGATGCCGGGGCCGAACTCGACCACGTTGAGGTAGACCTCGAGGATCCGCTTCTTGCCCCAGAGCAGCTCGATCAGCACCGTGAAATAGTATTCCAGTCCCTTGCGGACATAGGTGCGGTCCGGCCAGAGGAAGGCGTTCTTGGCGGCCTGGTTGCTGATCGTGCTGCCGCCGCGGATCCGCCGCGAGCGCTGGTTGCGGTCCCAGGCGTTCTGGATCGCCTCCCATTCGAAGCCGTGATGGGCGCAGAAGCCGGAATCCTCCGAGGCGATGGCGGCCCGGGCGAGGTTCGGCGAAATCTGCTCGTAGGAGACCCAGTCTTTCGAGAAGCCGTAGCCTTCAACGAGACGGATCACCATCAGCGGCGTCAGCGGGACGGGAAGGATCGTGTAGATCGCCGCCCAGATCACCGAGATCAGCAGGAAGAGGCCCAGGATCCGCGCCGCAAGGCGGGCCAAGCGTCGCGGCAGGCTGCGCCGCGGCGGCGCCGAGACCGCCGGTTTCTCCCCCAGAAGCATGCAGGTGGTCTTACCGGCATCGCGATCCCTGGACAAGCCGCCCCAAAAGCGGGGAAGCTTGCGGCCATGCTCCAGAATGCGCCCCGGAATACCCCTGGGCTCTCCGCGCCGGAGACGCCGTTCGAGCCGCAGATGCCGGCGATGCGCATCTGCCGCGGCGTCATGCGTCTCCTCGACGGGCTCGGCTTCGCCTCGCTGCAGGAGTTTCCGCTGAAAGCCCGCCGCCGCGCCGACGTGATCGCGCTGCACGCTTCGGGCGAGATCGTGATCGTCGAGGTGAAGTCCGGCCGGGCCGACTTCCAGTCCGATCGGAAATGGCCGGAATATCTCGAATTCTGCGACCGCTTCTTCTTCGCGGTCGAGCCCGGATTCCCGCGGGAGATTCTCCCCGCGGATTGCGGCCTCATCATCGCCGATGCCCATGGCGGCGAGATCCTGCGCCCGGCGCCGCAGGGCAAGCTCAACGGCAACCGCCGCCGCGTCCTCACCCTGGAGATCGCCCTCGCCGCCAACCGCCGGCTGGCGCGCGTGCTGGACCCGGAGATCTAGCGCTTCAGCCCGAACGGGTCGTCCACCGTGTGCGAAGGCTGGGTGAACCAGCGGGGGCCGGTCTCGGTCATGTAGAAATGATCCTCATGGCGGATGCCGAACTCGCCCGGGATGCAGATCATCGGCTCGTTCGAGAAGCACATGCCGACCGCGAGCGGCGTCTCGTCGTTGTCGACGAGATAGGGCCCCTCATGCACGTCGAGGCCGATGCCGTGGCCGGTGCGGTGCGGCAGGCCGGGGAGGGCATATCCCTTGCTCATGCCGTTGCCGACCAGGCTGGCGCGGGCCGCGCGATCGACCGCGCCGCAAGGCGCCCCAAGCCGCGCGGCGGCGAAGCCGGCGAGCTGCGCTTCCTTCTCGATCTCCCAGAACCGGCGCTGCCGCTCATTGGGCTCGCCGAAGACATAGGTGCGGGTGATGTCCGAATTGTAGTCGCCGACGCGGCAGCCGGTGTCGATCAGCACCATGTCGCCGTCCTTCAGGATCTGCGGATGCTTGACGCCATGCGGGAAGGCGGTCGCCGGGCCGAACAGCACGATGCAGAAGATCGAACCCGGCGCCCCGACCTTGCGATGCGCCTCCTCGATGAAAGCGGTGACCTCGGTGGTGCTGATGCCTTCGCGCAAGATGCTGGCCGCGGCCTTGTGGACCTCGAAGGTCATGTCCTTGGCGCGCTGCATCAGGGCCAGCTCCGCCGGCGATTTCTGCATCCGGCAGGCGCGGGTGACCTCGGTCCCGTCGAAGAAGTCGTAGCGGTTGCCGAGATTGCGGATCTTGTCGAACATCGTGAACGGCAGGTTCTCGTCCAGGCCGACGCGGGCCGTTCCGCCGGGGCACATCCGGTCGAGCATCTGGACGAAGAGAGCCGAAGGACTCTCATGCTCCTCCCAGCATTTGACCGCGCCGGTGACGATCATGTTGTCGTTGAGCGTGCCTTCCTCGAACTTCGGCGCGATGAACTCCAGCGGGCCGGAGGCGGGGAGGATCGCCCCCACCATCCGCTCGCTCGGAGACCAGCGGATGCCGGTGAAATAGAGCAGGTTGCTCCCCGCGTTGAGGTAGAGGGCGGCGATGTTCCGTCCGCGCATCAGCGCCTGGGCCTTGGCGATGCGCTGCCGGTACTCGCTCTCGGTGATCGGCGCCACGCCCGCCGTCATGTTCGAGAGTTCG
>Ga0335082_10007908_pt1 | contig 11543 bp, 7 predicted proteins | sample Lox_Sample_41_FD_206718 | JGI IMG/M metagenome (GOLD analysis project Ga0335082, IMG submission 206718) | Soil microbial communities from Loxahatchee National Wildlife Refuge, Florida, United States - Lox_Sample_4.1 | ecosystem: Environmental > Terrestrial > Soil > Wetlands | place: USA: Florida... | reverse complement strand
CTGCGGCACGATCGCCGGCAGCACGACCGTCGCGCGGTGGCGCACGATCATCGGGAGCTGCATCGCGATCATCGCGAGATCCGCGGTGACCGGCGCGAATGGCGCCGCGATCGGCGCGATGTTCATCGGGATCGGCGCGGCAACTAGCGCCGACCAGCGGTCAGAAGTTCTTAGAGGGGCGGCTCCGGCCGCCCCTTGCCGTTGGTGGCCCTGGTGTGGAGCTTCCCGAACGAGAGCGAAGCATGAGCGCGCGTCCGTTTCCCATTCGATACCTGGCGGCCTGGGCCCCGGCCGCTGGTGCCGCCCTCGAGCTCCAGCACCGGCTGCTGGCGGCCGGTGGCTATGCCATTGTAGCTCGGCAGCTCGGGCAACCTGCGCTGAGCCTCTGGCAGCGGTTCGCGCTCTATCGGGCCGACCTCGCCCTGGCCGTCCTGGTAATTCCCGTTGTGCTCCTGTTCGTCCTTCGCCTGATGGGTCCCCGGTGGCGCGCCGTGATCAGCGCGGCGGCGGGCCTGATCGTCGTGTCGATGGCGTTCGTGCAGCTTCGGGCCTTTGACGCATCAGGGGCCTTCGTTTCGCTGTATTTCGTGGGGAAGGGGCTGAGCTGGGCTGGCGAGCAGGCGGGCTTCGCCTCACAGTACGTAGCACCCAGCCATTTTGTGGGGCTGGCACTCCTGATCGCGGCCACGCTGGCGGGTGCGCTGTGGGCGGCGAGAAGCGACCGGGCCAACCTGGAGTCCGATCAGGGCAGTCCCCGCCGGTGGGTCGCTTCGGTTGCGGCGATGGCCGGCGTCGTGTTGCTCCCCTGGCTGGTGCCCCTCCCGCGCACGTCGTGCCAGGGCAGTGCCCTGGCCCACGCGGCGGCGACCCTCGCGGTGGGAGGCCAACCCGCTGACGGAGACGTCCTCGACGCGACCCCCGCGCTGGCAGCCGAGTACCGGTCCCTCACCCAGAGCCCGGTGCGCCGCAAGGATCCGGCCTTCTTCGGGAGCGCCAGGGGCGCCGACCTGATCTACTTCGTGCTGGAAACGATGCCCGCGCGTGCTCTCCCGATCGATGGAGACCTCGAGGACCTCCCCAATCTCGAGCGCCTGCGGTCGCGCGCGCTGGTGCTCCCACGGCACTTCGCCACCTATCCCTACACCTCGTTTGCCCTCTTCTCGATTCTGACCGGGGTCTACCCCAGCGATCGTCTCGGCCCCCTGGCGCGACCGTTCGACGGTTACGCGATCCCCGGTACCATGTCCGCCCTCGCGGCGGCCGGATACCGCACCGCCCTCTACGCCCCCGCCCCTCAGCGATTCGCGGGGGACTCGGCGATGTGGGCCGCGTTGGGAATCCGGGAACAGCATGCTCCCGAGCAGACCGTCCCGCCCAGCGCGAGCGAGTGGGCGTACCGGCGACTGCGGGATCAGGCGGCATTTAACCTGCTCCTCCACGATCTGAGCGGATGGATCGCGAATGGGCAGCGGTACGCCGCGGTGTTTCTCCCCCAGCTGGGCCACGCTCCCTGGCCCGACATCAGTCCCGATCAGTCGGTTCGTGACCCGGTCCGGCGCGCGCGCGCCCTCGCACGACAGCAGGACCGGTGGCTGGGGGACTTGATTGGTCTCCTGGAACACTCGGGGCGGCTCCAGTCGACGGTGATCGTCGTGGTGGGAGACCACGGGATCAGAACCCACCAGGAAGACCCCGGCTATCGAGGCGGAAGGATCGACGACTACTCGTATCACGTGCCCGCCCTGATCTACGCGCCGCAGGCCTTGCGCCAGCCACTCGTCGTTTCAGGGGTCAGTTCACACATCGACATTCAATCGAGCGTCCTCGACCTGCTGGGAGTGGAGGAAGGCCGCGCCCTGGAGCAGGGGACGCCGGTGTGGGACGAGGGGCTGGGCCGGCGGACCACCTTTCTCTTCGGCCGCTTCTACATCGGAGCCGATGGCTTCGTGCAGGGAGACGAGGCCTACATGTGGAACTACGCCCGCCAGGCGGCCTTTCGCTCCTCTCTTCTGGTGTTTCCGGACGACTCGGTGCTCGATGTCGGCGGCCCGGAGGCACGCCGCACCGCGGTCACCCTGGCGCGGGCGGCTGGATTGCAGGAGCGCTGGTGGGAAGCCCTCAGGACGGCAGGAACCGCTCGACCTCCGACAGACGCGGCTCGATCTCGATCGGGCGGTTCGCCCGTGGGGGTGGGGGATCGGTCTGCTGATGATAGGAGATCAGGAGCCCCGGGTCCTTGAGAATGTGGCCGGTAAGGACCGCCACCGCTCGCTGGCCCTTGCCGATGGCGCCCTGAGCCACCAGCCGCCGCAGCCCCGCTACGCTCGCCGCGCTGGCTGGCTCGCAGCCGACTCCCGAGGCATCCACGACCGCCTTGGCCTCCAGAATCTCCTCGTCGCTCACCGCAAGCACCGCCCCATTGGTAGTCCTGATCGCGCGCACGGCCCGCTCGTAGCTGGCCGGATCGCCGATCTTGATCGCGGTCGCGACCGTTTCCGCCCGTACCCGATGCTGACGGGCGAAGCCCTCGGCGAAGCTCTGGGCGAAGGGCGCCGCCCCCGCGGCCTGAATCGCGGCAAGCCGCGGGAGATGGTCGATCAGCCCCAGCGCCTTCGCCTCGGTCAACGCCTTCCCGAAGGCGGCCGTGTTCCCCAGGTTGCCGGCGGGGAGCACGATCCACTCCGGGACCTGCCACACCAGCTGCTCCAGGAGTTCCAGCACGATGGTCTTCTGCCCCTCGATCCGGAACGGATTGATCGAGTTGAGCAGATAGACTCCCAACTTCTCGCTGGCCTCGGTCGCGAGGCGGAGGCAGACGTCGAAATCGCCTCGCACCAGGAGCGTCCGCGCTCCGTAGGCGAGGGCCTGGGCCAGCTTGCCCTGCGCCACTTGTCCGCTGGGCACGAATACCAGGGCGGGGATACCGGCCTGAGCGGCATAGGCGGCCATCGAGGCGGAGGTGTTGCCGGTGGAAGCACAGGCCACCGCGCGCGCCCCGATCCGGCGCGCCTGGGTCACGCCGACCGTCATCCCCCGATCCTTGAAGGACCCGGTGGGATTGAGCCCCTCGTGCTTGAGGAGCAGCTCGCCACTGGTCCCGGACCACGATGTCACCGCCGGCCGGTCGAGGAGCGGGGTGTTGCCCTCGGGGTGGGTAACGATGGTCGATCCGGCGGTGGGGAGCACCATCTCGCGAAATCGCCAGACGCCGGAACGGTCGATCGGGTCGGTCGAGGTCCGGCGCTCCGCGAAGCGCCCTCGTAACGCCACTCCCTGGACGTCGGGTGGATCGAGGCGAATCTCGAGCAGGCCGCCGCAAGGACAACGAGTCCTCGCGTCGGTCTCCGCCAGGACTTCGCCACAGCGGGTGCAGAGCTGAGTCACACTCACGACTCGAGCCGCGCTCCCTTCCGGTCCACCTTCGACACCAGGGTCTGGCAGGACAGCCCGGCCCGTCGATAGGCCGTGGCCATGGCCTCCGCCACCCGGCGGCCGGCGGCCTCGCTACTCACCAGGGCAAAGGCGGTCGGTCCGCTCCCGGATATTGAACCACCCAGGGCGCCGGCATCGAGTGCGGCGGCTTTGGCTTCCTCGAAGCCGGGAAGCAGCGGCGACCGCGCGGGCTCCGCGATGCGATCATCGAGCGCGCGACCCAGCAGGGGCAGGTCGCCGCTCCCCAGGGCAGCGATCATCGCCCCGACCTGGGCCGCCTGGTGCATCGCGACGTCCCGGGCAATCAGGCCCGGCAGGACCGCGCGGCCGTCCATGGTCCGGAGCTGCTGCTCCGGACGGGCCAGCGCCACGTGGAGGTTGCGCGGCACTGGCAGCTGGACCAGGTCGGGCGGGTCCAGTGAGCGAATCAGCACGATGCCCCCCAGCAGACTGGGAGCGATGTTGTCGGCATGGCGACCGGCTACCGCTTCCTCCGCCGCCAGGCAGGCCTCGAGCAGGGCCAGGCGCTCGAGCGGAGCTCCCAAGAGGTGATTGACCGCCACCGCCGCCGCGACGGCGGAGGCGGCGCTCCCGCCCTGTCCGCCGGAGAGCGGAAGCCCCTTCTTGACCCGCAGTCGCACCCCGCGATCGGGTTGGCCTGCTCGTCGCAAGACCTCACTCGCCGCCAACCCAGCTGTATTGCGCTGGGGGTCGGCGGAGATCGATGGGTGCCCCGGGTCGACAATGACGATCTCCTTGGACTGATCCCAGGCGGCTTCGACAAGGTCACCACAGGCCGCCAGCGCCAGGCCGAGAATGTCGAGGCCGGGGCCGACATTGCCCACGCTCCCGGGAGCGAAGACCCGAACCGACGTCGCGGGGCGTTTCCTGGTCGGCCTCATCCCACCAGCTCCAGGACATCGTTGAGCACGCCGGCGGCGGTCACCGCCGGCCCCGCGCCCGGCCCGGTGATCACCAGCGGGTTGGTGCGATATCGCGTGGTGGTGAACGCGACCTGGTTGTCGGTACCCCTCAGTGCCGCGAACGGACTGGTGGCGTCCACAACCTGGAGACCCACCGAGATCTTCCTCCGCGTAATGGAGGCGACATAGCGCAGCACACCGCCGCGCTCCCGCGCCCCCTCGACCCGGCCGGCCCACTCATCGTCATAGCGATTGAGCTGGGCCAGGAAGGTCTTGAGCGGGAGGTCGCGAGCCGATCCCGGGACCAGCGATTCGAGCCCCACTGACTTGAGTTCGCCCGGATATCCCAGCAGCCGTCCGAGGATCAGCGCCTTTCGCGCCACATCGAGCCCGGAGAGGTCATCTCGCGGGTCCGGCTCGGTGTACCCCTTCTCGAGGGCCTTGCGCAGCGTCTCGGAGAAGCTGCGCCCGCGGTCCAGCTCGGTGAGCAGAAACCCCAGCGTGCCCGACAGACACCCCTCGATCTTGCTCACCCGGTCTCCCGATTCCACCAGCTTGTAGTAGCTGTCGATGATCGGCAGTCCCGCGCCCACGGTGGTCTCGAACAGAATCCGGCGCCCGTGCGCGCGTGCCGTCTCCGCCAGCTCGTCGGCCTCCCGTTTGGGACCAGAAAGCGGCCGCTTGTTAGCCAGCACCAGGTTCATCCCCAGGGTGAGTCCGCGCTTGAGCACCGGTCCGGTCTCGTTGGCGGTGACGTCGATCAGGATCGGATGAGCCAGGGCATGGTGGGCCACGAAGCTCACCGCCTCCTCTGCCGCCGCGGCGTGCCCGTCGCGCAGCTGCGCCAACGGCTTGCCTCGTGTCTTGTGCCGAGCCAACGCCAAGAGCGCGGCCCTGGAGAGCCCTCGAGGACGAAACACGAATCCGCTCTGATCGATCACGGCCACGATCTTGAGGGCGACCGGTGCGCCTTTCGCCTTGGGGGTCAGCGCCGCCAGGGTTCGTCCGATCTGCCCGAACCCCAGCAGGACCAGGTCGGCCCGCTCGGTCGGTGCCACGGCCCCGCCCCCGATCTTGGAGAGCTGGAACGCGGCATGGATCCGACGCAGGGCGACCGGTGCGTCCTTCGCCTCGACGACCACCGAGATGTTGAGCTCCGAGGAGCCCTGCGCAATCGCGACGACGTTCACCCCTCCACTCGAAAGGGCGGTGAAGACCCGGCTGGCGACCCCCGGCGTTCCCGCCATGCCGAGCCCAACCACCGCCAGCGTCGCCACCCCGGTCTGCACTTCCACCCCGTCGATCTCTCGCCGAGTGATCTCCTCGTGAAAGGTTTCGCTGAGGCTGACGCGGGCCCGTTCCGCGCTGGTTTCGGGTACGCCGAAGCAGATCGAATGCTCGGAGGAAGCCTGGGAGATGAGCGAGACGGAGATCCGCTCCCGGTGGAGCGCCGCAAAAGTTCGGGCGGCAATCCCGGGTACCCCCAGCATCCCGTTGCCGGTTACCGTCACCAGGGCCTGCCCCATCACGGCGGAGAGCGCTTTGACCGGGTAGCGGAGCAGGGTCCGGCGGCCCGAGATCTCGGTCCCGCGCGACGCCGGGTCGGCGAACGGCCGAACGAAGAGCGGAACGTTGCGCCCGGCCAGCGGAATCAGCGCTCGCGGATGGAGCACCTTGGCCCCGTAATAGGCCAGCTCCGCCGCTTCCCTCAGGTTCAGCTGGGGGATGACCCTGGCGTCGGGGACCACCTTGGGATCGGCAGTGAGCAGGCCAGGGACGTCCTTCCAGAGCGAGATCTGGCTCGCGCCCAGGGCTCGGCCGATCAGCGTCGCGGTGAGATCCGACCCCCCACGACCCATGGTCGTGACCTGCCCATCGGGGGCGGCGCCGAGGAAACCCGGGACCACCGGCACCACTCCGGAAGTGAGCAAGGGAGCCAGGAACTGGCGGATCAGTCGATCGCTGGCGGCAAGATCAGGGAAGGCGTTGCCGAAGTTCCCGTCGGTATGAACGAACTCGGTTGCGTCCAGGTAACGCGCGGGTTTCCCGGCCGCCTGGAGCGCCGCCGCCAGGATCCGGGCACTCAGGCGCTCCCCCCGCGCGGCGATCCGGTCCGAAGTGGCCGCCGACAGGTCGCGCCGCTTGCTCACCTCGCGCGCCAGGACCTTGAGCTCCTCGAAGCTCTCCGCGATCGAGGCCAGCAACTCGTGCAGCACTCGTCCCTCCGGGACCAGCGCCTGGATCGCCTCGGCGTGACGGGTCGCCAGGAGATCGGCCATGGGACGGAGGGAGGCGTCGTCGCCCCGGCCGGCCGCCGACCCGATGGCCAGCAGGGCGTCGGTCACGCCGGCCATCGCGGACACCACGACGACATGAAGACCGGGGAGCGAAGCCACGATATGCACGGCGCGGGCAACCGCGGTGGCGTCGGCCACCGAGGCACCGCCGAACTTGTGAACGTGGGGCGCGCGACGGATTCGAGGCATGAGGGACCGAGGATAGCATGCCCTCGATGTGATGTCCATCACGCGGGCGCAGCGGTCGCGCAGGTGGCTTGCAAGGGTCCTGAGGCGAGGCAGCAACAACCCCGGAACTGCCTTCTATTGCGTCAGCTACACTGGTCCATGACCAAATACTGTAAACTATTGTATGTCATAGATATAGACAGTTGACATCATCCCACCATCGCGTCAACCTTCTTTACATCAATTGCCCCCCCTTTCTGGCACATGATCTGCCCTCTCCAACGGGGTAGCCAAGCCCTCTTCGTGGAGACTCGACGTGCGCGGAAAGTCGCTGTGGTTCCTGGCACTTGCCCTGACGCTGGCATCGATGAGCGCGATGCCCGCCAGCGCGACTGCTGCGCGCCACGCCGCCGCTTCGCAACCCTATTGGCGGCCGGAAGTCTTCCGCGTCGAAGGCGATCTGCGCCATTCGCTGTACGCCTCGCTGGCCGCCGTCATTCCGGACAGCTTCCTCAATGCGCGCGAACGGGCCTACATGGCCTGGGAAATCGCCGACATTTTCCGCTGGCAGGCCGACTTCACTCGCGACATCCGCCCCGGCGACCGATTCCGGATCCTGTTCGAGCGCTTGCGCTCGACCGATGGGGAGCTGCGCTACGGGCGCATGCTCGCCGCGGATCTGGTGGTCGGTGGCCGGATGCTGCGCGCCTTTGAATTCGACGATCCCCAGGGGCACACGGCCTTCTACGATGGCAACGGCGTCTCTCTGCGCCGGAGTTTCCTCCGGGTCCCGGTGGAGTTCCGCCGCATCTCCTCCGGGTTCGCCGCGGCGCGCTTCCACCCGATTCTCCAGCGGTGGCGCAAGCACGAGGGGATCGACTACGCCGCGGAACCGGGCGCGCCGGTCATGGCGGTGGCCGAAGGCGTGGTGCTGCGGGCCGGCAACGCGGGCGGCTACGGCAAGTTGGTCGAGATCCGGCACGCCAACGGCGTGGTCACGCGCTACGGTCACCTCTCGCGCTTCGGGTCGGGCATCCGGCCCGGCACCCGGGTGGCCCAGGGTCAGGTCATCGGTTACGTGGGTGCCACCGGTCTCGCCACTGGCCCGCACCTGCACTACGAGTTCCGGGTCAGAGGCGTAGCGACCGATCCGCGGATGCTCTCCGAGGAAGAGGGCACGCCCATTCCCACGGATATTCGTCCGGCCTTCGACGCCGCCGTTTCCGAATTGACCAACCAGCTGGCTCCCGCTCTCGCCGGCGATCTCGCGCGTGGAGCGATGTAAGCACTAGATTGGGCGACGATGCTCGCCCTGCTCAAGCTTCTCCAATCCATCTTCGCTACCCTCCACTCGGAGGGCACTCCACGTCAGGTCGCCGCCGGGCTCGCCCTTGGCGCTGCCCTGGGGCTCACGCCGTTAGTGAATCCTCACAACCTGATCGTGTTCGCGTTGCTCTGTCTGCTCAATGTCTCGTTCGGCGGGGGGATGCTGGGATGGGCGCTGTTCACCCCGGTGGGATTCGCGCTGGATCCCTTGTTTCACCGCATCGGGCTGGCTCTGCTCGAAGCTCCGGGCCTGCGTTCGCTGTGGACCGCGTGGTACAACGCGCCCCTGATGCCCTACACCAATTTCAACAACTCGGTGGTGCTGGGGAGCTTCCTCACTTGGCTGGTACTCCTCCTTCCCCTCTACCTGCTGGGGCGCAAGGGAATCACCGTTTACCGCGAACGCTACGCGCCCCTGGTGATGCAGTCCAAGCTCTATCGCGCGCTTACCGCCAGTAAGCTCTACAACGTCTACCGCTGGTTCCGGCCGGAGTAGACGGTGAAGCTCTTCCGTTGGCGCGCCATCGCTCCGCTGGCCCTGATCCTGGGCCTCCTCGCCCTGGGCTGGTTCCTCTTCGGCGACCGCATCGTCCGACGGATCGCCGAAGACTCCGCGACCACCGCGCTGGGAACCGAAGTGGACATCGGCTGGCTTCAGATCAGGACCGCCCAGGCCTCCGTCGAGCTTCACGGCCTCGAGGTGGCCGACCCGTTCAATCCGATGCGGAACCAGGTGGAGGCCGGACGGATCGTCCTCGATCTGGCTCCGCTTCCGTTGCTCCAGAAGAAGGTCGTGATCGACCGCATGGTGTTGACGGGTCTCCGGTTCGGAAGCCCCCGCCGGCGCCCGGCCAAGCCGGTCAAGGGCGGAGACGGCGTCGCCGCGCGGGTCCTCTCCGAGATCAAGACCTGGACTCAACAGTTCAAGCAGCCGCTGCTCTCACTCACGCCGATCGACACCATTCAGGCCATCGCGCTCGATCCCACCAAGCTAGGCACCATCAAGGCGGTGGAGACCCTCTCCGCCCGTGCGGATTCGGTGCAACGCAGCCTGGAGGACGGGCTCAAGGCCGCCGATTTCAGTGCGCTGGTGGATTCGGCCAACGCGCTTGCCAATCGTTTGTCCGCAACCAATCCCTCCAAGCTGGGCGTGGCCGGCACCGCCGAGGCCGCGAATTCGGTCAAGCGCACGCTCGACCAGATCACCAAGGCCAAGCAGCAGCTGGCGGAGCTCCAGAAGGGCGTGACCGGCGGCGTGGCCCTGTTGAGCAACGGGCTCAAGGCGGTCGATGACGCACGCGAAAAGGACTACGCCTTCGCCCGGGGCTTGATGAAGCTGCCGGGGCTCGATGCTCCCAATATCGGCGCCGCCCTATTTGGCGCCTCGAGCGCCAGCACCTTCCAGCAGGCGTTGTACTACGGCCGCATGGCTCAACAGTACATCCCGCCAGGTCTCCAGCCGTGGCGGAAGAGCGGGCCCAAGCGCCTGCGCATGCGTGGCATCACGGTGGTCTTCCCCAAGGAGCACGCCACCCCCTCGTTCCTCCTCAAGGACGGGAAGCTGAGCTTCAGTCTGGGTGCCGATACCACCGTGAACGCTTTTTCGGGCTCGGTCACCGGACTCACCACGCAGCCTGCGCTCTACGGCCGGCCTACCACCTTCGGGGCCAGGGGCGCCTTGACCGGCCCCGCGCCGATGTCGGCGCGGCTCGATGGAATTCTCGACCACGTCAGGGCCACGCCTCGCGACTCGATCGACTTGAGCCTGGGCGGCGTCAAGCTCCCCGCGTTCGATCTGCCCACGCTCCCCTTCCGACTCGATCCCGGGATCGGCGACGCCGCGCTGTCCTTCGTGCTCAACGGGGATCGCGTGGGGGGCCGCTTGTCGGTCAAGTCCAACGCGGCGCAATGGTCCACCGACTCGGGGCAGGGGAAGCCGACCGGTGGGGCGGCGGGCATCATCTGGCAGGTGGTTTCGGGGCTCAAGGAGCTCGACCTCAAGGCGAGCCTGAGCGGGACGGTGACCGCACCCAATCTGTCGATCAGCTCCAACCTGGACCAGGCGGTCTCCGATCGGCTCAAGGCGATGGCGGGAGAACAGCTCGCCAGGGGAGAGGCCCGGGCCAAAGCCGAGGTGGACCGGTTGGTGCAGGACAAGGTCGAGCCGGTCCGCCAGAAGGTGACCCAGGCGCAGACCTCCCTGACCGGCAAACTCGGCGGGGACCAACAGGCGCTCGATGGGGCACAGAAACGTCTCGAGGCCGAGCTCAAACGACTGGGTCCGGTGAGCGGCTTGCCCAAGATCAAGCTTCCCTAGAAACCAACCTCGCAAAGCTTCAGTCGCGATTCACCGGGACTTCATGGTGGGTTTCCTACCCCTTCCACGAGTGCCCGTCGCGCGTAGATTCCGCGCGTCGTTTTCCTGAACCGAGCCTTCCGATGCGCATTGCCGTGCCGAGGGAGACAGCTCCCCGCGAACAGCGTGTGGCCCTGGTCCCGGAATCGTGCAAGAAGCTGATCCAATCCGGATACCAGGTCTCAGTCGAGGCGGGGGCCGGGGCTGCCTCCGGTTTGAGCGACCAGGTATACACCGACGTCGGGGTGACCGTGCAGGCCGATCCTGCCGCCTTGCTGGGGTCGGCCGAGCTGGTGCTCAAGGTCAACGCCCCCGCCCTTGGCGATTCCGGCCGGGACGAGGTCGCCTGGATGAAACCGGGGAGCGTCTACGTCGGATCGCTCATGCCGCTGCGCAACCTCGAGGCGGTCCGGGCCCTCGCCGAGCGCAGGATCACCGCGTTCTCGACCGACGCGATTCCCCGCACCACCCGCGCCCAATCGATGGACACCCTCTCCTCGATGGCCAACATCTCGGGGTACAAGGGCGTGCTGCTGGCCGCAACCGAGCTCAACAAGTATTTCCCGATGCTGATGACGGCGGCCGGCATGGTCCCGCCGGCCAAGGTCTTTGTGGTGGGGGCCGCCGTGGCGGGGCTCCAGGCCATCGCGACGGCCAAACGGTTGGGAGCCAACGTGGTGGCCACCGACGTGCGCCCGGAGGTCAAGGAGCAGATCGAGAGCGTGGGCGGGAAGTACGTCGGCATCGAGTTGAGCGAGAGCGCCTCGGCCGGAGGCGGGTATGCCAAGGAGCTCTCGGCGGCCGACCGGGCCCGGCAGCAGGAGCTGCTGGCCGCCCAGGTGGCCCAATCGGACGTGGTCATCACCACTGCGCTGATCGGCGGGGTGTTCGCGCCCAAGCTGCTCACCGCCGCGATGGTCAAGTCGATGAAGCCGGGCGCGGTGATCGTCGATCTGGCCGCGGACGGCGGGGGCAATTGCGAACTGTCCCGTCCCGGCGAGACGGTGACGGTCGGTGGCGTCACGATCCTCGCGCCGCTCA
>Ga0335082_10007907_pt1 | contig 11545 bp, 13 predicted proteins | sample Lox_Sample_41_FD_206718 | JGI IMG/M metagenome (GOLD analysis project Ga0335082, IMG submission 206718) | Soil microbial communities from Loxahatchee National Wildlife Refuge, Florida, United States - Lox_Sample_4.1 | ecosystem: Environmental > Terrestrial > Soil > Wetlands | place: USA... | reverse complement strand
CGTCATGCGACGCGGCATCCCACCCGTCCAGGCTCACCGCCATTCGCGCCACGCCGCAATCCATGATCTTCTCGACAGCCTCTTCTGTGAGCAATGGCGTCGCACTGGGAGTCACCGTCGTGCGCAATCCCCTCGCGACGCTCCGCCGCAGAATGTCATACAGATCAGGCCGCTTTAACGGATCCCCGCCCGTAAACACGAGCAGCGGATCTCCAAACGCCTTGACCTGGTCAATGACCCGAAATGCTTCTGCTGTCGACAGTTCTCCGCGATGACGGTCCGGCTGCGCCAAAGCCCGGCAATGCCGGCAAGCCAAGTCACAAGCCTGGGTCAATTCCCAGATCACCAAAAAGGGGGCCTGCGAGAAATCCCTCATCTGCTGCTCTCTCCTGACCCCACACTAAATCTTCCAGATTTCCGCGCCCATGACCAAAGTCACAGTAATGCAAACACCTATGAGCAATTATTGAGTTGGGAGAGACGCCTCGGCTTTTTGGCACGGCAATTGCTCCTCTCCTCCGCGGAGCCCAGAATGGCATACGTCATTACCGATACCTGCACCAAGGACAACCACTGCATCGATTCCTGTCCGGTGAATTGCATTCATCCCACGCCTGACGAGGCGTCCTACGCTGAAGTACCCCATCTCTATATCCATCCGACAGAATGCATCGATTGCGGGGCATGCGTCCCCGTTTGCCCGACCAATTCGATCTACGTGCTTGATGATCTGCCCGAGGACCTCAAGCATTTTGCCGAGAAGAACTCGGCCTATTACAACTAACCCAATCCTCCGAAGTTCCTCTTTCTGATACGCGTCCGCTCTCGACCTCCGACGGGGGCGGACGCCTTTTTTCCCTCGGCCCATCAGGCCGCAATGAATCTCCTCCGGCGATAGAAAATGGACATGGTGCGCAAGGTCAGCGTCGTGATCGAATAGGACGAGCACGGATGCTACGCATGGCGCCCTGAGCGAAAGGGTTGCCAGTCGCAAGGAAAGACCGTCGAAGAGGCCCTCACGAACATCCGCGAGGCCATCGAACTATTTCTGGAGACTTTGACTGACGACGAGCGTTCGGCGGCGTTAAGCCACCAAATCCTCACCACTGCCGTCGAAGTTCATGCCTGAAGTTCCGCGTTTGACCGCGCGCAGGCCCAAACGATGTTGCTGGATGCTGGCTTCACATGGCTTCGATCCAAGGACAGCCTTCCCCCTTGGGTCTCGCTATAATCGCAGAATCCCTCTGGGCCCATGCGAAACCTCATCCTTGCCTCAACCCTGCTCCTCTCTCCCGTCCTGGCCGGGGATTGGCTGACCTTCGGCGGCGATCCCCAGCGCAGCGGGTGGGCCCGCAACGAGAAGACTCTCACTCCCGCCAATGTGCAGGACCTCCGTCTCGAATGGAAGCTCCGGCTCGAAAACACCCAGCGCGAGCTCACCGCCCTCACCGTCCCACTTGTCGTCCAGGAAGTCATCACCCCGAAGGGCTTCAAGCAGCTCGCCTACGTCGCCGGTAGCTCCGACAATCTCTACGCCATCGACGTCGATCTCGGCAAGGTCTTCTGGTCCCGCAAATTCGATATCGAAGGTTCCCCCAAAGGCAAACCCCACTGGCTCTGCCCCTTCGGTCTCAACGCCACGCCGGTCATCGATCCCAAGGACCGCACCATTTACGTCCTCACCAGCGACGGCAAACTCCGCGGACTCAGTCTCGTCACCGGCGAAGACCGCTTCCCGCCCACGCAATTCGTTCCGCCCTTCTCCAAGAACTGGAGCCTCAACCTCGTCAACGGCGTCATCTACACCACCATCTCCCAAGGCTGCGCTGGGGCGAAAAGCGCCGTCTACGCGATGAACGTCAAAGATCCCAACCGCCCCGTCACCTCGTTCCTCGCCACTACCTCCACGGGCGGTGCGGGCATCTGGGGCCGTGCCGGTGCCGCCATCGGATTCGACGGCCGCGTCTACGCTGAAACCGGCGACGGAGCCTATGACGCCGCCACCGGTAAGTTCGCCGACACCTTCCTCAGCCTTGCCCCGGGCGACCTGAAACTCGCCGATTATTACACCCCCGCCAACCGCGCCTGGATCACGAAAAAAGATCTCGACATGGGCTGCATGAGCCCCATCGTCTTCCGCTTCAAGAACTGGGAGCTCCTCGCCGGCGGCGGCAAGGAAGGCGTCCTCTACCTCCTCGACGCCAACTCCATTGGCGGCGCCGACCACCGCACTCCCCTCTATCGCAGCAACCTCATCACCAACGAGGACGTCGATTTCGCCGGCCGCGGCTTCTGGGGGGCGTTCGCCTCCTGGGAAGACCCTGCCGGCACGCGCTGGCTCTACGCTCCCGCTTGGGGCCCTCCCGCATCGACAGCGCCGAAATTCCCGCAAACCTACACCGAGACTCCCAACGGCAGTATCATGGCCTTCCGCATCGTCGAGAAAGACGGCAAGCCTTTCCCCGAGGCGGCCTGGAATTCCATCAACATGAACGTCCCCGAACCGCCGGTCATCGCCAACGGAGTCGTCTTCGCCATCTCCAACGGCGAGAACATCCGGCAAGTGGACAGCGACGGCAAAATCCTGACGACGGAATTCCGCGCCGCCAATCCCGCCGGGAATACGGTCCTCTACGCCCTCGACGCTGCCACTGGCAAGATCCTCTTCAACTCCGGCAAGACAATCCCCGGCTGGACTCACTTCAGCGGCCTCGCAGTCGCCGACGGCCACGTCTACGTCGTCACCCACGACAACACTATCTATGCTTTTAGCCTGGGCCTTCAGTAGCCTCCTGCTGCCGGCGCCCATCCAAACCTGGCTGGACCGCGAACAACCCGGCTGGCGCCTCGCGTACGTCGACCCCCAAATTGAGACGTGGTTCCGCGAGTCCGCCTTCCCGTACGCCCCCAACCTGATCGCCGCCGACTTCGACGGCGACGGGCGCACCGATTACGCCGTGCACATCCTGGTCCGCGATGAATCCCGCCTCATCGTCTTCCGCTCCACCCCTCCTGGCTTCGCCCCGCAGATCGTTGCCACCCACCCGCCCGACCGCTTCACCTTCCTCATCCTCTACCGCAAAGGTGAAAAGGATTTCGACTTCATCGCCGGCAAGCCCTTCCGCTACGCCCACGATTCCATCGGTCTTTTGTATGACAATAAAACCGCGCGGACGTTCCAGTGGGACGGCCGCCGCTTTACCGGCCGCGATGCGCCGGGCGACGAGTGAAGCATGCCGTCCATCACAACCGAAGACCAACTGGAAGATTACCTCAGTAACCCTTGCCCCGAAGACATTGAAGTTGCCCGGCAACTCAACGGCGATATCCTCCTGCTCGGCGCCGGCGGCAAGATGGGACCTACCCTCGCTCGCCGCATACGCCGGGCGCTCCCTGACCATCACCGCGTCTTCGCCGTGTCCCGCTACTCCAACCAGGACGTCCGCCGGCGCCTCGAAGCCGCGGGTATCACCACCGTCTCCGCTGATCTCCTCTCTCCCGGCAGCCTCGACGACCTTCCCGACGCGCCCTACGTCATTTACGCCGCGGCCCGCAAATTCGGAACCGGAGCCGATGCCGCCTCAACCTGGGTCACTAATTCTTTCCTTCCCGGACTCGTCGCCCAACGCTACCCACGCTCCCGCATCGTGTCGTTTTCCACCGGTAACGTCTACCCCCTCGTTCCCGTCGATTGCGGCGGCGCAACCGAAGAGACGCCCACCGATCCCGTCGGTGAGTACGGCCAGTCCGCCCTCGGCCGCGAACGCGTCTTCGAACATTTCTCCCGTACGCTCGGCACCCGCATGGCCTTCTTGCGTCTCAACTACGCGGTCGAACTGCGCTACGGAGTCCTCGCCGATATCGCCTCCAAAGTGATCTCCGGCGTCCCCATCAATCTCGCCACGGGTCACGTCAACGTAATCTGGCAAGGCGATGCCAACTCCGTCTGCCTCCGCGCTCTCGCCCACTGCGCTTCGCCGCCCTTCATCATCAACCTTACCGGCCTTGAAACGCTGCGCGTCCGCGACATCGCCTCCTGGTTCGGCGAACCTGTATTCGAAGGCCAGGAGTCGCCCACTGCCCTCCTTAGCAACGCCCAACTCTGTGCGCGTCTCTTCGGACCGCCCCGCGTCGCCATTCGCGACGTCGCCGCCTGGGTTGGCGACTGGAATCGCATGGGCGGCACCCGCTGGAACAAGCCCACTCACTTCGAAGTCCGCGACGGAAAATTCTAATGTTCTCCTGGCGCAAACAACTCCAACAGGGCTGTGTCATCCCGGCCCACCCTCTTGCTCTCGCCGCCGATCGCCGCCTCGATGAGAACCATCAAGCTGGCCTCACGCGCTACTACCTCGATTCCGGAGCGGGCGGCGTCGCCGTCGGCGTCCACACCACGCAGTTCCCCATCCGCGAACACGGCCTGCTCGAACCCGTCCTCCGCCTTGCCGCCGACACGGCCCGGGGCAGGGAAGCCATCCTCGTCGCCGGAGCCTGCGGGCCCACCCCACAAGCACTGCGCGAAGCCGAACTCGCGGCGAAACTGGGCTACCACTGCGTTCTGCGAAGCCTTTCCGCCTTCAAGACCGCCACAACCGCCGAAATGCTCGCCGACCTTGAGGCCATCGCGAGCGTCCTCCCCGTCTTTGGCTTCTATCTCCAACCAGCCGTCGGCGGCAGGCTCCTCCCCTACGACTTCTGGCGCCAGGCCGCCGCGATCCCCAACCTGGTCGCCATCAAAGTTGCGCCCTTCAATCGCTATCAGACTCTGGATGTCATCCGCGCCGTCGCCGCGTCCGGCCGTGCGCAGGAGATCGCTCTCTACACGGGCAACGACGACACCATCGTCGCCGACCTTCTCACTGAATATGAATTCTCCGGCCAGAAGCTCCGCTTCGTCGGAGGCCTTCTCGGCCAGTGGGCTGTCGGCACCAAATCCGCCGTCGACCTCCTGAAACGAATTCACCAGGGCGAGCGCGACCTCCTCACTCTCGGCGCCCAGCTTACCGACCTCAACGCCGCTCTCTTCGATGTCGCCAACAACTTCCACGGCTGCATCGCCGGCATCCACGAGGTCCTCGTTCACCAGGGCCGCATGGCCGGTCGTTGGTGTCTTGATCCTTCGGAAGATCTTTCCCCCGGCCAGCGCGAAGAAATTGAACGGGTCATGGCCGCCTATCCGTATTTACTGCTATGAGCCTGCGCCTCCTCTCGGCCGCCGATCTCCCCGATCTCCTCGCCCTGTCCGCCTCCGCCGCCTGGAATCAGATGGAATCCGACTGGCGGCTCCTGCTCGACCTCGCCCCCCAATCCTCGTTCGGCATCGAGCTCGACGGCCGCATCGTCTGTTCCACCATCGTCCTGCCCCTGTCCGGCAACGTTGCATGGATCGGCATGGTCATTACCTTGCCGGAATACCGCGGCCGCGGCCTCGCCCGCCAGTTGTTCGAAAAGGCGCTCGAGCAACCCTTCGTGTTCGGCCTTGACGCCTCTCCGATGGGGCAACCCCTCTACGAACAGTACGGCTTTCGCCCCGTCCACGGCCTCGAGCGCTGGATCCGCCAGCCCGCGCCATCGCCGTACCCCGACCCGCAAGGCGCGCCTCCCCTGATCGCCACTGGCTTGTTAGCCCGCCTCGCCGCGCAAGAGTCGATCTCTCTGGACCCCGACAATTACGCCTGCGCTCGCCCCGGCCGCCTCGCCGCTTTCTTTGGCCCCTGTTCCGCGGCATCTCCCGAGACCGCGAAGCGCTTCCTCGCGTGGTTCCTCTCACGCCACGCGCGAGAAACGTGCTTCTGGGACCTCGAGCCCACTCATCCCGCCGCAAATCTCGCCCTCGAAGCCGGCTTCCAACCCATCCGCACCCTCGTGCGCATGTACCGCGGCGATCCCATCCCGCCCCGCGACGCTGCCGTCTACGCCTACCCCGGCTTCGAGATTGGCTTGGTCTGAGATCTCTTCTGCCTTTGCGGCACTCCTTCTGCAGAGACAACTTGCCCACTGTTCTTCGTGTTCGCGGGTATCGGTTCTTCTTTTTCAGCCTCGAAAGTCAAGAGCCGCCACACGTTCACGTGGAACAAGCTGAACGATACGCGAAGATCTGGCTGAAGCCGATCGCCTTGGCTCAGTCTAGAGGCTTTCGCAGTTCAGAAATTGCCGAGATAATAGGACTAGTGCGTGAGCACCGCAATTCCCTCGAGGAGCGCTGGAATGAGCACTTTGGCAATTCGCTATGAACCTTTGGCAGTTGATGTCAAAGTCTCGGCTTCCGCCCTCACAGTCATCCTTGCTGATGGTCGCGAGGTCAGCGCCCCCCTGGCATGGTTCCCTCGCTTGCTAACCGCCGCCGACTCCGACCGTTCAAATTGGCGTCTCATCGGAGGCGGCATCGGTGTCCATTGGCCAGCGCTTGACGAAGACATTTCGGTATCGAGTCTGCTCGCTACTCGATAGACCAGGCAGAAACCTGGATAAACTCTGTGTTAGCTCATGAAGCCTATCGTCTCTCTCGTCGTCTTAAGCCTCCCCCTTTCCGCCCAGCCCTGGCCCGCCGCCAAAGCCAACGACTGGTATGCCCACCAGCCATGGCTTGTCGGCTCCAACTATCTCCCCTCCAATGCCATCAACGAACTCGAGATGTGGCAAGCCGATACCTGGTCGCCTGAGCTAATCGACAAAGAACTCGGCTACGCTCAGTCCCTCGGTATGAACACCATGCGTGTCTTTCTCCACGACCTTGCATGGCGTCAGGATCCCGCCGGCTTCAAGCAGCGTCTCGCGGCCTTCCTCGCCATCGCGCAGCGGCACAAGATCCGCCCCATGCTCGTCCTCTTCGATTCCTGCTGGGACCCGTACCCCAAGCCAGGCAAGCAGAAGGCGCCCGTGCCCGGCGTCCACAACTCCGGCTGGGTGCAGTCCCCAGGCGCTGATATCCTCCGCGATCATTCCAAGTGGCCCAAACTCCGGGACTATGTCCTCGACGTCGTCGGCTCCTTCCGCGACGACTCCCGCGTCATCGCCTGGGACGTCGTCAACGAACCCGACAACGACAACGCCAGCAGCTACGGCGACAAGAACCTGAAGCAGGAACTCCCCAACAAGAAACAGCTCGGCCTTCAACTCGTGAAGGAAGCCTTCGGCTGGGTCCGCGAAGCCAAGCCGTCCCAGCCTGTCACCGCCGCTCCCTGGTACGGTGACTGGTCCTCGCCCGACAAAATGAACGAGCTCAATCACTTCCTGTTCACGAACTCCGACGTCATCACCTTCCACAACTACGACAACGCCGCCGAGTTCGAGAAGCGGGCCAAACACCTCCAGCAATTCGGCCGCCCGCTGCTCTGCTCCGAGTACATGGCCCGCGTCACCGGCAGCACCTTCCAGAACATTCTGCCCATCGCCAAGCGCTCCCGCATCGCCGCCTACAATTGGGGCTTCGTCTCCGGCAAATCCCAAACCATCTACCCATGGGATTCCTGGCAGAAACCCTACCCGGCCGAGCCGCCTGTCTGGTTCCATGACATCTTCCGCCCGACTGGTCAGCCCTACCGCGAAGATGAAGCGGCGTTTATCCGGAAGATGACGGCCAATTGACGCCGTCGTCGCCCTGCGCGAGAATGCGGTAGGGGATCACTTCTCACAGCCTTCATGGGCGACTTGTTTCAGAAAATCGACCTGCGGGTTGCTCCCAAGCGTTTTGACAACTGGGACGAATTCCTCCGCGAGGCTCCCGAATACTCCATTGCCTTGGAGTGTCTCGACGATGTTCCCGGCCACCGCGGCCACTACGTGAACTTCGATCACCACACCGGCGTTGTCCGCGAAGCGACCATGAGCGCCGCCATGCAGGCCTACATCGCCGTTCGCCAGGGCCGCCTGATGGAGCGGTGGCTGCAGCGCCGCCAACCCATTCCGGTCTACGTTTGGAATGCCGACCAGGACGTGTGCCTCGCCGCCTTCGTGCTCGAATACCACTGGATGCTCGAGACCGCCGAAGGCGCGCCGCTGCTCCGCTGGATCGTCCAGTACAACAACAAAATCGATGTCTGCGGCGGCCTGTACCCGACCCGCCTCCATGAGCTCGAACGCAACCACTTCACCTGGGTCTTCGAGCCATACCGGCTGCAGCGCCGCCTCGGCAAGGTTCAGGGCGACGAATCCATCGTCCGCGACACGGTCCGCAATGTTTGCGATCGCCTCGTCGCGCTTCTCGAAGGCCGGGCCGGAACCACTCCCATCACCGCGAAACCCGAAATCCTCTACCGCTCGACGCACAACTATGTCATCGCCGACGAGAAGGGCGACCCGTTCTCCCGCCTTGTCCTCGGCGCCCAGGGCTGTACCAACCTCATCAGCAAGATTTGCACGCGCCCCGACGGCCGCCACACCTACAGCATCATCCGCGGCTCCCCCTACGACGAAGACACTTTCCCGGTCCCGCGCCTCATTGAAGCCTTCCAGGCCGCCGAAGACCGCCCGGGCGAGCGCATCTGGGGCGGCTCCAACCTCGCTGCCGGCTCCGACAGCAAACTCGGCTCCAGCCTCCACTGGACCCAGCTTCGCGACATCGCCGAGCCCATCGTCGAAGAGTGCTATCGCAGCGCCTACGCGCCCGTTCCCTGAGATCACCCAGGCCAGGTTTCCAGTCAGAGCCGTTTCTTGAAAACCTCGATCGTCAGAACACTGACCTCTGGACCGATGCCGTGTTCACGGCCGGGAAACAAGCGCAAATCGAAGCCCCTGTGCAGTTCCTCGAGTCGCTTCGCGAGCAGCTTTGCCTGGCTTACCGGAACGTTCTTATCGTCTTCACCATGCAGGATCAGAACCGGGCACCGAAGTCTGTCCATGTGCAGAACCGACGATCGGACGCGCACTGCCTTCGGCGCCATGCCCGTCTCATTCTTCATGTTTTCCCGGATTCCGGGCAGGGTGACCTCGTCGTGCATCCGCTGAAAGTCATAGATGCCGGCACCGAAGACGGCCGCCTTCACGTCGTCGATCTCAACCGCACGCAACGAAGCCGCCATGCCGCCGCGTGAGTAGCCGTAGACGCCCATCCGCTTCGGATCGACGAACGGCTCCTTTTGCAGCTTGCGATATCCGGCCGTCAGGACGGTAAGCGTTTTCGGACCGACGCAGTCCGCCGGGCCTTCGGACTTGCCAAAACCCGGCTGGGAAACGGCGACTGCCGCGATGCCGGCCTCTGCAAGCCGGGTGCCCAGCGAAATGAGGTCTCGCGCCGTGCGCTGAAAACCGGGGATCAGCAGCGCCCCCGGGAACGGGCCGGCACCATCGGGGACGAACGACAGCGCCTCGACGGCGGCGCCCTTCGGGCGACTGCTGTGCGGCCAGAGATGCCCCGCAAAGCAGAAAACACACTCGGAGCATGGCCGAGAGTTTAGCGTGAATTACGGCATTTCTGAGCTGGGCGAACGCCCTCGAAAGCGAACCCGTCGACCCGCGGCTGTGGACCTTCATCGCCACGGCAGGGCCTGCGTGTATCATCTCCTCGACACCAACATCATCATTGCGCTTCTCGAAGGCGATGCAAGCGTGCTGCGCAACTTGGATCTGGCGAGAATATCGATAGGATCGAACGCTTTGCGTCTGGCCGGGCTAACGTCCCTTCCGACCTCGCTGTTGCTCGTGAATATGGCCGATTGAAGCACCGCCTGAAGGAAAAGGGGCGGCCACTCCCTGAAAACGACATTTGGATTGCCGCCGCGGCGAATTGTCACGGTATGATTCTTGTTACTCGAGATCGTCACTTCAGGACATCGACGGCTTGCCCATTGTTGATTGGAGCGACGGCTCGACGAAACCGTTTTGAGAGCTTCCATGAAAAAGACAACCTCCGCCAGCCGCATCCCCCAAACCGTCGACGAATACCTCGACACCGTCCCGGAACCCGCGCGTACCACCCTCACCAAGATCCGCGCCACCATCCGCTCCGCCGTCCCCAAGGAAACCGTCGAAACTATCAGTTACCGCATCCCCACCTACAAGTACAAAGGCATGCTCGTCTGCTTCGCAGCCTTTGCCAAACACTGCAGCCTCTTCCTGGCCACCTCCTCCATCCCCGAGCCAGTGAGGGAAGAACTCAAGGACCACCTCGCCTCCAAAGGCACCATTCAATTCCCCGTCGACAAACCCCTCCCCGCTGCACTGGTCAAGAAAATCGTCAAAGCCCGCGTCGCGCAGAACGAGGCCAAGAAACCCTCCCGCTGACTGTGATGCAATGGCAATTCAAATGAGACTCGCACTCCTGTCTCTCCTCACCCTCGCCCTGTCAGCCCAATCCGGCTTCCGTCCGCTCTTCGACGGCAAAACCCTCGACGGATGGGACGGTGACCCTCGCTTCTGGTCCGTTCAGGATGGAGCCATCACCGGATCCACCGACAAAGACAAGACTACCGGCAACACCTTCCTCATCTACCGCAAGTCCATCTTCAAGGACTTCATCCTCGAAGCCGACGTCAAGCTCCGCAACCACAACTCCGGCATCCAGTTCCGCAGTGATGACATCGGCAACTGGGTCGTCAAAGGCCTCCAGGCCGACATGGCCGAAGGCAATTGGTGGGGCTCCATCTACGACGAAAAAGGCACTCGCGGCGTCATGGTCAACGGTTGGAAGGACAAGGCCGAAAAGGTCGTCAAACCCGCCGATTGGAACCACGTCGAGCTCTCCTGCCAGGGCGACCATATCCAGGTCAAGATCAACGGCCTTCTTACTGCCGACCTCCACGACTCCGCCAAGCTCGAAGGCATCATCGCCCTCCAACTCCACGCCGGACCTGCCATGCAGGTCCAGTTCCGTAACATACGAATTAAAGAGATAAAGTAGGTTTCGCCATGTCGAATGTCCAGCTTCTGAAAGACGCTCTCTCTGCCGGTGAAGGCATCCTGCGCCTCGCCCCTTGCTGGGTCCCCCGCTCGTTCCTCATGCCGGGCGGACGCCTCAAGCTCGATCCCCGCGACCTCTACGCCCTCGGCGCGCACCGCGGCGGCATCGACGAACGCTGGTTCTCTTCCACTACCAATGCCGACAACGGCCCCGGCACTCCCTGGGACGAAGGCCTCAGCTACTTCGCCATCAACGGGCACCGCGTTCTCATGAAGGAAGCCGTCGAGAACCTTGGCGATGCCATCCTCGGCGCCGACGTCATGAAGCGCGAAGGCGGCTGGAACCTCCTCTGCAAATTCTTCGACAACCTCGGCCCCATCCCCCACCACATGCACCAGATGGAAGAGCATGCCAAAAAGGTCGGCCGCAAAGGCAAGCCGGAAGCCTACTACTTCCCGCCGCAATACAACTTCACCGGCAACAACTTCCCCTACACATTCATGGGCCTCGAGCCGGGCACCACCAAGGACGACGTCCGCAAGTGCCTCGAGCGCTGGAACGAGGGCGACAACGGCATCCTTGACCACTCCAAGGCCTACCGCCTCAAGCCCGGCACCGGCTGGCAGATCGACGCCGGTATCCTCCATGCCCCCGGCTCGCTCGTTACCTATGAGCCGCAGGTCAACTCCGACGTCTTCGGAATGTTCC
>Ga0335082_10007906_pt1 | contig 11545 bp, 10 predicted proteins | sample Lox_Sample_41_FD_206718 | JGI IMG/M metagenome (GOLD analysis project Ga0335082, IMG submission 206718) | Soil microbial communities from Loxahatchee National Wildlife Refuge, Florida, United States - Lox_Sample_4.1 | ecosystem: Environmental > Terrestrial > Soil > Wetlands | place: USA... | reverse complement strand
CGTCTCCGATGAACCTGTTCCGCTTCGAGCGTGCGCGCACGCGCCTGGCGCTCACGGGAGCCCTCCTGTGCGCCCTCTTCCTCGTCCTCCTCGCCTGGACGGCGCGGTCCATCGTGCGGTCCACCACGTTCGAGGACATCGACGAGGAGCTCTACACGCTGGCCGTGGCCCTCGGCTCGAGCTTCGAGCTCGAGGGCGTCGAGGAGTCGGTGCGCGACGCGTTGAAGCTCGGCCTCGACGCAAACCTCTTCGAGTTCAAGCTGGCGAACCATTCCGTCATCCTCTTCCTCGACGAGAAACCCGTCGCGTTGTCAGGCAATCTCCTCAAGACCACGTTGCCGGGCGGCTTCGCCCCCTACCGTGACAAGGCGGAAGCCCCCTACACGGCCGTGGAGCCCTACAGCGGTCAGAACCGGACTTGTCGGTTTCTGGTCACGCACCTGACCGGGCGCGCCCACGGCGCGACCCTCGTCCTCTTTCGGTCGATCGAGCAGAGCCAGCGGGCCCTGAAACGGCTGGATCGGGCGCTCCTCGGATTCGTCGTCCTCGGGTTCGCCGGGACGGCCGGAATCCTCGCGCTCGTTCTCCGCCGTGCGCTGCGCCCCGTCGAGGAGGTCACGCGCGTGGCCGAGCAGCTCGAGGCGACCGATCTCTCGCGTCGCGTGCCCGTCGCGGCCGGCGGCGAGGAGTTCCGGCGCCTCGCTGCCGTGATCAATTCCCTGCTCGAGCGCCTGGAGCGGGCCTTCACCGCCCAGAGGAGGCTCGTTGCCGATGCGGCCCACGAGATGAAAACACCGGCCGCCGTCCTGCTCGGCGAGGCCCAGGAGGCCCTGCGCCCCGAGGCCACGCCCGAGGAGCGGCGGGCCTCGCTCCAGACGATCGAGCGCGCCTCCCGGGGGCTCGCCCACCAGGTCGAGGCGATCCTGATGCTTGCGCGCGCCGACACGGCCGCCGCGTCGCGGAGGGAGGTGATGGACCTGGGCGATGTGGCCGAGGAGGCGATCGCCTCCGCCGCGCCCCTGGGTACGCCTCGCGGCATTCGCTGCGTCTTGACCCGCGAGGCGGTCGCGCCCGTGGCCGCAGATGCGGCGGCGCTCCTGTCCGCAGTGTCGAACCTCGTATCCAACGCCGTGATCTACACGGATCCCCGCTCGACGGTCGAGGTCGTCGCGGGCCGGCAGGGCGCCGAGGCCTTCCTCGAGGTGTCCGACCGGGGTCCCGGCGTGCCGGAGAGAGACCGCGGCCGGATCTTCGAGCGATTCGTCCGCCTGGAGGCCGCCCGGGCGCTCAATCCCGAGGGCTCCGGTCTCGGGCTCGCGATCGTCGAGCAGGTCGCGCGCTCCCACGGTGGGAAGGTCGAGGTCTCTGACCGCAAGGGCGGCGGAGCCGTCTTCCGCCTGACGCTGCCGGGGGTTCCCGAGAGAGCGACCTAGGGCGACCGGGGAGCCGCCGAGGCTGTCGCTGTCGGGCTGGCCGATGCCGTCGCCGACGCGGGCTTCTCCGTAACGACCTGTATGGAGGTCGCGATGTTCTTGCCGTCCTTCTCGAGATAGCGCACCGTGACGTGGAGGCCCGACTTCACGGGGCCTCCGGCCGTCTTGGTCGCGTCGGTCCAGATGAGCGCCACCTGTTTTCCTGCGCCGGTCTTGACCGTCATCTTCTTGGCCGTCTCGTCGAGGGAAACGACCGCCCCTGTCACGGAGAGGCCGTGCACCTTGGACTTGGAGGGAGGCGTCGCGCCGAAGGCGGCTGCCGCAAGCAGGATAAAGGCCGCCGCGCAATAGAGGGTCCTTGTCAGATCTGCCTCCGTCGCAAGCAACTTACGGGTGCCGACGTGAATGCTCCATGAACGCCCCGCGCGGCGCGAGATATTCCTCTCCCCGGGCGAGCAGGCCGCGGGTGAGCTCCGCATAGAGAATCGCCGCCTCTTCGACCTGCGTGAGATCCACTTTTTCGCCGGCCGTGTGGGCGTCCAGGATCGAGCCCGGCCCGACCAGGATCGGCTCGCCCCAGGCGGGCAGGAGCGGCAGGTCGCAGGCGTACGCGACGATCTCTCCCCGAACGCCGCGGGGGCAACGGAATCGAGCGGGCTCCGAGCGGTAGGCGACCTCGAGCTCGACCTTCCCGCGCGCGATCGGCAAGATGGCCTCGAGAACCTCGTCGACGGGTACGCCGGTTCGTACCAGGATGTCGGCCCGGGCGCTTTCGGCGAGGACATTGGCCGCGGTGCCCGCCTCGAGCACGCCGATGTTCAGGCCGGTCTTCCCGAAGACCGGATCTTCGCGGAAACGCAGCGAGCGAAGGTCCGAGAGGAAATCGAGCAGTTGCGGCACCGCCGAGCGGCCACCCTCCTCCTGCGACGAATGGCCCGCAATGCCCCGGGCGCTGACCGAAAAGCGCAGAGCGCCCTTGCAGCCCGACACGTAGGCGTTGCCCGTGGGCTCGCCGCCGACGAGGAAGCGGGCGTGCGGATGAGGCTCTCTGTTGGCCGCAAGCGCGCCGTCTGAGCCGCGCTCCTCGCCCACGAGGACGAGCAGACCGACGGGGGCGCCCTCCGACGCGAGGGCTTCCACGGCACCGGCCATGGAAGCGAGACTGGCCTTGGCGTCGCAAGCTCCCCGGCCGTAAAGCAGACGTCCCTCGCGCCGAGGCGCAATGAAAGGCGGCACCGTGTCGGCGTGGGTCGTCAGGACGACCTCTGCCCGCCCGCCGTGCAGGAAGAGGTTACGCCGGCCGGGCGACACCTCGATCCAGGAAGCGGTAAAGCCGCCGGGACGGCAGCGCTCCGCGACGAACTCGAGCACGGCCGCCTCCCCGCCGGTCACCGATTCGATCGCGACGAGCCGCTCCAAAAGCTCCGCGGCCCGGCCCGAGCTTTGAGCGTCCACGGCGGGATCATAGACTTGCGGCATGAGAAAGACGCTCTCCACGGCCTTCGCCGCCTCGCTCTCGCTCGCCCTCTTCGCCCAGGCTCCCGCACCCCCTGTCTTCGACCTGCTCATCACCGGCGGCAGGGTCGTGGACGGCACGGGCGCGCCCTGGTTCGCGGCCGACGTGGGCGTCCTGGACGGGAGGATCGCCGCCGTCGGGAAGCTCGCGGGCCTGCCGACCCGCCGAACGCTCGACGCGACGGGGCTCGTCGTCGCGCCCGGCTTCATCGACCTGCTGGGCCAGTCCGAGTACAACGTCCTCGTCGACCCGCGCGCGGCCTCCAAGATCCTCCAGGGCATCACCTCGGAGGTCACGGGCGAAGGCGACTCGATCGCGCCGCTCGACGACAAGCTCATTGCCGAAGGCCAGGACCTGTTCCGCCGCTACGGCGTCTTCCCCGACTGGCGCACCCTCGACCAGTACTTCGCGACACTCTCGCGCCGCGGCACGGCCATCAACCTCGGGACGTTCGTGGGCTCGGGCTCCGTGCGCGCGATCGTGGTCGGCCGAGAAAACCGGCCCGCCACACCGGCCGAGCTCGCCCGCATGGAGCTGCTCGTAGACCAGGCCATGAAGGACGGCGCCCTCGGCGTCTCCTCGTCCCTGCAGTACATCCCCAACATCTATTCCTCGACCGACGAGCTCATCGCGCTCGCCAGGGTCGCGGCGCGCTATGGCGGGGCCTACTTCACGCACCAGCGCTCGGAGTCCTCGCGGATCGACGCCTCGCTCGACGAGGTCTTTCGCATCGCGAAGGAAGCCGGCATCCGGACGCAGATCTGGCACCTGAAGACCGCCTACAAGCCCCAGTTCGGGAAGATGCCCGAGGTCCTGAAGAAGATCGAGGAGGCGCGGGCCCGCGGCATCGACGTGGCCGCCAACCAGTACCCGTGGGACCGGGGCTCCAACGGCCTCGACGCGTGTCTGCCGCCCTGGGTGCGCGAGGGCGGGCGCGACGCTCTCTTGAAGCGGCTGGCCGATCCCGCCCTGCGCGAGCGGGCGAAGGCCGACATGGCGAAGGAAACGAAGGAGTGGGAAAACCAGTACCTGGGCTCGGGCGGCGCCGACCGGGTGATGGTCGCCGAGGTGCTCGATCCGAAGTTGAAGCCCTACGAGGGCCGGACCATCGCCTCGATCGCGGCCTCCGAGAAGAAGGACCCGCGCGACGTCGTCATCGACATCGTGCTCGCCGACCGGGCCAACGCCTCCTGCATCATCGCGATCATGGACGAGGCCGACGTGCGCGCCGCGCTGGTGCATCCCTTCGTCTCCTTTGGCACCGACTCGCCTGCCAAGGCGACCGACGGGCCGCTGTCCCACGAGACCTCGCACCCTCGAGGCTGGGGCTCGGCCGCGCGGATCCTGGGCTACTACGTGCGCGAGCAGCACGTGCTCCGCCTCGAGGAGGCGATCCGCAAGATGACGTCCTTTGCCGCCGAGGCGGCCGGCCTCTCCGACCGCGGGATCGTCCGACCGGGCATGGCGGCCGACCTCGTCGTCTTCGACCCCGAGACCGTGGCGAGCAAGGCGACCTTCGAGAACCCCAACCAGTATTCGGTCGGCTTCCGCTACGTCGCCGTCAACGGCACTCTCGTCGTCGACGACGGCAAGCACACCGGCGCCAAGCCCGGCGTCCCCCTGCGCGGCCCCGGCTATCGCAAATGACCGTCGCTCCGCGCTGCGCAACCGGCGCGGCTCCGCCGCCGGCGGGACGGCTCGCCATAACGGGGCTCGACCGCCCGCCTCGCCGGTAGCTCCGCGCTCCGCTCCCGCATCGCGAACCTCCTCCCTCCTTCGTCGGGAGACTATTCGCGATGCGAGCGTGATGACCTGTTCACCGTTACGAACTGCATCTTTGCAATCGCCGCAGTGCGAGCCCCGCCGCTGCGGGCTCCCCGCGGGGACCCTCGAAAGCGCGTTGGTCTGCACCGGACGAGAAGAGGCAGACGAGAGACCTTCCCTTGCAGCGCTTTCGCGGAGGGCCGCGCATGGATGGTCTCCCTCAAGAATAGAGAGGCGCGGCGCGAGTCCCCGCGGGGAGCCCGCAGTGGCGGGGCGGCTCGGCGAGCTACTCGCCGAGGATCTTGATGCGGCGGGTGGCGCGGGGGCGCGCCAGGCCGAACTGCTGGACGGCGCGGGTCTCGATGTGCTTCATGGCCTCGTGCACCGAGTCCGTCACGAGGAGGAGGGACAGGTCCTCCCGGCTGACCGTGCCCGCCGCGACCATCGTCTCCATCATCTGGTGAAGGGGCTGCCAGTACTCGCGGCCCATCAGGACGACCGGGAAGTTGTCGATCTTGCGGGTCTGGATCAACGTCAGCGACTCGAAGAGCTCGTCCAAGGTCCCGACGCCTCCCGGCATCACGACGAACGCGTAGGAGTACTTGACGAGCATGACCTTTCGCACGAAGAAATGCTGGAAGGTGACCGCCCGATCCACGTAGGGATTGAGCTTCTGCTCCTCCGGAAGAGCGATGTTGCAGCCCACCGAGAAGCCGCCTGCCTCCTTCGCGCCGCGGTTGGCGGCCTCCATGATGCCGGGGCCTCCGCCGGTCATCACGGTGAAGCCCAGGCGGGCAAGGCGCCCTCCGACCTCGCGGGCGAGCGCGTAGAAGGGGTGGGTTTCGGGAAAGCGGGCCGATCCGAACACCGTCACGCAGGGGCCGACGAAGTGAAGGGCCCGGAACCCGCGCACGAACTCGGCCGAGAACCTCAGGACCGAGCCCAGCTCTTTCCACCGCGAGCTCGGTCCGGCCAGAAACCGCCGCTCGTGCGGCCGGGCTGCCTCGCGTCGTTGCGTCAGGTCCTCGCGCCGCGGGCCACCGCGATCCGGGCTTCGGCGAGCTCCACTTTCGCCCGCAAGCCGTCGAGGGTCTCGCGGCCGGCGGACTTCATCTGCTCGGAAGCCTCGGAGAGATCGCGCTCGGCCGCCCCGGCGTCGATCTCGGAGCTCTTCAAGGCGACGCCCGCCAGGACCCGCACGATGTCGTTTGCGACCTCGGCCAGGCCGCCGTCGAGCGCGAAAGCCTCGCCCGACCCGGCCTTCTTGTAGGAGAGAACGCCCGTCTTCAAGAGCGCCAACAGAGGGGTGTGGCCCGGGAGGATGCCCAGGTAGCCCATCTCTCCGGGCAGTGTGACCTCGTCGGCTTCGGCGTCCACCACGGTCTTCTCGGCCGTGACGACGAGGAGGTTCAGCATCGCCGCCATCGCCTTACGCCGCCTTCGACATCTGGGCGGCCTTCTCGCGAGCCTCTTCGATCGTGCCGACCATGTAGAAAGCCTGCTCCGGCAATTCGTCGCACTTGCCGTCCACGATCTCGCGGAAGCCCTTGATCGTGTCGGCGATCTTGACATAGCGGCCTTCGAGGCCCGTGAATTGGGCCGCCACGAAGAACGGCTGCGACAGGAAGCGCTGGATCTTGCGGGCCCGCGCCACCGTCAGCTTGTCCTCCTCGGAGAGCTCGTCGATCCCGAGGATCGCGATGATGTCCTGGAGGTCCTTGTACTTCTGGAGGATCGCCTGCACGTCGCGGGCGCACTTGTAGTGTTCCTCTCCGACGACGCGAGGCGAGAGGATGGTCGAGGTCGAAGCCAGCGGGTCGACCGCGGGGTAGATGCCCATCTCGGAGATCGAGCGGGAAAGCACCGTCGTCGCGTCCAGATGCGCGAACGCCGCCGCGGGGGCCGGGTCCGTCAGGTCGTCGGCCGGCACGTAGATGGCCTGGACCGACGTGATCGAGCCCTTCTTGGTGGACGTGATGCGCTCCTGCAGCTCGCCCATCTCGGTCGCCAGATTCGGCTGGTAGCCGACCGCCGACGGCATACGGCCGAGCAGGGCCGAAACCTCCGAGCCCGCCTGCGTGAAGCGGAAGATGTTGTCGATGAAGAGCAGGACGTCCTTGCCCTCCGTGTCCCGGAAGTACTCCGCCACCGTCAGGCCCGTCAGGCCGACGCGCAGGCGGGCGCCCGGCGGCTCGGTCATCTGACCGTAGATCAGCGCGGCCTTCGACTTGCTCGGATCGCCCGGCGTGATGACGCCGGACTCCGTCATTTCCTTGTAAAGGTCGTTGCCTTCGCGGGTGCGCTCGCCGACGCCGGAGAAGACCGAGTAGCCGCCGTGGTGCATGGCGACGTTGTTGATGAGCTCCATGATGATGACCGTCTTACCCACGCCCGCGCCGCCGAAGAGACCCGTCTTGCCTCCCTTGTTGTAGGGCTCGAGCAGGTCGATGACCTTGATCCCGGTCTCGAACATCTCGACCGTCGTGGACTGCTCGTCGTAGGCGGGAGGCTCGCGATGGATCGGCCAGCGATCCTTGGAGTCGACCTTGCCCAGTCCGTCCACGGGGTCGCCGATGACGTTCAGGATCCGACCCAGGGTCTCCCTGCCGACCGGCACCGAGATCGGCGCTCCGGTGTCCACGGCCTTCATGCCGCGCACCATGCCGTCGGTGGGCTTCATCGAGACGCACCGCACGACGCTCTCGCCGAGCTGCTGGGCGACCTCGACGATGACGTCGATCTTGCCGCCGCTTTCCTTGCCCTCGTCCTCGATCCGCACCGCGTTGTAAATGGCCGGCAGCTTGCCGGGCGGGAACTCGATGTCGAGGACCGGCCCGATGATCGCGACGACCTTGCCGACGTTCTGCTCTGCCATGTTCTCCCCGTCCTTACTCCAGCGCGGCCGCGCCGGAAACGATCTCGATCAGTTCCTTGGTGATGCGCGCCTGTCGCGCGCGGTTGTACGAAAGGGTCAGCTTGTCGATCATCTCGCCGGCGTTCTTGGAGGCTGCGTCCATTGCGGTCATGCGGGCGCCCATTTCGGCCGCGGCCGACTCGGCCAGAGCCCGGTACACCATGAACTCCAGGTAGCGGGGCAGGAGCCACGCCAGGATCGACGCGGCGTCCGGCTCGTAGAGGTACTCGACCGCCGTCCCGGCGGACTGCGGCGCCTCTCCCTTTGGCTTTCCCTCGCCCTGGGGTTTGCCCTCGGGCGCGGGCGCCACCGCTCCGAGCGGAAGGAGCTTCTGCGTGGTGACGACCTGCGAGATGACGGACCGAAACACATTGACCACGACGTAGACCGCATCCAGGCGTTCCGCGAGGAACTCCTCCGCCAGGTACTGCGCGACCTCCCGGGCTTTCGCGGAGGAGAGGTTCCCGAGAATGTCCGGCCAGGACTTTTCGGCGATCGTGAGCTTGCGGCGCCGCCAGTACTCCATGGCCTTCTTGCCGACCGGCAGCAGCGTGACCTCGCTCCATCCCGGGTGTTCGGCCAACAGGTGCGCCGTCGCGCGGTGGATGTTGGTGTTGAAGGCGCCGCACAGGCCGCGGTCGCCCGCCACCACCAGCACCAGGACTCTCTTCTCCTCCCGCTCCGCAAGCAGCGGATGCGTCAAGCCCCCGGCGTGCTCCCGGACCGAGGCGAGGACGCTCGTCATCAGCTTCGCGTACGGTCGGGCGCCGACGACGCGGTCCTGCGCCCGGCGCAGCTTGGCCGCCGCCACCATCTTCATGGCCCGCGTGATCTGCTGCGTGCTCGTGACCGAGCGCAGCCTGCGGCGGATGTCGATCAGGGATGCCATCGCCCGCTAGGCGCTCCCGGCCTTCGATCCCGCCTTGGGCTCGGCCTTCGGCGGGGCTTTCGTCTCGGCCTTCGGCTCCGGTGTTGCCGTCGGCTGCGCTGCGCCCTCGGCCTTCGGCGCGGCGACCTGGGTTGCCGGGTTCTGCTTGACGAAGGCGTCGCGGAATTCCTGGATCGCCCTCCCGAGCGCCTCCTCGGTGGCCTTCTCGAGCTTCCCGGTGCCGAGGATAGCCGACAGGATGTCCTTCTGCTTCGACGTCAGGAACTCGACGAGACCCGCCTCGAACTCGCGCACGGACTCCAGCTTGATGGAATCCATGTAGCCCTTCGTGCCGGCGTAGATCGACGCGATCTGGAGCGCCACGTCCATCGGCGCGTACTGCGGCTGCTTCAGGAGCTCGACCATGCGCTGCCCGCGCGAGAGCTGGGCCTGCGAGGCCTTGTCGAGATCCGAGCCGAACTGGGCGAAGGCCGCGAGGTTGCGGTATTGGGCGAGGTCGAGGCGCAGGGTCCCGGCCACCTGCTTCATGGCCTTGATCTGGGCATTGCCGCCCACGCGCGAAACCGAGATGCCGACGTTGACCGCCGGCCGCACGCCCGAGTAGAAGAGGTCGCTCTCGAGATAAATCTGGCCGTCGGTGATCGAGATGACGTTGGTCGGGATGTAGGCCGACACGTCGCTCGCCTGGGTCTCGATGATCGGGAGCGAGGTCAGGGACCCGCCGCCGTTCTTCTCGGAGAGCTTGGCCGCGCGCTCCAGCAACCGCGAGTGCAGGTAGAAGACGTCGCCCGGGTAGGCCTCGCGGCCCGGCGGCCGCCGCAGCAGGAGCGAGATCTCACGGTAGGCCGCGGCGTGCTTGGAGAGGTCGTCGTAGATCGTCAGCGCGTGCTTCTTGTTGTAGAGGAACCACTCGCCGATGGCGCAGCCCGCGTAGGGCGCGATGTAGAGCATCGGGGCAGGGTCGGAGGCCGTGGCGGACACGATGACGGTGTGCTCCATCGCGCCGTGCTCTTCGAGCGTCTTGGCCACCTGGGCCACGGTCGACTTCTTCTGCCCGATCGCCACGTAGACGCAGATGACGCCCTTGCCCTTCTGATTGATGATCGTGTCCAGAGCAATGGCCGTCTTGCCCGTCTGGCGGTCGCCGATGATGAGCTCGCGCTGGCCGCGGCCGATGGGGATCATCGCGTCGATCGCCTTGATGCCCGTCTGGACCGGCTCCTTGACGGGCTGGCGGTCGATGACGCCCGGCGCGATGCGCTCTAAGGGATACGACTCGGTGGACTTGATCGGCCCCTTGTCGTCTAAGGGCCGGCCCAGAGCGTCCACGACGCGGCCCACCAGGCCGGGCCCTACCGGCACCTGGATGATCCGCCGGGTCCGGCGGACCTCCTGGCCCTCCTTGACCTCGGCGGCTTCGCCCAGGAGGACCACGCCGACCTGGTCCTGCTCGAGGTTCAGCGCCAGCCCGTAGATTTCGTGGCCGAAGTCCACGAGCTCGCCCGCCATGACGCGGTCGAGTCCGTAGAGGCGCGCGATGCCGTCGCCCACGGAGAGGACCGTGCCGACCTCGGCCACGTCGATCGCCTTCTCGTAGTCGGCGAGCTGCTGTTTCAGGATTGCGGTGATTTCGTCTGCCTTGATCTCCATCCTAGGCTCCCGTTCTTCCTTTCACCTGCGCCTGGAAGCGCCGGACTGCGGCCTGGACCGAACCGTCGAAGACGTGAGACCCCGCGCGCGCGATGAACCCGCCCAGGATCTGCGGATCCAGCCCGACCTGCATCCGCACGTTCATGCCCGTCCGCGCGGCGAGAGCCTCCTCGATCATCTTCTGCTCCTCGGCCGAGACGGCCGACGGGACCGTCACCCGCACGCGAAGGATGCCCTCCTTCGCGTCGAGCAGATCCCGGAGCGTCTTCAGGACCTGTCCGGCTTCGAGCAGGCGGTGGTTCTTCAACATGACCTGGAGGAACCGCGCGCCGAACTCGTCGAGCTTCACACGGCGGCCGAGCTCGGCGACCGTCTTGCTCTTGGCCTCGCGAGGCACGGTCGGCGCCAGCAGAAACGCGCGCAGCTTGGGGTTGCTTTGGAGGGCATGCTCGAGGGCCGTCGCGGCCTCCTGGAACGCGGCGAAGTCGTAACCCTTCGGAGCCGCCTCCACAAAAGCCCGCGCGTAGGGATAGGTGAAGGAGCTCATCGCGCGCCGCTCCGCAGGCGCGACACGCTGTCCTCGAGCAGGCGCCGGCGATCGTCGTCATTGATCTCCCTGGACAAGAGCTCCGTGGCCGACGACGCCAGGAGGCCCGAGGCGACTCGTTCCAGGTCCGCCCGCGCCGCGGCCAGCCGGCGATCGATCTCCTCGGCCGCTTCGCGTTTGACCCGCTCGGCCTCCTGATCGGCGCGGGCCACGAGCGCGGCCCGTTCGGCTTCGCCGTCGACCTTGCCCTGCGCGGCCACCTCGGCGATTTCGCCGTCGAGCCGCGACAGGCGCTCGCGAATCTCCCCCGAGAGGCGCTCGGCCTCCGACGTCAGACGCTCGGCCTCCCGCCGCTCGGCCTCGACGGCTTCCTGGCGCTTGCGGAACGCCGCGGCCAGCGGCCGGCCCACGAACCGGTACAGGAGGCCGAGGAAAAGCACGAGGTTGACGGACTGCCAGATCCACATGGGCAGGCCAAGAAACATCTCGGCGTGCTCGGCGCCGCCTTCGACGAGCAGGACGAGGGCCCTCACGCGGCGAGCTTTCGGCCGAGGATCTTTTCGGCGAGAAGCCGGGCTAAGTCGCGCGTTTGCGCGGGCAGCTTGTCGGCGGAGGCCTTGGCGTCGGCCTCGATCTTCCGGCCCGCCTCGCCGACCGCGGCCTCGGACGCCGCGCGCGCCTCGTCGAGCCGCCGGGCGAGCTCTGCGGCCCCATCGCCGCGCAGGCCTTCCCGCACCTTCAGGGCCTCGCGCCGCGCGAGGGCGAGCTTCTCCTCGGCCTCTGCCACCGTGCGCGAGAGCGCTTCGAGGCTCTCGGCGTAGCTCTTCGCGGC
>Ga0335082_10007905_pt1 | contig 11546 bp, 14 predicted proteins | sample Lox_Sample_41_FD_206718 | JGI IMG/M metagenome (GOLD analysis project Ga0335082, IMG submission 206718) | Soil microbial communities from Loxahatchee National Wildlife Refuge, Florida, United States - Lox_Sample_4.1 | ecosystem: Environmental > Terrestrial > Soil > Wetlands | place: USA... | reverse complement strand
GCGTGCGCCGCCTCCGCTTGTGCGTTGGCGGCACGCTGCTGCGCCTCGAGTGTTTGCATTTCCTGGTTGTAGGTCCGCTGGTAGGCCGAAGGGCAGCCCTGGAGCAGCAGCCACCCCACTGCGAGTGCGGCGCCGGCCGCACGTGCGACGGTCGGCTTCATTGCTTCTGTCCCCCTTCGTACGCTGTGACCACCTCGTCGACAGACAGTTGATAGTCATGATTCGTGTCGGCCTCTTCGAACTGGCGGAACCGGATCGTGACGAACTCGGGCAGCGAGATGCGGCCGTCCCCGGTGGCATCGGCAGCCTTGAACGCTCCCGAGAACGGCAGCCGGCCATATTCGTCGACGCTGAGAACGCCGTCCTTGTTGGTGTCGGCATTGTAGAAGACCTCGACGAGGCGCACGTGAAACTCCTCGATGTCGATCTGACCGTCCTTGTTCGTGTCGACCTGGGCAAAGGCCGCGCGAGGATCGTACGACTGTGCCGGACCCTGGGCCCCCGCCGCGCTGCTGAGCATGAGATGGACACTCACAAAAACGAACACTGCTAGGACAAGGCGCATGGGAATCTCCTCAATGCGATCCGCAGTTAGCTCGGTTGGATCTGCCAGGTGCCGTCCGGTTGGCGGCAGGCCGTTCCGTAGGACTGATGCTGTTCACCACCGATGGTGATCGTCTGTTGGTATTGCCGGCAGTACTGGCCGTTGGCGAGCTGATACGTCCTCGTCGGCGTGATAGATCCCGAGTTGCCGGTGTCAGGATTATTCCACACGGAAGGTTGGCCCGCCTGATTCTGCTCGAAGGCTTGTTGCGCAGCCTGTGCAGCTCTCTGTTTGTCGTTCTCGTCCATCTTGTGTCCGACGAAGCCACCGATCAGGGCGCCGCCGACGGCAGCGCCGACTATCGCTCCTGGACCGCCGCCGGCAAGGGCCGCAATGCCGGCACCGGCGCCGGCACCCAACAAGCCGCCGAGCATGGCCTTGGGATTCTCCTGATAGGTTTGCTGCATGGAAGCGCACGAGGACAGGGTGAATGTCAGCAGGACGATGGCTGCCACGGTGCATATGCTCTTGCGACGCATGACTTTCCTCCCAGCGCTATGGCGATTCGACATCGAGTGCACTTTGGCCCGTATCGAGGATCACCACCGGCATCATCGTTCGTGCCCCTTCCACTTCAATTTCGGACCCGTGCACTTCAAGAGGTTGCGCCGATCTCTTCGAGTTGCTGTCTGAGAACGAGCAGCAACTCGTGCTCCGAGCTGAATCGGGCCCGGCGTCCGGTGCTGAGGTGCTCGACGCGGCCCGCGAAGATACCCGTTTCTGTGCCCGCCTCGCGGCTGAACTGCACAACGAAGGCCTTCCACGCCGGCAACTCCGGTATGGGTTTCGGTGGCGCACTATCGGGCGGTGTCTGCGAAATGGGCTGCAGAACCCTGGGCTTTTTCATCGCTGCCAGCATGGTCGAAATCCGTATCGCGAGTCCGGAAGGTTTTCGGTAAATTGCCGGAAATCTCTGTCGAAGTCCAACCTGCCCGTCACCGCTGCTGCACCCGCGCGGTGTGCATACCAACCAAACGGGCGATCAGCACAGCCAGGTACAGTTGCCCGGCTACCCCCTCGAGCACTGACAGCGCGCGCGCCCCAGCGGTAAGCGGTGAAACGTCTCCATACCCGAGGGTCGCAAGCGTCGTAAAGCTGTAGTACTGCATCAAAGGTGAGAAGGGCACCGTCGGCTGCCCTCCCCACGCGCCGGCATTGACGAGGCCCGAGGAAACGGAAAGCGCGTCGGGCGAGAGCAATGTCAGCAGTGCGTAATACGTGCCCCACGTCGTCCCCAGCAGAAAATACGTGCACACCGCCCCGACGATGGTGTCGGCAGTAACGGTTTCGTCGCGGAAGACAGCGAGCAGGATGACCAGAGTCAGGAAGGTGAGGAAGACGCTGACGATGGCGAAGCCCAGGGAGCGCAACGCGGGCGAGTTGCTGAGCTGCACTGCCCAGTGGCCGAGCACTGTGGGGACGGCAAGCACTACCGTCACAACACGCAGGTGCCGCCCGACGCTCCAGATCGCGAAGATCACCAACACCAAGAACCCGACACCGATGAGCGCGTCGCGCAGGTCCTTTTCAGTGATGATACTCGAAGAGAACAACACGATCAGTAGGACGACCGTCAGTCCGGTGAACCGTCCTCTCAGCAGACGTTCGGAGGCGACGCTAATCGCAGCCCGCCACGCTCGTTCACGTCCACCCGAGGGCGTGCGCATCGCTGCCCTCATGTCGCCGGGTCACGCTGCACTGCTGCACCGCGCCGCGGGCGGTGCCGAACAGCTGCGCGAGGCTTCTTCGCCATCATGCGGCGTCCCATGGTGCGCTTCCGGCGCCCACGGCAGCGACCTGCCTCAGTTGGAGGTGGCCAGCACCTTTCCCATCTTCGAGTCAATGTGAATGATCCAGAACGCCTCGACATCCTCCTGGCTCATCATGGCCACCACCCCCACCTGCGGCGCAAAGAAATAGTACGCGGTGTCCGTCGTGTGCGCAGGTCCGACCTTCCCCTCACATCTGAGGCGCATCAGGACCGCCTGATACGTTCCGGCCGGAACGGTCACCTGGTAGGTACCCACGTACGTATACGAGACGTTCAGTGTTCCTGAATAGTCCTGCTTCGTCGGATCATCGAGGTAGTTCACCGAGACAGCCTGGGAAAACGTCCGTGTCTCGCCCGGCTTTATGCCTTTGATGACAAAGGGATTCGCCGGTGTCGTGACCACCACGACGTCTTGGTCGGAGTCGGCCACCGCAGGCATCATGAGATCGCCCGCGACGTTCTGCCGGATGAAGCCGGCGAGCGTCGGCGAGATTCCAAATCGCCACGCCGGCGTTCCGTCGGGCCGGTTGCGCTTCGCGACCTTCAGCGTCTGGGTGTTCCCTGCGTGCTTTCCGGCTGTGACCTGGTAGGCCAGCGCCCGTTCCTGCAGCGGGAAATAGATCGAGGGATCCGTGATGGCATTGCTCGGGAGCGCCTGGCCCACCACCCCAGCCCCGAGCCGCGCCGTAATCTCCTGCTGATCCTCGGGCGGTAGGGGCAGCACGGCCCCGTCTTGGGCCAACAGCACCCCACGGGGGACACTGGCGACCACGAGCCAGCAGAGCATCGTGACTACGAACAGACGCATCGGGTTCATCGAATCACTCCTCCTCACGCCTTTTTCGTGTTGGAGACCGACCGTGCACCGCATCGCCGAGGTGCATCCATCGTTTCATCATCATCCTCCTCGCGTCGCCCAGCGGAGCGGCGCGCTTGAGACGCGACTGCGGGTATCGACGCGGACCTGGACTGCGAGTTCAGGTGCGACTGCGGTCACCCGCTTCCCGTTGGCGGCTTCAAGGGCCTCGCCGATGCGCTGCTCCAGCCGGTGCCGGTGTCCGTCCGGAATCTCGGCATACGCCGCATGCCGATGCAACTCGTGGGTGAACGCATAGCGCCGCGCCACACCGGAGCTGCCCACCACGCGCAGAAACGAGTGCACGCGCGCCAGAGCCTCGCAGCGTGCTTCGGCATCGTCTATGCCGCATTTGAGGCCCGCTGCAATGGACTGGGCGGTGAACTCCGGTCCGACGACGCTGGCGGCCTGCAGGAGCGCGCGGTCAGTCGGGCTCAGGCTGTCGAACTGCATCTCGATCATCCGCCGGGCATCGTCCGGCACCTCCAACTGCAGCTTTTCCAACGGGGTACTGAGCGCCCACCCCGGAGCGGTTTCGAGAATCCATCCGCGCGACAGCATGTGCTCGACGACCGCGACTACGAAGAGCGGGGTGCCGTCCGTATAATCATGGAGCATGGGCGCCAACCGGGCCGGAAAATCGGCGCCGGGGAAGCGGACCTCCAGGTAGCGCCGCACACTCTCCTCGGTGATCTCGTGTAGCGGCAGATCCACACACTGGCGGTGCATCTGCAGCGCCCGCACGCCCTGAGACAGCACGTGGTGGTGAACGGTCGCGTCCGCCGGACGGTAGGTGCCGATGACCAGCAGGCGGGCCGGCTCGCGGCGTTGGGCAAGGACAGCCAGCAGGTCCACGGTCGCCGCATCGCTCCAGTGCAGGTCCTCCAGCACGAGCACTACTGTCACGTCAATGGTCAACGCTTCGACGACCGCAGCAAACTCGCGCAGCATGCGCTCAGGGCCGGCGGCGCGCCGCGATTGCCGCGCGGCCTTGGTCTTATCGCCGAGCAACCAGGGAATCTGCGCCAGCCAGGTGGGAGCGACGCGGCGTAGCAGCCGCGTCAGCCGCTGCCTGTGGGGGCGGCGCGCGAGCCGTTCGAGGGCATCGAGCACCGGCATATAGGGCTCCCGCGCCACGTGTTGCTCGACGCAGGATCCACGCCCGATCCACACCGGCGTTGGCGCCGCGCAAACCGCCGGCGAGTCGAGAAAGGCCTCGACGAGCGCGCTCTTGCCGATGCCTACCGGGCCGGCGACGAAGACGATCTGCCGCTCACCCGCACGCGCCTTCGCGAGCAACTCCTCGAGCCGCCGCATCTCGTGGTCGCGCCCCACGATGATTGTGGTCCCTGCTCCTTGGTTCTTGGTTGCTGGTCCCTGGTCCCTGCTCCTTGGTTCTTGGTTGCTGGTCCTTGGTCCTTGGTCCTTGGTTCTTGGTCCTTGGTCCTTGGTTCTTGGTTGCTGGTCCTTGGTCCTTGGTTCTTCTCGCCTGGAACCAGGGACCAGGGACCAGGGACCAGAAACCCGTACTTCAGCGATGAAGCGGTAGCCGCGCCGGTGCACGGTCTCGATACAGCGCGGCTTCCTCGAGTCGTCGCCAAGGGCGAGGCGCAGCTCGCGGATGGATCGGATCAGCACATCCGGAGTGACGGAAATTTCCGGCCAAACGGCATCCAGTAGCTCCTCCTTGGTGACCAGAACACCGGGCCGCTCCACCAGGTAAAGCAAGACCTCCCAGGTCTTCCGCCGCACCGGGATGGGCTGGCCACCGCGGGTGAGCTGTCCGGCGCGTCGATCCAGGTGGAGGGAGGAGAAGGCGATCGGCCTGCGGTCGTCCGCGGATAACCTGTCCTCAACGTTCATCAGCACGCAGTGAACCCGGCCAGGTCCCTCATCGGGAGATCCGGCGTGGGGAGGTAGTCTACAAACAAAATGAGGCGATACAAGCGGCCCGCGGTTACATCAAGGTTACACCAGTGCTTTCCCTCCTGAGCGCTGTCACCGCAGCGCCCACCGAGGTCAGCCCGGCGTTCGGGGTGGCGATTGCCCGGAAGGGCTACACGTTCCCTGATTGCACAGCCCGCTCTGGCAGTCGTTGTTGCCGCCGCACGCGCCCGAATCCGGACATTTGACGCCGCAGTCGCCGCCGCATTGCTTGCCGAAATCGCTCGGGGTGCAACACTTCTTGTTGACGCACGCGAAGTTTTCGCAGTCGTCGCCGGTGGTGCAACCTTGCCCGTCCTTGCAATGGTTCATGCAGTTCCCATTGCAACCAGGGCCGCAACAGCGTTCGCCGGAACACGTCGCGCTCTGGCAGTCGTCGTTGCCGTGGCAACGGCGAGAGTCCGGACATTTGACGCCACAGTTGCCGCCGCACTTGTTGGTGAAGTCGCTCGGCGTGCAACACTTCCCGTTGACGCATGCTTGGAACTCTGCGCAACCCGCGTCGTTGATGCAGCCCTGCCCGACTGCTGCACACGGGAAAGCCAGGAGCCGGAGAGCAAGCACCACGACGGCTATGAACGTTACGTTCAGGCCGGCAGACCGTACATCGCGAGGGTTTGCTGGATTCACGTTGTTCATGCCCATCAGCCGGCGAGCGCGCGCGGCTGTCCCGTCAGTTGTTCTCCATCTCCTGTTCGTGCACCGACGCCTTTGACGGCACGATGACGCAGGTCGCCAGCGTTTTGCGACACTCCTCAACCTGTTTCTTGCAGTCGGCGTCCATGCACTGCTCTGCCACTCGCTTGAGGAGATCCTCGGTCGCCTTGGTTTCCATTCTGATCTTCAGGGCCTGCGTGACATCGACCGGCGGCACGAACACGTGCTTGTTGCTCTTCGTGTCCTCGGCGTGGGCAGTGAGCGCCAACGCCACCACGCTGGCAAAGGCGATGAGCGACAGGTGCGTCGAGAGCTTGCGGGACATAGCATCACCTCCGGATTGAGCCGCGGATAGCCCAGGCGACCGCTGGCTGTCAAATGACGGGGACGGGGACGGAAAACTCGAAACTCGAATTTCGAAATCCGAAACAAATTCGAAATCCGAAAACGACAATGTTCAAAACGGTCATTCGCTCTTCCGCCCAACGCGCCTACCGAGCCCGACGTGCTGACGCTCTTCAAGATCATACGGTTTCGAGCTTTCTTCTGTTTCGGACATTTGAATTTGTTTCGAATTTCGAATTTCGGATTTCGAATTTTCCCTGCGCCATCTGTGACGCCAGCGCGAAACGTCATCTACCTACCGGCAACGTGAGGACGGGCGATTTACCCTTCCCGGTCGCCTGTTGCAGCGAGTAGAGGATGTTCAGCAAGCTGAAGGTGGCCTTCGAGCTTTGATCGTCGTCGGCGATGTAGAACCACCAGCCGCGGTGCTTTACGGCGACAAACGCTTTCTGCGGACAGTCCTCCTGCGAGTGGATGACCAGGATCTTGCCGGTGACCCTCGACCAATTGAACGGTTGTCCGTCGTCGTCCACGGTGACCGTGACCATGCCCGCCTTGACGTGCTCCGCGGGCGGCTCCACCGCCTTGGAAAGGGAAGTACAGCACACCGAGCAACGACCGGCAGCGCAGGCCGACTTCGTCGGGCTTGCGCTCGAACGGGAATGCGGTGAGCCGGAAGTCGTCTTTGCCCGGTGCCAAGTTGAGAGACCGACGCACTGCGGCGACGTCCCCGGCAAGCGGATCGTTGGGGTCGTCCGGCGCGCGCAGCCAGAAGCGGGGATTGCGTCCGGGCGGGTCCTTCTCCTGGCTCAGATGATGCTCGGGCAGAGCGTTGCCAATGACCAAGCCGAGCATCGCCGCGCCGAAGACGCACGCAAACACAATCACGGCGATTCCCAGTGCACTCACGATTCCCTCGTCCTGTGTTCGGTTGGTGTCTTCATCCTCTTGTCTCCTGATGAGTCCCGCGGCCCCGCGATGACGGTCCTCAGGCCCCTCGCACGGACCACCCTAGATACAGTCGTTTGATCGCGGATTCCTCCTCTTCTCAGTTGATGAGCGCCCCAGGCTCCGTGGGGCGCTCGCTCGTTGCGTGACGGTTCGGACCAGACCCACGCTCCTGGTGTCCCATGTTTCCCAGTCTCCATTGGCGCGCCAGCAGGAGCGACAGGACACCGTGCACCACCACCGCCGGCCACAAGAGCGGCCCGCCCCATGCACCGCCGATGCCGAGGTAAAGGAGATACAGCGTCGTCAGTGAATTGTAGGCCAGCATTCCCCGCAGGGCAGGAGCCGCGTTTGCGGTGCGGTCGCCCGGCCAACACGCCATCCCCAGGGCGAACAAGCCAAAGCCGGCCACGCGGCCGAGGGGAATGCCCGCGCCGGAGATTTCGCCACCGAGCAGCAGCCGGACGACGACGGCGGGCACGGCCATCAACGCCAGCCCCGTGGCCGCTTCGATGGCGGCGGTGAGTGTGAGCAAATGGTTCATCGCATTTCACAGTCAAGGCTTCGGACCTCAGGCTCCAGGCTTCGGACCCTGAAGTCCGAGGCCTGAGGCCTGAAGCCTCCTCCGACATTGTCTCAGTCTTTGGCTTTGGCGACTGCTTCTGCAGCGGCCTTCTGATCCGCTTCGGTCATCTGCTCCGGCCCGAGCTTGAAGGTCAGCTTGTCGATGGTCCCCGTGAAGCGGAACGGCAGCTTGTAGCTGTCGTCCACCCCCGTACGGGTATCGATCCCAATGTCGAAGGTCTCGTCGCAGGTCATCATGAGCGGAATCGTGTGCGGGATGGTCTGTTTGGCCAATTCCTTGCCATCCGCCGTGAACACGCCGGTCCCACCCTTGCCGGGTCCGGGGCCATCGTATTTGAAGTCGAACACGAGCGTATGCTTGCCAGGCTTGAGCGCACGGGCAAACAAGTCTTCGCCGATGACGCCGCCGACACCACCTTCCCAGCGATATCGCTTCAGATCGAGGAGGTTGTACACGAAGACCGGCTTACCCTTTTGCAGGAAGAGACCATAGCCGCCAAAGCGGCCGCCCAGCGTCACGATCATTCCTTCCGCGCCGCCCTTGGGAACGGTGATCTCGGCGGTGATGGTGTAGTCCTTGTCCAGAAGGCTGGGGGCATTTCCGACGGGAATGCCGGAATTTTCACCCGTGTAGGTGAAAACAATTTTCCCGGAGCCGGGTACGCCATTGATCTGTTGCGCCACGGAGGAGCGCGGCGCCAGCAGGGTGGCGAGCAGCATGAGCAGTATCGCAACTGATGGGCTTGTCTTCATAACGATCGTTCTCCCTCGTGGACGCCTTCGGCGCTCAACACGCCGCCGTTCTGACCCAGCACCGCGACAATTTGCCGGAGCCCGTCTACCCTTGAACCTGCGGGGAAGGGTCATGATGGCATGACTGCAACCCGAGTCGAGAGGTGACGCAGAAAATTCACGGAAACCTTGAGTCCGCACGACACCGGCTTGTACAGAAGCTTTCGATCAGCTGTCCTCTGGCGCTGCTCTTCATCGCCCACCTTGTCGGTTCATGAAGCAGCACTTCCGCATCTCGGCGGAATTCGAGTATGCTGCGGTACGGAAAGGGAGGCCTGACTCGATGAGTACACCGGTAAAAGACTGGGCGACCGACTACGACATTTTCGACCCCGGGTATGTCGCGAACCCATTCGGGGTCTGGGACGAGCTGCGGCAGAAGTGCCCGGTGGCGCACACGGACCGCTGGGGTGGATCGTGGCTGCCGACGCGCTACGAGGACGTGTTCGCCATCGCGCGCGACGTCGAGCGCTTCTCCTCGACGGAGATCACGGTCGCGCCGACGCTCGATGCCGACGACGAGTACGCCGCCGTGAAGTCGCCGCCCATCTCGAGCGATCCGCCCGAGCACACCTGGGCGCGGCGTCTGATCCTGCCGCTGTTCTCGCCGAAGGCGGTGGAGCGCTTCGAACCGACGACGCGCCAGTTCTGTCGCGCGCTCATCGACCGCTTCATCAACAGTGGTCGAGCGGACGCCGCCGTCGACTACGCTCAGCAGATCCCCGTGCGCGTCATCGCCAACATGCTCGGCATCGACGAGACGATGTCCGACACGTTCACGTACTGGGTGCGCGGCGTTCTCGAGCTCGGCCTCACCGACCCGGAGCTCCGCCGCCGGTGCCGGCTCGAAGCGCTGCAGTTCCTCATGCAGCAGGTCGCCGCGCGCAAGAGCGAGCCCAAGGACGATCTCATCTCGTATCTCCTCTCCCAACAGGTCGACGGCCAACCGGTGTCCGATGCGCACGTGCTGGGCACCTGCGGTCTGCTGCTCGTGGCCGGTATCGACACCACCTGGAGCTCCATCGGCTCGGCGCTGTGGCACCTGGCAACTCATCCCGAGGACCGGCGGCGGCTGGCCGCCGAACCTGGTCTGTTGCGCACGGCGATGGAGGAGTTCCTGCGCGCCTACTCGCCGGTCACGATGGCGCGCATCGTCAGCGGCGACACCGAATTCCAGGGCACCAGGATGTGCGCCGGCGAGCGCGTCCTGATGTCCTTTCCCTCCGCCAATCGCGACCCGGCCGTGTTCCCCGATGCCGACAAGGTGCTCATCGATCGCGAGCAGAACCGCCACATCGCGTTCGGGGTCGGGATCCACCGCTGCGCCGGCTCGAATCTGGCCCGCATGGAGATGCGCGTCGCGCTCGAGGAATGGCTCGCGCGCATCCCGGAGTTCCGCCTGGAGAACGCCGCTGCGGTCACCTGGGCCGGTGGCCAGGTCCGCGGCCCCCGCATGCTGCCGGTGGTGTTTCCATGAAAGTGCGAGTGGACTGCGACCGTTGCCAGGGCCACAGCCGCTGTTACTCGCTGGCCCCCGAGCTCTTCGACTCGGACGAACTCGGATACTCCAAGGAGCGCGGCGACGGGACGGTGCCGCCGGAGCTCGAAGCCAAGGCCCGGCTCGCCGAGGCCAACTGCCCGGAACGGGCCATCGAAATCGAGGAGTAGGCGTAGAGCGTTGTCAGCATTCGTGTCGGTCTGGTGACTCAGTCCTGATGCGACTGCCGGGAACCATCGGTACTGATCTCCGCCGGCAGCGAGCTTTCGAGCGGTTGCCGTTGCTGCAGCATGCTGTTGTAGGTGGACCGACATCACCAGTAGTCTAGTCTAGTGGGCCTTCTCCGCCCGGACCTTGCCTTGTCGAACTGTCGTGGGCCGGCGTGATAGAGCACCAACACTATGCCGAGAGCGCGTGTGCCAAGCACAAGGAGAACGAGCAAGACTGTCGCTACCAAACCAGGGTGCATACCGCTCAAGGAGATGTACGAGCGCGCCGTGGAGGCGAAGCCCAAGACCTGGAACGAGATCGAGAACGACTTCCTGCGAGCGATGGAGGCATTCGACGCGAACGTGGCGGCCGGAGTCGCCGATATCGGAGACCTCCAGAATGGGAAAGGTGATTTCTTCAACGACCTCTTGGCCCTCCTCTTGGAGAACTGCGCCGGCATCGCCCTCTACAGCCGTGGCAGTGTGCCGGGGTTGATCTTTCCGAAGCACAATCTGGACGTCGCCTTCCCCAGCATAGGGAACGTTGAGTTTCTCCTCGAGGCCAAGGCGGTGGGCACACCGAAGCACCCACTCAGCCCCAAGCAGAAACTTGTTGGCCGACCCGGATCTGCCGACCTTGACAAACGCGTGAAGGAGATCGGCTTCAAGACGATCGATCTCAAAGCGGAGTACGCGCGAATCATGGCGGCCAAGGGCGAGAGCCCGACCGCAATCACTGGGGATCTTACGGCGTGGCTTCACTCGGTAAAACCCCGCTCGTACGTCTTTTTCGCGGCGCGCGTGATCAGTGAGAACGACCACGCGCGCGTCGTTCGCTTCGCCGATGTCGCCGGACTCGTTAGCGACGCTGTCGGCGTCTACTGCTTCACGCCCGCTTCAAGCTCGGAGCCCACGACGTACAGGTCCCTCCCGGTGCCCTCCCACATCGAACTCGAGCGTGTTTTGTTCAGGGCCTGCCAGGATTTGTCAGGGTTCAAGAGCGCGATGCCGGTTTAGTCTCTAATTCAACGATCTCCTCAACGGGAGCCGGAGTTGGCTGGCGCGGCGAACGGTGCTGGCGGTTTCGCCTTCCCCTTCTTCTGGCGGCGCAGATCCAACAAGGGCCGCCAGACTCGCGGGGATTGGGAGCTGCTTGAGGATGTGGCTTTGCAGGCGGATGAAGCTATTGGCGGCGCGCTGGCAGTGGGCGGCCAACCACTCCTCAACGAGTGAAGAGTTTAGGTATTCACAGAGAGCGTCGACGGCGGCGGAGTTCTTCGGAACGATGTAGTACACCGAGTGTCGAGGCACGAGATCTCCCTGGCTATTCACCCAGA
>Ga0335082_10007904_pt1 | contig 11547 bp, 12 predicted proteins | sample Lox_Sample_41_FD_206718 | JGI IMG/M metagenome (GOLD analysis project Ga0335082, IMG submission 206718) | Soil microbial communities from Loxahatchee National Wildlife Refuge, Florida, United States - Lox_Sample_4.1 | ecosystem: Environmental > Terrestrial > Soil > Wetlands | place: USA... | reverse complement strand
CCGCTGCGCCGGACCGGCGCCCCAACGCTCATCGCGACGCCACCTGGTCGACCGCCTTCGCGAACGCGTCGATCTCCTCGCGCGTGCGGCGCTCGGTGACCGAGACGAGCAGTACGTCGCCGCCCTCGTCGGGCACGACGGGGCCGGCGATGAAGCCCTCGCCCAGCAGCTCCGACCGGACGTCGTCCGGGTCGCGCCCCGTCCTGATCCCGAACTCCTTGAAGAACGTCGCGCCCGGGTGGGCAAGCTCGACGCTCGGCGACGACGTCAGCCGATCGGCCGCGTACCGGGCTTTGGCCAGGCACTGGTTCCCGAGCTCGCGAATGCCGACCGGCCCGAGCCAGGCCAGGTACACCGTCGCCGCGACGGCCATCAGCGTCTGGTTGGTGCAGATGTTCGACGTCGCCTTCTCGCGGCGAATGTGCTGCTCGCGTGCCTGCAGCGTCAGGACGTAGCCCGTGCGGCCGAGCGCGTCGACGGTCTCGCCGACGATGCGCCCCGGCATGCGCCGGACGTCCGCCATCCGCGCCGCTACGATCCCGAGATACGGACCGCCGAAGTTCAAATGGTTGCCGAGCCCCTGGCCCTCGGCGACGGCGATGTCGGTCCCGATCTCGCCCGGTGGCGCCAGGACCCCGAGCGACAGCGGGTCGAACACCTGGACGGCCCGCGCGCCGGCCGCCTGTGCGGTCGCCGCCAGCGCGCCGGCCGGCTCGAGGTTGCCGAACACGTTGGGGTGCTGGACGACGACGGCGGCCACGTCGTCGCCGATCGCGCCGGGGACCGCCGTCACCCCGTCCGCCAGCGCGATCGGCTCGGGCTGGTAGCCGGCTCCGCGGCCGTATGTTCGTAGCGCTTCCCAGTAGCGAGGATCGACGCCCTGCGAGACGAGAACGCGTGGACGGCGCGTCGCCGCGAGGGCCATGTGTACGCCCTCCACCAGCGCCGTCGCGCCGTCGTACAGCGAGGCGTTCGCCACCTCGAGGTCGGTGAGGTCGCAGATCATCGACTGGTACTCGAACAGCGCCTGCAACACGCCCTGCGACAGCTCCGGCTGATACGGCGTGTAGGAGGTGTAGAGCTCCGAGCGGCCGGCGAGCGCCCACACCACGGCGGGCACGTAGTGGTCGTACGCCCCTCCCCCGGCGAAGCACACGGCCTCGTCGGCGTGGCGGTTGCGGGCGGCGAGGCCGGCCATCTTGCGGACGAGCTCCATCTCGGAGAGGCCCAAGGGGATGTCGAGGTGCCGGTCGAGCACGACGCCCGGCGGGAGGTGCGCGAAGAGGTCGTCGAGCGACTCGAGGCCGCACGTGTCGAGCATCTCGCGGACGTCGTCGTCCGTGTGGGGCGCGAAGCGCATTCCGAGAGCAGAGTCTATCGTGACCCGAGGATCCGCCCGAACCCCCGCCAGGCCCGTCCGGAGGACGCGGGGCTAGACCGCCTTGGCGTTGTCGAGGCCGTACTTGGTCACCAGCGACAGGTAGTCGCGCTGGTAGAAGACCTTGCAGTTGATCTCCGGATAGTGCTCGCGGAGTCGGCGGACCTTGCGGTTCTTGCGGGTGACCAGGCGCTGGTTGAGCGTCGTGATCTCGATGTACAGGTCGTACTGGGGAAGGAAGAAGTCGGGCGTGAAGCGTTGGACGACGTTCCCGTCGTTGTCCCACTCGAGGTCGAAGGAGCGGGGCTCGTACTCCCACTCGATCTGGTAGAAGTCCAGGAGTCGCGCGAACTGACGCTCGCTCGCGTGCGCGAACTCGACACTTTCACTCGGAAGCGCGTCGGGCGGGAGGGCGGTCCGCTTGCGGCTCAAGCGCCTCCTCTACGCCCCGCCCGCCACCGAGAGACGGGCCGGTGCCTGTCCCTTCGGTACGGCCTTGGCGAGGTCGTCCCACACGCGGTCGAGGGCGATCGCGAAGACACCCTGTCCCTTCTGCAACAGGTCGACCACGTCTTCGGGTGAGGACGCCGCGTAGATGCGGTTCCCGTCGGACATCAGCGTGACGCCCGATGGCTCGGCCTTCAGGTGCGTTCGCAAGTATTCGACCGCCTTGCGAATCCGCTGCAGAGATACCCCCGTGTCCAGGAGCTTCTTGATGACGCGAAGGATCACGAGGTCCTGGAAGGAATAGAGCCGCTGCGTTCCCGATCCCCCGGCGTCGCGCACGCTCGGTGTGACGAGCCCGGTGCGTGCCCAGTAGTCGAGCTGCCGGTACGAGATGCCCACCAGCTTGCACACCTCGGGGACGCGGTAGCCTTCGGGCTCAGGCATCACAACTCCGTAATTACGGGGGCGTCGGGCCCGCAAAGGCTACCATCACCAGGGGTTCTGTCAATCATCCGGGCGGCAGAGCGCCACGTCGGAAGGGGCGAATCCGGCGCGAACCGGCCCGGTGCGGAGTCAGGAACCCGTGCCCGGCGGCATGAAGTCCTCGGGCTGCACGTTCCCCAGGAACTCCCGGAACTTCTCGACCTCTTCCTCTTCCTCGTCACCCTCGGGGACGTCGATCGCGGCCTCGGTCAGGACCTCGTCGTTGGCGAAGATCGGCACGCTCGCCCGGACGGCCAGGGCGATCGCGTCGCTCGGCCGGGACGAGACCTCGAAGCGGGAACCGTTGCGCGACATCTGGATGACGGCGTAGAAGATGCCTTCGCGGAGCTCGGTGATGACGATCCGGTCGACGTGCACCCCGGTCTCGTCCAGCAGGCTCTTCATCAGGTCGTGGGTGAGCGGGCGCGGCGTCGGGATCCCCTGCTGAGCCAGCGCGATCGCATGCGCCTCGTTCTGCCCGATCCAGATCGGGAGATAGCGGCCGCCCTCGCGCTCGCGCAGCAGGACGATCGGGCTGTTGGTAGGCAACTCGAGGCGGACGCCGATCAAGTTCAGCTCGATCATGGCCGTAGCCAATGTACCCACCAACCCCCCGGGAGGCAACCGGCCCGCCCTCAGGAGGTGAGCAGCGGCAGCAGCAGCTCGGGGGCGCTCGCGACCGCCGAACGCTCCACCGCGACGATGAACGGGAGGTTGCGGAACCGCTCCGACGCGTCGAGGCCGTACCCGACCGCGAAGACGTCGGGACAGTCGAACCCCGCGTAACGAATCTCGAGGGGGGCGATCCTCCGCACGGCCTTGTCGAGGAGCGTGCACACCTCGAGGCTCGCGGGCTCCCGCTGCCGCAGCGCCCCGAGCAGGTACGAGAGCGTCAGGCCCGTGTCGATGATGTCCTCGACCACGATGACGTCGCGGCCGACAATGTCGTGGTCGAGGTCTTTGAGGATTCTGACGACCCCCGTCGGCGCCGCGCTCTCCTCGTAGCGGGAGATCGACATGAAGTCGACGCGCGCCGGCAGGTCGATGGCGCGAAACAGGTCGGCGAGGAAGACGGTCCCGCCCTTCAGCACGGATACGAGCACCGGCTCACGGCCGGCGTAGTCGCGCTCGATCTCGGCGCCCAGCACCGTCACGCGCGCCGCGATCTCGTCCCGGGTCAGCAGGACCCGCGTCCCGTCCGGCATGTCCGGCATCATAGGAGCGAGCCCAGCGTCGAGCGTCCGACCGCGTACAGCAGATGCAGCGCGCTCTCCACGGGGGGCCCGAGCGAGGCGGGCGGCGGGGCCGGAGCGCCCGGCGGCGGCGCGGCGGCGGCCTCGGTGGCGACGAGCGTGACCGATCCCAGGATGGAGCGCCCCGTTCGGAACCGCAGCACGCCGATGCGGTCGCCCCTCGCCACGGGGAGCGACACGCCCGGGCCGGGGACGAACGCGCTCGTGACGTCGCCGAGGCGATCCTTGCGAACGAGCCGCACGAGGCGGTCCGCGGCCGCGGCGGTCACCGGCTCGCCGTCCAGCAGGACGGCGCCCGCGGTCTCACCGGGAACGGCAAGCAGCGACGGCCGGAACTCCGCGAAGCCGTAGTTGAGGAGCGTCGCGCCGTCGGAGAACGAGGCGCCTTGTGTGGGGGCGTGCAGGACGACGGTCAGAAGGGGGCGTCCGCCTCGGTTCGCCTCCGCGATCAGGCACCAGCCGGCCGCCACGGTGAACCCCGTCTTGACGCCCGTCGCTCCCCGGTACAGCCACAGAAGGACGTTGCGGTTCTGCAGGACGCGATCCGGCTTGCCCGGTGGTCCGGGGATCGTGGCGAACCTGGTGTCCACGAGCCGGCGGAACTGCGGAAGCGCGTAGGCGGCCGCGGTGAGCTTCGCCATGTCGCGCGCGGTCGAGTACCCGCTGTCCAGCAGACCGTTGGGGCTCGCGAAGTGCGTGTGCCGCATGCCGAGATGCCGCGCCGTCCGGTTCATCAGGGCGACGAACGCCGGCACGCCGCCCGACACGTGCTCGGCGAGCGCGACCGCGGCGTCGTTGGCGGAGGACAGGAGCAGGCCGTCGAGGAGGTCCCGGACCGTGAGCTCCTCCCCCACCTTGAGGCTCAGGTTGGAGGGCGGCGTGTGCGCGGTCTCGCGGTCCACCGTGATGAGGTCGCTCAGGTTCGAGCGCCGGAGCGTCAGGAGCGCGGTCATGATCTTGGTGAGGCTCGCGACCGGGCGCTTCTGGGTCCCGCGCTTCTCGTACAGGATCTGGCCGGTCCGAGGGTCCACCAGCACGGCCGCGGCGGCGCTGATTCGCGGCGGCACCGGCCGGGGCTTCGGCGTGTGCAGGACGGTCGGAAACGGCGACGGCGACGCGTGAGAGCCGACGGGCGTCGGCGGAGGCGTCGACGTGGCGCCGGCCGAGCCGGCCCACAGCGGCGCGGCGATCGTGAGGACGGCGACCAGGAGCGCGAGAAGGCGCACGCACGACAGGATCCGAACGCGCACCGGCCGCCCCAGGCCTACTGGCTCTGCAGGTACGGACGCAGGTTGGTCCGGAGCAGTGCCTGCTTGAACTTGCGCGAGATGGAGGACAGCTCGCCGAGGCTCGCGGCCGCCGACCGCTTGGCGTCGGGGTTGCGCTGCCGGAGGACCGGCATGACGATCCCTTCGAAGAAGGATGCCTCGCGCTCCGCGAAGTGACGGTACATCGTCAGGTGCCGCGGCTCGATGCCGTACTTGAAGAAGTCCTTGACGATCGAGAGCGTGACGAAGTCGTCGCCGTCGTAGTAGCTGTCGCCGTTCATCCCATGGGCGCACAGGATGCCGAAGGACTCGAGCTCCTTGATGCGCTCGCGCTCGACGCCGGTCGCCGACGCGAGTTCGTCGACGGACATGTGCAGCCCGGTCGGCGGCGTCGCGATCTCCTCGACGGCGGCCTTCTCGGTGGCGGCCTCCGCCGCGATCACCTCTTCGGCCGGTGGCTCCTCGTCGGACCGCGTGAGGCGCTCCTTGATGACCTTCAACGGGAGGTACTCGTCGCGCTGCATCTTGAGGATCGTGCGCAGCCGATCGACGTCCTCGTCGTAGAACTTCCGGTAGCCCGACGGCGTCCGTTCCGGATCGATGAGTCCCTCGCCCTCCAAGAACCGGATCTTGGAGATCGTGATGTCGGGGAACTCCGTCTTCAATGTCACGAGCACCTCGCCGATCGACATGTAGCTGCGCGTTGCCACCCCTCTACCCTCCCGTGTAGAAGACCAACTTGAACTTCCCGATCTGCAACTCGTCGCCGTCTGCCAACTCGGCTTCGTCGACGCGCTGCAGGTTCACGTACGTCCCGTTGAGACTTCCCATGTCCTTGATGGAGAACCGCCCGCTCTCGCGGCGGATCTCCGCGTGTCGGCGCGACACCGTGACGTCGTCGAGGAAGATGTCGCTCTCCGGGTACCGCCCGGCGCCGGTCACCTCCTTGTCGATGATGAACTTCGACCCGGCGTTGGGGCCACGTTTCACCACAAGCAGAGCTTGCCCGGGCTCGAGGTCTCCTTGCGGCGCACCCAGCTCATCCGTAGCTTCCTCTTCAGGTTCGATCGGGCTGAAGCCCATCGTCGTGTCGTCCTGAAGTGGACTGCCGCAGTTCGCGCAGAAGTGGGCGCCCTGTGGGTTTCGATGTCCGCAGTTGGTGCAGAACACCTTGAGCCTCCAACCGATCTGGGGTTCGTGGTGAGGTCGAGAGTTCGATCCGCTTGGACTCTACAGCGGTAGCTGAGGGTGGGTCAACGAAAGCGGCAGGTTCGTATGGGCCGAAACCGCAGGCTGCGGGCTCGCACCTGCTGGAATCAGGCCTCGGAGCCTTCCGACTCGGTCAGCTCCCGGTATGCGGCGGCCTCCAGCAAGGCCCCGACCTCGGCCTGGTCGGAGAGCTCGATGACCACCATCCACCCGTCCCCGTAGGGGTCGCTGTTCAAGATCTCGGGGCTCTCCGCCAGTCGCGGGTTCCGATCCGCGACGCTGCCCGAGAGCGGCGCGTAGACGTCGGAGACCGACTTCGTCGACTCGACCTCGCCGAACGGCTCGCCGGCCTTCACCTGGGTGCCCACCTCGGGCACGTCCGCGTACACGACGTCGCCCAGAGCGTCCTGCGCGAAGTCGGTGATGCCGACGACGGCCCGCGAACCCTCGAGCCGTACCCACTCGTGCTCCTTCGTGTACTTCAGATCCTCAGGGACGTTCATCCCCGCTTCCCCTCCTGTCGTCGGACTCCCCGTGCCTGCCTGCACTCTAGGACTTCGACTCCGAAACCATCGTCGCGAACTCCTCGACCAGTTCCTCGGCCTCGGCGTCGGAGCCCGCCTCCGCCCACACGCGGACGAGCGGCTCCTCGGCGTGCGGGACGACCAGCACCCAGTCCTGCCCCCGATACAGCTTGACGCCGTCGAGCGTCATCACGTCGCCGCCGTCGGCCTGGGCCGCCTCGATCAGGCGCCGCATGACGGTGCCCTTCGCCTCCCACGGAGTGGGGACGTCGCGCCGCGCCACGTGGATCTCGGGGAGGTCGTCGACCACGCGATCGAGCTGCCGGCCGGTGCGCGCGAGCAGCTCCAGCAACTTCACCAGGCCGAGGACCGCGTCGAACGCCGGCATGAACCTCGGGAAGATGACGCCGGCCCCCTCGGCTCCTGCGAACGCGACGCGCTCCTCCTCGGCGGCCTTCATCAGCGCCGAGGAGGACGTCGGGGTCCACACGACCTCTCCCCCGGCCGCTCGCGCGACGCTCTGCGCCGCCCGCGACGTCGAGATCGGCAGCGCCACTCGCGCGCCGGGCTCGGCCTCGCACACGAGCGAGACGTACGCGAGGAGCTGTGCCGCCGCGTCGAGCGCCCGCCCCGTCCCGTCCACCAGCCGGAGCTTCTCCCCCACCTGGTCGATCAGCGCCCCGACGGTCGCGCCGCTCGAGCGGACCAGCCCCTGCAGCCGTTCGATGTGGGCGCGCTCGTCTTCCTCGCTCGCGACCGACCGGTCGTCGTCGACCGCCGCGTTGACGGACAGCATCTCTCCTCCGAGGCGGCCGAGCACCTGGGGGCCGATGATCGACGCGGCGCCGTAGCCGTAGTCCACGACCACCTTCGGCGCGCTCTCGCGGATGAGGCTCAGATCGGCCGCCTCCAGGAGGCCCCTGACGTAGAACTCCCTGCCGCGGGCCGGGAAGGCGAGCTCTCCGATGTCGCTCTGGAAGGCGCGTCGCAGGTCGTCCCGGTAGAAGGACCGCTCCAGGCGGCGCTGGTCGCCCGGGTCGAGGTCGAGGCCGCGCTCGTCGAAGAAGTGGATCTCGACGGTGCTGGGATCGAACACGCCGGCTCGCACCGCGAAGCCCCCGAGCGCGCGGGTGGAGCGAGCGTAGAACCGCGCCACGGGGATGGGGACCAGCTCGAGGTCGTGGCAGTCGACGCCGGCCGAGTTGGCGCCGGCGATCATCGCCCGCTTGACCGTGCGGGCCAGGCGAGAACCGTCCCGGCAGGCGACCACCACCGACCGCTTGGGCATCGTTCCCGCGTACGCGAGCGCCAGGCGCAGCGACATCTCCGGGGTGACGTCCACGTTCATGACGCCGGAGACTCCGTGCTCGCCGAACAGGCTCCGCGCCCCGCCGGCCTGCCAGATGATCGAGCGCGAGACGATCGCCCCGGGCTCGACCACCTTGAAGGGGTAGACCTTGACGTGAGGGTTGAGGACCGCGCCCTCACCCACGTAGCACTCGTCCGCGACGACCACGCCCTCGTCGAGGGTCGCCCCGCTCTTCACGTCGGCGTTCTTCCCGAGAACGCAGCCCCGCAGGCTCGAGCGTCCTCCCACGTAGGCGCCGTCGTGCACCACGCTTCGCTGCAGGGTCGCGCCAGAGCGGATCATGACGCCGCGCCCGACCACCGTGTGGTCGAGGATGCGGGCCCCCGCCTCCACGCGGCTGTTCTCGCCGATGAACGCCGGGCCGTGGACCTCTGCGTCGGGGTCGAGCTCGGCGCCCTCTGCCACCCACACCGCGTTCGCCAGCTCGAACGCGTCGATCTCGACCTCGACTTGACGTTCCAGCACCTCCCATTGCGCCTTGAGGTAGGCCTCGAGGTTCCCCACGTCCGTCCACTGACGCTCGGTGACGTACCCGTACACGGGGAGGCCCTTGTCGAGCAGCAGGGGGAACAGGTCGGCGGCGAAGTCGACCTCCTGGCCGTCGGGAACGAAGTCGAGCACCTCGGGTTCGACCACGTAGATGCCGGTGTTGATGGTGTCGCTGAAGACCTCGCCCCAGCCGGGCTTCTCCAGGAAGCGGTCGACGCGGCCGTCCTCGCCGGTGATGACGATCCCGAACTCGAGCGGGTTCTCCACCCGCTTCAGGGTCACCGTCACGGCGGCGCCGCGCTCCTCGTGGAACTTGACGAGCTCGGTCAGGTCCACGTCGGTGAGCGAGTCCCCGGACAGGACCAGGAAGCGCTCGTCCAGGAAGCTCTGCGCGTTCTTGACGCTTCCGGCGGTGCCGAGCGGCTCCTGCTCGGTGACGTAGGAGAGCGAGACGCCCAGGTCGGAGCCGTCGCCGAAGTAGTTCCGGATCACGCTCGCGAGGAACTGCACCGTCGCCACAACGTCGGTGATCCCGTGGCGGCGGGCCAACGCCAGGATGTGCTGCATCATCGGCTTGCCCACGATGGGCAGCATGGGTTTCGGCTGGTTGCTGGTGAGCGGGCGAAGGCGCGCGCCCTGACCCCCGGCCATGACCACGGCTCTCACGGCCGGTTCATCATAGCCACCGGGCGCTCAAGGGCCCTCGGCGCCTCCCGCGCCCTCTGGGTCCGAGGCGGCCCCGCGGGCGGCCAGGGCCCGGCGGACGTCGCCGGCGTACGGGACGAGCGCCGCGTAGTAGAGGACGATGCCCACCGAGTAGCAGACCCACCCGCCGACGCGAGCGACCGTTTCCGCCCACAGCCCGAAGCTCGCCCACGCGATGGCCGGTATCCCGACCATGAGGAACGCGGTCGCGATCTTCCCGATCCACCGGACGTCGATGCGGACGCCCCGCCGCAGCGCCAGGTACCCGCCGACGCCCAGGACCGTCACGTCGCGGGCGAGCACGAGCACGCCGGCCCAGACCGGGACGGCGTCGACGACCATCAGCGTGATGAGCCCCGCCGCGATCGCCAGGCGGTCGGCCACGGGGTCGAGCACCTTGCCCAGGTTCGAGACCTGGTGCGTCCGCCGGGCGACGTACCCGTCGACCCAGTCGGTGGCCACGGTGAGGCAGAAGAGCACGAGGCCGGCGGTCTGCGTGTCGGGGTCGAGCAGCAGCAGGACGAAGACGGGGATCAGCGCGATCCGAATGGCGGACAGCAGGTTCGGAACGGTGACGATGCGGTCGAGGGATTCGGCCGGTCGCTCGGACACGCGAGAAGCGTACTTGTCGGGCCGGCCGGATTTGAACCGGCGACCTTCTGACCCCCAGTCAGACGCGCTAACCAAGCTGCGCCACGGCCCGCTTCCCAGCCATTCTATCCGGCGGCCTTGCGGCGGCGGCTCGGGGCGCGACGCCCGCGGAACCGCAGCCGCACCGGCACGCCGTCGAACCCGAAGGCCTCCCGCAGGGAGTTCTCCAGGTACCGGCCGTAGGACGGCGGCACACGGTCGGCCCCGAACAGGACGAACGTCGGCGGGCCGGAGGTCACCTGCGTGCCGTAACGGATGCGGGCCGTGCCGCGCGGCGGCGGGTACGAGCCCGTGGCGCGCTCGAGCACGCGGTTCACCTCGGCGGTCGGGACGCGGCGAGACCACCGTTCGTGCACACCCAGCAGCGTGGGGGCGAGGCGGCCGACGCCGGAACCCGTGAGCGCCGACATTCGAAGCACCGGCGCGCCGGGGATCACCCTCGCCTCATCCGAGAGCCTGACGAACAGATCCGCCCGCTCGCCCGGCGGCACGAGGTCCCACTTGTTGAGCGCCACCGCGAGCCCGCGGCCGGCGTCGCGCACCCTCGCCGCGAGCCGCTTGTCCTCACCGGTCAGCCCCTGGTTCGCGTCGAGCACCAGCAGGGCGATGTCGGCCGCCTCGATCGCCTGCACGGCCCGCAGCAGGCCGTAGTACTCCACGCCCTGGGTCCTGAGCGGCCGGCGGAAGCCGGCGGTGTCGACGAACCGCAGGCGCCGGCCCTCGACCGTCACCACCGAGTCGATGGCGTCTCGCGTCGTGCCCGGCATGTCGTGGACCACCGCGCGCTCTTCGCGCACGAGGCGGTTGAACAACGACGACTTCCCCACGTTCGGCCTTCCCACCAGGGCGAAGCGAGGCTCATCCTCCGGTTGAGGCTCAGCCGACTCGGGAATGAGGTCGAGGACACGGTCGAGCAGCTCTCCACTCCCCCGTCCGTGCAACGCCGAGACGGGCACCGGCTCGCCGAGGCCCAGGGCGTGGAACTCGGCGGCCAGTGGCTCCTGGCGCTCGCCGTCGACCTTGTTGGCGACGACCAGCACGGGTCCCCCGGATCGCAGCAGGCGGCGGGCGAGGTCGGCGTCCTCCTGCAGGATGCCGGTGCTTGCGTCGACGACGAGCAGCACGAGGTCGGCCGCCTCGGCCGCGCGCAGCGCCTGCCCTGCCACCGAGGCGTCGATCCCACGGGCTCGCCGGACGAACCCCCCGGTGTCCAGCAGCCGGAACGTCCGCCCACGCCACGTGACCGGCACGTCGATGCGGTCGCGGGTCACTCCGGGAGTCTCGTGCGCGATCGCCGTCCGGCGACCCGTCAGCCGGTTGGCGAGCGTGGACTTGCCGACGTTCTGGCGCCCAAGGAGCGCGACGGTGGGTCCTCCGCCCTCAGCCACGCGGCACCTCCTCGGGGGCCGGCTCGTCGCCGAGGTCGGACCGGGCCGCGCGCACGATCTCGAGCGCCCGGGCGAGCACCTCCGCGATCGACAGATGCGTCGCGTCGATCACGGCCGCCCCGGGCGACGGCTCCAGGGGGTTCGTTCGAGCGTCGAGCGCGTCTCGCGTGTGGACGTCGGCCGTCTCGCCTCGCTCCCGTCCGCGCCGGGCCTCCCTCGCATCCGGGGAGGCGGTAACGAAGATCTTCGCGTCCGCGTGTGGGAACACGACCGTCGCGATGTCGCGACCCTCCATGACCGCCCCGTCGGATCCCAGCCGTCGCTGCGCGTCCCTGAGGACCGCCCGCACCCCCGGATGGCGAGACACGCGGGACACGGCGTCC
>Ga0335082_10007903_pt1 | contig 11547 bp, 8 predicted proteins | sample Lox_Sample_41_FD_206718 | JGI IMG/M metagenome (GOLD analysis project Ga0335082, IMG submission 206718) | Soil microbial communities from Loxahatchee National Wildlife Refuge, Florida, United States - Lox_Sample_4.1 | ecosystem: Environmental > Terrestrial > Soil > Wetlands | place: USA: Florida... | reverse complement strand
GCGGCGCCGAGCACGCCGATCCGTAAGACAGGCTCAGGCATCAATCAGACCTTGGACCTTGGACGTTGGACGTTGGTCCTTGGACTCGTCACTTCATCGGCGGATTGTACAGCACCAGCATCACATAGATCAGCGCGGGGCGCTCCTGACCTACGACGTGGACGTTGATCTCGTTCGTCACCTGTGTGCCTGCCGGCTTCTTGTCGACGGCTACCAGGCGCGAGCGCGCGTGCACCTTCGAGCCCGCCGGCACCGGCGCGGTGAAGCGCAGCTTGTCGGCGCCGTAGTTGGTGGCGTTGCCGAAGCCGACGACTTGATAGTCGGTGACGGCGCGAATCTTTGGGATGAGGCTGAGCGTCAGAAAGCCGTGCGCAATGGGTTGTTTGAAAGGGCTTTCGCGCTTGCAGCGCTCGACGTCGACGTGGATCCACTGGTGATCGCCGGTGAGGTCGGCGAACTTGTTGATCATGTCCTGCGTGACCTCGAACTCGGGGCCGAACGGCCCGAAGGTGTCACTGATCTTGGTCTTCAGCCTTTCGATGTCGTCAAACCGGATCTGCTCCATGGGGTTCCTCCTGCGGCCGCTACATGTAGTACGCAGCGCGAGCTACGTCCACTGCAGATCGGCCTCCACCCCGACCCTCCTCCGTCAAGCCAACCATGGTGGGATCGGCAGGCCCTTCTGCTGCAGCCACACGGGATTGTACAGGCGCGAGCGATAGCGATCGCCGCCGTCGCACAGCACGGTGACGATGGTGCGCCCCGGTCCCATCGCGCGCGCGACGGCGACCGCGGCCGCTACGTTGATGCCGCTCGAGCCGCCAAGGTAGAGACCTTCTTCCTTCACGAGTCGAAAGAGCATCGCCAGCGCCGTCGGGTCGTCGATGCGCACGGCGTCGTCGATCGGGGCGCCTTCGAGGTTCTTGGTGACGCGCCCGTTGCCGATGCCTTCGGTCACGGAGTTGCCCTCGGCTTTCACCTCACCGTGCTTGACGTAGTGATACAAACCGCTGCCCAGCGGATCGGCCAGGATGATGCGTACCGCAGCGTTTCGTTCCTTGAGACACTGCGCGGTGCCGGCGAGCGTCCCACCGGTGCCTGTCGACGCCACGAATGCGTCGATGCGACCGCCGGTCTGCGCCCAGATCTCCGGGCCCGTCGTCTCGTAGTGGGCGCGGCGGTTGGCGACGTTATCGAACTGGTTGGCCCAGAGGCCGCCGATCTCCTCGGCGAGGCGTCCGGAAAGCTTCACGTAGTTGTTCGGATCCTTGTACGGAACGGCAGGCACGGGCCGCAGCTCGGCGCCGCAGATGCGCAGCAGATCCATCTTCTCCTGCGACTGCGTATCGGGAATGACGATGATCGTGCGATAGCCGCGGGCGTTGGCAATCAAGGCGAGACCGATACCGGTGTTGCCGGCGGTGCCTTCGACGACGGTGCCGCCGGTCTTAAGCACGCCGCGCTCCTCGGCATCGCGAACAATGAATAGGGCGGCGCGGTCCTTCACCGAACCGCCGGGGTTGAGAAACTCCGCTTTCCCCAGGATCTCGCAGCCGGTCTCATCACTGAGCCGGTGCAAGCGGATGAGCGGAGTGTTGCCCACGGTGCCGACGAATCCCTGCCTTACGTCCACGAGCCCTCCAATCCGTGACACTCCAGCCTGCCAGAAACCGGGTGATTCGGGTAGCGCTTGCAACTACCTCGCGCCCGTGACAGGAGGCGGCTTGTGGACGTCGGTATCACTATCGCTCCAATCCCCGGACGAACTGCTGCGCTGGCACGCATGGCCGAAGACTTGGGATTTGCGAGCGTCCGCATTCCCGACAGCCAGAACCTGGCTCCTGAAGTCTGGGGACAGCTCATGCTCGCCGCGCATGCGACATCGACGATCGGACTTGGATCGGGGGTGACGAACTCGTTGACGCGCGATGTCGCAGTTACCGCCTCGGCCGCGCTCGCGTTGCAAGTCGAAAGCCACGGCCGTGCCGTCTGCGGCATCGGCCGTGGCGACTCCGCCGTGCAGCGCATCGGCAAACGCGAGGATCGTCTGGAGAGCTTCGAACGCTATCTGAACGCACTGCAGACGTACCTGCGCGGCGAGACCGTCGATCGTGACGGCTTCGCGAGCCGGCTGGAGTGGCTGCCGCATGCGAAGGTGCCGAAGGTGCCCGTGGAGGTCACCGCCACCGGACCGAAGGTGATCGCGGCAGGGGTTCGGCATGCGGACCGCATTGCACTCGCTGTCGGTGCAGACCCGGACCATCTGCGCTGGGCGCTCGCAACGGCACGCGCCGCGGCGCGGGCGGCCGGACGCGATCCCGCCGCGCTGCGCTACGGCGCCTACGTGAACTGCGTCGTGCATCCGGATCGAGCCGTGGCGCGCGACGCGATGCGCGGCACCGCAGCGACCTTCGCGCGCTTCTCGGCCTTCGCCGGCTCCAACCTGAGCCGCTTGCCGCCGCAGCTGCAGAAGGCTGCGGCGTTCCTGCGCACGCACTACGACATGCGCGAGCACACCATGGCGACGGCGCAGCACGCGCGGGCGTTGGAGGACGACTTCATCGATTGGTTCGGCATCGCCGGCCCGCCGGACATTGCCGTGCCGCGGCTGCAGGCGCTCGCTGCCCTCGGCCTCGACTTCGTGCACGCTGTTCCTGGCTCCGGCGGCGTCGCCCGAGAAGTTGCGCTGACGTCGATCCAGTTGCTGGCCACGGAGGTCCTTCCAGCCCTCCGGACGTCGTGAGTGAGGGGCATCCTATGAAGCCGCCGATCTTGAACCACGTCGCGCTCACCGTGCCGCGCCGGCTGGTCAGCGACACGCCGGAGCGTCGCAACCTGCTCGAGTTCTACCAAAACGTCTTTGGGTGGCGCGCGATCGATGTGATGAGCGTCGAGGGCGAGCGCGTGGTGCTCCATCTGCATCAGCTCTCGCACTTCATCTACCTCGTGGGTGCTGAGGCTCCCCCCACTCTGCCGTCCGGCGACCACTTCGGCATCGAGGTGTACGAACGTGAGACATTGACGGCGATCGTCGACCGCGCCAAAGCCTTCAAGGCTGAGCGTGACCCGCTGGTGGAGATCGTCGACGTCAGCCGAGAGGATTATGGCTCGATCCGCATCCACAACGCCTACATCCGCTACCTGCTGCCGCTGATGGTGGAAATCCAGTACTACGAAGGCGTGGAAGCTCACGTGGAGGACGTGTGAAAGGAGGCTCCGCCGCGCGCCGGTAGTGGGTCAGTTTCCGTGCAGCCGAGACGGCTGCACCACAATAGCTTCTGAACTACGGACGGCAGCCTTGTGGTGCAGGCGTCTCGCCTGCAAAAGCAACGTGCTGTCAAACTGACCCACTACCCGTGCGGCGCGGTGGCTTGAACCCGGCGACGCTGCGGCGTAGATTCACCGCTACGTGAAACGACCACTGACAGTTGGACGCTTGCTCGCACGAGCTACGTCGGCAAAGGAGCACATGCAATGACCCAGCTCGAAGCGGCGCGACGCGGCGTCATCACAGCCGAGATGGAGCGCGTCGCCCAGCGCGAATCTGCAACTCCGCAGTTCATCCGAGACGAGGTCGCCCGCGGGCGGCTGGTGATTCCCGCGAACATCCGGCACCTCGCCGGCAGCGGCGGTGCCGCACCCACGCGCACGGTAGACGGCTATGCGAGCGCAATCTCGGGGCACCCTGGCGCTCGTGCCGGCGGCCAATACTGGGTGAACCAGACCGTGGCGCAGCGCGCGCGGGTGATCGGTGATCTCGAGCACCTGCGCGGTGAGCGGGCGCCCAAGCGGCTCGACCCGACTGGCATAGGGCGCATGATCACCACGAAGATCAACGCCAACATCGGCGCCTCACCGGTGAGCAGCGGCACGCAGGCAGAGGTCGAGAAGCTGCAGTGGGCACAGAAGTACGGCGCCGATACACTCATGGACCTGTCGACCGGCGGCAACTTGCACGAGTGTCGCCAGGCGATCATCGACCACAGCACCATCCCCATCGGCACCGTGCCGATCTACAGCATGATCATCGGCCGGCGCATCGAGGACCTGACGTACGACGTGATCCTCGCGGAGGTCGAGCGCCAGGCGCAGCAGGGTGTCGACTACTTCACCATCCACGCCGGGGTGCTCAAGGAGCATCTGGCGTTGATCAAGAACCGCGTCACCGGCATTGTCTCGCGCGGCGGCTCGTTGCTGGCGAAGTGGATGATCGTGCACGACAAGCAAAATCCGATGTACGACATGTTCGACGAGATCAGCGCCATCATGCGCGAGTACGACGTGACGTACTCCCTGGGCGATGGCTTGCGACCGGGGTGCACGGCCGACGCCTCCGATCCGGCGCAGCTTGCAGAGCTGCAGACGCTCGGCGAGCTGGTGCTGCGGGCGCGCGCCGCCGGTGTGCAAGCGATGGTCGAAGGGCCCGGGCATGTGCCGCTCGATCAGATTGCGTTCAACATGCAGCTGCAGCAACGCGTCTGCGACGACGCACCGTTCTACGTCCTGGGCCCGCTGGTCACCGACGTCTTCCCGGGCTACGACCACATCACCAGTGCCATCGGCGCCACGGAAGCGGCGCGCGCCGGGGCGGCGATGTTGTGCTACGTGACGCCGAAGGAGCACGTCGGTTTACCCAAGGCGCAGGACGTCAAGGACGGCTGCATCGCCTACAAGATCGCCGCCCACGCCGGCGACATCGCCCGGGGAATTCCCGGGGCCCGGCAGTGGGATGACGACCTGTCGCGGGCGCGCGCGGCGCTCAACTGGCCGAAGCAGTTTGAGCTGGCCTTCGATGGTGAGACGGCGCGGGCGCTGCACGACGAAGATCTGGAGGTCGATACCGACTTCTGCGCCATGTGCGGCCACGACTGGTGCAGCATGCGCATCTCCAAGGAGATCGAGGCGTTCGCCAGCGGCAAGGACCCCGACTTTCAACCGGAGCGCCGGGCTGTGCGCAGCCCCGGAGTCGGGGACGAGGGGCGCGAGCTGTTGCGACAACGCGCGCGGGCACTGCCGGTCATTGACGGTAAACATGCCTGTCACAGCGAGCTGACACCGAGTGCCGAGGATGCCCGGGTGCTACAGACACCGGCATGAATGCCTTCGTGCGCGTGCTCGTGATCGTAATCGGAAGTCTTGCGACTGAACGATTACGAGCACCGCTTCGCTGAGCACGAGCACAATACGTCACAGTAATTCCGAACGGGAACACGAAGGAGGAGTAGTGATGCGGAGTCTCACAAACTGGTTCAGCCGTCGCCGGGCAGTGGTTGCAGCGGCGCTGCTGTGTGGCATGGGGCTGGTGGCGACCGCCCGCGCCGACGTCGAGAACTGGAACGACGCCAACATCAAATGGATGTCGTATGACGACGGCCTGGCCGCCGCAAAGAAGGATCACAAGCCGATCTGCTTGGTCTTCTTCACCACCTGGTGCCCGCACTGCAAGAATTACTCGAGCGTGTTCAGCGACCCGCAGGTCGTCAAGAAAGCGCAGTCGTTCGTCATGATCCGCCTCGACAAGGACAAGAACGGCGAGATCAGCAAGAAGTACGCGCCGGACGGTGAGTACATTCCGCGCACGTACTTCCTCTCCTCGGACGGTACACTCGATCCGTCGTTGAGCGAGACGCGTGACCAGTTCAAGTACTTCTACAACGAGAAAGACCCCGCCTCCCTCCTGGCAGGCATGGACCGGGCGCTGAAGAAGCTGCAGTAGTCGCGGAAGGAATTCGTCCGACGCAGCCCTGAAGAAGCTGCAGTAGTTGTTCGAGGGGTGGCCTGGCGTTGCCAGTTGCCGCCCCGCTTTGGTACACCTGAGCCACCGTGACCGTGGGCAGAGGAGTACCATCGTTGATGGACCGTACGTCCGCCGCCTCAGCGCCAGACACCGCGGCGGCGGGCGTGGCGGCGCCGGGTGGCCAGGCGCCTGCAGCGCTGGTCCGCTACGGCGTCGCCGTCATTGCCACCTTGGTGGGGCTCCTCCTCAAGCTGGCACTCGGTCCGGTCATCCTGCCCAGCCTCTACGTTCCGTTCTACGGCGCAGTGCTCGTGAGCGCGTGGGTCGGAGGCATCGGGCCTGGTGTCGTGGCATCGCTGTTGTCCTTCGGTATCGGCCAAGTGCTCTTCTCCACGCCGCCGCCAACGCTGCCTGGCAGCGCGCAGCTTGCCCTGGCGCGTGACGTGTTGTTTCTCGTGGCGGCAATTGGCTTGAGTTGGGGAACCGCGGCGCTGCACGCCTCGCAGCGGCGCGTTGCGGAGGTGCTGCAGGCCGCACGCGACGAGCTCGAGGCGCGTGTCGCCTTGCGCACCGCCGAGCTGCGCGCCGTCAATCGACAGCTCACGGATGAGATGGCACGGCGCGCTGCGGCTGAGGAGCGCTTTCGCAACGCCTTCGAGTACGCGCCCATTGGCATGGCGCTCGTCAGTCCCGATGGCCAGGTGCTGCAGGTCAACGCGGCCCTGTGCCAGATGCTCGGCTACACCCACGAGGAGTTGCTGCGCAAGCCGATCGCCGAGGTGATGCATCCCGACGACCTCGCCACTGCCAATGCAAACCGCGTGCACCTGCTGGCCGGCCAGGTCGACAGCTACCGATCGGAGCGCCGCTACTTGCACCGCTCGGGCGGCGTCGTGTGGGTCGAGATGAACGTCTCGGTGGTGCGTGACGGCAACGGCCAGCCGCTGCATTTGGTGTCGCACCTGCACGACATCACCGATCGTCACCGTGCGCAGGCGGAGCTGGAGGAAAGCGAGCGGCGCTTCCGCGGGACGTTTGCGCAGGCCGCCGTGGGCATCGCCCACGTCGCCCCCGACGGCCACTTCCTGCGCATCAATGACCGATTCTGTCAGCTCGTGGGGTACGCGCGCGAGGAGATGCTCCGGCGTACCTTCCAGCTCATCACCCACCCCGCGGACCTCGACGCCGACCTCGCCTACGTTCGCCGGATGCTGGAGGGAGAGATCCCGACGTATTCGATGGAGAAGCGCTACATCGGCAAGGACGGCTCCCTGATATGGGTGGATCTGTTCGTTTCGTTGGTGCGCGACGCGGAGGGTCGGCCCGAGTACTTCATCTCCGTCGTCCAAGACATCAGCCAGCGCAAGCAGGCCGAGGAAACGCTGCGCCGCAGCGAAGAGCTCCTGAAGGATCAGGCGCGCTGGCTGCAATCCATCCTCAACAGTCTCGGTGAAGCCGTGGTCGTGGCCGACGAGAAGGGGAAGCTGCTGTACTTCAACCCGGTGGCGGAACAGCTGCACGGGCGCGGCATCGCCGACGTCGCGCCAGAGAACTGGTCGCGGGAGTACGGCGTCTGCTTTCCGGACGGCACCCCGGTTCCGGCAGAGGAGATGCCGTTGGCGCAAGCCACGCGCGGGACGGCCACAACTGCCAATCAGGAGTTTGCGGTGCGACCCTATGGGCAGGACGCGTTGGTTCCCGTTTCCGTGACGGCCACGCCGCTAGTTGCGGACGATGGCTCTTTGCGCGGCGGGGTCATCGTGTACCGCGACATTAGTAACATCAAGGAGGCCGAAGCTCGGCTGCGACGCAATGAGGAGCGTCTGAGAGTAGCCGAGCGCCTGGCGCACGCCGGTGCCTGGGAATGGGATCTGACGCGCGGCGAGGCCATCTGGTCTGACGAGCAGTTCCGCATCTTCGGGCTTGAGCCATCTGTGCTCCCGCCCGGCTACGACGTCGTCCTCCATATGATCCATCCGGAGGACCGCGAACGGGTTGAGCGGGACGCGCGGGATGCGCTGGCGGCTACACGTCTGTTCGAAGTGGAGTGCCGCATCGTGCGCCCGGACGGCGAGATCCGGCACGTGTCTGGGCGGGGTCAACTCGTGCGGGACGCTGCGGGCAAAGCGATCCGCGTGTGGGGAACGGTGGTGGACATGACCGAGCAGAAGCGTGCCGAGAGTCTGCTGGAGAGCCGTGTCGTGCAACGCACCGCGGAACTGCAGGAAGCCAATCGGCTGCTGCAGGAGGAGATCCGGCAGCGCAGCGAGGCGGAAGCTGCGCTGCGCGAGAGCGAACAGCGCTTCCGCGCCACCTTCGAACAAGCCGCCGTCGGTGTGTCGATGGTGCGGCCGGACGGCCGCTGGGTCATGGTGAACGACCGGCTGTGCGAGATTCTTGGCTATAGTCGCGATGAGTTGTTGCAACGCACCTTCCGTGACGTGACCCATCCGGACGACCTCGAGAGTGGGGAAGCCCTCATACGCCGCGTCGCCGCCAATGAGCTGCAGACCTACAGCGTGGAGAAGCGCTACATCCGCAAAGACGGGTCGGTGATCTGGGCCAACCTGACCGCATCGGCGCTGCGCGCTCCCGATGGAACGCTGAAGCATGGGATCGCCATCGTCCAAGACGTTACCGCGCGCAAGCAAGCGGAAGGCGAGTTGCGCACGGCCGAAGAACGCTTGCGGCGCCTCGTCGAGCACCTGCCCGCGATTACCTACGTGCAGGCGCTCGACGAATCCCAGAGCACGCTCTACGTCAGCCCACAGATTGAGGCGACCCTGGGCTTTGCGCCCGCTGATTGGATCAGCGATCCGGACCTGTGGAATCGGCAACTGCACCCCGACGACCGGCAACGGGTGATCATCGAGGTGGCCGCGAGTCACACAACCGGCGCACCATTTTCTTCCGAGTATCGCATGTACGCGCGCGACGGCACGCTGCGCTGGTTCCACGACGAAGCGGCGGTCATCCGCGACGCATCCGGACAGTTGCTCTTCAGCCAAGGTGTCATGATCGACATCACCGCGCGCAAGCGTGCCGAGGAAGAACTGGAAGCGGCCGACCGGCGGACCCGCGATATTCTGGGGCAAATCACTGACGGCTTCTACACGCTGGACCTGGAGGGACGCTTCACGTACGTGAACCCCAGCGCTCTGCGCTTGTTGGAGCATTCAGCCGGCGATCTGTTGGGCAAGAGATTCCACGAGGTGTTTCCCGAAGGCCGTAGCTCGGCATTCGACGAGCAATACCGGCGGCTCATGACCGAACGCGTTCCGGTCTCCATGGAGGCGTACTACGCGCCGCGAAATCGCTGGTACCGGGTACATGGGTATCCGACCCAGCAAGGAGCCTCGGTGCTGTTTGAAGACGTCACGGAGCGGCACCAGCTAGAGGTCGCCATCATGAGCGACATCCTCGGTGCACTCAACGCGCACATGGAGGCCGCTGCCGCCTTCCCCGCGGTGGCGGCGGGTCTGCGCGCGCTGGCACACTGCGACTACAGTAGCCTCTTCGTGTTCGAAGATGGCGATGAGTGGGTGCGAGTGGTGGCGCTGGACGACCCGCGGGTCGACCTCCGCGGTGGCGCGCGGTTGCGGGTCGCCGATGTCCTGGCGGCGCACGACGTGTTGGAGGGACGACCCCATGTGGTGGGTGATTTGGCGGTCGAGCGGAGCCTCCCCGCTGTACGCCTGTTGTACGGGGCCGGCTACCGATCCCGGCTCAGCGTGCCGCTGCAAGGTCGCGAGCGCGTCCTCGGGATCCTGAACTTGCTCTGGCGCGAGCCCGATGGGCCGTCACTGGTGCAGTTGGAAGTGATCAAGCAGGTGGGGGCGATGGTGGCACTGGCGTTGGAGAAGGGCCGTCTCTTCGAGGAAGTCCGTGCCGGACGTGAGCGTTTGGAAGCGCTGTCGCAGCGCTTGTTGCAGGTGCAGGAGGCGGAACGGCAGCACATCGCGCGCGAGTTGCACGACGAGATCGGCCAGGCGTTGACAGCGCTCAAGCTCTCACTGGATACCCTCAAAGATGTCTCGCTAGACGACGTTGCGGCGCGTCTGGATGAGACGCGCCGGCAGGTGAATGAGCTGCTCGGGCGCGTGCGCAATCTGGCCCTGGATCTGCGCCCGGCGATGTTGGATGACTTGGGCCTGCTGCCGGCGTTGCTGTGGCTGTTCGAGCGCTACTCGGCGCAGGCGAGTGTGCAGGTGAACTTCGAGCACCGCGGGTTGGAGGGGCGGTTCAACCCCGAGATCGAAACCGCCGCCTATCGCATCGTGCAGGAGGCGCTGACCAACGTTACGCGCCACGCCGGTGTCCGCGAAGTGACGGTGCGGTCGTGGAGTGATGCCAGCAGCCTGTCCGTGCAGATCGTCGACCAGGGAGTGGGCTTCGATGCGCAGGCGGCGTTGGCTGCAGGCGCAACCAGCGGCGTGGCGGGTATGCGCGAACGCGTGTTGCTCCTGGCCGGCCACTTCACGGTGGAGTCCACGCCGGGGAAGGGAACACGTGTGAGTGCCGAGTTGCCGCTGAACGGCGCGGCCAACGACGGAAGCGATGGGGCGGCCACATGCCCGTAAGGATCATGCTGGCGGATGACCATCCGGTGATGCGGCTCGGCATCCGCAATCTGCTCGAGGGCGAGCCTGAGTTCACGGTCGTCGGTGAGGTTTCGGACGCCTTGGAAGTCATTCCCCAGGTCGAAGCCCTCACTCCGGATGTGCTCGTGTTGGATCTGGTCATGCCGGGATTGAACGGGCTGGAGATAGCCCGCCGGCTCACCCGCAGCGTGCCGCACACCCGCATCGTTATGCTGTCGATGCACGCCAATGAGGCGTACGTGATCGAAGCGCTGCGCAACGGTGCAAGTGGCTATGTGCTCAAAGGCTCGGAGGGGCGTGAGCTGGTACGTTCGATCCGCGAGGTCCTCGACGGTCGACGCTATCTGAGCCCGCCGCTGTCGGAGGATGCCATCGCGATGTACGCCGAGAAGGCGGCAGGCGCACCGCTCGATCCCTACGAAACGCTCAGTACCCGCGAGCGCGAGGTCTTGCACCTGGCCGCTGAGGGCCACACTAGCCCGGAGATCGCCGTGCGCCTGTCCATCAGTGCCCGCACGGTTGAGGCCCATCGTGGCAATCTGATGCGTAAGCTCGGGTTGCGCACGCAGACCGATCTCGTGCGCTATGCATTGCGCCGCGGCATCCTGCCGTTGGAAGAGTAGACGGTAGCAGGGTGTCGGACTTGGAAGCCTGTAGCGACCAGCGGGAGCGGGCCATAGAAATGACGCTGGCCGCAGGCCCTGGTTCGTGCACCCGGCGGGTGATGCCATTCGGCCTCGCCGCGCAGTGTCGAAGAATCCGTAGACTTACGCATGGACGGCTGCAAACCCGCGGCGGTATACTTCACCCCTGTGCGCTGTGCTCACTAGTCCAGAGCGTGTGGGGGTTCGAACGTACCATGGCTGTACGCCTGTTACTTGCAGATGATCATCCCGTAGTGCGACTCGGGATCCGGCAGGTGCTCGAGGCGCACCCCGACTTTGAGGTCGTCGGCGAAGTGACCGAGGCCGTGGAAGTCATCCCGCAAGTGAAAACGCTCAAACCGGACGTGCTCGTGCTGGACCTGGTGATGCCGGGGATGAATGGGCTGGAGATCATCCGTCGGCTGGCGCAGGACATGCCACAGACGCGCATCGTCGTGCTGTCGATGCACGCCAACGAGGCGTACGTGGTCGAGGCGCTGCGCAACGGTGCCAGCGCATACGTGCTCAAAGGCTCCGAGGCCCAGGAGCTGACACGGGCCGTCCG
>Ga0335082_10007902_pt1 | contig 11548 bp, 11 predicted proteins | sample Lox_Sample_41_FD_206718 | JGI IMG/M metagenome (GOLD analysis project Ga0335082, IMG submission 206718) | Soil microbial communities from Loxahatchee National Wildlife Refuge, Florida, United States - Lox_Sample_4.1 | ecosystem: Environmental > Terrestrial > Soil > Wetlands | place: USA... | reverse complement strand
TCACCGACGTGCTCGCGCGGGTCGCGACCCATTGGGGCGTCGTCGCGATGCTCGCGGTGACGGCGGTGGTGGCGATCATCCTCGGCATGGGAATGCCGACGGCGGCGGTCTACGTCATCCTCTCGGTAATCCTGGCGCCGGCGCTGGTGAAGCTCGGGATCATGCCGCTCGCCGCGCATATGTTCATTTTCTATCTGGGACTCATCTCGTTCCTCACCCCGCCCGTCGCGATGTCCTCTTACGCCGCGGCCGCGCTCGCGGGCGCCGATCTCTGGCGCACCTCCTGGGATGCCCTTCGCATCGGGACGTCCGGCTATCTGCTGCCCTTCGTCTTCGCGCTCAATCCCGCCCTGCTGCTGCACGGGAGCGTCGTCGAGATCCTCTACGCCGTCGCGACCGTCGCGCTCTCGGGTACTTGGCTCTCCTGGGGTTCGGAAGGCTCGATCGGCGCCGCCCGCGTCGGCCTCCTCGCCCGCCTCGTGCTGCTCGCGGGCGCCCTCGTCATCGGCAGCAGCACCATCTGGCTCGGCCCCGCCTCCCCCTCGAACCTCCTCGTGCTGGCTATCGGCCTTGCACTCGTAGCGGCGATCCACCGGTTGTCGGCGGGCCGTCTGCCGGCGCCGCGCGTGACCTGAGGAGGTAAAGGGCTCGCGCAGAGGACGCGACGAGAAAGTCCCGCCTCACGCCCTCTTGAACCCTTTCTCCCGGGCATCGTTCGTATCGGTCCAGATCTTTTTCTCCCGGAAGAACTCGATCGCCGCCGCGTGGTAGGGCACGGTGTTGCTGGCTTTGCCGATTTCCTCGCGCTTGCCGCGCCGGAGCGGCGGATAATCCTGGGCGAGCTGGTCCCAACCGTCCCAGACCGCTCCGAGCATCGCCTTGGCGAGATCGGGCTTTAGCGTCTCGCTCACCACGAGGAAGATGTCGAACCCCATGAGATTGGTGTGCTGGACCACGGCCGCGTCGAGCGGCGTCGGGCTGATCGGATAGATGAAGGTGCCGGGAAGCCTCTTCTCCAGGAAGGTCGTCGTTGCGTCGGACCCGCTGATGTCCAGCCAGCGGAGCCCGCCGGGTACTGCAGCCGAGGCCTCGCGCACCGCGGCGATGCCCACGGCCGACGCAGCGGCGTCGAGCGTGCCGTCCTGCAGTGCCTGGATGCCCTGCGGGAGGCCGCCGACGCTCACCCGCGTCACGTCCGCGAAGGAGAGTCCGGCCGTCGCGAGGATCGCGGCATTCGCCTCCGTCAGCGCGACGTTCGCCTTGATCTCCGTCATCACGCGCTTCCCCTTGAGATCGGCGATCGTCTTGAGGCCGGAGTCGCCGCGCGCGATGTAGCCGTAAATGAGCGGCCAGAGCCGCATCAGCGCGCGGAGCCCGGGCATCGGGCTCCGGCCTTGCTTGCCGAGATAGGCGCCGCCGCTGTCGAGGCTCGAGGAGAGGCCCGCCACGACCTCGCCGTTCTCGATGAGCGGCAGATAGACCGAGGAGCCCGCATAGGGCTGCACGATCGCGGAGACCCCGAGCTTGTCGCCGAAAAGCTTGGCGAGCCCGCCGCCGACGGTGAAATAGTCCGTGCCCGGCGGATTGGCGCCGATGGTGATGCGCCGTGCCTGCGCCCAGGCCGAGAGCGGCGTACTCGCCGCCGCGATGGCCACGGCGAGAAGGCCGCGGCGGGAAAGCTCGATCATGCCCTCTTCTCCCTCAGATCTTGAACGCCGTCCGCACTTCCTCCGGAAACAGCTCTTCCGGCCGCAGCAGGCGATGGCAGACACCTTGTTCGTGGGCGTAGCGCAGGAAGGCCTCGAGCGTCGTGCGATTGCGCTCGATGCCGTAAGGCCAGTAGTCGCCGCCAAAGAGAGCCGCGTGCGCGCGGGCGTGCTCGAAATGCCAGGGGATCGGGAACCGCGAGGCGGTCGCCTCGAAGGCGCGAAGCAGGCTCCGCCGCTTCGCCTCCTCGAAGGCCGTGAGCAGGTTCATCGCCACCCAGGGATGCGCCTCGAGCACGGAGCTCTTGATCGCGATGCAATGCATGATCGGAAAGATGCCGGTCTCGCGCCAATAGGCCTCCTCGACCGGCCGGAAATCTACGATGAGACGCTTGACGCGGGGATCGCCCGTCTCGAAGGAAGCCGGCGGATGCGCGGACATGACGGCATCGAGCTCGCCCGCGAGCAGCATGCCGTCGAGCGATTTCCCCTGGGGACGCTCGACCGCGACGCCCGGCGGGAGCCGGAGCTCCACCTTCTCGGTGCGGCCGGGCTCGTTGACGCCCGCCTGCACCCAGCGGATCTCCGCGAGCGGCACGCCGTATTGATGCTGCAGGAAGCCGCGGCTGTAGATCGCGGCGGTCTGCGCCCATTCCGGAACGCCCACCCGCCGGCCGCGGAGGTCGGCGGGACTCTTGAGCGCGGCATCGCTGCGCACATAGATCGAGGAGTGCCGGAAGACGCGCGAGGGAAAAACCGGCAGCGCCGTCAGCGACGCATCGCCCTGCGAGCGCAGCGACACGTATTTCCCCATTGCCATCTCCGAGACGTCCCACTCGCGATGGAGCGTGAAGCGGTAGAAGATCTCCTCGATCGGCAGCGAGAGGGAGGTGAGCGCGATGCCCTCGGGCTTGACGCGCCCCGCGACGAGATCGCGCACGTGGTCGTAGTCGCTGATGGCGAGTGTGAGGGGGAGCGGATGCATCGCGTCTCCGGCGAAACGTCGCGAAGATTTAGCACGCGGAGGCCCGAAAAAGCCGAGTTTCTTTGCCGCAGGCGTAGCTAGGCCAGCACTTCCGAGCTGTGTGAGCGGCGGACGCCCGCTTCGAGCATGAGCCCCCAGGCGCGCGCAAGCGAGCCCTCGAGATCGATGCCGCGGCAGGCGTCCTCGATCACCACGACGTCGAAGCCTTCGCGCCGCGCGTCGAGCGCGGAGTAGAGCACGCAATAGTCGGTGGCGAGGCCCGCGAGAAAAATCCGGTGGAACCCGCGTTCGCGCAGGTAGCCGCCGAGCCCCGTGGGCGTGCGCCGGTCATTCTCGTAGAGCGCGGAGTAGCTGTCGATCTCGCGCCGATAGCCCTTGCGCAGCACGAGCTCCGCCGCCCCGATGGCGAGGCCGGGATGAAAGGCCGCGCCCGTGCTCTCCTGGACGCAATGGTCCGGCCAGAGCGTCTGCGGGCCGTAGAACACCTCGATCTGGTCGTAGGGCTTGTGCAGCGGATGACTGCTCGCGAAGGAGAGGTGCCCTGGCGGATGCCAGTCCTGCGTCAGCACCACATGCGGAAAGAGATGGCCGAGGCGGCTTGCGAGCGTCACCACCTCATCGCCCCGAGCCACCGCAAGCGCCCCGCCGGGACAGAAATCGTTCTGCAGGTCCACGAGGACCAGGATGTCGCGGTCTGAAACCCGCATGAAACCGAGGGTACGCCCCCTACCGGCGTCTGTCAGCTTTAGCTTCGCCCGAGGCTTTCTCAACCCTGAGGTAGGCCCGCGGCGGCCGTGGCATTATCCGCCGGAACGATTCCCGGGGAGGGCAAGCATGAATCGCCGTTCGGAGCGTGGCAAATCCGCTGGGCTGGACCTGCGTCATCTCCGCTCGGAGACACCGGGCGTCGAGACGGTGCTGCATTTCAACAATGCGGGCGCCGCCCTCCCGCCGCGTCCGGTGCTGGACGCGGTGACGGGGCATCTCGCGCGCGAGGCGGAGATCGGCGGCTATGAGGCCGCAGCAGAGGCGGCGGCGCGCATGGAGGATTTCTACGACGCCGTCGCTGCCCTCATCGGCGGCGAGCGGGACGAGATCGCCTTCATCGAGAATGCGACCCGCGCCTGGGACATGGCTTTCTATGCGATCCGATTTCGCGCGGGCGACCGCATTCTCACCGCGCGGGCCGAATACCTCTCGAACTATCTCGCCTTCCTGCAAATGAAGGCGCGCGCGGGGGTCGAGATCGACGTGGTCGAGAACGACGCTTCGGGCCAGCTCGACCTCGCCGCGCTGGAGCGCGCGGTCGGCGCCCGCACCAAGCTCATCGCGATCACCCACGTCCCCACGCAAGGCGGGCTCGTCAATCCCGCGGCCGAGGTCGGGCGTATCGCCCGCCGCCACGGCGTCCTCTATCTCCTTGATGCCTGCCAATCCGTGGGCCAGCTCGCGGTCGATGTGCAGGAGATCGGCTGCCAGATGCTCTCAGCGACGGGACGGAAGTTCCTGCGCGGGCCTCGCGGCACGGGGTTCCTTTACGTGCGGCGCGACACCATCGACGCACTCGAGCCGCCCTTCATCGACCTCGAGGCCGCCGCATGGAAGGACGGCGGCGGATATTCCCTGCGCGGGGATGCGCGCCGCTTCGAGAACTGGGAGCGATTCGTCGCGGGCCAAATCGGCCTCGGCGTCGCCGCACGCTATGCGATGGGCGTGGGGATCGATGCCATCGAGGCCCGGGTCAAATCGCTCGCGGCCTTACTGAGAGCGGAGCTCGCGCGGCGGCCGGGCCTCAGCGTGCACGATCTCGGGACCGAGAAATGCGGCATCGTGAGCTTCGTCAAGGAGGGCGAGGCGCCCGCCGCGACGCAGGCGCGGCTTCGCGCGCGCGGCATCAACGTGCACGCCTCGCGATCGCCGCGCGTGCCCGCGCTCGATCTGCCCATGCGAGGATTGGACTCGCTCGTCCGCGCGAGCGTGCACTATTACAATGACGAGGCGGAGGTCGAGCGCTTCGTCCAGGCAGTCGCGGGCTAGACCGCGCCCCCGCCTACTGCGCCGCCGCCGGGACTGTCGCCATCAGCGCGCGGAGTTCGTCCTCGACCAGCGTCTCCTTCTCGAGGAGAAGCCGCGCGCCGCGATCGAGGATCGCGCGCTTGGCCTTGAGCACGGCGAGCGCCCGGGCAAAGGCCGTGTCGACGATGCCTTTGACGGCCTCGTCGATCTCGCGCGCCGTCGCCTCGCTATAGCTCCGCTGCTGCCAGCCCGCACCCGGCGTCTGGTCGAGGAAGGAGTGCTGCTCGGCCTCGTAGGTGACGTTGCCGAGCTTGTCGGTCATGCCGTAGCGCGTCACCATCGCGCGCGCGATGTTCGTGACCTTCTGCAAGTCGTCGTGCGCGCCCGTGGAGACCTCGCCGAAGACGATCTGCTCCGACGCACGTCCCCCGAGCAGAACCGCCATCTTGTTCTCGAGCTCGGGCCGCGTCATCAGGAAGCGGTCCTCGGTAGGACGCTGGATCGTGTAGCCGAGCGAGCCCACGCCGCGGGGGATGATCGAGACCTTGTGCACGGCGTCGCCCCCCGGGAGCGAGAGGCCCACGATCGTGTGGCCCATCTCGTGGAAGGCGACGACCTCGCGCTCGTGCGGAACGAGAAGGCGGCTCTTCTTCTCGAGCCCCGCGACGATGCGCTCGACCGCCGCGGTGAAGTCGTCGAGCGCCACGGCCTCGGCGCCCCGGCGGGTCGCGATGAGGGCCGCCTCGTTTACGAGATTAGCGAGATCGGCGCCGGTGAAGCCCGGGGTCAGGCTCGCGAGCTTCTCCGGATCGACATCCGGCGCGAGCCGCGCCTTCTTGAGGTGTACCTTCAGGATCTGGACGCGGCCGACCTTGTCCGGGCGGTCGACCAGGATCTGACGGTCGAAGCGTCCCGCCCGCAGCAGCGCGGGATCGAGGATCTCCGGCCGGTTGGTGGCCGCGAGCAGCACGAGGCCAGTCGAAGGATCGAATCCGTCGAGCTCGGCGAGGAGCTGATTGAGCGTCTGCTCCTTCTCGTCGTGCCCGCCGGTCATGGGGTAGCTGCCGCGGGCGCGGCCGAGGGCGTCGAGCTCGTCGATGAAGATGATCGCGGGGGCGCGCTGCCGCGCCTGCTCGAAGAGGTCGCGGACGCGCGCGGCGCCCACGCCCACGAACATCTCCACGAACTCGGAGCCGCTGATCGAGAAGAACGGCACGCCCGCCTCGCCCGCGACCGCGCGCGCGAGCAGCGTCTTGCCCGTGCCCGGCGGGCCCACCAGGAGAATGCCCTTGGGCACACGCCCTCCGAGGCGGCCATAGCGCTGCGGGTCCTTGAGGAAGCCGATCACCTCCTTCAGCTCCTCCTTCGCCTCGTCGACGCCGGCGACGTCCTCGAAAGTGACCTTGGTGTCGGTCTCGACATAGACCTTCGCCTTGCTGCGGCCGATCGACATGAGCCCGCCGCCGAAACCCTGCCGCTCCGCGAAGCGGCGGAAGACGAAGTACCAGACGCCGAAGAAGAAGACCGTGGGCAGCACCCAGGAAAGGACGGTGCTCAGGAAGGTGCTCTGCACCTCGCCCGCGTAGGTGACGTTGTATTTCTGGAGGTCGGAGACGAGGTCCTGCGGCACGCGTGTGGTGACGAAGATGGTGCGTCCGTTGGCATCGGGGGCCTTCAATGTGCCCTCGATGTATTTATCGCTGACCCGCACCTCTTGAATCTTGCCGGACTTCAGGTCGTCCTGGAACTGGCTGTAGGGAATGACCGAAACCGCCTGCGACTGCGCCCACAACTGCTGCAGCGCGAAGATGCCGACGATGGCGGCGAGCAAGTACCAGATGTGGAACTGCGTCTGCTTTTGAATGGGCGCGGGCATGGGCGGGCGCTTTCTGCTGTGCCTATCCGAAAGAGATAGGCGCCCAGCCGTCCCGCCGCAACCGGCGGCTCAGACGTTTGGCCCGTATTGCAAAACCTGCACCTTCTCAAGGGTCACGATTCCCGATTTCAGCACGGGATCGATGAGTGGCAGGAAGGCCGCGATCTTCTCCTCGCTGTCGACGATCTCCACGACGATCGGCAAGTCCTCGGAGAGGCGGAGCACTTTCGTGGTGTGGAGGCGGCTCGACCGCCCGTATCCCATGGGCCCGCGCAGCACGGTCGCGCCCGCGAGATGCTGCTCGCGCGCCTTGAGCACGATCCACTCGTAGAGCGGCTGGTGCTCGTGGCGATCGTCTTGTCCGAGATAGATGCGCAGCAGCGTCGCCGATTTCGGTTCCTGCATAGCTCAGGCTCCCTTGAGGCCGTTCAGCAGCACGGCCAAGACGTGGCCCGCCCAGACCGCGAGCAGGCAAAGCACGACGGAGATCGCGACGTTGCCGCCGGCCCATAGCCACTCGCCGTCCTGCGCGAGAGTGAGGGTCTGGAGGCTGAAGGAGGAGAAGGTTGTGTAGCCGCCGCAAATCCCGATCATCACGAACTGGCGCGCGGTCGTGCTGACGAGAATGCGGCCGTCGGGTCCGGTGAGCGTGCCGAAGAAGCCGATCACGAAGGAGCCCGTGATGTTGACGATGATGGTGCCCCAGGGAAAGGCCTCGCCGATCCGCTCGGCGACGAAGCCGGAGAGCCAATAGCGGGCCATCCCACCCAAGGCGCTCCCGACCGCGATCCAAAAATACGTGAGCATCGGGTCATCCTTGTTTATCGGGGCTGGGGTCGTCAATGCGGATGGGAAAGAGAAGAAAGGCTAAGAGATTTTTCTTTTTCACGGCGCTGCTCCCCCGGATATGCTGAGTGCTCGCATTTATCGGAGCATTTCGATGGAACGTTGGCTCGCGGCGGCGCTCGATTACATACCGCGATGGCTCGAATTCCAGATGCGGCTCACGGAGCAGCCGGGCGCGATCATTGCCGTCGCGCGGCGGGGCGAGATCGTTCTGGAGCGGGCTTTTGGCCACGCCGATCTCGCGCGCAAGATTGCGCTGACGCCGCGGCATCGCCTGCGCGTCGCCTCGCATTCCAAGAGCTTCACCGCCGCGGGGATCATGAAGCTCCGCGAGCGCGGCAAGCTTCGACTCGACGACCCCGCCGGGAAATATGTGCGCGGGCTCCATCGCAAAATCGCGGAGGCGACGCTCTCGCAGCTCCTCTCGCACAGCGCGGGCATCATTCGCGACGGCACCGACAGCGGCCAATGGACCGACCGCCGCCCGTTCCTGAACGAGGCGGAGCTGCGCCAGGCGCTCGCGGAGCCGCCGATCCTCGAGGCCAACACGCGGTTCAAGTATTCGAACCACGGCTATGGGCTCCTGGGGCTCGTGATCGAGGCCGCGACGCACGAGCCCTACCGGCGCTGGATCGCGCGCGAGATCGTCGCCGAGGTGGGGCTCGAGGAGACGATGCCGGACATGCCGCTGCCGCGCGGCACGCCCTTCGCGCGCGGACACAGCGCGAAGCTCCCGCTCGGGCACCGCGTCGTCATCCCCGGCGAGAACTCCACCAATGCGCTTGCCTCAGCGACGGGTTTCATCAGTACCGCCGCCGATCTCGCTCGCTGGTTCAACTCACTCATCCCGGAAGGACGGCGGAGCCCGATCTCGCCTGCGAGCCGCCGGGAGATGATACGGCGGCAATGGAAGGAGCCGCATTCGAGCCTCGATCGTCAGTACGGGCTCGGCATCGTCGGCGGCAAGCTCGCGAGCTGGGACTGGTTCGGCCATTCCGGCGGATTCCAGGGCTACATCACGCGGACCGCGAGCGTGCCGGCGGAGGGGCTCACCGTCTCCGTCCTCACCAACGCCTCCGACGGGCTCGCGCATCCCTGGATCGACGGCTCGATCCAGATCCTCGAACGCTTCGCCAAGGAAGGCGCGCCCGCGCGGAGCGTCGCGGGCTGGGCCGGCCGCTGGTGGAGCCTCTGGGGCACGGTCGATCTGCTTCCCATGGGACGCAAGGTGCTGGTGGCGTCGCCCGCATTCTTCAATCCGCTGATGGACGCGAGCGAGCTCGCGATCACCGGCCGGGATCGCGGCCGGATCGCGCTCGCGAGCGGCTCCGCGAGTCACGGCGAGCGCGTTCGCCGCCACCGCGACGGCCGCGGCCGCGTCAAAGAGGTCTGGCTCGCCGGCGGCAGACTGCTGCCGGAAGCGCAGGTGGTGCGGGAACTCAGCCGGCGCTACGAGCGCAAGCGCTAGCGCGGGGACCTATCGGCCGGGTGCGCGGAAGGGAATGCTCTTCGAGAGCGCCTTGTCGGCCTCCTCGACCGTGAGGAGCGTGGTCGTCCTGGAATGAACGAGCCCGGAGGAGGACGCCGTCACAGCGAGCGCGGCTGCGGCGATGGCGTCGGGCAAATCGAGGATCGCGACCACATCGTCCTTCCCCAGGCAATAGTATAAGGCGTCGAGCCTGCCCCCGGCCGCTTCGGCGGCGGCGCTCATCGCGGCCTTGCGCCCGGACGCTTTGTCCTTCTGCAAGCCCTTGAGCCCTTCGGCGGTGTATGAGGCCTGAATCAGGAATTTCGGCATCGGATCCACTCCCTTGATTGAGGTTGGACGTTCTGCCCCGACGGGACGATGCTTAGGTGGGGAGTAAATTAGACCTCGCCGCGGCGCACGCAAGAACACCGGCGCCGAGCTTTCAAGGGAGAGACCGCATGAGCGGATGGGTCGAGACCTACAAGGGCGCCGTCCTCGCCTCGGAATACGATGCCGAGGCCTACATGAATTCGCCGATCTATGTCGCGCGCTTCGACCAGGCGACCTGGTTCCTCATGCATTCGATTGGCGTGACGCCCGCGGGGATCAAGCGCAAGAAGCAACGCGTCGCGATCGTGCGCGAGAACTATCAGTTCCTGCGCGAGCTCAAGGGCGGCGAGCTCGTGACCGTCAGGAGCGGCGTTGTCGCCGTCGGCAAGAAATATCTCCGCTTCGTCCACCAGATGCTCGACGGCGTGAGCGGGAAGCTGGTCGCGACCTGCGACTGCACCGCCGTCATCGCGAGCGTCTCCGCCGGCAAGAGCATGCCCCTCCCCCGCCCCATCGCAAAACGCGCCAGCGCGCAGCTACTGGCGACCCGGGAGTAGGAAGCGCAAAAAGGAAAACCGGAACCACCAAGGCACCAAGACACCAAGTTCTTTCTCGCGGCGAAGCCGCACCACGCATCCACCGTGCCCTCGGCGCGAAAGAACCGCGCGGGGTTGCAGAGGCTGCGCGCCGCGAGAAAGAACTTGGTGTCTTGGCGCCTTGGTGGTTCAAATTTCTTGTTTTCCGACTGTGAACTGAACGCCAGGGAGGAAGCATGACCGCATGGAGATGGCTCGCGCTCGGCGTCGCCGCTTGCGCGATCGCGGCGCCGCAAGGAGCGCGAGCGGATGCGACGGAGATCAAGCTCGCCAAGCAGTTCTCCATGGGCTACGTGCAGTTCAACATCCTCGAGCACAAGAAACTCATCGAGGCGCATGCGAAGGCGCTCGGCCTCGGCGAGGTCAAGGTCACTTGGGCGACCTTCAACGGTCCCAACGCCATGAACGACGCGCTCGTCTCCGGCAGTGTCGACGTGGTCTCCGGCGGCGTCCCCGGGCTCGTGACGCTCTGGGCGAAGACGCAGGGGACCGCGCAAGAGGTGCGCGGCATTTCCGCGCTGAGCTCGCAGCCCTTCCTGCTCAACACGCGCAATCCCCGCATCAAGACGATCGCCGACTTCACGGAGTCCGACCGGATCGCGCTCCCCGCGGTGAAGGTCTCCGTACAGGCGGTGACGCTGCAGATGGCGGCGGCGAAGCTCTGGGGCAAGGAGAGCTACGCCAAGCTTGATCCCCTCACGATCTCGCTCTCGCCGCCGGACGCCACGATCGGGCTCCTCTCCGGCGGGACGCAATTCGAGAGCGTCTTCTCCGTGCCGCCCTTCCAGCAGCAGCAGCTCGAGGACCCGAAGGTGCACACGGTCCTGAATTCCTTCGACGTGCTCGAGGGATCGCACACATTTACGGTCGCCTGGACCTCGCGCAAGTTTCACGACGAGAACCCGAAGCTCTACCGCGCGCTCCTCGACGCGCTCGAGGAGGCGACCGCGATCCTCAACGCGGACAAGCGCGCGGCGGCGCAGCTCTGGATCGAGGATTCGAAATCGAAGCTCGACCCCGAGATGGTCTACAAGATCCTAGCGGGGCCGCAGGTCGTCTGGACGTTGACGCCGGAGAACACCATGAAATACGCGGCGTTCATGGCCGAGGTGGGCTCGATCAAGACGAAGCCGCAATCCTGGAAGGATCTGTTCTTCCCAGAGATCGGCGCACTTCCTGGGAGCTGAGCGCGATGCGGCTCGTGACCTACAGCGAGGGAGGGCCGCCGCTCCTCGGCGCGCTCGATGGCGCAGAGGTAGTCCGGCTCACGGGCGAGGGAGTGCCCGCCGACATGCTCGGACTCATCAGGGGCGGCGAAGCGGCGCTCGCTTCCGCGCGGCAGGCGCTGGCGCGCGGCGAGCGCCGTCCGCTTGCGGCGGTGCGCCTCCTCGCCCCGGTGCCGCGGCCGGGGAAGATTCTCGGCGTCGGCCGGAACTACGGCGCCCATGCCGCCGAGGGCGGGCTTGCGGCGCAGGAAAAGCCGCGGATCTTCGTGAAGCTCTCCACCTCCGTCATCGGCACCGGCGCGCCGATCCCGAAGCCCAGATCCGTCGCCAAGCTCGACTACGAGACGGAGCTCGCGGTCGTCATCGGCAAGCGCGCACGCGGCGTCGCAGAGCGCCATGCGCTCGCGCATGTCGCGGGCTATACGATCCTCAACGACGTGAGCGCGCGCGAGCTGCAATTCGACGTGAGCCCGCCGCAGACGAGCTTCGCCAAGAGCAT